>WNGD01006247.1_pt1 | contig 11422 bp, 14 predicted proteins | sample 5400671 | NCBI WGS metagenome assembly WNGD01 (sample SAMN13153369, study PRJNA577476) | soil metagenome | isolation source: 40 cm soil or saprolite under grassland replicate 2 | place: USA:California | collected 2016-06-15
CGCGCTCATCGTCATCCTGAAGACCGGACGACGCAAAGTCCGCTACCTGACGCGCGACCCGCGCCGCACCGCGGTCGCCTGCGCGCGCGAGCTGGCGGAGTTCGTGCACGACCAACGCGTGCCGGCGCCGGAAGCCGCGACCTTCCGGGAGCTTGGCGGCACGGTCAGGGACCGGCTCGGCGTCGATGCGAGCAGCTTCGCCCAGGCAGCGACCGCCGCGCGCTACGGGCCTCCGGACGGTGCGCGCAGAGCGGCGGGTTCTGCGCGCAAGGAGCTGCGCGACCTGAAGCGCCGTCTGCGCAGGAGCCTCACCAGGTCCGAGCGTGCGCGTGGCCTCCTGTCTGTCCGTTCCCTCGGGCTCGGGTAGCCGGTGGATGCCGTCGTGATGGCGGCGGGGGAGGGCACGCGACTCCGCCCGCTCACCGAGCGTTGGCCCAAGCCGGTCCTGCCGATCGACGGGAGGCCGGTGATCTCCGTCCTCCTGCGCGAGTTCGCCGCAGCGGATCTCCGCCGCGTCTGGGTCGTGACCGGGTATCTCGCCGAGCAGGTCGAGAGGCTGGCAGGCGACGGTTCTGCGTTCGGGCTCGAGCTCAGCTTCGTGCGCCAGCCCGGCGTGCTCGGTTCCGCGGATGCGGTACGCCGGGCGCTGGACGGAGGCGCGAGGGCGCCGGCGCTCGTCTCCGCGGCGGACACGGTCTACAAGCGGGGCGACATCGCGCGTTTTGCGGCCGAGTTTGTCGGCTCCGGCGCAGCGGGGGCCGTGGCCGTCCGGACCGACCCGCCGCCCGGCCCCGGTCGTCAGGCCGTCCGCCGGAGCGGAGTGCGGATCGAGGCCTTACGCGACGACGATCCGCACAATCCGTGGTCGGCGGCGCCGCTCTGGGCGCTTGGGCCCGCGGTCGCAGAGCGTCTCTGCCTCGACAAGCCTCCGTACGAGCTGGAGCACGCGTTCCGGTCGGCAATCGAGGCGGGGGAGACGGTTATCGCCGTGGAGATCGGGAAGACACGCGATTTGACGTATCCGCTTGACTTGGTGGAGGAGAATTTTCCCTACCTCCTACGGACATGAGCGAGACCTACGACCTCTACCAGCAAGGACGGAACCACCTGCAGAAGGGGCGGGCGGCACAGGCGACCGTCGCCCTCGAGAAGGCGAAGAAGCGCGAGCCCGAGAAGGCGTCGATCCGGGAGGCGCTCGGAATCGCGTACCTGCGGCTTCAACGCTATGAAGAAGCCGAGCGGGAGTTCCGGGTCATGCTCGAGTTGTCGCCGGCCGACCACTACGCTCACTACGCGCTCGGGCGTGCGCTGGAGAAGCAGGGCAAGCAGTCGGAGGCGAACGGCCATTACAAGCTGGCCAGCTCGCTTCGACCCCAGAACGAGCATTACGCGTCACGCATCCTCGACCTCGACCAGGATGAAGACGAGCCCAACGAGCCAGACGTCTCCGGCGAGGGCGACTCGGACGCTTCGCGCAACTGACCTACATCCGACGCAGTCCCGTGACCGACACGCGCGCAATTCACCGGTAGCCTCGAACGCAGTGGGTGGTGGGTGACAACCCCCACCCGGGTGGGGCCGCGCGCGCGTGTAACTGAATGAACGCGACGGGCGGAAGAGCGAGTGACCGGCGTCAGGGTTGAGATGATGGCGCCCGATGCGGGCGGTCTGTCAGCGCGTCTCCGAGGCCCGAGTCACGGTCGACGGCGCCGTCACCGGCGAGATACGCGAGGGGCTGGTGGTTCTGCTCGGAATCGAGCGCGACGACGAAACCCGTGATGCCAGGCAGCTCGCGCGGAAGGTGGCGCAACTACGCATCTTCGAGGACGTCCGCGGCAAGTTCGCGCGCAGCCTCGTCGACACAGCCGGGTCCGCACTCGTCGTGAGCCAGTTCACCCTTGTCGCCGACACCCGCAAGGGCAACCGCCCTAGCTTCACGAACGCCGCGCCGCCCGAGCAGGCGGAGCCGCTCTACGAGGAGTTCTGCACGGCGCTCGCGGCGGAGGGCCCGGCGGTCGAGACCGGCGTCTTCGGGGCCCGCATGGCCGTCGCGCTCGTGAATGACGGTCCGGTGACCATCGTCCTCGACTGACCGCCGGTCAGCCGCCTGGACAACCGTTTTCCGTGCAACCAGGCTGAAAATCGTCGCGCTCGAGCCCGATTAGCTTGCTATCCTGCAGACACCACATTTCGAGCTGTTCGCGAAGTGGGCCTGCGGGCCCATTTTTTGTGACAGGGGCAAGGGCACCAATGGCAGCTACACACGACAAGGAGAAGCAACTGACGCGAGAGATTGCACCGAAGGTCGAGAGCGCGCTTCCGGGCACGGAAGTGCTCGCAGTCGAGCTCACAAGTCCTGAGCGGTTCACCGTCTACGTGGACCACATCCAGGGCGTCGACCATGCGCTCTGCGAACGCGTCACTAACGTCCTGCGCGACTACCTCCGCGAGTACTCGGTCGACGTCTCTTCGCCGGGTCTCGAGCGGCCGGTCCGCAAGCCTGCCCATTTCCGCGCCGCTGTTGGTCGCCGCGTCGCGCTACGCACCAAGGAGCGAAACCGAGTGCGCGGCGAGGTCGTCGCAGCGGACGAGCGCGCCGTGACCGTGAAGACCGAAGCCGAGTCCGTGGACATCCCGTATGACGCGATCGTGCGGGGCAACCTGATCGAGGAAGCGGGGAAGAGATGAGCCAGGAAATCGTCGAGGCCGTTCGAGACATCGAGCGGGAGAAGGGGATCGAGAGCGGCACGCTCGTCGCGGCGCTCGAAGATGCCCTGCTCGCCGCCTACAAGAAGATGCCCGGAGCCGCGCGCCATGCGATCGTCGAGATCGACGAGCAGGGCGATTTCCGCGTCTTCGCGGTGGAGTTGCCCCCCGACATCGAGGAGCGCCTGATCGACGAAGCTCGCGAGCGCAAGCTCGAGGAGCTCGAGGCGCTCGAGGTCGAGACGGGAGAGCGCTCGCACACGCTCATCTCCGACGACGACCTCGACGTCGACTGGTCCGACGTGCCCGAGCACCTGATCAAGCGCGAGGACGTCACACCCGAGAACTTCGGACGCATTGCTGCGCAGACTGCGAAGCAGGTGATCCTGCAACGCATCCGCGAGGCCGAGCGCGCGATGATGTACGACGAGTACGTCGACCGCGTCACCGAGGTCGTGACCGGAATCGTCCAACAGGCCGGCGATCGGAACAACGTGCTCGTCGACCTCGGGAAGGTCGAGGCGCTACTGCCGCGGTCGGAGCAGGTCGACGGCGAGCGCTACGAACAGGGCTCGCGGATCAAGGCCGTCATCACGGAGGTCCGGTCCGGCACGAAGGGACCGCAGGTGATCCTGTCGCGGCGCGATCCCGAGCTGATCAAGACCCTCTTCGAGCTCGAAGTGCCCGAGATCGCAGACGGGCTCGTCGAGATCCGCGGCGTCGCCCGCGAGCCCGGCTACCGCTCGAAGATCGCCGTCGAGTCGCACGCCCAGGGCGTCGACCCGGTCGGCGCCTGCGTCGGCCCGAGAGGCTCGCGCGTGCGCATGGTCGTGTCGGAGCTGCGCGGCGAGAAGATCGACATCATCCCGTGGAACCCGGAGCCGGCGCGATTCGTCGCGAAGGCGCTCTCTCCCGCGCGGGTCCGTGAGGTCTTCGTAGACGACGAGACGAAAGAGGCGACCGTCATCGTCCCTGACGACCAGCTCGCCCTCGCAATCGGCAAGGAGGGTCTCAACGCACGACTCGCTGCGCGACTGACCGGGTGGAAGGTCGACATCCAGTCCGACACCGAGTTCGCTCAGGCGGAAGCAGCCGCCGCATACGGCGTCGGCAACGAAGGCGAAGAGTTCACCGGCCGCTGCGCGGCAGTTCTCTCGAATGGCAAGCGTTGCCCGAACGAAGCCCTGCCCGGATCCCGTTATTGCGGGCTTCCCGCGCACCAGGCGCTCGCACTCCAGGACGGGAACGGCTCTGAGCCGGCTGACGCTCCGGCGGTGACCGAGCAGCCCGAGAAGGCGATCGTTGCAGCCGAGGTCGAGAACGAGGACGCGGCGGAGGTCGCAGGAGTCGAGCCCGACTCGGTTCCCGAACTCGCCGACGCCGAGCAAGTTCCCGCCGGAATCCCGCCCGATCAGACGTCCGAAGGCGACGCCGAGGAGCATCCGCCGGCTGCGTGACCGGGCCGATCAGAAGCTGCATCGGCTGCGGGCGGAAGGCTCCCCAGGAGGAGCTGCTGCGCTTCGCCGCGGCGGCCGGGCAACTCGTGCCGGGGACGGGGGTTCCCGGTCGCGGGGCCTATACCTGCCGCCGGCTCGCGTGCTTCGAGCGAGCGGTCTCGCGCCGCGCGTTCAACAGAACGCTGCGGAAGACCGTCCAGATCGATCAGAAACTCTCATCCCTCTACACTTGAACATCTGATGGCAAACGAATCAGGCTCAAATAGACCCAATCGGCCGATGCGGCCTCGCCAGGGCGGCGCAGGCCAGCGACGCAAGCGCCGCGTCGTGATCGACAACGCGGCCGCGCGCCCACGCGACGCTCGCCAGCAGCAGCGCGAGCGCGAGGCCTCGCGGCCGAAGACTCCACGCGAGGTGGTCGCGCCGACCGGGCCGATAACGGTGCCGTCGGGCGTCACGGTCCGCGACCTCTCACAGGCCCTGGGCGTACCGGCCCCCAAGATCATCATGCTCATGATGGGTCTCGGCAAGGCCGTCACGATCACGCAGACCCTGGCCGACGACGAGGTTCTGCTGATCGCCGCCGAGCTCGCGCCTGAGCGCGAATTCACGATCAGGCACGCGGCGGACGAGGACGAGGAGCCGGAGAGCTACGAGGACAGCGAGGCCGATCTTGCGCCGCGGCCTCCCGTCGTGACGATCATGGGCCACGTCGACCACGGCAAGACCACTCTCCTCGACGCGATTCGCAAGACGTCGGTCGTCGCCACGGAGGCGGGCGGAATCACTCAGCACATCGGCGCCTATCAGGTGGAGCACAACGGCCGGAGGATCACGTTCCTCGACACGCCCGGTCACGAAGCTTTCACTGCCATGCGCGCCCGAGGCGCGAAGGTCACCGACATCGCCGTGCTCGTGGTTGCAGCCGACGACGGCGTGATGCCGCAGACGAAGGAATCGATCTCTCACGCGCGCGCGGCGGACGTGCCGATCGTCGTCGCAGTGAACAAGATCGACGTTCCGGACGCCGATCCGAACCGTGTGCGCAGTGAGCTGTCGGCGGAGAGCTTGCAGCCGGAAGAGTGGGGAGGAACGACGCAGTTCTCGGACGTCTCGGCCAGAGAGGCTCAGAATCTCGACGACCTCCTGGAGAAGGTCCTGCTGGTCGCCGACGCCGAGCTCGAGCTGACCGCAAACCCGAACACCGAGGCCTCGGGCCCAATCATCGAGTCGCGCCTCGACGTCGGCCGCGGCCCGGTGGCGACGATGCTCATCCACCGCGGCACGCTGCGCGTCGGAGACGCCATCGTCGCCGGCGACGCGTGGGGCAAGGTGCGTGCGCTCTACAACTTCCGCGGTGACAAGGTAAAGGACGCCCGCCCCGGCGATCCGGTCGAGATCCTCGGCTTCAACAAGCCGCCGCCTGCGGGGGAGCTCGGACGTGTGGTCGAGAAGGAGGGGCGCGCGCGCGAGCTTGCAAACGCGCGCGGCGAGCGGCTCCGTCGCGAGCAGCTTGCGCAGGGATCGCGGGGCGTCTCGATGGAGAGTCTCTTCGAGCAGATCGAGGCGGGTGCGGTCCAGGACCTCAACCTCGTCCTCAAGGGCGACGTGGTCGGGTCTGTCGAGGCGGCCGTCTCCGAGCTCGGCAAGATCCAGCACTCGGAGGTGCGGGTGAACGTCATCCATCAGGGTGTCGGCGGCATCACCGAGGGCGACATCATGCTCGCCTCGGCCTCCGGCGCGACCGTGGTCGGCTTCAACGTCCGGCCGAATGCCGAAGCCCGCGCGCTCGCCGAGCGCGAAGGCGTCGAGATCCGCACGTACCGCGTCATCTACCAGCTGACCGAGGACATCGAGCAGGCGCTCGTCGGCATGTTGAAGCCGGTGGAGAAGGAGGAGACCCTCGGCGAGGCCGAGGTTCGCGCGCTCTTCAAGGTCTCGCGCCTGGGGACGATTGCGGGCTGCATGGTCACCAGCGGCGTCATCCGCCGTTCTGCTCAGGCGCGCGTCATCCGCGACGGCACCGTCGTCATCGAGACGACGATCTCTCAGCTCAAGCGGTTCAAGGACGACGCGCGCGAGGTCGCGGAAGGCTTCGAGTGCGGAATCCTTCTCGACGGCTTCAACGACGTCAAAGAGGGCGACATCATCGAGGCGTTCGAAACCCGCGAGATCGAGCGGACGACGCTCGACCAGCCGGCGGCTGCCACAGCCTCAACCTCCTAGGCGGTCAGGGCCCGGACATGGGCGCGGGCTACGTCGGCATCATGAGCGTCGAGCTGCATTTCCCGGAAGCCGGCTCGCTGAAGGGAAAGCGGAAGCACGTCAAGTCCGCGAAGGCCCAGCTGCAAAATCGCTTCGGCGCCTCGGTCGCCGAGGTCGACCACCACGAACTCTGGCAGCGGACACGGCTCACCGTCTCGTGCGTTGCGAGGGAGTATCGCGAAGCGGAGAAGCTGCTCGACGAGGCCGAGCGCTATCTGGCCGGTCAGGAGTTCGAGCTCGTTCGCGCGGACCGCGACGTGGTGACGCTCGACTAGACGACGCCCTGCACGACCATGGCGGCGCCGGCCAGGAGCAGGATGAGCCCGACTGCGCTCAGCAGCTGACGCTCGTCAAGGTGTCCGGTGAGCCTGGCGCCGAGAATCGCACCCGGTACCGACGTTGCCGCGCCAACGCCGAGCAGAGACCAGTCCACACCTCCCGGCAGATGGCCGAAAAGCCCGGCGATGCCGAGCGCAAAGCCGACGGCTGCGTTCGTGCCCACTGCTCGATATGGGTCAGCTCCGAACTTCAAGAGCGCGGGAAGTCTCAAGGCGCCGAGGATGAGGCCGACGAAGCCGCCGAGCAGCCCGATCAGTGCGCCCGTCACGATCGCCGCCCGTGCGCTGACGCGCCCTGGCTCAGCCCTCTGCCCGCTCGGCTTCGGGCGAAGAAGATCGATCCCGAAGACGACAAGCGTGAAGCCGATGACGATCAGCAGAGCATTACCCGGTACCGCACTCGACAGGAGGCCTCCGATCACTGCACCGACCATCGACGGGGGAGCCATCCACGCAAACAGGCGCCAATCGATCCGGCCGGCTCGAATGTGGGCGACCGCTGCCGCGAGTGCTGCAACGGCCGAGACACCGATGTTCGCGCCGGCACCCGCAGCAGGGCTCGAGGCGGCAACGACGAGCACCGGGAGCCGGATGTTCCCGAGCACGAGACCCACGAGACCGCCCATCAGCGCGGTGGCGAAGCACCAGAGCCCGACGAGCACGAGAATGAGAGCGTGCAAGCGCTTGAATATTCCCTATGACAGATCGGATGCGCCGCGTCAACGAGTCGGTTCGCCAAGTCCTCTCGGAGCGGATCGGGCAGCTGAAAGATCCCCGCATCGGCTTCGTGACGATCACCGGGGTGGAGACCTCGCCAGATCTCCGGCACGCGCGTGTCTACCTGTCGGTCCTCGGCGCCGAACGCAAGCGTGCGCAGACGCTCGCCGGCCTGGAGGCGGCGCGTTCGTTGCTCCAGGCGCAGCTCGGGCGCGAGCTGCGTATGAAACGGACTCCGCAACTGGCCTTCGAGTACGATCCGTCGGTCGAACGTGGGGTCCGCATGACAAAGCTGATCGATGAGCTCGCCCCAGACGACAGCGAGTGAACTGACTGCGGTCGCGGACGCAATTCGCGAGCACGACCGCTTCGTTCTGACGACGCACGAGAATCCCGACGGAGACGCTCTCGGCTCGCTGCTCGCGGCGAACCTCGCGCTCGAGCAACTCGGCAAGGACACTGTGATGGTGTTGCACGGCGACGCCCCGCTGCCGGCGGAGTACGGGTTCATGCCGCTGGGTGACCTCCAGCGGCGCTGGCCCGATGATGTCGCGGAGCGTGTCCTTCTGGCCGTCGATTGCGCGAACGAGAGCCGGATCGCCGACCCGGAGGTGCTCGGGCGCGTGCCGCTCTCCATCAACGTCGATCATCACCACGACAACACGAGGTTCGGCCGGATCAACCTGATCGTCGCCGATGCGTCATCGACAGGCGAGGTGCTGCGCGATCTCTTCCGCGAGCTCGGCGTCGAGTTGACGCCGGACATCGCCGAGGCGCTCTACATCGCTCTCGTCACCGATACCGGCCGGTTTCAGTACACGAACACGACGCCCAAGGCGCTGCGCCTAGCCGCAGAGTTGGTGGAGGCGGGGGCGGATGTCCACCGCGTCTTCCAGGGTGTCTACGAGTCGGTGCAGTTCGCGAAGCTCAAGCTGCTCGCGCGCGCTCTCGAGCGGGCGCAGGTCTTCGAAGGTGGGCGCATCGTCGTTTCCTATCTTCTGCGCACTGACTTCGCCGAAGTCGGTGCCCCGGAGCCCTACTCCGAAGGGATCATCGACTTCCTTCGTGCAGTCGAGGGCGCCGACATGGCCGTTCTGATCCGCGAGCCCCCGCGCGAGGACGGCCCGGCCAGACGCGTCAGCCTGCGAGCGAGCATCGACGAGCTCGACGTCTCTGCGATCGCTCGCAAATCGGACGGCGGCGGGCACCGTCAAGCCGCGGGCTTCTCCAGCGAGGCGTCGATCGAGGAGATCACGGACTTCGTGCGCCGAGAGTTCCTTGCCTCCTCGCGCGCTTAATCCCGCCGGGATCGTCCTGGTGGACAAGCCGGCCGGACCGTCGTCCTTTGCGCTGGTCTCCGATCTGCGCCGCCGAACCGGCGCGCGTACCGGCCATGCCGGAACTCTCGACCCCTTTGCGACAGGGCTGTTGCTCTTGTTGTCCGGATCGGCAACTAAACTCGCTTCATGCTTTGTCGGCCTCGACAAGCGTTACGTGACGGATGTCGACCTCACGGCGCGGACCACGACGGGGGATCCCGAGGGCGAGGTCGCCGAGCGACAGGAGCCGCCGACCCGAGAAGAGCTCGAACAGCGGCTCGCGGGCCTCCGCGGTGACATCCAGCTGCCGATCCCGGCCACGTCGGCCGTGAAGATCGGCGGGGAGCGCGCCTACAAGCTCGCGCGTCGCGGGATCGCCGTGGAGATGCCGCTTCGACGCTCGCATGTCGAGACGCTCGACGTCATCGCGTATACCGGCGAGGAGGTGCGACTCGACCTTCGCGTCAGCTCCGGGACCTATGTCCGGGCGATCGCCGTCGCTCTGGGCGGTCACTGCCGCACGTTGCGGCGAGTGGAGATCGGCCCGTTCTCCGTCGACGAAGCCGATCCCGGTCGCTTCATTCCGGTCGATGAGGCACTCGCGCGGCTGTGAAGGTCGCCCGTCGACCGGAGGAGCTCGCAGCCGGCGAATGTGTAGCGGCGATTGGCAGCTTCGACGGCGTCCATCGCGGACACCGTCGCGTGTTGGAGATCGCCCGCGCCGCTGGGAGACCCGTCACGGTGGTGACCTTCTGGCCACATCCGCGACTCGTGCTCGGAAACAAGGTGGAGCTCCTCTCGACTCTCGAGCGCCGCCTCGAGCTGCTCGAGGAGGCCGGCGTCGACGAGGTCCTCGTAGTGGAGTTCACGCCCGAGCTCGCGGCCCTCGAGCCCGCAGAGTTCGCCGAATCGGTGCTGCGACAGATCGGTGCCAACGTCATCGCCGTCGGCGAGAACTTCCGTTTCGGACGCGCGGCTGCCGGCGACGCTGCTCTGCTCGAGCAGCTCGGCTTCGAGGTGCGGACGGTCCCGACGCTCGAGGGCGTGTCGTCGACGGAGGTCCGCGGCCTTCTCCGCGAAGGGGACGTCGTCGCCGCCGCGAGATTGCTCGGGCGCCCTCCCGAGCTCGACGGGACGGTCGTCCTCGGAGATCAACGAGGCGGCACGCTCGGCTATCCGACGGCGAACCTGTCGGTTCCGCCCGAGCTGCTCGTCCCGGCGTACGGCATCTACGCCGGCTCCGCGCTCGGCCACCGCGCCGCGACCTCGGTCGGCGTGAATCCGCATTACGGAGGCGGGGAGCGCCGCATCGAACCGCATCTGCTCGACTTCGAGGGCGATCTCTACGGTCGGCGCCTCGTCGTCGAGCTCTGGCAGCGGCTGCGCGAGGAGCGGGCGTTCTCGAGCGAGGACGAGCTGATTGCTCAGATCGCCCGCGATGTCGAGCAGACGCGTAGCGCGGAGCGGCCCGCGTAAGCCGGAGCACGACGCAAGTTTCCGCAAAGAGCGGAGTCTTGTTCCCCGTGAGGCCGCATCCGGGAGGCGAAGCGCCGAACTTGACCGTGCTCGAGAGCGTGCGGTGTCTCGAGTGCGGAGCGATCTATGCCAAGCCCTCGGGCGGCGGCACGGTTCGCGAGAACCCAGGTTGTCCCGACTGCGGCTATGTGGGTTGGGTCGACGCCCGCGTCGCCGCCTTCACGGGGTCGTGGACGCCGCACCACTTCGACGCGGATCGCCTGCCGCGCCAGCCCGGCTGACGACACTGACGCCGCCGAAATAGTGATGCGACGCCGGCCAGCGCCTGACGCTGCGCCCCCGGGCTTCGAGCTCTTCGAGCGCGCTTTCGTCCACACCCGGTTCGGCATTGATCACGTCGGGGGCCGCATGAAACCGCGCGCGCTCCACAGCGTCCCGGGCTGCCAGGCCTTCGTCGACGATGCCGGCGACGACCGTGAGGAGCGCGGTCCTGAGCCGCGTCCCTCCAGCAGCGCCGGCCACGAGTGAGAGACCGTCACCGTCGAACGCCAGGAGCGGCGCCATCATGCTCTGCATCCGAGAACCGGGCTCGAGCGCTCCGCGAAGCAGGTCGATCTCGCCGAGCATGCTGTTGAGATGGAGGTCGAGACCGGGAATGAAGTCGCCGGAGCCGAGCCCGAGACTCGACGTGAACGCGCAAGCGTTGCCCTCTCGATCGACGACTGACACGTTGGTCGTGTCACCGTTCAGCTCGGCCGGCGTACCGAAGGCGTCGAACAGCGCGAGGACGCGTTCCTTGCCGTCGAGGCCGCTGAGCTCCGGCAGCCGCTGCACGGTCTCGGGCACTCCCGACAGGCCGCCGCGCGTCGCGACCCGCCCATCTGCGTAACCGACCTCGACGGGATCGGCCCAGCGCGGTTCGTACGCGTCGAAGTCCGCACGGGTGAGGAGGCCGCCGCGTTCCGCGGAAAGCGTCAGCAACTCGGCCTCGATGCTGCCGCTGTACACCGACGAGGCGTCGTCTGCGAGCGCTTCGAAGGCCGCGAGCAGTCCGGGCTGCTCGAGCCGATCGCCGGCCTGCAGCAACTCACCGCCGGGCGCGTAGATCGCAGCGCCTTCGTTCATGGTCATCACCGGCGCGAGC
>WNGD01006249.1_pt1 | contig 11419 bp, 8 predicted proteins | sample 5400671 | NCBI WGS metagenome assembly WNGD01 (sample SAMN13153369, study PRJNA577476) | soil metagenome | isolation source: 40 cm soil or saprolite under grassland replicate 2 | place: USA:California | collected 2016-06-15
AGGCGGCCTCGATCACCGCGTCGGCCAGGTCGGCGGTGACCGCGGCGATCGCGGCCGCCAGGTCGTGGCCGGCCACGATCAGCACGGGCAGGTCACGGGCGGCGCGGACGTCCGCGCCCGGGCCGAACGCCTGCTCCCGGCTGACCGCGGCCGGGATCCAGAGGCGGGCACTGCCGCTGGCCGCTAGCTGCGCCGCCAGCGCCGCCCCGGCGGCCGGGCCTGCCGTTGCGAGCACCTCGGCAGTGAACGGATTCTGGGTCGGCCCGCCGAGCGCGATGCGGACGTCGGGCAGGTTCGAGTCCAGGTCGATCGAGCCGTACCTGGGGCCGTCCGGCCGCGAGCAGGTCGCGGTGACCCCCTGGCTCGCCAGTGCCGCCAGCAGGGCACGGATAGCCACCGTGGATCCGTTAAAAATCTGCGGGCAGATCACCTCGGCGACACCGATCGCGGTGGTCAGCCTGCGCCCGCTCGGCTCGGTCAGTGCCATCCTGACGGCGGAGGACAGGCCAAACCATTCGTGTGCGGGGTTGTCGAGGGTGTACCAGTGCCGGGCGACGTCGGCATCGGCGCTGCCGAACGGGCGCCCGATCACCGACAGCGCCGTCTGGTAGACCGGCAGCGCGCCAGGCACGCGGGCCGGGAAGCGGACCCGCAGCAGCCGGTCACTGCCGATCGAGCCGTCTAGATGGGTGCGGAACTCCACCCGCTGCGCGCCGTCCCAGAGCACAGTCTCCTGGGTGACCCGCAGGTCACCGAGGAAGAACTCGGCGACCAGCCGGGCCCCGGCCGGGCAGCGCTCCGCCCGCACCCTGGCGGCCAGGCCGGCCGAGCCGGTACCCGGGCCCTTGGGCGAGAGCAGCCACGGGCCCTCGGCCCATTTCGGGTGGTAGTCGTATTCCTCCTGCAGCACGAGCTCGTTGGCCGGCCCGCGGAGCAGCTCGGTGCCCGAGCGCTTGTCCAGGATCCGGCGCAGGGTGCCGCCGCGGCCCGGGTCGGCCTCGACGAGGAACGCGCCGTTCTCGATCGACGCGCCGCCGGCCGGCTCCCAGCCACCCGGCTCCCCGGCACCAGGGTCCCCGGCACCAGGGTCCCCGGCACCAGGGTCCCCGGCACTCGGTCCGTTGCCACCCGGCCGGCCGGCCGGCAGCGGGGCGGCCGTTACCCAGTAGGTCCGGTAGCCGAGCGCCGGCACGCCGTCCGCCCGGAAGGTCACCGTCAGCCCGGCAAGCGTGCCGTCCTCGTGCCGCCGGACGCCCTCGGCGAGGAATGCGACCGCGCCGCCGCTCTCGTCGGCCAGGCCGATCCACCGGAATCCCGGCGCGGCGAAGTCCAGGGTGATCCTCGCCATGCCCGGCCTGGCTGCCGACAGCGTGTTGAACACCACCACGGCCCGGCTGCCCGCGGCCGCGCCGCCCGCGGCCGCCCCGGCCGGCAGCCTGCCACCGGGTCTCGTGTCGGCCAGGCCCGCCAGGTACGCCGCCGCGGTAGCGCGCACGTCGTCGCCCCGCTCGTGCGCCTCCCGCCAGCCGGCCAGCAGGTCCAGGTAGACCTGGTCGCCCTCGGTGCCGGTGATCGCGTCGTGGTGCGCACCGAACACCAGCTGCCGCCAGGCCTTGTCCAGGCTCTGCGCCGGGTAGCCCGCGCCTGCCAGCCAGGCCAGCGTGGCCAGCCGCTCGCCGTCCTCCACCGCGATCTCCGCGGCCCGCTGAGCCTGCTTGGTGTCGATGTAGGAGACGTCCTTGCCCGGGTATACCGGGTTCATGTCCCTGGTCTGCGGGGTGATCCACACGTCGCGCCGCTCGGCGTCCCTGCGCACGGCGTCGAAGAACTCGCTCGGCACCGCGGTCACGAACCTCGGCCAGACATAGCGGGCGTTCCAGTCCCGGTAGATCCGGGTGGCCCAGCGCGACGGGATCACGTGGTCGGCACCGACCGGCAGCAGCACGTTGCGGGTCGCGGCCACCGGCGCGAGCTGGCCGAACTGGGCATAGGCGGCCTGCTCGGCTGCGGCGAGATCCGGGGCGTCCTGGGTTACCCAGCCCGCCCCGTAATGGTTCGGCATGTAGGCGGTGAGCAGGCCGCGGCCGTCCGGCGAGACCCACTCGAACTCGCTGGCGAACTGCATGCGGGTGTTGTCGCCGACGCTCCGGTTCGGCCCCCACTGGTGGAACGGGCCCCTGGCCCAGGCGGACTCGGTCAGGCCGGCCGCCGCCATCAGAGACGGGTAGCCGGGATCATGCCCGAACGCGTCCAGCATCCAGGCCGACTTCGGGTCGGCACCGAGCACGCCGCGCTGGTAGCCGAGCCCGTAGATCGCGTTGCGGATGGTGGACTCGGCGGAGGTGAGGTTGGTGTTCGGCTCGTTGTAGCTGCCGCCGACGATCTCGACCCGGCCGCGGGCGATGAACTCGAGCAGGTCCGCGCGGTCTTCCGGGTGCACGTCGAAGTGCGGCTTCAGGTAGTCGATCTCGGCGAGCACGAACTTGTAGTCCGGATCCCGCCTGGCCTCGTCCAGGTGCAGCCGGACGAGCTCGAATGCGGTCCTGGCGTCCGGCAGCCGGCCGGCCTCGTCCGGCAGCAGCAGCCGGGACTCGGTGAACTGGCCCTGGGTGTTCCACCAGACCGGGTCGTAGTGGAAATGGCTGACCATCCACATGGTCCAGCCGGGCTCGGCGACGGTGATCTGGCCGGCCAGCTCTGCGCGGACCATGGTGCCCGCAGTCCCCGCGACCTCGGCGATGGCCGTGACGCGGAGCGCGGCGCCCGGGCCGTGCGGCGCGCTGATCTCGACCGGGACGTCGGCTGCGGCCGCGGCACCCGGCCGCGGCGCCGCGACGCTGACCGGACGCGGGGTGCTGACCCCCGGCCCGTCGACACGCACGGTGACCATTGCGCCGCTATCGCGGCCGCGGGCGGCCGGGTCGCCGCCCTCGCTCGCCAGGCTCACCCGGATCAGCTGCAGCGGGCGCCTGACCGTGCCCGCGAACAGATCGGTTGAGGCAACGTCGCTGATCCGCATGGCCATATCGTCCCATGGCCGCCGCCCGGCGAGCTGCCGCCTGCGGTGCCACCGCGCGGCCGATAGCATGGCAGACGGGAGCGCCGCAGGCCGTCCGTCCCGGATGCGCGGCAGGCGGCATGCGGAGCGGAGCGTGACTGCCGATGCCAGACCCGCCAGTGACGCTGCGGGACGTCGCCGGGCGGGCCGGCGTGCATCCGGCCACCGCGTCCCGGGCGCTCAACCCGGAGACCAGGATCCTGGTCAGCGAGGAAACCACCCGCCGGGTGCTGGCGGCCGCCGACGAGCTTGGCTACCGGCCGAATCCGGTGGCACGGAGCCTGCGGACCAGGCGCTCGCACACCGTGGGCGTGCTGATCCCCGACCTGAACAACCCGCTGTTCCCGCCGATCGTGCGCGGGCTCGACGACCGGCTGGCGGCGGCCGGCTACGTCGCGCTGATCGGCAACACCGACGGCGACGACGAGCGCGAGCGCGTCGTCTTCGAGCAGATGCGCGCCCGGCACGTGGACGGCTTCGTGCTGGCCACCGCGCACCTGCGCAGCCCGCTGCTGGCCGAGGCAGCCCGGGCCGAGCTGCCCGTCGTGCTGATGAACCGGCTGGCCGAGGACTACAGCTTCCCGTCCGTCTCGGTGGACAACGAGCGCGGCATCCGGATGGCGGTGACCCACCTGGCCGCGCTCGGGCACCGCAGGATCGCGCACATCGCAGGCCCGCAGGACGTGTCGACCGGGCTGAACCGCTACCGCGGCTTCCTGACCGCCATGGCGGCCTGCGGGCTGCCCGTCGATCCCGGCCTGGTCGTCTTCGCCCGGTCGTTCTCCCTCGACGAGGGCCAGCGGTGCTGCCGCGAGCTGCTCGAGACCCCGGCACCGTGCACGGCCGTGGCGGCCGGGAACGACATGCTGGCGCTCGGCTGCTACGCCGCCCTTGACGCGGCCGGGATGAGCTGCCCGGATGACATGTCGGTCGTCGGATTCAACGACATGCCGTTCATCGACCTGCTCAGGCCGCCGCTGACCACCGTCAGGTTCCCGCATTACCAGGTCGGGACGGAGGCGGCGCAGCTGCTGCTGGAGCGGATCGGCGGGCACAACGGGCCGGTCAAGATCCTCTACCTCGCGCCGGAATTCGTCGCCCGGGGTTCCACCGGCCGCGTCCCGCCCGGCGCCGGCTAGCGCCGGGCCGAGCGGCGCTAGCCGGCGCCGGGCCGAGCGGCGCTGGCTAGCGCCGGGTCAGCTGGCGGGCCACCCAGTCGGCGGTGTAGGGCCGGTGCTGCTGCGGCCGGTTCGCGCAGCCGTGGTTGCCGTCCGCGAGCAGCAGCAGCTCGGCCGCGCCGCCCGCCTCGTCGGCAAGCCGCCTGGCTTGCTGCCATGGGATGATCCGGTCCCGCTGGCCGGCCACGATCAGCAGCGGCACGGTAATCAGGCCGGCCCGGCCCGCCATGGTCAGCTCGCCGGCCCGCAACTTTGCTTCCGCCGCGGTGGCCACCTTGGACCGGACCCGGAAGGCCTCCCGGGTGAGCTCGGGCAGCTGGTCCCAGGTATCGCCGAAGCTGAACGGCCCGGACAGCGCGACGCAGGCGCGCACTCGCTGGTCGCCGCAGGCAAGCCGGGCCGCATAGTAGCCGCCCAGGCTGACCCCCCAGATCCCGATCCGCGCCGGATCCAGGCCGGGCAGCCCGGACACCGCGGCCAGGATGGCGCCGCCGGGAACTTCCCAGTCCGGCCTGATCCCCAGGCCGTATTCGGCCTCGCCCTGCCCCGGGCCGTCGACGGCGAACGTCGCGATGCCCCGGTCCAGGAACAGGCGCTCGGTCGCGCGGAGTTCCTCCTTGGCCGAGTCGAGGCCGGACAGCATGATCACGGTCGGGTGCGGGCCTGCCGTCCTCGGCCGCCGCAGGATCCCGGCCAGGACGTCGCCGCCGAACGGGATCTCCACCCGTTCGGCGGGCGGGTCAAGATACGGCAGCGCATCGGTCAGGCACCGGACAGCCGCCGCGTGGGCCGCGCGGAGCTGTGCCATGTCGTGGACGAACAGGAACTTCGCGAAGTGGTAGTACACGGCCGCCTGGGCCAGGTGCGCGCCGCCGGACCGGGTCCGGCCATCGTCGAGCGCCAGCCGGCCAAGTTTCTCGTGCTCGGCGCCGGCCTGGCACCACGCCGCGCACCAGTCGCTCCAGTCACTGATCGCGGCGGTGATCCGGGCGAAGTCATTTGCGTCCACCCCGTTGGCAATGAAGCGCGGCGCCCAGTGATCGATGGCCGCGGTAACAAGCCGGTCCGCCATGCGGTTAGTGTTGCACACGATTGCAGCAGATACACGCCCATGCCTCCGTGGTTGAACGGATAGTCCGTGGCCAGCGCACTTGGTCCAGGCGGGCCTGCCGGAACCGGTGAGCGGCAAGGATCCGATAACGGCTTGGCCACGGCCCGTTGACAACCGTGCGAACGTTGCGCCACGCTCGTTGCGCAAACGATTGTCACTGACTTCCTGGAGTGGCGAGAGATGACCGAGCAGGGAAACGAGCGCAGGCTCGGCTGGCTAGGCACCGGCCGGATGGGCTCGGAGCTTGTCCGCCGGCTGCTCGCGGCAGGCTGCGACGTGGCGGTGTACAACCGGACCAAGGCCAAGGCAGAGCCGCTCGCGGCGGCGGGCGCGAAGATTGTCGACTCGGCCGCCGAGCTGGCCGGCCGGGACATCGTGTTCGTGACGGTCGGCACCTCCCGGGACCTGGTCGACGCCCTGACCGGCCCGGCCGGGCTGCTGTCGTCCGCCGCCGCGCCGGGCACCGTGGTGGACTGCTCCACCATCTCGGCGGAGGCATCGCAGCAGGTCCGCGAGCAGCTTGACGCGCGGGGCAGCGTGCTGCTCGCCGCTCCCGTGATGGGAAATCCGAAGGTGGCCAAGGCCGGCCGGCTGACGTTCGCGGTGTCCGGCCCGCGTCCCGCCTTCGAGGCCGCCCGGCGCTACCTCGACCTGCTCGGCGCCGGGGCGACCTATGTCGGCGAGGGCGAGCTGGCCCGGATCGTGAAGCTGTGCCACAACCTCTTCCTCGGCGTGGTGACCCAGTCGCTGGCCGAGGTGACGGTCCTGGCCGAGAAGAGCGGGGTGAGCAGGCAGGCCTTGCTCGCCTGCCTGAACGACAGCGTGATGGGGTCCACCTTCACCAGGTACAAGAGCCCGGCGCTGGTGAATCTCGACTTCAGTGCCACCTTCACGGCCGAGCTGCTGCGCAAGGACTTCGACCTGGGCCTGGCCGCCGCGCGCGAGCGCGAGGTGCCGCTCCCGGTAGCCTCGCTGGTGCACCAGCTCGTGCAGAGCCTCGTCGGGCACGGTCTGGGCCAGTCGGACTTCGCGGCGCTGCTCACGCTGCAGGCGCAGTCGGCGGGCCTGGAACTGGTCAGCGAGGATGCGAATGTATCCGACGGGCTAGCGCCCGCAAGCCTCGCCGGAGGCGAGGAAACACCGTGAGCCGCCGGCTCACCACCTACGGCAGGCCGAGCCGGCCGGCCGTACCTGTCGTCCCTTATCAATCGGCCATACCAATTGGAAGGAGGACCGGGATGAGACCTCACCGCACCCGGTTCTTGTCTCTCGCCGTCACAGCCTCTGCCGCTGCCATGCTCGCCGCGTGCAGCAGCAGCAGCCCTAGCAACAGCAGCAGCGCCAGCCCTTCGGCTGCCACCAAGGCGCCGATCGTGATCGGCGCATCCGTCTCCCTGACCGGCGACTTCTCTGCCGACGGGCAGGCATTCGAGCGCGGGTACAAGCTGTGGATGACCGACGTCAACCGCACCGGCGGGCTGCTCGGCCGCCAGGTCAAGCTGATCTTCCTGGACGACAAGAGCGACCCGACCCAGGGCAGCACCAACGTCCAGCAGCTCATCACCTCCAACCATGTGAACCTGGTGTTCGGCCCGTTCTCGTCACTGATCACGGGGCCGACCGCCTCGGTCGCGGCGCGGTACGGGTTCGCGATGATCGAGGGCGCGGGCGGCGCGCCTGCGGTCTTCGACACCCCGTCGAACAAGGCCAGGCACAACGTGTTCGACGTGAGCTACCCGATCGTGGCCCAGTACGATCCGCTTGTCACCTGGATCAAGTCCCTGCCGGCCGGCCAGCGGCCGACGACCGCGGCCTACCCGATCATCGACAACCCGTTCACGATCCCGCCAGAGTGGCGTGCTAAGCGGCTGCTGGAGGGCTCGGGCATCAAGTCGCTCTATGCCAAGGTCATTCCGGCCGAGGCGCCCGACTACCGGGCCGCCGCTAACCAGGTGGCAGCCAAGGGTGCCCAGATCGTGCTGCTCGGCTCGGTGGACGTGCCGACCGTCGACGCGTTCATGAAGGCATTCCAGCAGCAGCATTACAACCCCAAGATCTTCGCCGCTACGGCCGGCCCGGACCAGGGCGGCGCGTTCCTCAGCGCGGTCGGCAAGGCCAACGCCAACGGCGTGATGACGGCCAACGGGTGGTACGGCGGCTATGACAACCCGCAGAGCCATACCATGGTGGCCGAATACATCGCGAAGTACGGCGGCACCGCCTCCGACATCAACTCCGACGTCGCCGAGGCCTACGCGGTCGGGCAGGTGGCGGCGCAGGCCGTGAAGGCAACCGGCGGCACCGATAACCCCAAGATCATCAACTACCTGCACAGCGGGGTCACGCTGACCAGCGTGCAGGGGCCGGTGCAATTCAATTCGCTGGGCGAGAACATCAAGCCCGTGGTGTTCGTTTTCCAGTGGCAGAACGGCAAGTACAACCAGGTGCTCCCCGTCGGCGCGCCAGGCTCGGGTCAGATCCAGTTCCCCAAGCCGAACTGGCCTTAGCCGGGTAAGCAGGTCACGGAGAGCCGCGGAGGCGACGAATGGGCAGGGAACTCTACCGGGCGGTCGCCGACGGGATACTCGGCGGCGGCGTGTATGCCCTGATGGCGGTCGGGCTGACCCTGATCTTCGGGGTGCTCGACATCATCAACATCGCGCAGGGCATCCTGGTCGTGCTCGCCGCCTACCTCAGCTCCGTGCTCTCCGTGCACCTGCACCTGGATCTCTTCGTCGGCCTGCTGGTCACGATCCCGGCGATGTTCATCATCGGGGTCGCGATCCAGTGGCTGTTCATACGCAGGCTGCGCGGCCGCGAGCGAACCTCGATGTCGCTGCTCGCGAGCTATGCCGTCATGATCATCATCGAGGGGATCCTGTACCTGGGATTCGGGCCGGACTACGTGTCGCTGAACGGCTGGTATGTCACCTCGACCGTCCGCGTATTCGGGTTCTACCTGCCGTACATCTACCTGTTCAGCTTCGGCCTCGCGGTGCTGCTCGTGGCGGCCCTCTACGTCATGCTGTACCGGACGAAGTTCGGCCGCAGCCTGCGCGCCACCATGCAAGATCATGTCGCGGCCCGCCTCATCGGCATCGACGTGAACCGGGTGGCGGCGCTCGCCTTCGGGATCGGGGTCGCGGTGACCGCGGTAGGCGGCATGGTGTTCGGCGCCACCACCACCTTCAACCCCAACAGCGGCTATGACCTGATCTCCCGGCTGCTGGCCATCATCATCCTCGGCGGCCTCGGCAGCATCGGCGGCGCGCTCGCGGCGGCCGTCTTCATGACGACGGTGGAGTCCATCGTGAACATCTGGTCGCCCACCTGGTCAGTCGTCGTGTTCTACGCGGCTCTCGTCCTCGTGCTCACGTTCCGGCCGAATGGCCTGTTCGGGCGCCGCGCGGTGCGGGCGCAATGAACTCCGCTGCCGCCCTGCGGTGGGGCTCGATCGCGGCCCTGCTGGCGGTCGCGGCGATCTTCCCCCTGGTCTTCACCAGCGAGCTGGTGACCCAGATCGCCGTTGACACGCTGATCTTCGCCGGGGCGACGGCCGCCTGGAACATCTTCTCCGGCTACAGCGGTTACATCTCACTGGGGCACGCGGTGTTCTTCGGCGCCGGTGCCTATACGGCCGGGGTAGCGGCCCAGGACTGGCAGATCAGCGGCGCCGCCGAGTTCCTGCTGCTCCCGCTGGGCGGCGCCGTGGCCGCGCTGATCGCCGTGCCGTTCGGGCTGATCGCGCTGCGGGTGCGGCGGCACACGTTCGTCGTGGTCACGATCGCGGTGTTCTTCATCTTCCAGCTGATGGCGTTCAACCTGTCGGTCACCGGCGGGTCGGTCGGGATCAACGCGCCATTCCTTGGCTGGGCACCGGAGACGTACAACAACCCGTTCTATTACCTCGCGCTGATCATCGCGGCCGGCACGACCGCGCTCTCCTGGCTGATCCGCCGGTCCAGGTTCGGGCTGCAGCTGCGGGCCATCCGTGACGACGAGGACCGCGCCCGCGGTCTCGGCGTGCGGGCGATGCGGGTGAAGCTGGCCGCCTTCGTCATCTCGGCGGTGGTGATGGGCCTGATCGGGGCCCTCTGGTTCTTCTTCATCGTGCAGGTACTCCCGCAGTACGGATTCGACCCGCTGCTCGATCTGTCCATCGTGCTGATGGCATTCCTCGGCGGGCTCGGGAGGGTGGCTGGCCCGGTGATCGGGGCGCTGCTGCTCGAGCCCGGGCGGCAGTACCTGACGCTGCACTACAGCAATTCCTACGTGAGCGAGATCATCCTCGGATCGCTGTTCCTGCTGGTGATCCTGTTCCTGCCGCGGGGGATCCTGCAGTTCGCCGAGGAGCGGATAGCGTACTGGCGGGGGCGGCGCGACGATGCGCGGGACGCCGCGCCCGGCGTGCCGCCCGGCTCGCAGCAGGCTCGTGCGCCCGCGGTGAGCGCGCCAGGACCGCAGCCGGGAACACCCGGGGCGCCCGGCGCGCCAGATAGCCGGAGGGCGCGGTGAGCGCGCTGCTGCGGGCCGAGGGCGTGTGCAAGGCCTTCGGCGGCGTGCAGGCGCTCGGCGACTGCACGGTCGAGGTCGAACGCGGCAGCATCACCGGGCTGATCGGGCCGAACGGCTCGGGTAAGACGACGTTGTTCAACGTGATCACGGGGTATGAGCGGCTGGACGCCGGCGACGTGTACGTCGACGGCGCGAGGATCACGAACGCGCCACCGCAGCGGGTGTTCGCCCTCGGCATCGGCCGGACCTTCCAGCTGACCCGGATCTTCCCCACCCTCACGGTCATGGAGAACATGATCGTCGCGGCCCAGCACACCGCCCGCGGACGGGCCAGGAACCGCAACCCGCTGGCCAGGGCGGGCGGCAGCGCTGATCGCAGGCATGCGATGGAGCTGCTCGATTTCCTCGGCATCGCCGATCATGCGGCCGCGCTAGCCGGAACCCTTTCCTACGGACAGCGCAAGCTGCTCGAGCTCGCCTACGTGCTGGTCGCCGACCCCGCGATCGTGCTGCTGGACGAGCCGGCCGGCGGGGTGAACCCGTCGCTGATCAACCACATCGGTGACCGGATCCGGGAGCTGAACGCGGCCGGGCGGACCTTCCTGATCGTGGAGCACAACATGGATTTCGTGATGGGCATGTGCGGGAGCATCGCGGTCCTTGACTACGGCACGGTCGTTGCCGTCGGGCCGCCCGACGCCATCAGGCAGGACCCGCGGGTGCTTGATGCCTACCTCGGCACCACGGAAGACGACGATGACGGCGGCTGATCCGGTGACGTCCGGGGGCGTTCCGTCCGCCGGGACCGGTGCCGACGCGCTCGTCCTGGACGGGGTGGTGGCCGGCTACGGCGGCGGTGACGTGCTGCACGGGGTGTCGCTGAGCGTGCCGGAGGGGGGGATTACCTGCATCGTCGGGCCGAACGGAGCGGGCAAGTCCACGCTGCTCGCGACGATCAGCGGGCTGCTGCGGCCGCGTCGCGGCAGCATCACGCTGCACGGCCGGCCGCTGGCCGGCAAGAGCCCGCGGCAGATCCTGGACCTGGGCATGGTGCACGTACCGCAGAACCACAGCCTGTTCCGCGACATGACGGTCAGGGAAAACGTCGAGCTCGGCGGTTACATCATCAAGGACCGCTCGCTGCTTGCCCGCAGGCTGGCGCAGATCGAGGAGATGTTCCCGCAAGTGGCGGCGTGGGCGGCGAAGAAGGCCGGCAGCCTGTCCGGCGGTGAGCAGCGGCTGGTGGAATTCGCCCGCTGCCTGATGCTCGACCCGTCCCTGATCATCCTGGACGAGCCGTCGATGGGCCTGTCGCCGAAGGTGCTCAAGTCCGTGTTCGACGCGGTCGCGATGATGAACGCGAGCGGCAAGACCATGCTGCTCGTGGAGCAGAACGCGCGGGCGGGCCTGCGGATGTCCAGCCACGGCGTGGTGCTGGAGAACGGGCGGGTACGGCTGTCGGGCACCGGCCGGGAGGTGCTGGAGCATCCCGAGATCGGCGCGCTCTACCTCGGCGGCTCGGTGGCGCCGGGCCGGGATCCGGCGTGATCGTCGACG
>WNGD01013991.1_pt1 | contig 11419 bp, 8 predicted proteins | sample 5400671 | NCBI WGS metagenome assembly WNGD01 (sample SAMN13153369, study PRJNA577476) | soil metagenome | isolation source: 40 cm soil or saprolite under grassland replicate 2 | place: USA:California | collected 2016-06-15
ACCAGTTGAAGCGCGAGGACCTCGTGCAGATCCTGATGGAGCCGAAGAACGCTCTCGTCAAGCAGTACCAGCGCTTCTTCGGCTACGACAACATCGAGCTGGTCTTCACCGATGACGCGCTGTGGGAGATCGCCGACAAGGCGCTCGAGCGGGAGACCGGTGCGCGCGGCCTGCGCTCGATCATCGAAACCGCGCTGCTCGACGTGATGTTCGAGCTGCCGTCTCGCCGCGACGTCTCCAAGTGCGTGATCACGAAGGAGACGATCGAGAAGCACCTCAAGCCGACGCTCGTCACGAGCGCCCAAGGGGTGGCCGTCGACGAGGCCGCCCGCATCAAAGAGTCGGCCTAGTCGTGTCCGAAGAGAACGAAGAGGCGCCGCGCCGGGAGGACGCGGCGCGCGAGCGGCTGCGCGAGGCAGTACTGCGAGCCCTGATCGGAATGGTGTTCCGCGGCGCGAGCGTCGCCCACGCGAAGCGTGTGTCCCACCGGCGAGCCGACGCTGGCCGACGTCGCGACCCGCCCCCAAACTTGGTCGTCGCGAAACATTGAAACCTTGTCCGACACGGGCAGGGCAACGACATCGGATCCGACCCCATCGCCGCGAAACATTGAGCCTTGTCCGCCAGCGGGCACGGCACCGGGAGTCCTTGTCGCCTTTCCGCCAAAACGCGACAGCGGCCGGTGCGCGCTCTCGTTGGTGGCGCTCGCTAGCGGAAAAGTGCGAGAGCACCAGGTCAAGCCTGCACGAGATCACGTACACGCACGGCTGCCTCTGCACCCCCGCCGACGTTGGACCGCGCTAGCCGCCCGGTCGACGGGCGGGCACGGCGACGGCAGCCTTCTACTTCGTGCGCGTGAAGTACGGCCGTGGTACTGTCGGTGACGCTGCGGCTCCAGGGCGTCGGCCGAGAGGGGGAGGCGGGTCGTGGCAATCATCGAGGATCTGGCGGCGGCGGAGACAATCCACTGCTCCGTTCGCGGGCGCATTACCAGGTGCGGGGAGTCCGCGAGCAGTCTACGCGTCATCTGCGTGCATCACCAGCAGATCGGGTTCCCGGACGAAAACGAGCGGTGCCGCGGCGGCCTGCCGATGTTCCGCACCGTCGGTGACGTCCACACGGACAGCCACGGCGACTTCGCCTTCGCGTTCGACGCGCTGGCCAGGCCGTTCGGCGCCTGTTCCTTCTTGTCGCGCGCGCGCGTCGACGTCTACGACGGCGCGACTCGAATCTGGGCCAGCGGGTACCGGGCAGTCGCTCCCCTGATGCGGTTCGACCGCGAGCTGCTGCCGAACTGCAGGGCCGGCAGCACGGTCGTCCGCGTCATCGACGACGCCGGCAACATCGTCGCCGGCGCCGAAGTCTTCGCGAACGGAACGCTGCGCGGGACGACCGACGCCACGGGTCACGTGTTCGTCGACCCGCCGCTCGAGGCCGGTGACGAACTGGTCGCGAGACGGCTGATCCGCGAGAACGGGTCGCCGAAGGACGGACACGATGTCGACAGCGACCGGAACTGGAACTACCGCGTCTGGATCACCAGCCTCGGCGTGCGCCACGACTCCGATGGAGATGACGTCACGCTCCCCCAGTACACGATTTCCAATCCCGACGAGGTCCAGCAACTGCGTGTTCGAGCACGGAATGCGATCATCGGGCTGAACCTGCGCGCGTCGATCGAATGGGACGCGAGCTCGACCGAGTTCGACCGTATCCACGATCGTCTCTGCGACCTGTCCGAGCTCCTCTACAACGCAACCGAGGGTCAGTTCTTCGTCGCGGAGCTTGCGCTCTCGGACGACGGCCACAGCTGGGACGACGCGGACGTCCGGATCTACGCCAACATGAATTACGCGTCGAACGCGAGCAGGGGCGGCATCTTCGAGGACGACGGTCGCCTCCGAATGAATCCGAACGACGCGTACTTCGCCGGGTTCTACCTGCACGAGCTGGGCCACTACGCGTTCGGACTCGGCGACGAATATCCGGACAACGGCACGGTGGTGTGCACCCCGAAGAGCAAGGATCCCGAGGGGCCGTACGCCAATGGGAACGAGAAGGACGCTTGCCTCATGCGAGGGAGTCAGTACGAGGACCAGAAGAAGTTCTGCAGCGCCCATCCGTTGAACCCACACGTCCTTGGAACTGACCAGGGAAGGCAGGACTGCTGGACGGACATCCTCGAGCTGTACAGCGATCCCGACCGGCGGTGGCGGGTGCTGACGCCGGTGAATCGAGGAGCGATCGTCGGCCGACTGCCCGACTCGGGCGTTCCGCTGAAGGGCTCCTCGCAGCCGTCGGGAGTCGCGCGTCCGCCGAGCTTCATCCCCCTCGCCGGCTGGAAGCCGCGCGATCACAACCTGCGCGTGCAGCACCTCGGGCTGTGCGAGGGCCTAATAGTCCGGGTGACGCGCGGTGGCACGCCCGTCGTGGGCGCGCTCGTCATGCTGCACACCTCCCAGGGACGGAGCATCTACCAGGGAAAGACAAAGACCGAGTACAACCTCGCCTACGGCGTACGGACAGGAGCAGGCGAGGTCCCGGTGCGCGGCGCGCACGTCGGCGACGACATCAACGTGTACGAGCTCCGTGGAACGTCGTTCGTGCACATCGGTCGGAAGCGAATCGAGACGTGCACCGAGCGGTTGGTCGTCGAGGCGACGCTTGCGCTGCCCGCCGCGACCGAGGCCTCGCCGTTCGCCGCGCCGCCTTCGGCCGCGCCGGTGATTCGAACCGTGTGGCCGTCGGAGCGCATGGTGCTCGACTCCCGCGACGGCCGGCTACGGGTCGTCCTGCCGCCGAACGCGCTCGCGGAGCCCGGGGTCGTCCGCCTCGAAGCGGCCGATCGTGGAGCGGCGCTCGACGACGACGAGCAGATGGCGTCGGGGCCGTACGAGCTGACGGGTCCGCCGAAACACCACCTGAAGGTGCCGGCGAACCTTCGCTTCCTGCTCCCGTCGGCCGAGGCGGGAACGTCCGGCGAGTTTCACGTCGTCCACCTCGACGACGACGGATATCGGCGCGAGCTCGCGTCCAACGTCACCGCCGATCCGTTCGTGGTGACGGCCGCAATCGACGAATTCGGGACGTACGCACTGGTCGAGCGCCGCAGCGGCTGAGAGAGCTTGTGTCGAGGCTTCAACGTGGCGAGGAGACGCTCGGACACCTTCACCGCTTTCGCCCGTGGGGTACACAAACTCGGTCGCGTACCGAATCTGGTCGATTTGCAGGAAGATCGAATAAAGTGCACACCACGCCTACCAGCGGCGGGAGAACGATGCCGAGAAGGGGAGGCGGTGGACGTTGAAGATCATGAGCCGGTAGCGCGTCATCGCCACGAGGCCGATGCGGAGTCCGGGGAGGCCGGCTGATGGCGTCGCCAGTTCCGGTCGCTTTCTACGGCTTCCAGCTCGCTCCGGACGTGAAGGTCGTCACCTCTGACCGAAGTTGGCAGGGCTGGTTCGAGGACACGGCGCGTCCACTGATCGAGCAGGGCGTCCGGGTCCAGCACCTGCACAATCCGTTCGGCCTCCACCAGGTGGCCGGCCGCGGCGATCGAGTCATGCAGGTCGATCAGTTCGACCTCTCCTATTGCCAGGGCCTGCGCTGGCTGGCGGATCGAACGGCCGTCGCACGGGTCGTTCGCGACATCCACGACCTCGGGGGCGCGGTCCACGCCTACGTCGGCGCACCAATCGTCGTCAGGCAGCCTCCGCAGGACACATACCTGCCGAAATGCTCACCCGGGTCGACGAGGTTGTCGCGGCAAGTGCGGCTCCTCAGCCGCATCGGCGGATGCGGATCACGGCTGACGCGCGGCTGCCTGTGCTGGGGCCGTCTTATCGCCTTCCACATCGACCCGCTCATCGATGCTGGCGTCGATGCGATCGGATTCGACGCCTCCCACGAATTCCACCCGGGTGACTGCATGGACCGCCTGGTCCGGTCCCTGCTGGCTCGGAGGATCGAGGTGATGATCGAACCGTGGCCCCGAAAAGGGCGCGACTATCCGCCCGTTAACTGGATCATCCGCGAGCTCCTCTACCAGCGCATCCAGCTCGATCCACAGTCCGACGAGGCTCCTCTGGACTCGGTCCGCGGCACGATCTACCGAATCGTGCCGACCGACACCGGTGCGGGATTCGATGAGCGGGCGGCCATCAACGAAATCCGAACGAAGTTCAACCAGCAGCCGTTCAACAGCTCTCAGGAGATCGTGGACGCCGTCCGAGGCGCCGGACACATCCCTGTCGTTCGCGCCCGTCAGCTGGCGTCTGGAGAGGTCACCTGAATGCCCCAACGTCCACACAGTCACGGCCCGCCCGGCCGTATACGAGCACACATTGCGGTCCAGAACACGTGGTTCACCGACGCCAACGTCCGCGCTACGGCGTTCGGAACGGCGTGGTCTCGATATCCGGGCACTGGTTCCTGCAGATGGGCACCTTCCAGGGCAACTTTGCCGCTTTCTTGGCGAAAACCGAGAACGACGTCGTCGGCCGTCTCACTGCGTTCAAGGAGGCACATCCAGAGATCGATCCGGACACCGACGCGATCATCATCATGGATATCGAGAGGCCGCACCTCGCCGACCTCCATACGTACAGCGCGAACGATCGGAAGGCGATCGTAGACGCCTATCGGAGGCGCATTGCGGCGACCAAAGCGGTCTTCCCTGACGCCAAGCTGTCGCTGTACGGCACGCTCAACCCTGATGGCCGGGGAAGGTCGGAAAACCCGACCTACGTCGCCCGGCTGAATGCACTCGTCGAAGCCGGCCGGGACCGGCTCTATGACGACCTCGACTACGTCGTGCCCGTTCTCTATGTGCGGTTCGGGTGCGACGACGAGGCGAACGGCCCATGCGACCGCCACTGGGACACGCTCGCCGAGTACACGCGCCTGGGCGTGGACGGCTCACTTCAGCAAGACGTCGGACGGGTCGAGCCTGCCGCTGCTCCCGCTGCTCGGCTTCAGGGTCTACAACGGCAACTCGGCCTTCCACCTCGAGCTGCTGATGAATCTCGGCGTCCCCGACCCGGTCGGTGCGACACTGGGGGAGCAGATCTCGATCCTGGAGGACCGTGGAGTAGAGCAATTCGCATTCTGGACGGGGAAGGACAGCAATCAGCTGGGAGGGCCGAGCGACGCCACGGTCACGGACTACCTGGCGGAGCTGTTTCGCCGGCGAACGTGATCGCCCGGTCTCGCCAGATAGGGCCCGCACGGCACCCGGAGTTCTTGTCGCTCTTCCGCCAAACTGCGACAGCTACCCACTTTGACCCGAGTCGAAGCGAACGCAGGCAGCAGGAGCAGCGCTCTCCCTGCCAAAGCCCTGCCAATCCAGAAGCCTGACGTCTAGAGTCATCCGCGTCTGCCGTAGTCTCCGGTGAAGGCGGGACGTTCGGAGTCATCGGGAGGTGCGATCACGGCAAAGCCGGAGGGGCCTATCCACCACCTTTGCAGGTGTGTACGGCGAGGGAACCAAGGTCGCAATGATTGATGACTCGTATGTCTGGAAGAGCCGGCTCCGAACTGGCCGGGCGATTCTGAGGCGCAAGCTGCGCCGCGCAAAGGTGGATCCCGCTCGAGTAGACGCGGCATTCGTTCAGGTCGAAGCCTTTGCCTTTCTCACGGGCTACATCATCAGGAAGCTGCTCGAGGCCAAGAAGCTGTCTGACGAACTCGAGGCGGCCGTCATGAACGTAGTCACCTATCCGGCCCGCCCCGAGTACCCGCTCGACTTCCTCAGCCCGCACAAGATCGAGCGCGGGTATGACCTGACGGCTCCGAGCGAGAAGGCGGTCGGGTTTAGAGATCTCTGCAACCTACTCGTGCACAGCTTCGTCTTCATGCCGGCGTCGGACGAAAGCGGAACAGGTTGGACAGGGTTCTTTCTCAACTCCGATCGCACGAAGAACAGGGAACTCATGTTCATTAAAAGAGAAGACTTTGACCTTCTCGCGGACGAAGTCGTACGCGACGACGTGGTGACGATGCACATCGACAGACTCCGGAGCCGTGTCAAGAAGTCCAGAGTTGGAGAAGGAGACGCGGTACCGACGATCTCGTTGAACGCCGATCTAAACGACTAGCCGCTTGAGGGGAACCTCAAGAAGGGCAGGTTACGGCGCTTCAAGCCGCCGCACTAAACCAACCGTGTGTCCAGACGAGCGGAAAGTCGTCATACCAGTCGTCTTCGATGAAGCTCACCGGCCTGCCGTCCGGGTACCACACCGGAAAGCCGCGCCGATGCAACTCGTCTGCGAGCGCGACCGTCCAGGCGAGGTCGGACTTGTCATCGCGATCCCATTCGCGCTGAAGCCGCTCGTGACTCCAATCCACAAAGAGGGATTCCATCCGTCACCTCCCTTCGCGGTCACTTCCGTTCTCAGTGCAGGCCGCTTGCGCGACCCCGCCAATCTTTCGCCTCAATCAGCAACTCCGTCAGCGTCGCAACCTGCACCGTCAACTTGCGCGACCTTTGCTTTGGAGTCGCGGATCGCGGCGTGCATTCACGGGCTGGACCTCAGCGCGAGTGCGACCGAGCAAATGGGGGCGGACCTCTACGCGCTCCCCGCGCGGAATGCGGCGCACCTTGCGGACCTCACGGCGTCGTCGCACTACTGCCGGACGCCGTAAGACTGGGCGCACCCGTTCGTCTCCCTTCGGCCTTGTAGTTCGCGACTGTGGTCAGGAAGAGTCGAAGAGACCCCGACCGCAGCAAGCAGTGGTTCGCACTGCTCGCGTCGAGGCGCGGAGGTGTCGCGTTTTGGCGGAAGCACGACAAGGCCTCCCAGTGCCGTGCCCGCTGTCGGACAACGTTTCAACGTTTCGCGGCGATAGCGTTCGCGGGCCGGATCGCCACGTTGGCTGACGTTGGCTCAATTGTCGGGTGGCTGGCATTGCGAAACGCGGCGCTCGGTAGGGGCCACGGCACAACGGCGAGGGAAGCACTAGAACGACGCGCGTATCTCGGCCCGATCGACACTCGTCAGCACAGCCTGGTGACTCTTGACAAGTACCACCGGGGTGGGAGAGTCAGTTATTCGACGAAAGGGTCGTGTGCGCCGGCAAGAGCCTTCCGCTGCGGCCAGCAGGCGGAACATCCAGACGGGCCTGTTCCTAACTGGGACGGCCTGGTCGAATGCGCCGAACGCGAGCTTCGACGGCAAGACGTTGACATATACGGCCGGCGGTGCGAACCCCGGGATCGTTGTCCAGCAAGGCGCGAACAGTGTCTTCCACGCCCAGCTCGCGGGCCGCACGCTGAAGTACCTGGTGCTAGGCAACCCGCAGAAGTACCTCGTGATTCTCGACGCCGAGACCGGGGCGTCGAGCCAGCGATGGGTCTCTATCGTCGATTTCAGCACCTGGACAGAGGTGCAGATCCTGACCGTTGTTGCTCCGAGCGCCATCGCTCTCCCCGTGGTCAACGCGAGCCAAGGCAACGGCAGCGTCTTCCTGGCCTATGGGCAGGACGGCCAAAGCCACACAAGTGTCGCGATCTATCGAAGCGACAACGGCGCGGTCCTCTGCTCCCTTGGATCCATCTTCATGCCGACGGGTCAGACGGCTGCCGAGGCGACGGGGACAGATCTGCTGATCCACTACTCAACCGCGGGCACGAGTCATACGTTCTCGTGTCCTAAGCCGCTGGGGAAAAGCCAGGTCAGCCCAGCGCTGCAAACCTTCCCGACCGTGGCTGTCGGCGGCTGTCCTTTCACGCCGCAGACGAGGCAGTTCACGATCAAGAACATCGGTAACGACTGCTTGACGGTCACTTCGATCGCGAACAGTGCTCCGTTTGACGTTACGGCGACGTCGCCGTCGCTGCCGGCGAGCTTGTCCCCGAATCAGACCGTCGATGTGACCGTCGAGTTTAAACCGATCGCCGTGGGCAGCTGGCCGTCGAGTGCTCTGGCCGTTTCCTTAACGCCGGCGAACGGAGATAACCAGCTTCTCTGCAAGGGATCGGCGGTTGCGGCTTCGTTCGCGATCAGCTTCAACGCGACAACGTTCAACTGGGGCAGCCAGCCCGTGGGGGTGGCCGCCGCGTCGAAGCAGCTGATCATCACGAACAGCGGTTCGAAACCGCTCAGCGTGAGCGTAGCGCCCATTGCTGTCGCTGGATTCGCGTGCGCAGGGTTCAACGGAACGCTGAACTGCGGCCAGTCCCAGCCGCTTGCGATCTCGTTCACGCCGCCCGCAGAAGGACCACTGTCCGCCACGCTCAGCGTGACGAGCCCCGCACCCGGTAGCCCGCACACGATTACCTTGCTCGGCGCCGGCTGCATTCCGAACGCCGACATCGTGGCGCCGTCGACCGCGCCTCACGACTTCGGCCAGGTACAGCAGGGCTTCCGCACGGTCTGGATCTTTGAAGTTCAAAACGTCGGAGACGGCCCGCTGACGTTCAGCGGGACGATCGGCGGGGCGGATGCGTCGCTATTCGGACTCCCCGATCCTGCAGGCTCGGTCACGTCCACGCCCGCAAGCCGGGCGTACACCGCGCTGCCGCTCACGCCCTGCGGGCCTGGCCCCTCAGGGTCCGGCAAGGTGCTGGTGGCGGTGTCGTTTTTCGCGAACGACGTGCCGAAGATCGCCAATACGACTCTGGTAATCAGCGGCCACAACGCAACGAACTTTCCACCCACGCAGACATGGACAATTCCGCTGACGGCAGAGATCACGCCGCCGGTGGCGCTCGACGTTGGGCTCGTCGTCGATCGGTCGGGGAGCATGAACGATCCGCTGGGTTCGCGGATCAAGATGAACGCCGCCATTGCGGCGAGCCAGCTTTTCGTCGAGCTGCTCCGCCCCGATCTTGACGACCGTGTTGGTGTGGTCCGATTTAACCACCTGGCGGATGTAGTCGTCCCGATGACGCCCGTCTCGGGCACGACCGCACCCACGCAGGCGACGATCCGGAACACTGTCCAGGGCAGCATTCCGCCACCCGATGGCAACACGGCCCTCGCCGCGGGTTCGGTCCTTGGTATCCGAGAAATACAGAAGCCGCGCGCGACGACGCCGGCGGCGTTAACGCGCGCTTTGGTCGTGCTGACGGACGGCATCGAGAACACGGGCTTCGAGGATCCGCCTGGCAGCGGAAACTGGTTCAGCATTACCGGCGGGCAGATGCTCAGGCCCCTACCGGCCTCTGGCAACGTGAACACGTCACCGTTCGTGCGACCTGGAGCGATCGACATCTACGTGGTTGGCGTCGGAACTGCAGGCCAGGTCAACGCGGGGCAGCTCAATGCGCTTGCCGGCGATCCTGGGCACGTGTTCCGAGTCGATCAAGACTTGACCGGTACGCGCTACTTCCAGCTTGAGAAGTACTTCACCCAGGTCTTTATGGACATCGTCGGGACCGCAGGAGTTCTCGACCCGATGTACTGGATTGCACCGGGCGACAAGCACGAGATTGACTTTGATGTGCTACGCGGCGATGTCGACGCCCTCGTCGTCGTATTCGACTTCGAGGGTCAGCGCCTTCCGTTTTGGTGCGTCTCGCCGCAGGGCGAGATTCTCGACCCGTCGTCGATTCCGCCCGGCTTCCAGTTGCGGGCTGCCGCAACGAACGAGGCCCGCATCGTCGAGTTCAAGATGCCGCTGCGCGAGCCAGACCGCTACGCGGGTCGTTGGAAAGTCGTCGTCGAGCACCCGGGAAGGGTCTGCTCCGGCATGCCGCCGGCGAAGCCCGACAACATTGGCTTCATCTCCAAGAAGTGTCGAGGGACGAAAGTTCCGGTCTTGTACGGCATCGCGATCGGCGTGGGGAGCAACTTCCGCATGACGCCGTTCGTGACGCCGGCGCCGGTCTACGTCGGGGATCCGATCCTCCTCACGGCGCTCGTCGCCGAAGCGGGATTGCCGGTGACCGGTTGCAGTGTCACGGTCGATGCCACTGCGCCTGGGGGATCGACCTCAACCCGGACCCTTTTCGACGACGGCGCGCACGCCGACGGCGCGGCGGACGACGGCGAGTACGCGAATACGTTTACGCACACGTTCGCCCCTGGCGTGTACCACTTTAAGTTTAAGGCGGTGGGGTCAAGTCGCGACGGCGAGCCCGTCGTCCGGGAAGCTGTTCGCGACAAGCCTGTGCTCGCGCGCGACGGGAGGCCGCCTGGTTCCGACGGGCAAGACGAAAAAGATTGCTGCGATCGGCTACTAGAGGCAATCCATAAGGAAACCGCCCTCTTGGAGCGGCTCCTCAAAAAGAAGTAACGCGTGACCAACATCGCGCAAGCGTGCCGTTGGAATCCGCTGGTTAGGGGGACCTATTCGAGAGAGATGGGCCTTGAGACGAAGCCGACTCGATCAGGACCTCGAGCGTGCTTGACAGTACTCCGCCCCAGGTATAGAACCGGACGGCGCAACGGAGGGAGCGTTCGGTGGTTCGGAAACGCCTGCATCGTTGCTGCGGCTTTCGATTCTCGGCTGCTCGAGGGGATTAGAGGCGGATGGACTGGGTCGAGCGGCTCTTCGGACTCTCGCCCGACAACGGCGACGGATCGTTCGAGCTGTTGATCGTTCTCATCGTCGTTCTCGTGCTGCTCCTCGCATTCCGGCAGCGTCGCCGCATCGGTCGGCGTTTCCGTGACTGAGAGACCCGAAGGTCGCCGTGGCTTCCCGCGTCCGGAGACGGTCGATGCGGAGCCGGAGCTGCGGGACTACCTCGATCGCCTTGATGCGTATGACCCGGAGGCCTGGGAACAGGCGCTGCAGGCGAAGGCTGTGCTCGAGCCCTATGCGTTCGACGACGCGCCTCCCGCACCTCGGAAGCTTGGTCGCCACGGCGCGTTCATCGCGGACGGCGAAGGAAAGGGTGAGGTCGTAGCGGTCGAGCACCCTGCCGAGCACGCGAGCTTCGGGTTCGCGGGGCCGCCTGTCGAGCTCCGCCTTCGGGGCAAGTCTTCCTCGGGGACGCTGATCGTTCCGCTCGATGGCGAGAGTGCGAGAGGTGTCGAACTGACATCGGTCGCCCTCTTCCGCTGGGACGAGGAGCGGAAGCGCTTCGAGCACGTCGTTCCCTCACGCACGCGCGTCCTACCGGATCGGGAGCGGCCGGACGTCACGCACGCACACGTCTGGGGCCGCGTCACCCGCCCCGGGGTCTACGTTCCCGTTGGCGTCTCGAGTGATCCTGCGGTGCGGCGGACACTCTCGGCCTTCCTCGCCGGGCGCGACTTGTTCGACAAGCTGGACCCGAACACGCTGCGCGGATTCCAGGATCGGATCTGCGGCCTGATCCTGTGCGCACCCGATCTCGGCGGCTTCGGGGGCGGCGGCGGCAATCTCTGCGAACGCTGCCTCGGCCTTGACCTTTCCATTGGCCTGCCCGAGCTCGACCTGATCCGGCTGCCGCGACCGGGCGAAGGTGGCTTCGACTTCTTGCCATGCATGCCGA
>WNGD01006252.1_pt1 | contig 11418 bp, 10 predicted proteins | sample 5400671 | NCBI WGS metagenome assembly WNGD01 (sample SAMN13153369, study PRJNA577476) | soil metagenome | isolation source: 40 cm soil or saprolite under grassland replicate 2 | place: USA:California | collected 2016-06-15
CTGGCGGTTTCATGTCTCTGAATTCAACTGCTACGACGGTCTCCTCGGCGTTGAATGTTCCGAGAAATTCTCGGAGGCTTGGGGCAAGATCATTTCCTTTGACTGGCGAACGTGCACTGATCAGAACTGTCATGACTTCCCCTTCAAGTCTCTTACAAACCTCTTCGAGTTTATTCAGAAGTCGTTGGGGTCCAGGCAGAAGCTTTAGGCCGTAGTGGTCGACTAGGATTCTCGGACATCTCACCGAGAAGCGGAATGTAGCTGGGACCTTTTCACGCCATTGAGAGGCTGACGAGAGGCTTGGAAGCTCGTAGTAGCTGCTGTTCAGTTCGACAAAGTCGAAGGCCTGAGAATATGCCTGGAGGCTACTTGTTCCCGGCACTTGGAAATAGGCCCAGCCTCCAGCACCTACGAGCAGTTCGGACATACGTTCAAGAATCAATCCCCTAACCGCTTACTAAGTGTAGAGGTGTGCGAATACGGGCCGTTTTCTGCTAGGGACTTCCGGATGGTCGTATGCTGAATGGGTAGGAGTCTTCTACCCCACCTCGAGTGAGAGCAAGCTCGGATTCTACAGCAAGATATTCCCTACGGCAGAGATAGACTCGACGTTCTACGCTCTTCCGAAAGAGGGCATGGTCATTGGCTGGGACCGATACTCCCCGCGCAATTTTGTATTCAATGCGAAACTTCCCCAGACGATAACCCATGAAAGGCTCGATGCGCTCGGAAAACCGTTGGAGGAGGAGCTGGACAAGTTTGCCAATCTAATGCTTCCCCTCAACAACAGTGGGAAGCTTGGCTGTTTACTGATCCAGCTACCACCGAAATACCGTTTTGACGCTAATCATTTGGAAGAGTTCCTGTCACTGCTTCCACACGGTTTCAAGTACGCCATAGAATTTCGACACAAGTCTTGGCTGAGAGAGGAGACCTGGAAGACTCTCTCCAAATACAATGTGGCTTACACGATCGTGGATGAGCCCTTGCTGCCGCCCGAGGTCCACGTGACAGCCGACTTTGCCTACATACGCTGGCACGGGCAAGGACAGAGACCATGGTACGATTATCACTACAGCGAAAACGAACTGACCAGCTGGGTGCCCAAAGTGAAAGAGGTCGAAGACTCGGTTAAGACCACGTATGGCTACTTCAATAACCACTTTCACGGATACGCGGTGGAGAACGCGCTCAGCATCCTGAAGATGCTGGAGAGGCTCACCCCGGCCCAGGAGCAAGCGCTCAAACATGCGAGAAGCCACCTGAAGCAGGCGAAGGAGAAACCGGTGGGCCTAGGCGAATTTACCCGTGGAGGCGAAGACCGGGCGAAACTGGTGGACCTGCTTGGGACGCTGATGGGGGAGACGCGGCTTGCCAGATCCTTCACGATCTCTGACGACGATGTGGAAATCAAGGAGGCAAACTCGAAAATTATCAGCGCTGGGGTGAAGGACTATACTCTCAGGATGGACATGGGCTCGAAGACGATCCTTCATGACTGCGGCGATTGGGAAAGGTCGATCGAGACCCGGCAATTATGCAAGCACATTGGCAAAGTTCTCCTGACGATTCCTGAAGCGATAGCACTGGAATGGGTTTCAGCCATACAGGAGAATCTCGACATCTGGAAGTTTCAACAACCCAAGAAATAGTAGGTCAAAAACTGTCCTCTGCTGATCTACTCCTCAAGGTTCGAAATCGAGTCGTCGAGTGTCGACGATGCTCACGCCTAGTCGAGTATCGAGAAGAGGTCGCTCGAAAGAAGAGAAAAGAATTTCTGGACTGGGATTATTGGGGGAGACCTGTTCCCGGGTTCGGAGACCCGAATGCGTCGTTGTTGATCGTGGGACTCGCCCCTGCTGCACATGGAGGGAACCGTACGGGCCGAGTCTTTACCGGGGACAGAAGCGGAGACTTTCTCTACAATGCTCTTTTCAAGACAGGCTTCGCCAACCAGCCTCTCTCCCAGAACAAAAACGACGGCTTAGCGTTGAACGGCGTCTATGTGACGGCAGTGGTAAAATGTGCACCCCCAGACAACAAGCCTACTCCTGACGAGACCCAGAACTGCTCGGAGTATCTTGCCACCGAAATAGACTCACTCACACAATTGAAGGCGATTCTCTGCCTAGGCCAGTTCGCATTCAACGCTGTCATCAAGACAATTCGAAACAAGTACGGGCTTGAGAGACCCTTAGCCAACTTCGGGCATGGAAGAATCATCCGGTTGGGTGAGAGGATCCCGGTCATCATATGCTCTTATCATCCGAGCCCGCGGAATACTCAGACAGGCAAGTTGACCGAGAAAATGTTTCTCTCTGTACTACGAAAGATTCACGATCTCTAGAACCGGTCGGAGTGGACGAGTACCGGATTCCTGAGGATTACACTCTATCCTTGAATTGACTGGTCTGAGGGGCAACGTCTGGTTCAGCCCGTGAATGCTGGGAATCGGGACCTTCGATTGGTCCGCGTCAGGCCGCAGCTCCTTAATCCTAATGGTTCGATAGTTCTTGATTGCAGCGATCTTCGGACGCGACAATGGAGCTTCTTACTGCTCGGGAACATGCGAATCTTACAAGTTCACGGGCAAACCTGTTAGCCAGTTGATGGGTTTGTACTGGAGTTCTTGAATCAGTGTCGATCCCGCCTTGAAGTGGTCCCATGCTCAAGTGGGGAGGAGGGAGGATCCCGGCGTTCAACTTCAATGGTGCATAATGGTTATGTGCATGTATACACATGCATAGGTGCATGGGTACTAAGACGATCTCGCTGGAGGATTCCGCGTATTCAAGGCTGAAGGCTGTGAAGAGGCCCGGGGAGAGTTTCTCCGACACCGTGAATAGGGTGCTCGGAGCGAACGAGCCCTCATTCCTAGATTTCAAAGATATGCTGAACGGTGGTGCTGCGGAGCGGCTTGCCCAAACGATTGCTAGTATGAAAGTAGAGGACATAAGAGCCCAAAGGACGCGGGCCAGCTCGAAACGGTGATCGCTTGGGCATCACGGTCGATTCCAATTTCATAATTCACATACTGAGATCGGATCCTGCCGCGTTGGCAAAAGCGAAACAGATTGACGATGGCGGCAAGGCAAAATTTCTGAGCACTCCCGTCCTTTACGAGATTTCCGCAGGTCTCCTGTTCACCGGCTCCAGGACCGAGGCTACTGCATTCCGTGCGCTAGCCTCAAGGTTTGCCAGTCTGCCCTTCGACGAAGCCGCGGCGCTCAAGGCAGCAGAGATTCGAGCTGAGCTCTTGCGCCTAGGTAGGGCGAAGAGTCACGTAGACATTATGATCGCGGGTGTCGCGCTCGAAGGATCTCACGCACTAGTCACTAGGGATCGAGATTTTAGGGAAATAGCTGAAACGGTGGGCCTTAACGTAGAGGCTTATTGAGAGCCTCCTTATCAGGTTCGCAAGTTCTTGGCCGAATGGAGATCGCATCGACCAAACCTACAGGTTTACAGGCAAACCTGTAGCCAAACGATAGGTTTCTACTATTACCGGGCTCACGGGTGTGAGACCACTTCGAAGAATCGCCCATGCCAGGTCAGAACTGACCTGATAACTCGATTTGTCCCATAGTCAAATCATTCTTTTGTTTCCTTGTCTGTGGGAGACGGTTCTTCGAGAGGCAAAGGTTCAACCGTAAAGGTAGCATTTTCGACGCGCCAAAACCGCCAAAACGGGCGTTTTTCATTCTCGACCAACGTATTTCTGCTAAGCATGATTTCTGCCGCAGGATGGCTTTTGAGCATTCTCCGCGCCTTCTTTCTCGCCCTTTTTTCGCTCTTGTAGAAAGCCTCGTAATGTCCTCGTGAAACTTCATACCACACTTTTCTGCGCCCCGCTTCCAAGCCGAGGGTCACCTTCAATCTTCCCAAACTTTCGCATCTCCCGCGAGGTAACTGAGGTAAAGAACCGCTAAAGTCTTCTGGACAGTCTCTCACTTAGCATGGATGGAATATGTAGGATGCGTAGCTGGGCCGACAAATCATTTCGATACATCCTTACCTTCAATGAGGGTACTCTTACCGAGGTAACCTACAAAAAATCAGTGGCGTTTATCTCTCGCAGTAACCTGAGTCCACCTGAGGAACCATGATGGCCGACTCGCTCTATGCTGTTTTAGACTCCAACCCTCGGATCGTTTCAACCACCGATAGAATTCGGTTATATAGTCTGATTAGACCAAGTAATCGCCCAGAATAAGCCCTGATTACAAATCTGACCGCGAGCCTTCAACTGCCAGTTAACTTGCGTGCAAAAGGATGGAAGAAACAACATTTCGAGAACAGCCTCCCAGCCCGATCCGCGCCCTAGAAACGAATCGTCGCCCAAAACAGTTTCATCCAACGGGACCCCTCACCAAAAAAGTGGGGGAGGCCACAAAACCTCTGTGCCGTGAGAGTGGCTTTCCTGAAAGATACGGCCGACAGACTCGCCCAGAATAAGCCCGGATTACGATTCTGGGAGGGGTGTGCTGTTTTCACGCTCTTTTCTTCCGTTAAACCATCGGTTTCGATCAGCCCCGACCAGCCTATTCCACCCCCTGATCAGCCGGACAAGCCCAGAACAGTTCCAGCTGGGCGAGAGCCTAGCGGAAAAATCTCCAAAAAATCTTTGTCTCACGACACAAAACCCGCTTCTGGAAAGATGCGAGCTATGATCTCTCCAGTTCTACCTCTCGCCCGACATATTCCCGAGTCTTCGTCTCAGCCAGCCTCAACAATTCGACTAGACGCTTGTTCAGCGCCTCCACCATCGACGTTACAGATCTCATTCTCTCCTCGAACTCCTCCTCCTGGCTCCTAGTCTCCTCGATCTTCAACAAGAGTCCCTTCCGAAACTCGTACATTTCTTTACACCGAGGATTATGCAGAAGCTCACGCCTACGCGCCACCAATCGCCGACCCTTCTCCTGCTTCTCAACCAGACGAGTCGTGCCAATCAACTGGTTAAGCTGCACGGACACCCTCCCAGTCTTCTTCGGCTTAAACTCCATCTTACCAGAATCGATAGCCGTCTTCATATTCTCCAAAATCTTCGGCACATGCTGCCCAGCAGAGTTCGAAAGAAACGTCTTGTAAGGCGACTGGATAAACTTCGACAACGCCTCCCTCTCATCAGGTCCCATCGCAAACTCACCTCTCACCGAAAGATCGCCAAGCCTCCGCAAAGGCCGCTTCAGATGAGCAAGCGTCTCACCTCGAAAAGCCCGGCCCTCTTTCCGAAGCTCCTTCTCTATCTCCAACACCTCGCGGAGATCAGTCTTAGAGGTGATCTCGTCAACTCTCGCAGTCAGCTCGTTTACTGTAGCCTGAACCTGTTCACGCTCTCGAGCTAGCATACCCGACTCGTCAAGCTTCTCCTTCAACTCCTCCCTCGCAGTCGCAATGCTCTCGACGATACCGTTCACCGTTCTAGCTCTCTGCAAGGAGGCTCCCTCGCCATCAAGGAAAGCGGAGAGGCGCTCAGCGCTCCTCGCAATCCTATCAAGAGTCCCACCAAAGGAGCGCTGGTCGAGAAGATAAAACCCGGACAGCTCCCGGGACGCGGAATCGCGAAGGCTTCTGATCGAACGGCTAGCAGAAGAAAGCCCATCCTTCAAGACCTTCAACGACTCCCAACCGACCTCGCCCGGTATCTGGATCTCTCTGAGACTCGACGTTGCCTCCTGGCCAGCGTGGCCTATCACTCGAGCAGCCCGATACGACGCAGCATCCTTCTTGGTCGCCATGTCACGCTCCCCCTTCCGCGCCAGCCCATCATAGAATCCACGCGCATCACTCAGCGACCTAGCCGCCTCATCAACTAGTTTCGCCGCCTTCGACTTGGTAGGACGTAGAGTCTTCTCCAGCTCTCTGGAGACCCAGGGACCAAAATCGTCTATCTTAATTCTCAAATCGACAGACCGAGAGGAGCCTATCTAATCTCCTCGCGCAGATTGATGATAACAGTATCGATGCTCTGCTCTGTCCTCTCCCTCCTCCGGACAAGATCCGAGTACAATGAGTCGTAAAGGTCACGCGAGATCTTTCCACTCCGATTCTGATTCTTCAGATCCGCAGCAGTCGTCCGAATCACTTGGAGCTCAGCCTCGGACCGTTCAAGCTTCTTCACCATCTCCGAATAACGACCGGAGACCGAAGATAGATCCGCCTTGACCGAAGCGAGCGCCCGGTCTATCTCGCTCATCCGCCGATCCAGAGACCTCCGCCGCTGCTTGTAGTCAAACCTGTTCAACGATCCCCTAGCAACATCCTCCTCCATCTTATCAGACTCCATCCGCATCGACGATTTCTCATCATACAAGTCCACAAACCTGGTGATCAACTGCACTGGAACCCCTAACGACCCAGCCGCACCAGGACCCTTCCAAACAGCGATAACGCTCCCGGCAAGAGCAAGTTCCACAAGCGCCGCCCAGCTCAATGGACTAACGGTCGCCCAGAAAGGATCCAGCCTGTACGAGAGAGAGAAGCTCAGATCGCTCACCGGGCTAACCGACGAGCTCTCGAAAGTGAGCTGATTGCTGGACATCTGCGGCAGCTGTCCCGTCACAGAGTTGAGCCTGAAACCCATCGGTGTCACAACCCTCGTCTGAAGCCTTTGAGCATAAAACTGGACACTATTAAACAAGGCAAAGTTGAGCGTAAACGATCCAAGCGAACTTGAACTGACGTATGTGCTCGGTGAGAGAGTGTACGAGATCTTGGCCTTGACAGATTCGTTGAATGCCAGGGCTCCAAAACTAGGAGTAAACGTAACTGTGCTCGTTCCATCCGGGTTCGCCTTCGGTGTCGGTGTCGTCGAGGGCTGGTCGATCTCAAGCCCGAGAACATAATCCTCGAATATGTTCGACACCGCCTTGGGTACAGTGAAGCTCACCGACGGTACAGCGGGGCCTAGATTAGTGAGATTATAGTCGTCGGTGACCTGAACGGAATTCGACGGTGTAATAGTTATGGTTCTTCCGGCAGCCACAGCAAAAATGTTCTGCGAGCTAGCTGAGGAGAATGAGATCGTCCATACGGTAGTGTCGAACGGCTTAAGCTGTCGCGAAGGGCATCCGCTCCCGCTCAGACAATCTGTGTTAGATGTCTGGTTGTTTGGGGGCGCAATCGTTGGAGAATTCCAGCCTCCAGAATTCGAGATTAATGTGCTCGAAGTGGCATTATACGTATTGTCTATTACTGGAAACGGGTTGACTCTGAAAGAGTAGCTCGCAGCATTTGTACTATAAGTCAGCAATCCCCCGTAGACAGTGCTCAGTGTGAAATTATACTTCGTCAAAGTCGATGTGAAAAGCACGGTCAACGCCGTGTAGGTCTGGTTCAGAGTCGTCGAACTTGACACCTGCAATTTGCCGCTGGTATCGTTGGCTTGAAAAACGAGAAGATGGCCGGCTACGCTGGCAGGAATCCCGAGCGTTATGTCAGAGACAGAAACAGTATCATTGAGAGAAATCTGGTCCGTGACGACGGTGACACCCCAGCTGTTTGTCGCAATCGTTCGTGTGATGCTGACCCTGCATGTGGCGGGAGTGCAAGCTGAAGACGAAGCCCTAGCTGGAGAAGGCAGAGACACAAGCACGATTGCGACGAGTAGAAAGGCTAAGGCGAGGGCTCTCATCGGTCAAAACCATTAAGCTACCTTGAACGACCAGCGCGACACCGCAACTTCCCTACTTATTAGTTCCTTTAGAACAAAGCCGCGAACCGTTGGTGTCTGATTCGAGGAGCCTACTGGTCACAGGAGCAGGCGGAAGCGCTGGCCACAACGTCTGCTGGAGCCTCAGAACGAGCCAGGACGGCAAGACAACACATCTAATAGGAACCGACTCGGACCGGACAAGCCTACAGCTCAACCTCTGGATCGACAAAGCCTACCATCTACCAAGCGCTAGCAAGCGAAACTATCTCCAATCCCTCAAAAAGGTCATAGAGAAAGAGCACGTTGGAGTGGTCTTCCCTCAACCAGACCCAGAGGTGAAACAGGTTTCTGAGGAAAGAGAGAAGCTTGGAGCGAAAGTCTTCCTTCCGGACCAGGACTCTGTTTCAAAATGCTTGGACAAGCTTGAGGCCCTATCAATCTGGCATGAGGCGAGGTTGCGAAAAGAACCCGTTTTATTGTCAGCTCGCGACTCGTTCACCTACAATAGAATCAAGGATCTTCAATATCCCTGCTGGATAAGGGCTCGAGAAGGCGCCGGTGGCCTGCTAAGTTGCAAAGCCCAAGACAGCAATATCGCGCAACACTGGCTCCACTTCCACTGGGATCAGGGAATCAAGACAGACTTCATCGCGGAAGAGTATCTTCCCGGAAGAGACTATTGCTTCATGTCAATCTGGAACCGTGGCAATCTCGTCACGTCAATGGTCCGAGAAAGACTAAGCTGGGTAGGTCATCGGCTCATAGGAACAGGCGGAACCTCGAAACTCAACCGAACAGTACATCAATCATCGGTAAACGACAAGGCGCTAGCCGCCATCAGGGCCATATCGACCACCCCACACGGAATCTTCTGCGTAGACCTAAAAGAGAACCCGGAAAATATTCCACGCCCAACCGAAATCAATTGCAGATTCACCACCAACATCCACTATCTCACCTTAGCTTCAATCAAGCTAGGGCACCCGGAATGGAACTTCGCCTGGCTTGCCTCAAAGCTTGCTTTAGGCGAAGAGATACCAGACTGTTCAAAGACAAATGCTCTTCCCGCCGACCTGTGGTTCACCAAGAATACCGATATGGGTTTCACAATGGTAAGAGGAAATCAGTGGAAAGCAGTCGAACCATCCTAGAACAAACATCCTGACGTCTCCGACAAGACATGTCTGAGACAGGTTGGACCGCGATCTGTCGGTTCATCTGCCATCTAAGCCGAGCTTCCCGGCGGCGACCGTCGTTATCGGCGTCTGTAAAAGTAGTATCTGACCTGCCTATCCCAGAGCAGTAGCCAGACGAGAGAGAGCCCCAAAGCAATAAGCGCCTTCACGCCCGCATCAAAATACTCTCCGAGAGGCACGCTGGGAGAAAGGAGCGTCAATGGCGCAACAATCTTGGCAAGAATTCCAAACCCGAGAATCATCAATCCCCACTGGATAAAGAAGATTCCTAGTTGATACGCTATGATTCGGCTGTTCAAATTAGAAGCCTCCGATCAGGAGAAGGGTGATCAAGGCGAGACTGGTCGAAGCTAGAAACAGCCCCCAAATATCCGAAACTATCTCCTGCTCCGTCGCGGGCTTCTCGACGATCAGCGTCCGGACAAGAGTCAGAGGAGCGGCAGGGTCCTCGGAAGAGGCAAGCTTCCCATCTTCTGTTAGTCTTGTCGGGCGAGCCTTCAACTCTCTGTGCTCTGTAAAACGGCGAATCCTCGATAAGAAGAAGAACGAATTCTGAATATTCGGAAACATTGCAACAATGCTTGCAATCTCTGTTCTGCCTAGAATCGCGAGTGCTCCTAGAGAAGCACCAATTGACAGTTGACCAACGTTGCCTGAAAAGGCTCGAGAAGGATATCTGTTGTAGTAGAAGAATCCCAAGAGAGCGAACAATAGGCTCGCGTAGAGAAAGACCGTTGTGGAAGGTCCTCCAGTTAAGAGCAATCCGATTAGGAGTCCCGCAGCAACGATGGATATACCGCCTGACATCGAGCCGTTGAGAGGGTCCAGCATGTTGACGGCATTCGAAGTCACAGAAATGACGACAAGTATTGTGAGCGGGTAAATCACCGGAAGATGGAACCCGCCAAACAATGGTACCCGTAGCGTTGGGTTGTATACGCCCAACAACAGTATTGGCACGCCGCAGAAAAGTGTAAGAAGAGGCTTGAAGATTCCACGCATCTTGAGCTTATCATCAACGGCTCCCACGAGAGCGGTGAGCCCGACGACCAGGGAATAGGCGGTAAATGGAATCCAATTGGCGCTCGTGATGAGGCAGTAGATCGCTCCGAAAAGGATCAGGGTGATTGGTACCGCGGCACCGCACATCTCGGGAACCTTTGGCCGAGAGAGTTTGTGAGCGTCAATCCCGACTATTCCATGGGCAGCGTTCCAATACATGAAGAAACGAGTAAGCCCAAGCGAAACCGGAAAGGCTCCCAGAGCGATCAGGATCGATATGGTGTCCCAGTCCAGGGATCCCATGCTCAGAATCCAAAACTAGCCAAGTATAAAACAACAGTATCCTGAAGCAAGGATTATCAGTAATCCACATCCTCAACACGCCGACCACCTTGACGGCGAGCGGCCACCCGTTCATTCCAAACGCAGGCAGAGAGGTCCGGCAGAAAATGCTGAAGTCGATCGGAATTGAGAACATCGAACAGCTCTACTCGGACATACCAAAAGAAGTCCGGTTAAACCGCCCGCTCAAGGTCGAAGGATTCTACTCAGAGCAGGAAGTCCGGGCGAGAATAGAACAGCTGCTGCAACAGAACAAGTCCGCCGCTGACCATAACATCTTCCTCGGGGCTGGGATATACAACCACTACATACCTGCCGCCGTCAAGACAATTATGGCACGGACGGAATTCCAGACATCTTACACCCCGTATCAGCCCGAAATCTCCCAAGGACTCCTACAGGCACTTTTCGAATTCGAATCAATGATCCGTGATCTAACTGCAGTCGACGCGGTAAACTCCTCACTCTACGATGGGTCAACAGCTCTAGGAGAGGCCGCTAGAATGGCAGTACGAGTAACGGGACGGTATCGAATTCTTGTTCCGAGAAACATCCATCCGGACAAGCTCTCGGTATTACAAAACTACACCGAGCCTGTAGGTATCGCAATCGACACCTTCGGATATGATGAAGAGACAGGAGGTATTAACGTCGAGGATCTCAAGTCTAAGCTGACAGTTGAGACTGCTGCTGTCCTGTGTGAAGTTCCCTCCTTCTTTGGCATTCTGGATCCCAACGCAGTCGAGGTTCCTTCACTCTGCCACGAAAAAGGTGCACTTTCGATCATTGGATTCGATCCGATCTCGCTGGGTGGATTAAAACCGCCCGGAGAGTACGGTGCGGACATAGTTGTTGCGGAAGGACAGTCTATATCCTCTGAAATGAATTTTGGAGGCCCAGGACTGGGAATCATTGGTTGCAAGGGAGAAAACTTGCTTCGACAAATGCCGGGACGGCTCATTGGAATGACGACGACAATGGACGGTAAGGACAGGGCGTTCAGCATGGTCCTCCAGACACGTGAACAGCACATCCGCCGAGAGAGGGCAACTTCAAACATATGCACCAATGAAGCCCTCCTCGGGATCGGAGCGGCAGCTTATCTCTCACTGCTTGGACCGAGAGGGTTGTCACAGCTTTTCGAAACGATACTGGTCAAAACCAACTACGCGATTGAACGTCTCCGAGACCTGCCTTCTGCCTCTGTTCCAAGATTTAGCG
>WNGD01006253.1_pt1 | contig 11417 bp, 9 predicted proteins | sample 5400671 | NCBI WGS metagenome assembly WNGD01 (sample SAMN13153369, study PRJNA577476) | soil metagenome | isolation source: 40 cm soil or saprolite under grassland replicate 2 | place: USA:California | collected 2016-06-15
TGAATGGGAAATAATACTAATTCAACGGAACAAACAACCCTACCAAGGCATGTGGGCATTACCTGGTGGACACTTGACCACAGAGGACTCTTCACCTGAAGCCGCAGCTCATCGCGAAACGAAGGAAGAAACGGGCCTCAATATTCCTTTACATCTATTCAAACAAGTATACACCTTTGAGGATTTTGAAGACTCTCGTGGAAAATATCTCTGTTTACTCTATGTCTTATCAGAGCCATTAAAACCAGAAGCTAAAATTGAGGCAGGAGATGACGCTTCCCATATACAATGGTACCCAATAGAAAGTTTACAGAATCTTCCTGAACTAGCGTTTAACCACATTCGGCTTATCCGTATGGCCCTCCACCAGATGTTTACTTTACACTATCACAAAGCTTTAGGACTACAAGAAACAAACACCTGCCAGTGTGAAGTAGAAGTCTTCCCTGGTCAACACTGCCCAAACACAGCCTACTGGCGCTACAATGGCATAGCTATTTGCCCAAGGCATATTCAATCCGCGATAAAAAAGCAAGAAAAGGAACTTATACTCTAAGCTTATATAAGGGGCATCAAAACATAAGCAAACAACCAACAACAAAACGTGCCATTGGATAACCAGCGACTACTGGCACAAGGGTACAAATACCACCAAAAACGAACCAAGCGAGATTATATCACACTGACCTGCTTGCAAACGGCTCAAGCCTCTCCACAAGCCGATATAACCCCAAGAAGAACTTGAGATTATATCAAACCCTTACACTGAAAATTCTCCCATAAGAACATTTTTATTTTATATTACCTGTTCTAGAAGGCCATAGAAGATTAACAGCATCCTTGAAAGCAGACATCTTAGTACTAAAATTAGGATCAAGTACTACTATAAAAGTTAATAAGGCCCATATGAATGCACCAACGTACAAAAACTGCTGAAATGTCTGGTCAAATGTTAAAGACATTTGATGAAGTAACCAAATACTCCCTGCTGGTAATATAGCCACCACAGCAGCTTCTAATACCTTTAGCATAAATAACACAATAGTATGCCGTAGCTGGGGAATAGATAGTTTCTCCAGATCTGCTTGTTCCAATCCATCCCAATTACCATTAATAATACAGATAAAAGTAGAGGCTATACTCTTAGCGAAATAATCATGTGTATCATTCTTAGGTGTAAGCAACCATTTCTTTTTTTCACGCAAAGCAGCCGCAAATCTTCTAGTTTTCTCCTTCATCCAAGTATCAGTAACAATATCGCCACTCTGCAATTGACGAGGTAAGTAATCTTCAAGGTATTTTGCAACGATTTCAATTTGTAATAACTGCGTTCGCCTATAGTTTAAATGCGGCCAGTGGCTACTATCACTATCTGCGGCATAAAGCAACAGCAGAAGATTATGGATTAACAAAGTCATAGGGCGACGAGCATAAATGAGTCTATAAATAAATGAAGATATTAGAGGCAACACAAAAATTAAAGTAAGCAACAAAATCAATAGTGTGGCATCTAAAGATATCATTGATGGAATTAATCCATTTATGAAAAAATAAATGTCTTTACTCCAATTCGTTAATAGAGAAGCAAAGATTAAAATAGTAATAAATACTATAGAGCGTGTCAAATTAACTTTAAGCCTTCTCTCCGACATTTTTTTAATATCTAGAACTATAGGTAATACAAACAAAATGAGAAATAAAGATAGAAATACATATGAAGATACGTCAGTCCATGCATTATGTAGTCTATAATTTACATTATTAATCATCAAATACTCTACTGATAAAGATTTCAAATTGACGCCTAGAATATCGATTAATAACCCTAAAAGCAAAAGAACTAAAAGTACTGTATTGCCATACTTTAAATTCAATTTAATATAATCATACTCGTAAAAAATAACTCTTTTTCGTATCATATTTTTACTTTTTGAATCTATTACCTTTAGAGCATCGAATTTCCTTATTGAAGGACGAATTCTCCAAAAAAGCCTTTTAAGACCGAAATATCTAAAAAAGAAAATATTATTAAATATCCTCCTTTTCACTTGTTTACCCTCCCCATTTATACTTAATATCTGTTGTTAGCCTAAATTAAGTAATCAATATCATATCATTGAACTATCAACTGTCAAGATGAGCTAGATCACCAGTCTTTTAATCATAACCTCAAGAGAATGAATATTCTACATGATCTCATTGACGAAAACCCCGCTGAAAATCCCAAACAGCAAAATAGAAAAGAAAACAAAGAAGTATAAAATATGGAAGGTATATATGAGCCTTGAACCCACCTGTAGAGCCAATTTAACCCCATACATACGCAGCAAGTATAACACCCAAAAAACAAATTCAGAAGCAAAAAACTGATAGCAGAACTGCTAGCACACACAACCTGAATAGATCATCCTTGTTAGACAAGAATGGACAAAATGGGCCATGCCTCACGCTCAACAAGACCATAAACACCACCTACTAGCCGACCCAAAAAGCCGCTCTAAGGTGTTCAACTCTCCCTAATCTCCACCAATATAAACGCGGGAAACACTGACCATAAAAGTGATCCTCGCTATATTTTATACTCTTTTTCCATGAAAACACATATATCCAAGTCGTTCACAATCTTAATGCCCTCAATCAATCTCAAAGCAGATAGATAAATAGAACTCTTTGTGTTATTATAGATCATCAATTCATCCCATAACTCAATAAATTTCTAAGGATGAACGATGGAGAAACACATATTTATCTCCTACAAACACGAAGATAGCGACTTCGCTGAAGTACTGATCAATAGAGTCGAAAAAGCAGGTCTCAAGACCTGGGTAGACCATGATCAACTCCACATTGGAGATGATTGGCGAAACGGAATTGACAATGCTATTAAAAATGCCTTCGCTCTCATCGTGATCATGTCACCAGAAGCGAAAGCCTCAGAATACGTGACCTATGAATGGGCTTTTGCCTGGGGAGCTAGAGTAAAGGTACTTCCTGTTTTATACAAAGACACACCCCTTCATCCGCGCTTAGAAGCCCTTCAATACCTCGATTTTACAAACCGCACAGCCCGCCCGTGGGATACTCTACTTTCTAACATTCAGAAAATTGCCAATACTTTTTCCTCTTCTACACCACCAATTCCACAAGACATGCCTCCTCCACTCAATAGCACATTACAACAAACCAAAGAGTTTTGGTTATATACAGGTAAGATATTTCTAGAGCGCAAAGAATATCAAGACGCCTTGGAAGCATATAAACAAGCCATATTTTTAGATCCTAATGATGCAAATGCCTATACAAACAAAAGTGAGACTCTCAACAGACTTGAGTCCTATAAAGAGGCTCTAATTGCCGGCGAACAAGCAATCCTCCTTGACGCCAACCTTGCTAAGGCATGGGTAGCCAAAGGCCATGCACTCGATGGCCTCAAGCGCTACGAGGAGGCTCTCACTGCCTATGACCAGGCCATTCACCTCGATCCTAACTATGCAATGACTTACCACAGTAAAGGCACTACTCTTAAAAATCTCAAGCGCTACGAGGAGGCTCTCACTGCCTATGACCAGGCCATCCGCCTCAATCCTAACTATGTAGAGGCTTATTTCAATAAGGGCAATGCTTTTGGTGGTCTCGGACGCTACGAGGAGGCTCTCACTGCCTATGACCAGGCCATTCACCTCGATCCTAACTTTATAGGTGCTTATTTCAATAAGGGCAATGCTTTTGGTAACCTCAGACGCTACGAGGAGGCTCTCACTGCCTATGACCAGGCCATTCACCTCGATCCTAACTATGCGGGTGCTTATTTCAATAAGGGCAATGCTTTTGGTAACCTCAGACGCTACGAGGAGGCTCTCGCTACCTATGAGCAGGCCATTCACCTCGATTCCAGCTTTATAGGTACTTATAATAATAAAGGCACCACTCTTAAAAGCCTCAGACGCTACGAGGAGGCTCTCGCTACCTATGAGCAGGCCATTCGCCTCGACCCCAACTATGCAGTCGTTTACAACGGTAAAGGTAATACCCTCTACGAACTCGAGCGCTACGAGGAGGCTCTCGCTGCCTATGACCAGGCCATTCACCTTAATCCCAGCTATGCGCGCGCCTACCACAATAAAGGCGATGTCCTTGGTAAATTTGGAAGATCAAAAGAGACACAGTACTACTATACAAAGGCTCGTCAGCTTGGATACAATGAATAAACATAGCAGAAATTGCTGCCATGAATATTATAGAGGTTTCGCCATAAGAACAAGAGATAAACCCGCCCCAGGAGCCAGTTCAGCTGTCAATACAATAAGGTATTATAGCATACAGAGGTAGTATAAGCCAATCGTCATGAATGCACCAGGGGTTCGCGGTTCTGTAACACTCACACTTGTCGGATTCTTTGTTAATGATATTTATCGTGGCATGAAGCTCACGGGCGCACGCGAGGTCAAGAACAAAAAAGGCTGACATGAGATGTAATCCACTCCAGGCCGAGAGGCGTAGTCTCTAAAGAACCCGATTGGGTAGTCCTTCAAAAGGGATGGCTTAAAGGACTACCCAATCGGCAGTGCTCACTATTTATGCGGTCTGGATAGAGGCGGCACCGTGCAGACCTAGCTCCTCGATGGTCTGCTGGCGCATGAGGTATTTCTGGATCTTGCCCGTCACGGTCATGGGGAAGTCCTCGACAAAGATGATGTGGCGGGGAACCTTGTAGTGGGCAATCTGGCCCTTACAGAACTCCTGTATCTCCTCAGTTGTAGCCTGGACGCCTGCGTTGAGCTTGACCCAGGCGACGATCTCCTCGCCGTACTTCGGATCGGGCACGCCGATGATCTGCACATCGCTGATCTTGGGATGGGTGTAGAGGAACTCCTCGATCTCGCGCGGGTAGACGTTTTCGCCGCCGCGAATGATCATATCTTTGATGCGGCCCACGATATTGACGTAGCCCTCGGCGTCCATTGTTGCCATGTCACCGGTGTGCATCCAGTGGGCACCATCGACCGCCGCCACCGTCGCCTCGGGATTGTTCCAGTAGCCGATCATCACGCTATAACCACGCGTGCAGAGCTCGCCGGGCGTGTCGGTGGGAACGACCTGGCCAGTCGCGGGATCGACGATCTTGATCTCCAGGTGCGGTGAGACCTGACCGACCGTGCCGACACACTTGTCAAGGGGCGCGTCGAGGCGTGTCTGCGTTGAGACGGGACTGGTCTCGGTCATGCCGTAGCAGATCTCGACATCGCTCATGTGCATCAGACTGATTACCTTTTTCATCACCTCGATCGGGCAGGGCGAGCCGGCCATCACGCCGGTACGCAGGCTGGTCAGATCGAATTTCGCGAAATCGGGGTGACCCAGTTCGGCGATAAACATGGTGGGGACACCGTAGAGGACGGTGCACCTCTCCTCCTGCACGGTCTCCAGCACGGCCAGCGGCTCGAAGCCTTCGCTGGGATAGACCATGGTGCTCCCGTGTGTAATGCAGCCGAGATTCGCCATGACCATGCCGAAGCAGTGGTAGAGAGGAACCGGGATGCAGAGCTTATCGTCGGGGGTGAATTTTTGCAGGTGGGCCACGAAATAGCCATTATTGAGGATGTTATGATGGCTGAGCGTAGCGCCCTTGGGGAAGCCCGTCGTGCCGCTGGTGTACTGAATATTGATGGGATCATCGAACTCCTGCTGGCGCTGGCACGCGCGCAACTGCTCATCGCTGACCGGCGTCCCCAACGTCATCAACTCGTCCCAACTCAGCATGCCCGGCACCCTGTCTGGTCCTATACGAATGACGGTGGTCAGCGAAGGAAGTTTCGCCGCCTTCAACTGGCCGGGAGGACACTGCTGGAGCTCAGGCGCAAGGGTCGTCAGCATCCCGGTATAGTCCGAGGTCTTGAACGCGGCGGCGATGATGATGGCACTACATCCCGACTGATTGAGGACGTACTCCAACTCGTTCAGGCGATACGAGGGATTGATGTTGACCAGGATGATGCCGATTTTGCTGGTCGCGAACTGCGTGATGCACCACTCGGAGCGATTGGGCGCCCAGATACCGATGCGATCGCCCTTCTTGAAACCGAGCTGCAACAGCCCCTTCGCACACTGATTGACCGCGGCCTGTAGTTCGCGATACGTCAGCCGTATATTTTGCTGACGAGCGATCAGAGCGGGATTATCGGGATACCTCTCGGCGGTCTGGTCGAACATATCGCCGATCGCCAGACCGAGCAGCGGAGTATCGCTGGTCCCGCTGGCGTAACTCCATTGTCGTACGTTCTGATCGGTAGAGGTAGAAGTTGAGCTTGTCTGTGTCACTGCCATAGTGTACTCTCCCTATAGAGGTAATGGATCGATAAAGGCTCTCTGTTTGGATTAAGAGTAACCAATGTGAGACAATAAATCAAGTTCCCTCGGTTCGTCATGTACCATGGTGAGGTGGAAGCGGATCGCTTCGTAGTAAGTAATTGTGCAGCGGTAACAATTGCGTGTCGAGGGCGCTTATGCTATCATGGCAGCACAAATGCAAGGCATACAGGTATCAGAAAAGGATTTGTGAATATGGAGGCTGATAACGAATCCAGTTATCTCAAACAGGTGACCATCTTCTCCAGCCTGAGCGATAGCGAGATGCGCGATCTGATGAGCGTTGCGAAAAGACGCCGCTTCCGCGCAGGCGAGGTTATTTTTCACCGCGACGATCCCGGACAGGTTCTTTATATCATCAAAGAGGGCAAGGTCAAAATCTGCCTGATCAGCCCGGACGGGCAGGAGATCTCGCTCGTCGTCTTCGGCAAGGGCGAGTATTTCGGCGAATTCTCCTTGCTCGACGGCCTGCCGCGCTCCACCGATGCCATCGCCCTGGAGCAGGTCGAGTGCTATTCCTTACAGCGCAGCGACTTCCACAATGTGATCATGAAGAATCCGAAGATCGCGCTGCAGGTGCTGGAAGTGTTGGTGAAGCGACTACGCACCACCGATCAGCAGGTCGAGGACCTGATCTTCCTGGATGTGTATGGCCGCGTGGCGAAAAAGCTGCTAGAACTGGCCGAGTCGCATGGGATAGAGGTCAACGACGGCACGCGCATCGATGTGCGTCTGACGCAACAGGAGCTCGCATCGATGGTCGGCGCCTCGCGCGAGAGCGTCAACAAGGTCATGGGCTATTTTATGGATAAGGGCTACATCAGCACCGACCGGCATCGCATCACCGTTCACAACCTGAACGATCTCAGGCGCCGTATCTATTAATGGCCACCCGACGTGTTAAAGACAGCAATACGATACTGACGCATTTCCGTATCATCCATCCTGAGCGCGTCAACGATAGATAGAAATGCAGCTATCTCTTTTTGTGCATTGATGCATATGCATTGCAGAGATAGCCGAAGTGTTACTTCTTTTTGTGACAGATCGTTCCAAAGGCAGGACACTCTTTTTTTATTGAAGGGACAAAGTATTCTTGGAGAAAGCGCTAAGAGAGCAGGAAAAGCAACCATCGCAAGCGGAACAGGTTAACAACGATACAGTCAGAGTGGGAATGTGGGGGCGGCTACGGGCACTGCTCACGGAACTGCGTCCGCGCCAATGGACAAAAAATTTTGCCGTCTTTATCGGTCTTGTCTTTTCAGAACACCTCCTGGATGTCACATCACTTATCCGTACACTGCTCGCATTTGTTACATTCTGTCTGATATCTAGCAGCATCTACCTGCTGAACGATCTTCTCGACCTGGAGAAAGACCGGCAGCACCCGGTCAAGCGGCTGCGTCCGCTGGCATCAGGAAGACTATCTATCAGGTGGGCCATAGTCGCGCTAGGAGTGCTGCTCGTATGCAGCGGCCTGATGCTTCTATTGATCTCGCGCGTGCCCATACCGAACGGGCGAGACATCTTTGCCAGCATCGGAGGAGGCAACCTGCTCTTCACGCTTAGCATTGTGGCATACCTGGCGCTCATGGTGCTTTACAGTCTGCGGCTCAAGCATGTCGTGCTCATCGACGTCTTTATCATCGCGAGCGGATTTGTGCTGCGCATTATAGCGGGCGCGGTCGTCGTGCCCGTCTCGATATCGCTGTGGCTCTATGTCGTCACCTGCTTCCTCTCGCTCTTCCTGGCGCTGAGCAAGCGGCGGCACGAGATCCTACTCTTACAGGGGCAAGCGAGCCAGCACCGGCAGATTCTCAAAGAATACAGCATTTCGATGCTCGACCAGATGATCACTATCGTGGTCACGGGCACCATTATGTCATACAGCCTCTACACTATTCAGGGAACAATTGGCAACCACCGTTTGCTCGCCATCACCATACCACTCGTCCTCTACGGCATGTTTCGCTACCTCTACCTCGTGTATATGCGCATGGAGGGAGGAAGTCCAGAAGAAGTACTATTACGTGACCGGCACATGCTTGGAACCGTTATTTTGTGTGTCGTACTTATTATGACGGTGCTTTATGCACTACCCAGATAATCGGCAAATATTGGAGAAAGATTGTGTCAGGAACCCAATCGCCTGAAGGCGACGGGCTTGCAGAAAGCCTTGCTTGACTAGTCTCGGTCCTTCGAGGACTCCGTTTTCAAGAAATTGACGATTGTCCAAAAGGCTTCGGCCTGTTTAGTGGAAAGGAGGGCGGCATTTCCTCCCATCGCCTAAAGGCAGACGGGTCTCCATGCCGCATTTTTTTTGAAGACATTAATAATTATCCCAACGTATAATGAACTTGAGAATCTTCGACCCCTGTTGGAAGGTGTCTTCGCGAACGCCCCTCAGACCGATATTCTTATTGTTGATGACAATTCCCCGGATGGTACCGGCAAACTGGCCGACGAGATCAGCGCTGAGGACACCCGCGTACATGTCATGCACCGCGCCGGCAAGCTCGGCCTGGGAACTGCATACATCGCAGGATTTAAGTACGCGATTGCGAAGGGGTACGACGCGGCCTTCGAGATGGACGCGGACTTCTCGCACGATCCAAAGTATCTCCCCGACTTCCTGAAGGCCATCGAGAACGCGGACCTGGTAATAGGTTCCCGCTACGTCAAAGGTGGCAGCACGCCGAACTGGTCACTACTGCGCCGCATTATCAGTGGCGGCGGCAATATTTACACGCGCCTGGTACTGGGAGTGCCCATTCACGACTGCACAGCGGGCTACCGCTGTTACCGGCGCGAAGTGCTAGAAAATATCGGCCTGGACAATATACAGGCGCAGGGATATGCCTTCCAGGTAGAGATGGCCTATCGCGTCTATAAGAAGAGTTATTGCGTTGTAGAGACACCAATCGTCTTTATGGACCGGCGCATCGGCACCTCCAAGATGTCGGGCAACATCTTTGTCGAGGGCTTTGTCAGCGTCCTCCGGCTGCGCTTCAGCAAGGCCGCCGCATTCGCTCAGCAGCAAGACAACGAAGCGGCAGCCCTTGAACAGATTGAGAGTGAGCCTTCAGTCGTACAGAAGTAAGCATCTCGGCTGTTAACGTACTGTAACCCTCTCAACCCCACGACCATAATACTGTAGGGTCGCGGTTCACCAGCCCGTCGCGCCCCACCCGCGACGCCCCCAGGCCGATTCACAAGCAACGAGCGGGCTGGTGACCGCGACCCTACTGCGGGATCAATCCATGTATGGGGGATGCTTTTTGCAGCATTCTGATGCTCACCCGAAAGCAGGAAAAAACAGGATGGTCATGTGCAGATTGCTCGTTTGCCTGCTCATATCGCTTGCATTGGCTGGCTGCAGCGATGGAAACACGGGGCATCAACAACAATGCGCGCCATCTCGCCTGTAGCAAGTAGCACAGGGACCCCATCTCCAGCAAACAACGAAAGTACGGTCAACTTCACACTTTCGGGCGGAGATAGCGGCAGGTATTCGGTTCATGCCACATTACCAACCTCTAAACTGCGTCATGGTCATCGCGAGTTTACTATTGATGTCGAGCATGGTGGCGCATCTGTCTTCCTGGTTTTTTACGGCTACCAGGGTCCAGGAACCTATACGCTAGCGCAGGTCCTCAATGGGGGAGATATTCACATCGCGCTGGGAAAAAATGCGGCATCCTGGGACCTGTCACTGCAGCCACAGGCCCGCTGCACCCTCACGATACAGAGTGATATCCCAACGCAAAGTGTGGGGCTGGACAGGATGAAAGGGTCCTTCTCCTGTCCACGATTATTTTCTAGTGCGCCCGAACATCCCAGGCAGCCCATTGCCGTCTCTGACGGCACCTTTGACGTGGCCATCATTGTCGAGAGTTAAAGATTATTCAACGGCAAGTGATTTTTTCACATGCATCTGCGCCCCACACGACTCACGGATAATCAGGTTAGCAGGTAGCTCGATGCGTCTCGGAGCGCCCGTATTGCCCTGGATACGGCTCAGAAGCAAGGTCCCCGCCCGCAGGCCCACATCGACAAAAGACTGCGCAATTGTGGTCAGGGGCGGCTGGACGTGGGCGGCGAAACGCTCGTCATCAAAGCCAACAATAGCTAGATCTCGCGGAACATTCAAGTTCAGGGCATTGGCAGCCTGCATCACATACAGTGCAACGTAGTCGTTGACAGCAAAAATAGCGCCTGGCCGATCAGGGCTTTGCAAAAATTCGCAGATGCTCTGTTGCACACTGCTATGTCCGGGCTTCAGATCGGCAATGACCAGGGACTCATCATAAGGGATACCATATTTTTGCAGTGCCGCACAATATCCAACCTAGACTCTTCCGCTCTTTTGGTGACGAAAGCCCATCAACAGAACACATGGGAAACCATCATCTTCAGAAGCCTCGACTTCTGCTACGCGCTCACAGTCCGACAAGACCAGAAAGCGTCTCTTTTGCAGCCGGTTGAGTGTTACTGGCTTGTAAAAGGCCAAAAAAGAGCTCAAGGGATCGGCGCAGAAGGACTCCATACGCGCAAATGAAGCTTGTTTAGCTTCGCTAGCTCTTAGAAGCGGTGCAAAACGCGCTGACGCAACAAAGGAAATCCGGCGCGGCCGTACATCATTCTCGCGGATCGAGTTTTATTCTGGTCACCTGCCCTTCTGCTTGCGCGTTGTTGTAGGAAAGCGTCAACCCCATGAGAACAGCGGCTTTGTCCTGTTGCAGGCCATTGGCGAAACGTTGCAGTTCCTCGATCTGGCTTTCTGCCACTGCAGTGAGCCAGGCATCAAGACGTTCTCCTTGCAGCTTGCGAACCATCTGTAAAAACTCCTGAACCAGGAGGTAGAGGGTCTCAGCCGTCTCACTTGCCTGACGAATGGTTGCCAGTTCCTCTCGCTCCTTATATGTTAATATGATTTCAGACCCTTTTGAACAAGAGTTCGCAGGGCCGCTCCCTGCTGACGAGACAAGGCCAGGGGAAAGGCTTCTCGCTCCACACGGCTCGACCGGTAAGAAAAGATCGTTCTTCCCCTG
>WNGD01007186.1_pt1 | contig 11415 bp, 12 predicted proteins | sample 5400671 | NCBI WGS metagenome assembly WNGD01 (sample SAMN13153369, study PRJNA577476) | soil metagenome | isolation source: 40 cm soil or saprolite under grassland replicate 2 | place: USA:California | collected 2016-06-15
CGGGTGAGCGCGGCGCCGACGAAATCGCGGAAGAGCGGCGCCGGCCGCGTCGGGCGCGACTTGAACTCAGGATGGAACTGGCTGGCGACGAACCAGGGATGCCCCGGCAGCTCGACGATCTCGACGAGGCGCCCCTCCTGGAAGGTGCCCGAGACGACCAGGCCGGCGTCGACGAGTCGCGGGCGGAAGTGGTTGTTGACCTCATAGCGGTGCCGGTGGCGCTCATGGATCACCGCCTCGCCATAGGTCTCCTGCGTCCGCGTTCCCGACGCGAGCTCCACGGCCTGCGCGCCGAGCCGCATGGTGCCGCCGAGATCCTCGATCTCCTTCTGCTCCGGCAGCAGGTCGATCACCGGATACGGAGTCTCGGGATCCATCTCGGTCGAGTTGGCTCCTTCGAGCCCGACGACGTGGCGCGCGTACTCCGAGACAGCGACGTGCATCCCGAGGCAGATGCCGAGGTACGGAATGCCTCGCTCGCGCGCGACCCGGCAGGCGAGGATCTTGCCCTCCCAGCCCCGCGAGCCGAAGCCGCCGGGCACGAGCACGCCGTCGACCTGCTCGAGCTCGGCCTCCGCCTCCTCGAGCGACATCCCCTCGGCGTCGACCCAGCGCACGTTCACCGCGCAGCCGTGGTGGACCCCGGCGTGGTTGAGCGCCTCGTGCACCGAGAGATAGGCGTCCTGGAGCTTCACGTACTTGCCGACGAGGGCGATCTGCACCTCGCCGTCGCGCTCGCGGATGCGCTCGGTCAGCTGCAGCCATTCGCCGAGATCGGCCTCCTTGGCGGGCAGGCCGAGCTTCTCGCAGACAAGCGCGTCAAGGCCTTCCTCCTGCAGCGCCGAGGGGACGAGGTAGAGGTCAGGGACGTCCTGGTTCGAGACGACCGCACGCGTGTCGATGTCGGCGAAGAGGGCGATCTTCTCGCGGATGTCAGCCGAGAGCGGCCCGGTCGAGCGCGCGACGACGATGTCGGGGTGGATACCGATCCGCCTCAGCTCGTTGACCGAATGCTGCGTCGGCTTCGTCTTCAGCTCGCCGGCCGAGTCGACGAACGGAACGAGCGTCACGTGCAGGTAGCAGATGTTCTCGGCACCGGCCTCGCGGCGGAACTGCCGCATCGCCTCGAGGAACGGCAGCGACTCGATGTCGCCGACCGTGCCGCCGATCTCGGTGACGACGACGTCGCAGTCGCTCGTTTCCGAGGCGCTGCGGATCCGTTCCTTGATCTCGTTCGTAATGTGCGGGATCACCTGGACGGTCGAGCCGAGGTACTCGCCGCGGCGCTCCTTGCGGATCACCCGCTCCCAGATCGCGCCGGCTGTGTGGTTCGCGTTTCGCGAGAGGTTCTCGTCGATGAAGCGCTCGTAGTGGCCGATGTCGAGATCGGTCTCGGCGCCGTCCTCGGTCACGAATACCTCACCGTGCTGGAACGGGCTCATCGTGCCCGGGTCGACGTTGATGTACGGGTCGAACTTCTGCACCTGGACCTTGAGGCCGCGCGCCTTCAGCAGCCGGCCCAGCGAAGCGGCGGTGATGCCCTTGCCGAGGGACGAGACGACGCCGCCGGTGACGAAGACGTACTTCGGCGGACGGGAGGCTACGGTTGCCTCCCGAGCGCATCGATCTCGCGGAGCACAGGCGTGCGCTCGATAGATTCGCCCAGCGAGCGCGTTTCTCCGAGGAGGGTGAGGCCGGCGAGAGCGCCGATCGCCGCCCAGCGGCCTCTTTCCGTGAGCTTGCTCACGGAACTCAAGCCTAGCATCGCGCCCAGCGCGTTCGCCCCGGAGTCTCCAAGCATCGCCATCTCCCGGAGATCGTAAGGCGCGAGGATGACGGCGGTCCCGGCCGGTGCGCCGGCGAAGGGGGCCGCGAGCAGGTAGGCCTTGAGCGCGCGCCCCGGCCGCGTGTCGAGCTGGTTGAGGAAGTTCGCCGCCAGCCCGACGAGCAACGCGCCCGAGAGCTTCCGTGAGGCCGCGAGGCCGACGAGTGGAATGCCGACCAACTTGAGCACGCCGGTCGTGCGGCGGCTGCCGAGGTGCGCGCGAAAGCCTCGCTCATCGCCGCTCCAGAGATCGTCGGCGAGCCCGATTGCCGCTATGGCCGCTACCGCAGGATCGCGCCGCAGTCCGACGAGCCAACCCAGGAGCGGCAACCGCAGGCCGCGGTGGTTGATCGCCGTCGGGCCGCAGGCGAACAACGCGTCCAGCAGCTGCCGGCCGCGGTGTGCGAAGCCGGCGGCGTCACGACCCGTTGCGCGGTGCCGGACCGGCAGCTCCAGCTCGGAGACCCGCAGCCGCGCACGAACCGCGTCGATCGTCATCCGCACCTCGCAGCCGAAGCCGGCGGCGAGCGGGAAGCAGGTCTCGCGCGCCGCCTGCGAGAGCGCTCGCTGGCCGGAAAGCGGCTCGCTCGGCGAGAAGCCGGAGAGGGCCCGAACGAGCATCCGCCCCGCGCGCTTGGCGATCCCGAAGCCGCCGCCCTGGCGATCGGCGAAGGCCGCGATCGCGAGGTCGCATTCGGCACCCGCAAGCTTCGCCAGGTCGCCCTCGAGATCGGCGTCGACGAGGAGGAGCCGGCCCGCAGGCGCCGCGCGTTCCGCCACGGTGAGTGCTTGTCCCTTGCCGCGAGCCGGCAGGCGGAGCACCCGCGCGCCGGCACGCTCCGCCGTTTCGGCCGTCCCGTCGCGAGAGCCGTCGTCGGCGACGATCACCTCGGCGCCGGGGAACGCGGTGCGTAACGACTCCACGGTCCGGGCGATGCCCGACTCCTCGTCGCGTGCGGCGACGAGGACCGCTGCGATCTCAGCCACTCCGCGGAGCCGTTTCGAGCGGTGGCAGCACACCGTCTACCGCGCTCGGCTTGACACCGTAGTGGCCCGCCTTGGCGCCGTCCAAGAGCAGACTGAGCGTGAACCGGCCGATCGGGTCGTCGACGTCGTCGACGGTCGAAATCCCGTTGCGCTTGAAGGCCTTGACGGTCGACTGGCTCGCGTCGGTGGTCTCGACGCCGACGACCGGAACCGGGGCGGCGATCAAGCCCGAGTAGAAGCCGGCCAGGAACTTCGCCGTTCCGTCGTACTGCTTGCCGGCAGTGCGCACGACGACGACCCCATCGGCCGGACGTTTCTCGCTGCCGGTGCGCTCCGCCACGATCTCTTCGGCGAGGGTCGACCAGAGCGGCGCCTTCCCGCCGGCCGCAAGCTCCTCGGCCAGGCTCTTGCCGAGGGCGGCCAGGCGCGCGTCGCCGACGTAGCGTGCGAGCGCCGGCTCGCCCGCGAGCGTGTTGTCGATCTGCGGGACGTCGAGCGGGAACTTCAGCGCCCGCACCCGCACCCAGCCGCTCGCTCCGGCGTCGCTGAGCGCCCGTTCGAGGCTCGCCTGGACGTGCCCGTCGGAGGGACCGAGGAAGACGAGTGCGATGTTCTTCCCGCGCAGGCGATTCGCCATCAGCTCGGGGTACGTGTCGGTGACGAACGCCTGGGTTGCGCGCTGCTGGGCAGCAAGGTTGTCGGCGTGCGTGCGGGCATCGCTCAGGTCGCTCTGGAGCTTGGCGATCCGCTGCTCGAGCAGTCCTCGGTACCCCTTGTCGACGTAGCCGGTATCGGAGATCCCGACGCCGACCAGAATCCCGATCACGAGCGCAAGGAAGACCGCGGCAAGCGATGCCACGTGGTAGCGGAGGTCAAACATGGCTCTAGGCCTCCGCCCCAGTCTGGCACAGGGCATACAGCCGCGTCAGCGCTTTGTGCGGGAGCGATCGCCGGAGGCCGGCGAGGAGCGGCGCACTGATGGTCAGCTCGGCGCGCGTCCGGTTCGCCGCCGCTTCCGTCAGCCGCAATTCGACGTCGAGGCGGGCTTGGACGAACTGCCAGGCGGCGAACTCAGGCGGCCTGACGTCGAGGAAGATGAGCGTCCCTGCGACGTCCGGTCTCCGGCCCACGACATACGTCGGGCGGCCGAGGCCCTGGATGCGCCACCGCGCACCGGGCGCGAGGCCGCGCCGGTCTGGCTGGACGCTGTTGATGCCGGGCCACCAGTCGCTGAGGTGATTCGGCTCGGCCAGGAAGGCCCAGACGTGCTCGCGGGGCGCGAGCAGCTCCCGGGCTGCGCTATAGACGGGCATGTGGAGGGCGCTACGCGAATCCGAGCAGGTCGCGGAGGCGATCAGTCAGCAAACCGATCAGCCGCCTCAGGGTTGGGGAGGCGACGATCGCGACGACTATCGCCGCCAGGCCCGTGAGGGCGAAGGTGACCAGGGGCATCAAGCCGACGCGCCTCGAGACGAGGCGCGAGACGCCCTTCGCGTCGATCAGGATCTCGCCGACCTTCAGGCGGGTGACGAAGGTCGACGACATGCCGGCGCGATTCCGCTCCAGGAACTCGATCAGGTTGAAATGCGTCCCGACGGCGACGATCAGCTCGGCGCCCTTCTCGTAGGCGAGCAGCAGCGCCACGTCCTCGCTGATCCCCGGCGCCCGGACGGCCTGGTACTCAACGCCCAGCGACTCGAGCCGCTGCCTCCCGGGAGCGTCGCCGTCGGCGTAGGCGTGGACGACCTTCTCGGCGCGTGACTGCAGCGCCCGATCGGACACGGAGTCCATGTCGCCGACGATCACGTCGGGCTTGTAGCCGGCCTCGAGCAGGGCGTCGGCTCCGCCGTCGACGCCGATCAGCACGGGCTTGAAGTCGCGGATGTACGGCCGCACGATGCGGAGATCGCGCTTGTGGCCTGGCCCGCGCGCGACGACGAGTGCGTGACGGTCCCTGAACCGCGTTTGCAGCGGCGGGAAGTCGATACCCTCGGAGAGCAGCCGGCCCTCCTCGCGGAGATGGCGGAGAGTGTTGTCGGCGAAGGATTCGAGCGCCTCCGTGACGCGGCCGCGCTGCTCCGCAATCGCGCCGGCCAACTCCTCGGCCGACAACGTCCGCCCCGCGGCGATGCAGTCGCCGTTCCGGAAGACGCTCGCCCCGCGGACGGTGACCAGTTCGCCCTCGGAGACCTCGTCGAAGATCGGCGCCCCCGGCGCATCGATCAGCCGAACACCTCCGCGCACAAGCAGGAGCGGCCCTGGATTCGGGAAGCGGCCGCTCTGCGAGCTGGCGACGTTGACGACGACCCGTACCCCGGACTCGAGCAGTTCTTCGGCGGAGACGCGGTCGAGATCGGTGTGGTCGATGACCGCGACATCGTCAGGACTGAGCCGCCGGACCAGATTCTTCGTGCGCCGGTCGAGCTTCGCAGCGCCTGTGAACTCGATGAAGGTGGCGGGCGTGGCCATACCGGACAGAACCGTACTTTGTGACCGCCCGGCTAGTCAGCTTGGACGGCGGTCAGGAACTCCTGGCCGCCGAGCATGCGCTGAATTTCGTCCCGCCGCTCCGGCTCTCCGAGCGGGTCGATGCGAGTGTGGGTCGGATCGCCGGGCAGCTTCTCGACCCGGAAGTGACGATCGGCTCGGCTCGCGATCTGCGGCAGGTGGGTGATCGTCAGCACCTGCGCGCGCGTTGCAAGCCGCTCCAGCGTCTCCCCGACCGCATGCGCCGTCTGACCGCCGATTCCGGCATCGATCTCGTCGAAGACAAGCGTCTCGCCGCCGCCGACAGCGGCGATCGCGAGGGCGATGCGGGAAAGCTCGCCGCCAGACGCCGTCTCTGCGACGGGCGCGAACGGCAAGCCGTGGTTCGGACGGATCTGGAACGCCACCGTGTCGGCTCCCGTCACCCTGGGGCCTGTGGCCTGGGCTGACAGCTCGACCCGGAATTCGCCTTCGCCCATGCCGATTCCCTCGAGCTCGCCCGCAACCGCCTGCGCGAACGGCCCGGCGGCGGCTTCCCGCGCCTTGCGCAGGACGAGGGCCAGCTCATCGACCCGCTGCTCCGCAACCTCGACGGCCTTCGCCGCCGCCGCGACCGGATCGGCCCCTTCCTCCAGCGCGTCGAGCTCCGCCCGCGCCTCGGCGGCGCGCGCCAGCAGCTCCTCGTACGACGTGCACCGAAACCGCCGCTTCGCCTCGGCGATCCGGTCGAGCTCGGCCTCGACCTGCTCGAGCCGGTCCGGCTCGGCCTCGAGCGAGGCGAGAAAGCTCCGCAACTCGGTCGCGGTCTCGCGCAGGCGCAGCTCGACGTCGCGCAGCTCGTCGCCCGCCCGGCGGAGTTCCGGGGCGAGCGCTTCGAGCGGCGAAATCGCGCGCTCGGCGACCGCGACGAGAGACGCGGCTCCCTCCCCGTCGTCGGGCGCCAGCGCTTCGCTCGCGGCTCCGGCTCCCGCGGCCAGCTCGGTCACGTGGCGGAGCCGCTCTCGCTCCGCCCGAAGCGAGTCCTCGTCTTCGGCCTCCATTCCAAGCGTGTCCTCGACCAGGGCTCGCAGCTCGGCCAGTCTCGCCTCGGCGGCCTCGGCCCCGCCCTGCAGCTCATTGTGCCGGCGCCGCACCGCCTGCAGCTCTCGCCAGGCGACGCGGGCCGCGGCTCGGCGCCGCAGCTGCTCGTCGCCGCAGAACGCGTCGAGCACATCGAGCTGGTAGGCGGCTCGCGCGAGCCGCCGCTGCTCGAACTGCCCGGACATCGCGATCACGCGCTCGGCGGCGGCCGCCACATCGTCGCGTGGCGCGGCCCGGCCCCATGCGTAGGCGCGCGTACGACCGTCGCCGAAGACGCGACGTGCGAGCACGAGTCCTTCCTCGTCCTCTGGGCGGAGCTCGGCCAGCGCCTCGAGACCCTCCTCCTCGAGCAGGCCGTCCGGCAGATCGAGCTCCGCCTCGACATAGGCCTCCTCCCCATCTGCTCCGACGAGCGCCGGGTCGCCGCGCGATCCGAGCAGCAGCCCGATCGCCTGCGCGAGGATCGTCTTGCCCGCGCCGGTCTCGCCCGTGATCGCGTTCAACCCCGGCGCCAGCTCGAGCTCGGCGTCGCGAATCAGGACCAGGTTCTCGATGCGCAGGCGGCGCAACACGTGCCCGATGGTACGCACCGCGTCGGCGCGCGACTACGGTCCCCGCGGGACCTGCTCTACGAGGCGAAGGTTTGTCGGTAGCGACTGAAGAAAGTCCGCTCCGGCAGGGTCGCGAGAAGCGATTTCTGTCCACCGAGGTGCACGTCGACCTGCTGCCCGGGCTCGAGCTTGCCGACCTCCATCCCGTCCACGATCACCGTCACCGAGCCGTCCGCGGTGCGGTTCGTGACCGTAAGCGGGAGATTGTGGGGAACGACGAGCGGGCGCACGTGGAGGGAGTGCGGCGCCACGAACGTGATCGCCATCGCGTCGAGCCCCCAGACGAGCACCGGCCCGCCGTTCGAGAGGTTGTAGGCCGTCGAGCCAGAGGGCGTGGAGCAGATCACGCCGTCGCAGGGCAGCACGCCGAGATCCTCCCCGCCGACGGCGTAGCCGAGCTCGACCATCCGGCCGAGCTTCGAGCTGGTCGCGAAGACGTCGTTCACGGCCGGCCAGCTCTCACCTCCGATCTGCACTTCGAGCGCGGGCAGCTCGACGACCGTGAAGTCCCCGCCGAAGACCCGCTCCAGGCCCTGCTCGAGCTCACCGGCCTCGATCGACGTCAGGAAGCCGACACGGCCGAAGTTGACCCCGATCACGGGCACCCCCGTGTCGAGGAAGCGGTGGAACGCCCGCAGCATCGAGCCGTCCCCACCGAGCGTAACCGCAAGATCGGGCCCGTTCTCCGCATCCGTCAGCTCGATGTCCATCGACCCGGCGAGCCGCTCGAGGCGGGAGACGGCGTCCTTCACTACCTCCTCGTGGCTATGGGCGATGACGGCCAGCCGCTTGACCGGCTTACCCGACTGCATCGGCGATCCAGGCGTCGAGCTCAGGGCAGAGCTGGGGGCTTGGGCGCTGGACGAGGTGGAGGAAGAGCTCACGATTGCCTTTCGGTCCCGGCAGGCCCGAGTCTACGACCCCGGCCGTCTCTGCCCCCCAGGCGAGTGCGGCTTCGGCCACCTCTCGGGCGACCCGCCGCCGGGTGTCCGGATCGCGCACGACTCCACCGCGGACGTCTTGGCGGCCGGCCTCGAACTGCGGCTTCACGAGCACGACGGCCTGCCAGCCCGGGGATGCCAGCTCGAGCAACGGCGGCAGCGCCTTTCGTACGCTGACGAACGAGACATCGCAGACGATCAGCTCCGGCGCAAAAGGCAACTCGCCCACGTTGCGCGCGTTCGTCCGCTCGAGGACGACGACGCGGGAGTCGTCGCGGATGCGCGGGTGCAGCTGGCCGTAGCCGACGTCGAGCGCGATCACACGCGCAGCGCCACGCTGAAGCAGGACGTCGGTGAAGCCACCGGTCGAAGCACCGACGTCAAGGCAGTCCCGCCCGGCCGGATCGACGCCGAAAGCGTCGAGCGCGTTCGCGAGCTTGGTCCCGCCCCGCGAGACGTACGGTTCCCCCTCCGTCACGGCGAGCTCCGCGGACTCGTCCAGCTGCTCGCCCGGCTTCTCGTGCCCGGGCACCCGGCCCGCGAGCAGGAGCGCCTGCGCCTGGGTGCGGCTCTCGGCGAGCCCGCGCTCCACCAGCAGTACGTCGACCCGTTTCTTCACGCTCCTATGATCGCGGTCGTGGCCGAGCTGCAGGGTGAAAGGGTGCGCTTGCGGCCGCTTGCAGCGGACGACGTCGAGCGGCTGACGGAGATCGGCGCCGAGCCGGAGGTCGCTCGCTGGTGGGGCGAGCTCACGCGCGAGCACCTGCTCGACAAGGCCGAAGGCCGGGACGACGCAACCGGGTTCGCGATCGAGCACGAGGGCGAAGTGATCGGTCTGGCGCAGTTCTCCGAGCCGGGCGAGGACGAGTTCAAGCACGCGAACATCGACCTCTTCCTGACCTCGTCCCTGCACGGCCGAGGGCTCGGCCGCGACGCCGTGCGCACGCTAGCCCGCTGGCTGATCGACGAGCGGGACCACCATAGGCTGACGATCGACCCCGCCCTCACGAACGAGCCGGCGATCCGCGCCTACGAGGCGGTCGGGTTCAAGCGGGTGGGTGTCATGCGCCGTTACTGGCGTGACCCCGAGGGCGTCTGGCAGGACGGGCTGCTGCTCGATCTGCTCGCTGACGAGCTCGAGGAGAAGCCGGTGCGCCGGCCCACCCTGTGATTCTCCTTCAGCGGGGTTTTAGACGGCCGCGCCGGCAAAGCCGCCACGGCCTCCAGGTCGACATCGCAAGCGAAGCCTTGGTCGGGTCGCCGTTTCGTATTGGACCGCCTTTGGCGACGCCAGCCGGGTCAAGACGGTCGCGCCGGCGAAGCCGCCACGACCTCCAGGTCGGCATCGCAAGCGACGCCTTGGCTAAGCGGTTCGCGTCGCCAGCCCGGCGACGATCTCCTCGAGCACCGAAGTGTCGGCGTCGATCGACGCCAGCCGCGCCTGGGCCCGCTCGGCGGCCTCGTCTGCGAGCCTGCGCGCGCCTTCCTCGCCGTGGCTGAGGACGTAGCCGTCACCGTCGAGGATGTCGTCGACGACCTGGAAAAGCATCCCGAGCTCGTCGGCGAAATCGCGCCACGGCTTCTGATCGGCCTCCGCCAGCTCGGCGACCCAGAGCGCGCACGCGATCGACGCGTAGAACAAGCGGCCGGTCTTCAGGCGATGGATCTCCTCGAGCGAGTAGCCGAGCGCCTTCGTGTCCGCGTGCTGACCCCCGATCATCCCGAGCGTCGCCTGGACGAGCTCGCGCCCGACGAACGGCGTCGGATAGGAGAGCGCCAGTCGGAACGCCTCGGCGAGGAGCGCGTCGCCTGCGAGGACAGCCGTCGCCTCGTCGAACTGGGCCCACGTGCTCGGCCGCCCGCGCCGAAGCTCGTCGTCGTCGAGCGAGGGAAGGTCGTCGTGGACGAGCGAGAAATTGTGGACGAGTTCGATCGCGGCGCCGGCCGGGAGGAGCTCCTCGGGCTCGCGCCCCAGCGCCTCCCCGGTTGCAAGGCAGAGCACCGGCCTGATCCGCTTGCCGCCGCCTGCAAGTGCGTAGCGAATCGGCCCGGCGAGCTCGCCGAGTTCCGGCGTCAGCGCCAGCTCGTCTAGGTAGCCCTCGACCAGGGCTGTCAACTCCTGCGGGCCCGTCATCCGGCCTCCTTCTTCGCCCGCGCGAGCTCGACCTCGACCTCCTTCGCGATCTCCGCAAGCTCGGAGAGGATCTCGATCGCTCGGTCGGGATCCTGCGTCGACTCGAGCTCCTGACGCGTTCGCTCGAGGCGCTCCAGCAGGACCTCCGCCCGCTGCAGAGAGTCTTCAGCGCTCACGTTTTCGTTCTCCGGTCCGCGAGGCGTTCCACAAGCCGTGTTTGGACGGCCGCGCCGGCAAAGCCGCCACGGCCTCCAGTCGGCATCGCACGCGACGCCTCGGCGCTCACGCAACCTCCTTTTCGCGCGCGATCCGTCCGAGAATCCCATTCACCAGCCGACCCGCATCCTCCGTCGCGTAGCGCTTGGCGAGCGTGACAGCTTCGTCGATCACGACCTCGAGCGGGACGCTGCCCTCGTCGAGCTCGTAGATCGCCAGCCGAAGGATGTTCCGCTCGACCGCGCCGAGAATCCCGTTCACCAGCCGACCCGCATCCTCCGTCGCGTAGCGCTTGGCGAGCGTGACAGCTTCGTCGATCACGACCTCGAGCGGGACGCTGCCCTCGTCGAGCTCGTAGATCGCCAGCCGAAGGATGTTCCGCTCGACCGCGCCGAGATCCGACGGTCGAGTTCCTCGACGCGCGCCGCGACCGCATCGGCGGTGTCGCGGGCGAACTCGTCGACCTCGCCCTCGTACAGCGAGGCCAGAGGCTGGCCGGTCACATCCCACTGGTAGAGCAGGAAGAAGGCGGTCCTGCGGGAGGCGCGGCGGCTGAGCGTCACACGAGCTCCTCGATCGCGAGATCGACGCTTCTGACCTCGACCCCGCACATCTGCTCGAGCGCGCTCGCAACGTGCCCCTGGACTTCCTCGGCCAGCTGGGGCAGCACGGTGCCGTAGCGCGCGGCCAGCCGCAGCGTCACGGTGGCACTGCCGCCGGCGACCTCGACGTCGACTCCGCGCCGCGGGCGTCGCACACGCGCACCGTCCGCGCGCTCGGCGGCACGGACGACGATCCGCGCCAGCGTCGCGGCGGGCACGCAGACGGTTCCCTCGGGCTCAGTGATCACGAGCTGGTCGCTCATGAGCCAGCCTTTGGCTCATGAGCAGGAGAGGGGGACTCGGGGGAACCGGGAGGTTCCCCCGCATCTATGGAGAAGGGGGCCCGTGGGGGAAACAGGGTTTCCCCCACGGGAGCGAGCCGAAGGCGAGCGACGCTCATTCTTCGGTCACCCGCATGAAGGTCACATAGATCACGACGAAGAGGCCGATGATCAGGAAAATCGCCACGCTGATCGCAGAGCCGTAGCCGACATGACCGTCACTCACGATCGTGCTCTGAGCGTAGATCGCC
>WNGD01011737.1_pt1 | contig 11415 bp, 7 predicted proteins | sample 5400671 | NCBI WGS metagenome assembly WNGD01 (sample SAMN13153369, study PRJNA577476) | soil metagenome | isolation source: 40 cm soil or saprolite under grassland replicate 2 | place: USA:California | collected 2016-06-15
TTAGCCATCGGCGCGGCCTCCTTTTGCCGCGCCAAACAGGATCTTCCCGATCGCTATTTTCTGGCGAGCTGCGCGTTTCTGGATAGTTTCGCTTGCCGACAAGCCGGAAGGTGGCCAGACTGTCAAACAACGGCGTTTGAACTAAGCCGCTAGCGCGTCGGTTGCGTCGATTGAGGTTGGTTTCCTGAATGTTAGCCCTCATTGCTCAATTGGGTGTGACTGCGAATCACTATCGGTTTTGTCGTCAGCTAGACGCCCCAGAGCCAAGTCAGTACGTTGGCGGCGAGAACGGCGATTCCGGTGCCGGCCGCCACGCCAGCCAAAGCCTTTTTTCCCGGGTTCGCCATGAGCAAAATTGATATCCCCCGATCGATCGCGATGGCGATCAGGCTAGCAACCTTTTCTGGCGCTTGGGTTATGAAAACACTTCCCTAGAAGCGATCATGAAGGAAACGGGCATTGCCAGGCAGAGCCTCTATGACACTTTTGGTGATAAGCGCGCTCTGTATCTGAAGGCCATGGCTTATTATCGGGACCAAAGCAATGCCCAAATGCAGAAGAGGCTGAATGAGACTCCGTCCGTCAAAGACGGTTTCGCGAGGCTTCTATACGGCCTAGCGGGCGAAACACGGAAACAACATGAACGGGGCTGCCTTTTGTTGAGCGCCAACTTGCAGCGTGACCCCAAAGACGCACTCATCAGAGATTTGTTGAGAGACAACCAAGCCAGAGTCGAAGCAATTTTTCTGCAGGCTCTCGCGAGAGCGCAAAAACAAGCAGAACTGTCACGTAATGATGACCCTGCTGCTCTGGCCCACTTCTTTGTGGTCACCATTCAAGGTATGAGAGCAATGGCCCGGCTCAAATCAGACAAGAGAGCGCTGGAACAGGTCGCCCGAGTCGCACTCGGTGTCTTCAACTCGTCCAGACACGAAAAGAATTGAGCCCGTCCGTTCCTAGCCGACTCGGCGTGCCCTTGTGTTCCTGAATGTCGGTCAGCCTTACCTTGGGATTACTTCAGGATCGCTCGTCACACGATAATCAGGAAGCAGTACTTCCTGGCGAGCGTCTTGCGAATCTTCCACCGCTTTACCTTTCACGAGCCACACCGTTAGAATCCAGGCGGCATAATGCCTAAGGAGATCTATGGCCAAAAGCCGAGCCAATCGGGCTTCCCCATCGCGCCCATACGAGGTCCTTTTCCAGATGGTGATCGGCAAGTGGATCAGTCAGGCACTCGGCACTATCGTCGAAATCGGCGTCCCCGAACAGCTCGCGAAGGGAGCGCGGCGGTGCAGCGATATTGCCCGTGAAGCTGGTGTCTCAGAAGACGGGATCTATCGCTTGCTTAGAGCACTCGCGAGCGTGGGCCTGTTCGTTGAAAGCGCTGACCGCCGGTTCAAGCTTACGGGCATGGGAAAGCTGCTTCGCAGCGATCATCCTGAGAGCCTTGCAGGGTACGCGCGTTTTGTCGCTCATGACAGCACGTGGCGGCCCTGGGGACAGCTTGGCTATAGCGTGAAGACGGGCATGCCGGCGTTCGATCATGTCTTCAACGTTCCTATATTCGAACACCTCTCGCGGAATCCCGAAGTCGCCGCAGTCTTCGACGACGCGATGACATCAATCAGCGCCACGGAAGCCCGAGCAACATCCGACGCGTACGACTTCAAAGGAGTCGAGACGCTGATGGACGTCGCGGGCGGACACGGTCTGCTGCTGGCCACCGTTCTGCGCCGCCACAAGACGATGCGTGCTGTGCTTTTCGATCTTCCTCATGTTGCGGCGGGCGCCGCAGCGACATTCGCTCGTGCTGGCATCACCGGCAGAGTGCGAATCGAAAGCGGGGACTTCTTCAAAAAACTGCCATCGGGTGCCGACGCGAGCATCATGAAGCACATCCTTCACGACTGGGATGACGACTCGGCGACGCGGATTCTTCAAGCATGCCATCGCGCGCTTGGGCCGCGAGGCAAGGTGCTGATTGTGGATCCGGTTGTGCCCTCTGGGAACGCGCCGCATTACGGCAAGCTGCTCGATCTGGAAATGCTGGTGCTCACGCCGCGCGGCCGTGAGCGGACGAAGGCCGAGTTTGTAAGTCTGCTGCGTGGTGCTGGTTTCCGACTGTCGCGCGTCATCGCGACTGAGAGTCCGTTATCGATAGTCGAAGCCGTCAAGGCGTGATGCGCGCAAGATGATCCCTCCCGCGGACGTTGGCCGATTCCGCTGTCCACTTTACGTATAGTCGCTAGCCTTACATTGGGATTACTTCAGGCTTGCTCGTGATCCGGGCACAATCGGCGAATAGCGGTCCACACCGGAAGAACTTGCGCTACTGCAGCTTTGCGTACTCGGCTTTGGCTTGCTTGTAGATCGGGACATCTGGATCCGCATCTTTCCAGAGCGTGAGGAATTCCTTGTAAGCGGCGAGAGCGCGAACACGGGCGGCGTCCCCGTCAGCTGCGGAGCTCTGTTCTGCGCGGACAGGCGAGCCGCCCGTCACAGCGCGGGCTTGCAAAGCGCTCGCGCGGGCGACGCCCAGACGCGCCAACGCACCCGTCCAACAATTCCAGACGATGCCGCTGTGGTCGAGAATCTTCTGAAACTCGGTGGCTGCGGCAGTGCTCTGTCCCGCTGCCAGGTAAGCCTGGCCGCGAAGGTATGTTGGGTACAGACAGGAACCAGACGCATTGGCCGCAAATGTGATTGCTCCAAGCTCTAGAGGCGGAATGGCTTCCAGAGTCTTCAGCGCCGAAGCTGGATCGTTGTGATTCAGTTCCAACTGCGCCCGGATCGCTGGCAGCCAAAGAGACTGCATCTGAGTATCAAGCGGAAAGCGCGTTCTCAAATCCTGCGCCAGGGATTCGGCTCTCGCTTCATCGCCTGACAAAGCGAACGCGAGGGCGGCCTCAACCTCCGTTCCCTGACTCGCCGGAGCGAGCTTCAAAGCCTCCGCTGCTGAGGATCGGCCTTTCGCGCCAATTCCATAGGCGGCTTCGCGCTGGGCCGCGGCGGCCTGCCATATTGCACCAGTTTCCTTTCGGCGCCTGCTCATCGTGGATAATCTGCCGCGTCTCATCGAAACGTTGCAAGGCAAGCAAGTAGCCCGTGAGGTTCTCATCCAAGGTCACCTGGGCCGGTTCAATTCGTATTCCTTGCCTGGTAACTTCTGCGGCCTTTTCGTATTGCCCCTGTTCGGCAAATACGATGCCGAGGTTATTGTAGGCCGCAATATCCCGCGGGTACTCGGCGATCTGCTCCTGATACGTCTGGGCTGCTTTGTCGAGTTCGCCGCTAACAGAAGAATAGTAGGCGGCCGTGATCTTCAGGCGTTCGCGTTCACTGGCGTGGTCTCGTAGCTGGAACGCTTTGGCCAGATACTCGCCGGCTCGCGCCGGTTCAGCGAGATTGAAGTAATGAATGCCTGCTGTCTCGTAAGCCATCGCAAAATTCGGATCGAGTTCGATGGCGCGCTGAGCGTAGGGCAGCGATTGGGCGGCACCGTTTTCGCGGGCCGTTTTCTGCGCCAGCGTGTATGCCTTTAAAGCTTCGAGCGAAGACGTTGTGGCTTGCTCAAGCGGAACATCAAATCTCTGTACGGTAGCTAGTGATTCGCCGAGTTCGCCGCGAAGCTTGACGGCAGTCTGGCCCAAGGCTCTTACCACGTTGTCCTTGGATACGGCCGTCGTTTGTTCTTGAGCCAACGTGACTCCGCTCCGGCAATTGATGGCTTTAAGTTCTAGAACATATTCGCTGCCCAAGCTGCCAATCGCTTCCGTCATGTAGGCCTTGCCTCCGGCTCGAAGGCAAAGCTCACGCGCAACATCGGGAGTAAGCCTCGAGCTGGCCGGACGGGTCATAAGTTTCAATGTGGCCGCAACCTGACTCTCCGGAAGTACATTCAGGAATGGTGATTGCCGCAGTGAAACAGCCAGTGCCGTTTTCAGCGTCTCATCAAAAACCGGATCGCCTGTGCTGTTGTCGAAATCGGCGAGGACAACTGTATCTTTGTCGCTCAGTGGTTTGGTTTCAGGAGCATAGTAATAAACGATACCAGCCGTCAGAGCAACAAAAATGACAGCTGCCGGTAAGCCGATTCGCTTCCAGAGCCTTCTCCTTTGGATGGAAGGAAGAATGCGAATTTCTCCCAGCGGAGCGGCTTCTTCCGTCTCGTCCGGAGCTACGCGTTCGACCGCGGCGCGAAACCTGTAACCCTTGCGAGGGATGGTTTCGATGTACTGAGCGTCGTCGGCGTGATCACAGAGCGCGTCGCGTAGCTTGTTCACTGCGGTGCTCAAATTCTTGTCGAAATCGACAAATGTGTTGTCGGGCCAGAGCGACCGACTGAGGTCTTCGCGGGACACTATCTTGCCAGCGTTTTCTACCAGCACCGATAACACCGCGAGAGGCTTGCCTTGCAGTTTGACGGGAAGGCCGAATTTGCGTAGAACTCCCTCTTCAAAATCTGCTTCGTAGGGTCCGAAGCGGACGCTCTGACGAGTTTCTTTTGTGAGCATCTTTTGGCCAGAACGACGGGAACGAAGTGCGACGAAGTGTACCACGGGCGACAGATTGGCCCTGAATCTTTTTTTGGTCGAAATAAGAGCTGAGCTACAACTTACATCACTGCAGCAAGTTACATGGTGAACTGAAATTTAACTGCAATTTATGTCCCGTAGGTTGACCGAAAGTCGTTTTTGGCGGATTCTCTCGAACCAAGAGAGACGTGAGCCTCTGGGTTCTGAGGTTCGCAAGCTCGATATTCGCGTCTGATCTCTTTCGCCCAGGGGAATCTCGTGCCGCCGAGACTGAACTACATTTGCGTCCGTAGCCCATTCAAAGCGTCTTTCTTCCGTTTTGCAATCGCACTTGCAACTCCACGGTACTACAGGAGAGAAAATATGCGTTCCATGCGAGTGGCAATTCTGGCCGCGCTCTGTCTGCTTTCCTCGCTTTGCGCTGCCCAATCGGCGCCTGCAGTCGCAGACACTTTCTCCAACAGTGCGCAAGCCACAAAGAATTATGGCTCGCAGGGTTCGCTGGCCGTGCAGTTGGGTAGCGTTAGCTTTGTCAAGTTCAATCTCGCAACCCTTCCCGTCGGCGTCCCGGTCAACAAGGCTATGCTTCGCCTGTACGTGGACGCGGTAACCACAGCGGGCAAGTTCGACGTCTATCAGCTCAATAACAGTTGGAGCGAGAGTGCGCTGACCTACAACAACGCGCCTGTTCTTGGTTTGTCGGCGACGAACAACAACGGGATCACCATCAGCGCCTCAAGTTTGAACCAGTTTGTCGTGATAGACATTACCCCACAGGTACAAGCGTGGGCGAGCGGCGGCACCAATAACGGAGTAGCGTTGGCGCTGGTGCCCGGGAGCGGTGGCTCTTTCTCCTTCGATAGCAAGGAGAGCACCTTAACCAGCCATCAGCCCGAGCTGGAGATTGTGCTTAACGGACCAGCAGGACCACAAGGGCCGCCCGGGCCAACTGGAGTGGCGGGAGCGGCAGGGACAGCAGGTCCTGCGGGGCCGGCCGGAGCCACGGGAGCGACCGGGCCACAGGGTGCAACCGGATCAACCGGAGCGGCAGGATCACAAGGTGTTCCCGGAACAGCTGGCGCCACGGGAGCGACCGGACCAGCAGGGGCACTGGGACCCCAAGGTCCACAAGGTCCGATTGGACTGACCGGAGCGACCGGTGCTCAGGGCCCGATGGGCTTGATGGGATTCACCGGCGCAATAGGTCCAGCCGGCCCGGCAGGATCCCAAGGGCTGCAAGGTCCGTCTGGCGACACGAACGCCCGCATGATTTTTCCATCCTTCTTCCCCGGCAATCTCTCGGGAACCTGGATCGGAGGCAAGCTGGCGCTCGATCAACCAATCACCGTTTTGCGCATTGCTGCCGCAGCCAAGACGCCCACAGGAGTGGGCTGTCCCGCTGCAGTCTTCCGGTTCGGCGACGGCACCAAAGGACAGGATCTCGTTCTTACCGCCGGACAAAACTGGTCCGACAGCGGGCCGATTACGCTGACTTACGCTGCGGGCGCAACGCTGCAGGCATCGCTTCGCACCGGCTCCACCTGCCCTTCAAACACCGGAGCTGACGCCAATCTTCTTGTCGAATACAAGGCGCAAGACTCCGGCGACGCCGACTCGTGTCCCGGAACGCTGTGCTCAGGCTTTTGCGAAACCCCGTCGTCCGACCCGGCAAACTGCGGAAGCTGCGGCACCGTATGTGCGGCGGGGCAACCGTGTGTGTCTGGACAGTGCACCTCGACGACGTGCGGCTCAGGACAAACAAACTGCAATGGCACCTGCGTCAACTTACAGTCCAACACAAACAATTGCGGTAGCTGCGGCACTGCCTGTCCTTCGGGCGACACTTGCACCGCAGGGGCGTGCGTAGGGGGCGCTGTTGGACAGTCCTGTACGTCTGACATCAACTGTCTAAGTAATGCCTGCGATTTGATCACAAATAAATGTGCTTCGAGTCAATGCGCTGACCAGCGCCAGGACAGCTCGGAAACCGCTGTCGATTGCGGCGGTGGTGTGTGTCCGACTTGTCCAGTCGGCCAGACCTGCGGACAAAATGACGCCAATTGCACAAGCAACGCCTGCGATGCAAACTCAAATACTTGCGTTTCGAATCAATGCGCTGACCACCGCCAGGACGGCGTAGAGACCGCTGTCGATTGCGGCGGTGGCGTCTGTCCGACTTGCGGATTCGGCCAGACCTGCGGAGACAATGACGCCAATTGCACAAGCAACGCCTGCGACGCCATCTCAAATCTATGTGTTTCGAACCAGTGCGCTGACCACCGTCGGGATGGCTCAGAGACGGATATCGATTGCGGCGGTAGTGCGTGTGCGGCTTGCGCAGTCGGGCAAAAATGCTTGAACAACTTTGATTGCCAATCAGGGCATTTTTGTGGCTCGGGCGTATGCCAATGACGAAGCGGCTAATGATGAGAGCTAGGGAGAAACGATGATTCGAACAAAATGGTCTTGTATCGGGCTTGGATTCGTTCTCGTTGCATCATTGCTCGACGCGCAAAGCAATGCGCCGGCGAGGAGCAAGTCCGGGTCAGAGTCCGTCAAGGCGGAATCAGTCACCATCAACATGCCCGAGAGCATGACCAAAGACCAGGCCGACGAAATGCTCAAAGAGCTGAAAGCCATCCATCAACTGCTTGATCGCCAAGTAGCAGCTGCGGCACGGCCTCAGGCTGCGCCGGTCAATGATAAGGTCAAGATGAGCGTCGCTCCCGGATGGTATTCGCTCGGCCGCGACGACGCTCCGGTGACCATGGTAGAGTTTGCCGATTACCAGTGTCCTTTCTGTCGCAAGTTCAACTCTGATACTTTCACGGAGCTTAAAAAGAATTACATCGACACCGGAAAAGTGCGTTTCGTGAGCCGCGATCTACCACTGGATTTTCATCCCAATGCGCCAGGTGCAGCCGTGGCCGCTCATTGCGCTGGAGAGCAGGATAAGTTCTGGGAGCTGCGGGACCTGATGGTGGCGAATTCCGCTGACCTCAGCCAAGATTCGCTGTTGAAGTACGGTGAGAAGGTCAGCCTCGACATGCCGGCGTTTCGTGCCTGTCTGAGCGACAAGAAGTACACCGCTGCTATCCAGAAAGATGTTGCTGACGCCGGCACTCTGGGAATCAGCGGCACCCCTAGCTTCGTGCTTGGAAAAACTGCGAAGGACCAGATCAACGGAGTGCGCATCGTGGGCGCCGTTCCTTACTCCGTATTCGAGACTGCGATCAAGAATCAGCTCAACGCCACGCCGTAGGGCCAACCGGACATTTTTCCTGATGTCATCACACAGTCATGCGTTACTCCCGGTTGGTCGGCAACCCTTACCTAATCGGATAAGGAAAGGTTTGCCCGTCGCTCGCCAGCTGGACATTACTGCAGCTTGGCATACTCAGCTTTGGCCTGTTTTAGGACAGGTATGTCCGAGTCAGCGTCTTTCCAGAGTGTCAGGAAGTCCTTGTAAGCGGCGAGTGCCCTGACGCGAGCCGCATCAGCGTCCGCACCCTGCGAAGTTCTCGACTCCAGAGCGTTCGCACGAGCCAAGCCCAGATGCGCTAATGCTCCCGTCCAACAGTTCCATACGATCCCGCTATGATCGAGGATTTTCTGGAACTCGGCCGCCGCAGCATTGGCCTTTCCTGCCGCAAGATATGACTCCGCTCGAACATAGGTTGGATACAGGCAGGAAATATTGGTGACGAAAACGATTTGCCCGAATTCAATGGGACCGGTAGCGTGCAGACTCTCTATGGCTGCGCTTGGGTTCTTCCGGTCCAGGGCCACCTGAGCTCGAATCGCTGGTAGCCAATTCGATTGCACTTGGGTATCGAGAGGAAAGCGTTTGTTCAGGTCTTGCGTCAGCGATTCCGCCCGCGCAATATCGCCTGCCATCGCATATGCCAGAGCCGCTTCGAGCCCGACGCCCTGACTGGTCGGAGTTAGTTTTAGACCTTCTCCCGCTGCCTGCGTGGCCTCCCTCGCGTTGCCGAAGGCGGCTTCGCGCAAAGCGCTATTCTCGAACCAAATGGCTCCGTTTTCCTTGCTGTCAGTGCGGATGGCGGAGCCTACAGACTGCTTAATCAGTTCGCGTGCTTTGCCCAGATGGCCCTCGAATGCCTCAGTGTCGGATGCGAGCGAAAGGCCGTAGTTCTCGGACTCGGGCTGGCCGACAAACCACTTTTGCTGCTCCTCCATGGCGGGGAAATTATGCTCAGCGAAAGCCAGCGCGTAGAGCGCATAGTGGAGTATGGGATCATCTACTTTTCGGGCCTGCGCCTGCTGGGTTATCCGCCGTGCTTCGTCGAAGCGTTCTAAGGCGAGCAGGTTGTTGATGAGGTTCGTGTACAGAGACACGCTATCAGGGTCGAGTTGAAGGCTCTCGCGATACGCATCCCTAGCTCGCTCATACTGGCCTTGTAAGGCACGAACATTTCCCAACGAGACATGGGCTGGGTAATCTCTTGGGTAGTTTTCAATCAACTCCTGGTAAACCTGCCCCGCTTTCTCCAGTTGCCCGGTTACGTTCTCATAATAGGCAGCAGCGATGGCCAGCTTTTCCCGTTCACTGGTATGCTCCCTCAGTTCGAAGGCCCTGGTGTAGTACTCGGTGCCCCGCCCTACCTCTGACAGGGTGAAATAGGCTACACCTACGGCTCGATACGCCATTGCAAAGTTGGGATCGAGTTGGATAGCACGCTGCCAGTGCGGCACGGCCGCGGCAGTGCTTTTCTGGTGGTACGCCCTTAAGCCCAGGCTATAAGCTTTCAGGGCCTCGACCGAAGATGTCGTGGCCTCTGCCAATGGAACATCGAATTTCTGCACTGTAGTCAGCGACTCACCCAATTCTGCGCGCAGCTTGGATACTGCTACACCTAGCGCGTCAAGCACTTTCTCCTTGGCTGGTGCCGTGATTTGCTCCTGGGTCAGCGAGTCTCCACTTTGACAATTCACCGCTTTCAAACCGACGACATACTCGGTTCCGAGGCGAGCAATTGCTCCGGCAATATAAGCTTTGATTCCCGCCCGCTGGCAGAGTTCGCGAGCCACGTCGGGCGTGAGTGGAGTACTCGCGGGACGGGCCATCAGTTGCAGAGTCGCCGCGACTTTATTCTCCGAAAGCACGTTCAGGAAGGGCGATTGGTTTAAAGCAACGGTCAACGCTTGCTTGAGTGTGTCATCGAAAACCGTGTCACCCGTGCTGTTGGCAAAATCAGCGAGTACGATGGTGTCCTTGTCGGTCAAGGTCTTCGCTGGACGCAATCCGTAATACAGACCGACCGCCATAATTGCGACTAGCAATGCCGCAGCGATGTAGCCCGCAAGTTTCGCTCGCCGGACGGGCGCGGACAAAGCAGCCTGAGTGCTATGCCTGGTTTCGCTCGACCGGCCAACTCCACTTATGACCTGCCCAGATTGCGTGTCTCGTCTCAGCCGGTGCAAGTCGGAACGAATATCCGCGGCATGCTGATAGCGAAACTCACGGTCTTTCTCCAGCGCTTTGTGGATCAGGAGTTCTGCTGGCTGCGGAATTTGGGGATTCACGTGCGAGACCGGCGTCGGGGTCTGATGCAAAATCGATCCGCAAATCTCACCGGAACTCGATCCTTCAAACGGCATCTTCCCGGTCGCCATCTCATACAGCACGGCTCCGAAGGAAAACAGATCGGTACGCGCATCCAGTTCTTTCGCCCGCACCTGCTCCGGCGACATATAGGCAACGGTGCCCATCATGGCTCCAGGGCTCGTCAGGTACGCTTCACCGGGTTCTATCGACAACGTCTCCAAGCTGTCACTGCTGCTTGTTCGTCGAGCCCGCGTGGGCAGCTTCGCCAGACCAAAATCCAGAATCTTGGCGTGCCCCCGCTTGGTAACAAAAATGTTCGCGGGTTTGATGTCGCGATGAATAATTCCTTTCCGGTGCGCCGCCTCAAATCCTTCAGTGACCTGTATGGCAACGTCGAGTAGTTTGTCGAGTTGCAACAAATTTGTCGGGTCACGTGAAGCCCGCGAGGACGCTGAAGAAACCAGTTCCCTTAAGGTCTCTCCTTCCAGGAGTTCCATTGCGATGAAGGGCTGTTTGTCATGCTCTTCAATGGCGTAAATCGTGCAAATGTTGGGGTGGTTCAACGCTGAAGCGGCACGTGCTTCACGCTCAAGCCGCTCCAGAGCCAACGGGTCACTCGCCAGGTCCTCGGGCAGGAACTTCAGGTACCCCCGCCACCGAGCAGTTCCAGCACGCGGTAATGGGAAACCTTCTTTCCAATGAGATATGCGCCGAGCAAAGGTTCCGTCTGAGACTGCGGCCTCCCCTCCATCTCGCTCACGTGATTTACGGGGGCTACGAAGCGGTAACCGCGCTTGGGGACCGTTTCGATGTATTCCAAGCTTCCGTCCCACTGTCCCAGCGTTTTTCGCAAGACGAAGATGTTCTTGTTAAGGTTTCCCTCCTCGACAAAGGCGTCGGGCCACACCCGTTTCATCAGTTCGTCTTTATCAACCAGGTGTCCCGCGTTCTCAACGAGCAATAACAACGTTTCTAGAACCTTCGGACCCAGGGAAACCGGGTTGCCGTCGCGCATCAGGAGGCGCTCCTCAGGGTCGAAGCGAAACGGACCAAACACGTACAAGTGCTTTGTATGCCGGTTCATACATTCAGCAAGAATTTTTCAATAATTTTTCCAGAATTTTGGAAGGACTTCTAAACCGCAGCGGGGTACGGTGCAGCGCGCAATGGAAAGCCCGGAGCGGCAGTCAGTAAGCCGTCCGGCGACACATTGTAGTAAAGATTGCCGCTCTGAGCAATGAATTCTCCGGAAGAACGCTGGCTGGCCATTCGGAGTGTCTCCCAAGGCTTACGGATGGCCCATGTTTC
>WNGD01017517.1_pt1 | contig 11413 bp, 10 predicted proteins | sample 5400671 | NCBI WGS metagenome assembly WNGD01 (sample SAMN13153369, study PRJNA577476) | soil metagenome | isolation source: 40 cm soil or saprolite under grassland replicate 2 | place: USA:California | collected 2016-06-15
CCGAAGTGTCGTCGGCCCGGCCGTGACGAAGGCTGACTGCGTGTGCGACTCGACGACCTGGCCGCCATGGTTGCGGCAGTCGATAGTCGCGTCATAACGGGTCGACAGCAACTCCGTCGCGTTCGTGTGACCGACGCCTTCGATGTCAAAATTGGTCGTCGGACAGGTAACGTTAAGGTTTGCGTCGACCGTACAGGTCACGTCGGATTCACTCGTGCCGGTCGCCAAGTGCGTACCTGTCGGGGCTTGCGTGTAGTCGAACGTTGCGTGGTACACCCCCGGTGTGACGGCCAGCGCCACCGAGGCAAAGAGGGCGATCAGTAGCATCGGCAAGCCGCCGATGATCCCTATTCTTCCCATTCTTCTCATCGATTCCCCCCATTTAGCTTGTTCTTGAGAAGAAAGCGGCGATTCCCCTTTTCCTGGGGAAGGCCTTTATAGCTCACGCATTGGACTACGCACGCGTCGGCCATCGTGGACCTGAGCGGGCGGGCGGTGAGCGGGCCTGCGGCAGCATCCGTCTTGGCGGTGGCGGTCGACGGCGAGGCGGCCGTGCAAGCCTGATGACGGCGAAGTGTCGCATAGCCCCCCCTCGCGATTCCGGCTCACTACGGTGTCGGCGGTTCGCTCAAGGCCCCGAATCCTTTCTCTGTCTTTTGCTTATGTCAAGGTTTCGATTAAGAGTTCACCTTTTGTTCGATATCTTTTATCTTTTGTTCGATGTCCATTCCGTTGCCTTGTTGCGCCACAGCCTACAATGTGACGGTACGGGAACTTCTCTATGTAGTTTGTGGTTCCGGAATATTGTCATAATTCATGTCGCGCAGCGTCGCTGCGGGGGAGATGGAGTACTAATCCCCTCATTTATGGAATCTGGTTGATTTGCGTTGCAATTGCTCAAACGGCAGTAGGACCAGGGCGGCCGTGTCTCGTCGTGCCGCCGGTCTTGGTGGGCGCGGCGGCTGGAGGGCAGCACGCAGGGCCCCGTCGTAGTCGTTGTTGAGCTGTGTTTGCGCTGATGGTGGTTGTTGCGGGCTGTCGAGTGTGGTGGCGGTTTTGATAGACCTGTGGCGGATGGTTGCCGCAAGGCTGCGGATCGCACCGGCGGGCTGAGCTGCTTGGAAGCGGTGGTGGGGTGGAACTGGACGACGGTTCGGTCACGGGCCCGGATGGGCTGCTGGAACGGCTCGGCGCGCTGACCGATCCCAGAGCCCGACGTGGCAAGCGACATGAACTGGCGGGGATATTGGCGATCGCGGCCGCGGCGGTGCTGGCCGGCGCCCGCAGCTACACCGCGATCGCGGAGTTCGCTGGGGAGCTGCGACCGGTGACGCTGGCCCGGCTGGGTGTGTGGCGGCGACCGTATTCCACCTGCTGGGTCGCGCCGAGCGAGGCGACGCTGCGGCGGACTCTCCAGCAGGTCGACGCCGACGAGCTGGACCGGGTGGTGGGCGGCTGGCTCGCCGAGCAGCAGCCGGCGTCGGCCACCGCCACCGCCACCGCCACCGCCACCGCCACCGGTGCATGCGGCGCGGTCGCGGTGGACGGCAAGGCGCTGCGCGGCGCGGTCGACGCCGACGGCCGGCAGGTGCACCTGCTCGCGGCGCTGGCCCATGGCAGCGGGGCGGTGCTCGCCCAACGTCGGGTCGACGCCAAGACCAATGAGATCACCGGGTTCCAGCCGCTGCTTGACGAGGTGGACCTTGCCGGGCGGGTCGTGACCGCCGACGCGCTCCACACCCAGGTCGAGCACGCCCGCTACCTGGTTGAGGACCGCAAGGCGGACTACGTGCTGTGCGTCAAAGACAATCAGCCGGGCCTGGTCGCCGCGATCGACCACCTGCCCCTGGGCGCGTTTTCCCCCGGCGGCCCGAACGGTTGACCGCGGCCACGGCCGCATCGAGCAGCGCAGCATCCAAACCGCCCTCCCGGCGGCCACGGTGACGTTCCCCTACGCCCGGCAGGTGTTTGTGCTTTTGTGCTGCAGCGCCATGTCATCGACCTTGCCGGCGGTCACCCACGGACCGAGGTCTCCTACGGCATCACCAGCCTGGACCCCACCCGGGCCGACCCCGCCCGCCTGGCCGCCCTGGTCCGGGGCCACTGGGAAATCGAGGATCGGCTGCACTGGGTCCGCGACATGACCTTCGACGAGGACCGCAGCCAGGTCCGCACCGGACACGGCCCCCAGGTCATGGCATCCTTGCGGAACCTCGCGATCAGCCTGCTCAGACAGGCCGGGCATCGCAACATCGCCCGAGGGGTCCGCTGGGCCGCCCGCGATCCCACCCGCGCCCTCGGCCTGCTCGGCATCTGACACCGCCACCCACCGGCGTGCCCGGCGCCCGGCGGCCGAGCCATCCGACCCTGCCCGGCCACCACTGGGCGGCCCCTCACCTGGCCGTAGCAGCTGACTGCCCTCATCCGGGCAGCCGCCGGTCGCCACGCGCCTCACAGCAGACTCGCACCAGCCGGTCAGCACCGCACAATCACGCAGCTACGACTACGACGAGGCCCTGGGGCAGCACGCCCGGCCGGAGGCCGGCTTGAACCCGCATAGAAACTCTGAACAGGCCGTGCGATCACACGTGCGATCAGCGCTTCTCAGGAGCGATCCTTCGCCGCGTCCTGGTGCTCGAAGTACTTCTCGGCCCGTCCCCCCAGCTCTACCAACGGCTTGAGTGCGGCGGCCGCTGCGATGTGGAGGTCGTACGCGTTCGAGAGCGTGCCGCTGGGGAGGTTGTACTCCTGGTAGGCAGGCCAGTCATGCAGGATGTAGCTGATCCGCCATCCTTCGCCGTCGGGCTCGAATGCCACGCCCGTCCCGTGCTGGGCAGCGGCCTGAAGCAGCTCACCGATCGCCTGCAACGCCTCGGGGCTGATTTGGGAATCGCCGCGTATGGTCCGATCCACGAGGCCTCCTCGAAGCCGTGCGTTCGGCGGGCGAGGAGTAGGGTACCGGATGGCCGTGCTGCATCTCCCGCGCACAGCAACGGCCTGTCCTGCCATGACCCTGGCCCCAGCCGGTACCTGACCCCCGACAGCGGTGACGATGGCGAGACCTAGCGGAGCTTGCTAGACCTAGCACCCCCAGCTGCTAGGTCTAGCAGCTCCGCTAGCGGCCAATCTTGCCGCTGACCAGTTGCCTAGCACCTAGCCTCGGCTTTTCATGAAGCGCTGTGACCTTGTGCTGCTGATTGACTCGGACTGCTGATTACGATCAAACCCTCCTGGGCTGGGAGGATCCGGCTTGTCGAAGGTCGGTCCACCAGCCCAGGAGGGCGCAGTGCAGCCTACCAAGCCGCCGTTTGCCGTCGTTGTGGACGATGAGCAGCTCGTCAGCCACGCTGGGGTCGGCTTGCTGGCGGAGTTGGCAGACCGACTCGGGCTGACCTGGGCGCTGGAGCGGTTGGCGGTCGGGTCACCTGGCCGCGCTCGCCGGCACCAGCCAGCCATGATCCTGCGCGATCTGATCGTCATGCTCGCCGACGGCGGCGACTGCCTCAGCGACCTGCGGCTGTTGGCTGACAGTGCCGAGCTGGTCGGGCCGGTGGCCTCGGTCCCAACCGCCTGGCGGGCGCTGGAAGCCGTCGCCCAGCAAGGCGAGGATGGGCTGGCCGCGCTGCGGGGCGCCCGCGCCCATGCCCATGCCCGCGCGCGTGCCTGGTGTGCTGGAGCCTGGCCGGCCCGGCCGATCTTGGACCTCGATGCCACGCTGCTGACCAGCCACAGCGACCGCAAGCAGGGCGCAGCCGGCACCTACAAGCACACCTTCGGGTTCCACCCGCTGCTGGCCTATCTGGACCGCGGCGACGGCCGAGGCGAGGCGCTGGGGCGAGGCGCTGGGTGGCATCCTACGACCGGGCAACGCCACCGCCAACGACGCCGGTGACACATCGCCCTGCTGGAGCTGGCGCTCGCGCAACTGCCACCCCGGGTGCGACGCCGCCTGCTGGTCCGCACCGACAGCGCCGGCGCGACCCAGGCGTTCTTGGCCGAGCTGCGCGCCCGCAAGCTGCAATTTTCGGTCGGGTTGGCGATCGACGCCTATGTCGGCCAGGCCCTGCTCGCCCTGCCCGAGCACGCCTGGCGCCCGGCGATCGCAGCTGACGGCCGTCCCCGTGACGGTGCCTGGGTCGCCGAGGTGACTGGCTGGCTGGACCTTTCCAGTCCAGCTTCCCGCCCGGCACCCGCTGTCTCTGCCGCCGCGAGCGTGCCCACCCCGGCGCCAAGGCAACCGGCCGCTTCACCGACGCTCAAGGCCGCCGCTACCAGGTCTTTCTCACCGGCCAGCCCGGCCGCAACCTCGCCCGCCTGGAGCTGCGCCACCGCCAGCACGCCCGCGTCGAAGACCGCATCCGCGCCGCCATTCCCGCCGCCAAGGCCACCGGCCTGACCAACCTGCCCTTCGATGCCTGGCGACGCAACGCCGTCTGGCTGGAACTGGTCTTGGCCGCCCAGGACCTCACCTGCTGGCTGCAGACCCTGCTGCTGGACGGCGAGCTGGCCATCGCCGAACCCAAACGGCTTCGCACCCGGCTGCTGCATACCGCCGGCCGCCTGCTTGCCCACGCCCGCCGGCTGACCCTGCACCTGTCCGCGACCTGGCCATGGGCCAGCGCACTGGCCAGCGCGTTCACCCGGCTACGGCGTCTGCTCCCAACCCCAGCACCCGGATGATCGCCGCCTTCATGAAAAGCCGAGGCTAGCAGCCCCGCTTGGCGCGGCACCCCAAACCGCGCTCCGAGGAAGGTCGAGCCCCCCGGAGGCTGCTAGGTGCTAGGCGCTCCCGCGCTGGCTACGTGGGCAAGCACGGCCAATGCTTGACCAAGCACGCCCGCTACAGAGCTTCGCCTAACGAGGTGACAAGTCCTTTCACGGTCGATCCCTTGCGCCGCAAGGGCTTCGCCTGCGGCGTGGCTGTCACTCCATTCAGCGAGGCTCTGTAGCACACGACCTTGGCACCAACTAGACGATAAGCACCAAGCAGCCCGGCAGCGGCAGCCCTGCACCGCTCCGGACACGCCCCGGAGCTCCCCCGGCCGACGCTTGCTGGGGGACCGCGCATGCGCTGCTACCTGTAGCGCCCGGCTCTGCTACATGTATGCCTGCTAGCGGCCAATCCCTGCCGTGACCTGCGCGGTAGCACGTAGCACGGCTTGCCGGCCGCACCTCGAAACCGCCCCAGGAGGCACACGCGGGCAGGGCCGGATGCGCCTGCTACAGCCGGTCGACCGGGGAGCGGCGACGGTGCGCCTCCCGGGCACGAGCAGCCGCCGAGGCCCTGGAGCGCTGGAGCATAGTGCGCGGCGCATGTCCGGATAAACCCGCCGGCCGCTCACCTCGCGTTTCCCCTGGTAGGCGCAGCGCTGTCTTGCGGCTACCTGCTGGCCATCGGCACCGCCAACTCGATCGTGAGTGAGCTGATGCGCCAGGTGATGCACGCGCTCGGCGAGGAGCGCCGCGCCTCGCTGCAGGTACCAGGACAGATCCGCCGGGCTATCGAGGGACACCGCGCGATCATGGAGGCGATCGCCGCGCACGATCCCAGCACCGCCGCGCAGGCAATGCGCCAGCACCTCAAGGACGCCCAGCACTACATCACCAACTACATCGGCCAGCACGGCCAGTTCAGTCCCATTCCACCCACAGGACCGAGTGGACACCGGAGGGAGCATGAACGCGACCAGCAGTTCGGACAGAGTGGTGATCCGCACTGAGGAGTTCCTCCGCGGCGCACCCATGGAGCAGGTCCCGGGGGTCCGGGACCTCAAGCTGATCTACCCGGAGACCGGGTTCCATCCGAGGACCCTGATCCTCGGGATCGTCGAGATCGAAGCGGGCTGCCGCTCACCGCTCCACCGGCATAACTGCGAGGAGGCGTACTACGTCCTCGCCGGCAGCGGCGTGGTCGAGTATCCCGACAACGGCGCCGAGCACGAGGTCCACGCCGGCGACGCGGTCCTGAACCGCGAGAACGTCCCGCACCGGGTCCGCAATCATGGCACCGAGCTGCTGCGCCTGCTGGTGGTGGGAGGGATCATGTTCGTCCCACTGGTGCCGGCCTGGCCGACCGACTCCCCGTACGAGATCCTCGAAGAACGCGAAGAGGGGGAAACCGGAACAACCGGAGTCGGGTAGCCGACGCTACCGGTGTCAGCTCGGCAGCAGCCCAGCGGCTGCAGGGGATGGGACGCTTGACCGTGGCTCCATGCCAGGAGCGCCGAGAGTGGGGAAGGGTTCGCGATGCGGGCCCTTCCCCACGTCTACGCCTATTCGCAGTGCTAGGAGCGCTGCTTGCCGCCGCCAAACAGGCGGCGCTTCATACGGCGGAGGAACTTTTTCATTCAGGTCTCACCTCCAGCGCGGAGCATCCGTGGCCGCTTCCGGCCCGTCATCATCCGCACAGTCGATCTGTTGTACCGCAAACGCCGTAAGGCGGTACCGCGTAAGGCGCTACCGCTGAATGGCCGCGCGACCGCGGGAGGGACTACGCTGGAGGCGCTTCCCCCCAAGTTCCACAGCAGGAGGAGCATGCTCGACGCTGAGTCCCCTCGAGAAGCATGCGGGGTCTTTGGGGTCTGGGCGCCCGGTGAGCGGGTCGCCAACCTCGTATTCTACGGCCTCTACGCCCTGCAGCACCGGGGGCAGGAGTCAGCGGGCATCGCCGTCTCCGACGGCGACAGCCTGCTCGTCTACAAGGACATGGGCCTGGTCAGCCAGGTCTTCGACGAGACCACCCTGGCCACCCTGCAGGGGCACCTGGCGATCGGCCACACCCGCTACTCGACCACCGGAAGCTCCCGCTGGGAGAACGCCCAGCCGACCTTCAAGACCACCGCCCACGGCGGCGGCATCGCCCTCGCCCACAACGGCAACCTCACCAACACCGGCGCTCTGGCCGCCACGCTCCCGCGCCAGCGGAACGGCGGTGCTTCCAGCGACACCGACGTAATGACCGAGCTGCTCGCTGCCGAGCGCGCCGCCGAGGTGCCGCTGGAGGACGCGATCCTGCGCGTCATGCCGCGCCTGCAGGGCGCCTACTCGCTGGTGATCATGGACGAGCACACCTTGTACGGGGTCCGTGACCCCAATGGGGTTCGGCCGCTGGCGATCGGGAAACTACCTGCTGGTTGGGTGGTCGCCTCGGAGACGGCAGCGCTCGACATCGTCGGGGCCTCCTTCGTACGTGAGGTCGAACCAGGCGAGGTGGTGATGCTCGATGAGACCGGGCTCCGGTCGCGCCGCTTCGCCGAGGCGACCCCCAACCTCTGCGTCTTCGAGTACGTCTACCTGGCGCGCCCCGACTCGACCATGGGCGGGCGCAGCGTCCACCAGGTGCGCCGTAGCCTCGGTGCCGCCCTCGCCCGGGAGGCTCCGGTCGAGGCGGACCTGGTCATCCCTGTCCCCGACACCGCGGTCAGCGCCGCGGCCGGCTACGCCGAGGCCAGCGGCATCCCCTTCGGCGAGGGACTGATCAAGAACCGTTACGTGGGCCGGACCTTCATCCAGCCCAGCCAGACCATGCGCCAGCTCGGCATCCGCATCAAGCTGAACCCGCTGCGCGAGACGATCCGGGGCGAGCGCCTGGTGGTGGTGGACGACTCGATCGTGCGTGGCAACACCACCAAGGCGATCGTCACCATGCTGCGCGAGGCGGGTGCCGCCGAGGTGCACCTGCGCATCACCTCGCCACCGGTGCGCTGGCCCTGCTTTTACGGCATCGACATGCCCACCCGCGGCGAGCTGATCGCCAGCGGCCTGCTCAGCGACGAGGTCGCCGCCTACACCGGCGCCGATTCCCTCGCCTACCTCTCGCTAGAGGCCCTGGTGGAGGCCTCTTCTGCTGCCACCCGGACCACTGGCGCACAAGGCTTGTGCAGCGCCTGCTTCACCGGCGACTACCCGATCCCGATCGACACCGGCAGCCAGGGCAAGTCGCTCCTGGAGCCAGAACGACCGCTGCCGAAGCCTTCGTGACGCGCTCGTGAGCCAGCATCAGGAAGACCCCCTCACCTATGCCGCTGCCGGCGTGGACGTCGAGGCGGGGGAGCGGGCGGTGGCGCTGATGCGCGCGGCCGTTGAGGCGACCCACAGCCGCAACGTGCTCGGCGGCCTTGGCGGCTTCGCTGGGCTGTGGGCCCTCGGCCTCGGCCCGGCGGGCTGGCGCGACCCGGTGCTGGCCAGCTCCACCGACGGGGTCGGCACCAAGCTGCTGATCGCACAGGCGCTCGACCGGCACGACACGGTCGGCCTCGACCTGGTCGGCATGGTCGTCGACGACCTGGTGGTGAGTGGGGCGCGGCCGCTGTTCCTGCTCGACTACCTGGCGGTCGGCCGCCTGGTCCCCGAGCGGGTCGCCGCCATTGTCCAGGGCGTTGCCGAGGGCTGCAGGCGGGCCGGCTGCGCTCTGCTCGGCGGCGAGACCGCTGAGCACCCCGACGCCATGGAGCAGGACGCCTACGACCTGGCCGGTTTCGCGGTCGGCCTGGTGGAGCGCGAGCGCCTCCTCGGCCCGGAGCGGGTGCGCCCCGGCGACGTGCTGCTGGCCATCGCCTCCTCCGGCCTGCACTCCAACGGCTTCGCCCTGGCCCGCCGCGTCCTCGATCGCGCCGGGGTCGGCTACGACCGGGTCTTCCCTGAGCTGGGCCGCCCCATCGGCGAGGCCCTGCTGGAGCCCACCCGCATCTACGCCCCGGACCTGCTCGCCCTGCTGGACGAGGGCGTGGAACTCCACGCGCTGTGCCACGTCACCGGCGGAGGCCTGCCCGGCAACCTGCCCCGGAGCCTCCCGCCCGGCCTGACTACCCAGGTGGACCGTGCCGCCTGGACCCCACCTGCGATCTTCCAGCTCCTCGCCGCGCTCGGGCCGGTCGAGGACGCCGAACTCGCCCGCGCCACCAACCTCGGCGTCGGCATGGTCGCCATCCTCCCGCCTGCGGAGGCCCATCGCGCGGCCCACTTCCTCGGCACCCGCGGCCTCCAGACCTGGATCATGGGCGAGGTCGTCCCCGCCTAAGGGCTATCAGGCAGAGGGCGGACGGCCTCCCCCTAGGTGCGGATCAGGCGGACCCGGGAGATCTCGCGGATGCGCTGCTCGGCGAGCTTGTCGGCGGCCTGGCTGGTGGGGATGCCCTCCTCGTTGGCGCGGTGGAAGATAGCCCGGAGCGTGCCGAAGATGCCCTCGGCGCGGGTGCGGGCGCGGTCGGGGGAGTAGCCCTGCAGCTCGTCGGCCACGTTGATGAGGCCACCGGAGTTGATCACGTAATCGGGCGCGTAGAGGATGCCAAGCTCGCGCAGGGCGAAGCCGTGCTCAGGCCGGGCCAGCACGTTGTTGGCCGAGCCGGCCACCGCCTGGCACTTCAGCTCGGACAGGGTGTCGTCGTTGACCACACCCCCAAGGGCACAGGGCGCGAGGATGTCGCATTCGACCGCGTGGATCTTGCCGGGGTCGGTGGTCTCGACGCCGAACTCGTTGACCGCGCGGCCGACGTGGTCCAGATCGACGTCGGAGACGGTGATGCGGACACCGGCCTGGTGCAGGAGGCGGCAGAGCTGGTAGCCGACCTTGCCGACGCCCTGCACGGCGACGTGCCTGCCGGCCAGGTCGTGCTTGTTCCAGAGCGCCTCGGCGACCGCCCGCAGGCCGCAGAAGACGCCGTAGGCGGTGTTGATCGAGGGGTCGCCACCGCCGCCGTGGCTCTCGGAGCGGCCGGTGACCCACCGGGTCTCGCGTGCCACCACGTCCATGTCGGTGGTGAAGGTGCCGACGTCCTCGGCGGTGATATAGCGGCCGCCGAGGCTCTCGACGAAGCGCCCGTGGGCCCGCAGCAGCGCCTCGGTCTTGATCCGTTTGGGGTCGCCGATGATCACGGCCTTGCCGCCGCCTAGGTCGAGGCCGGCGGCGGCAGCCTTGTAGCTCATGCCGCGGGCCAGCCGCAGGACGTCGCGCAGCGCGTCGTCCTCGTTGCTGTAGGGGTAGAAGCGAGTGCCGCCGAGCGCCGGTCCGAGCGCCGTCGAGTGGATGGCGATGATCGCCCGCAGGCCGCTGGCATGATCGTGGTTGAAGACGACCTGCTCGTACTCGCCACCCATGAGCTCGAACGCTCCCATGGATGACCTCCGTTGGTCAGGCTCCTGGCGGGTTCGCCGCCGGAGCGACTCCCGGCCTGAGGAGTACCCGGCCGGGAACTCAACGTATCACAGCAACAGAGCCAGGAACTCCGTTATTCTCCCGACGTGAACGGGCATGCCGCAGCGGCATATCTGCGTGTCTTCCAGCCGTTGGCCGCCTACTCGGCGGGGGAGCGCTCCGAGTGGGCCGCCTACGTCGAAGCGGGTCAGGCGCTCCCGGCGAGCGTCCTGGTCGGCCAGGAGGAACGCCGTGGGCTGGCGCGTGCGCTCGGCCTCGCCGTCGGTGCCGATCCCGAGCATGCGCTGATCCTGCGGGATGGCGGAACTGTCTACGTATGCCCGTTGCGGAGCGAGTTGCGCCGGCTACAGTCGCTGATGCGGTTCAGCGACTCCCTGGACTCGCTGCCCAACGAGGTGCGCGAGGCGTTCGTCCCGCCGGCCGACTTGGCGCGGGCCGAGCGGGATCTCCAACAGCTCGGCCGCGACCGGCCGGGGGTACAGAGCCAGATGCTCCAGGCCGTCTGGCACGTGCCGCTGCACTGGTTCCCGCTGTTCTCCGCCGATGAGCGGCAGCTCCGCCCTGCCGGCGGCGGCCAGCCGGCCAGCCTCACCTACCAGACCTCCATGGCGGACGCGCGGACGCGGGTCTCCCGAGCCTTTGGGATCCTGCGCGATCTGATGCAGGACGCGGACGTGGTTGCCTCGGTCGAGGAGTTGCGTGAGTGGTTGTACGCCTTTGACCCGGACAGTCTCGTACAATTGGACTATGCTGGTCTAGCGGGCGTCATTGCCTACCCAGACCTCGCCGCCGACCTGTCGGCCGGGGAGATCTGGGAGGCGCTCGAGGCGCTCGAAGAAGGGGACCTGGAGCGCTCCAGCGAGCTGTATCGCCTGCTTACGGAGCGTTGGGGGGCGGTGCGAGGACGGGAAGCAAGCAATTGATCTCTCCTGATCTCTCCGCCCGTTTTGCTAAAGACCGGTCGGTCAGATGCCGATAGTCCTAGTAGGCGGGGGGAGAAATAGCCCTAAGTTGCTATGGTCTGTCCCATTCGACGCCTCTAGGATAATCAGGATCTCCGCGAGAATCAGGACTCGCGGGGAGCGTACCAAGGTGAGGTGGCTACCATGTCCGCCAGTCGTAACATCCAGAACGCGCCCACACCCGAGGCGCTGCTGACCCCGGCCGAGGTCGCCGCGCTGTTTCGCGTCGACCCCAAGACGGTCACTCGCTGGGCCAAGGCAGGAAAGCTCTCGAGCATCAGGACGCTCGGCGGGCACC
>WNGD01009315.1_pt1 | contig 11412 bp, 14 predicted proteins | sample 5400671 | NCBI WGS metagenome assembly WNGD01 (sample SAMN13153369, study PRJNA577476) | soil metagenome | isolation source: 40 cm soil or saprolite under grassland replicate 2 | place: USA:California | collected 2016-06-15
GTCGCGCTGTGAAGCGAAACGGCGAGCTCGTCGACGCGAATCTCGCTGACATCTTCCGCAGGCTCGACGAGTCGCGGAATCACATCCTGTTTCACGGCGGACTGCTGCCGGAGTGGGCGTCCGAATCAGTGGCGGCGGTCTAGTCAGTTCCTCCTCACGGCTCGCCCCGCCTCAGTGCGGGGCGAGCCTCCTCCGCGAAGGTCGAAAGGAGACGCGTAATGGCCAGTGGGACCGTCGTCGTCGTCGGCGGCACGCGCGGACTCGGCCGCGAAGTCGCGCAGTTCTATGCCGGCCAGGGAAGAGACGTTGTCGTGACGGGCCGAGACGCCGCGGTCGCAGACGCCTGCGCGCGTGAGATCGGTGGGTCGACACGCGCCGTTGGGCTGGACCTTTCCGAGCCCCACAACATCGCAGGCGCGCTCGCCGGTGTCGGCAACGTCAAGTACCTCGTCCTCGCCGCAATCGAGCGTGATTCGAACAGCGTGCGCGACTACGACCTAGAAGCGGCGATGCGTCTCGTGACGCTGAAGATCGTCGGTTACACCGAGGTCGTCCACGTGCTGCTCCCGCACTTCACGGAAGAGGCGGCGGTCGTTATGTTCGGTGGCCTTGCGCGCGATCGCCCTTATCCAGGTTCGACGACCGTCACAACCGTCAACGGCGCCGTCACGGGCCTCGTGCGAACCCTGGTGATCGAGTTGGCGCCGACGCGGGTAAACGCTCTCCATCCCGCGATCGTCGGCGACAGCCCTCAGTGGCGAGACATGCCCCGAGAGCGCTTCGAGGCGCTCGTCCAGCGTACTCCGACGGGACGGCTTGTGACAATGGCGGAGGTCGTGAACGCGTCGCGGTTTCTCCTCGAGAATCAGGCGATCAATGGCATCAACCTTGCTGTCGATGGCGGCTGGCTCTGCATGTGACCGCAACGAGTGGAACTAGCATGCGCTCCAGTGCTTGGCTCGCACGGGGTCAAGTAGCGCTAGGCTCTTGAGGACATCGGCTGAGTCGACCGCGGCTTATCGTTCCGGTTCTGTCACAGAGTCCTAACCGCCACGCAGCCGCGATCGCTGCTGGTCTCGCCCTCGGAACAGCGGTCGGCTTCAACATTGCGAACGTTGGGCCCGCGGCGGAAGTGATGTCTCACGCGTACGACGTTCGTCTTGGAACGATCGGCTTCCTGACGACCGCACTCTTCGTCACCCATCTCGTGATGCAGATCCCAGGCGGAAAGCTCGTGGATCGACGCGGAGCGCGAAACCTGGGAATGGTCGCACTTGCGGCAATTGTGCTCGGCAACGTCGTGGCACTGCTCGTCGGATCGTTTGCACTCGCACTGCTCGGTCGCCTCATTGCGGGGCTCGGCACGGGTGTCGGATTCATCGCAGGAAGCGATTACATCCGCGCGACGGTCGGATCCGCGAGCGCACAAGGACTCTACGGCGCCGCCGGCGTGGGCGGCGGAGGACTGGCGATCGCTGTCGTCCCCCTGGCGACACCCTCGTTCGACTGGCGGGCTCCGTACGTGACTGCGCTCATCGGTGCATGCGCAGTGCTTGTGTGTCTTCCTTTCGCGCCGCGCGATCGCCGTAGGGGTGAGCCACTGCGGCGATCAGCCCGTGCAACGACCTCGGACATCGTGACCGACAGGCGACTGTACCCCCTGGCGGTCGCACACACGGCCTCGTTCGGGCTGAGTGTCATCGTCGGGAACTGGGCTGTTTCCCTCCTCCAGCACGACGGCTATGGCCGGCGCCTAGCAGGTGCGGTCGCTGCCTTGACACTCCTCGGGGGTCTCGTGACGCGGCCCCTTGGCGGCCGCGCCTTCCAGCGTTGGCATGAGCGTGCTGCATGGTTGCTCGGGGCGAGCATGGTCGGAGGCGCCGCCGGCACCGTACTTCTACTCCTGGACATCCCGCTGTGGGCGCGAATCGTCGGGGCGTCGGTGCTTGGTCTCGCTGCCGGGATCCCATTCGCAGCGGCCTTTGCTGGAGCACAGGTGATTCGCCGCGATAGCCCCGGCGCCGCGATCGGCTTCATCAACAGCTGCGCGACGTTGCTCATCGCGCTCGGCACGCCACTGGTCGGCGTTACGTTCTCAATGCCGGGACACGGCCGTGTGGGCTTTGCTGCAATCGCGTGCTTATGGGCAGTATCAGCTCTTGCAGTGCGTCCGTCGAAACTGCCAACGCTTCCGCGTACCGCATAACGAACTGCCTGTGGTGCTTCCCGCTCGGTGGTGTTGAGTCTTCGCCGCGTGGTGCCGATGAGGTCTGCTGATGGATGCCGCCTTAGGCCCGCTGATCCTGGCCCGCCACCAGCTCGAACGAGGACGGCCCGACCTGGCGCTCGCGGCGCTTGACGGCGTTACGTCAGGCGAGGTCGAGACGCTCGAGTTCTGGTGGCTGCGCGCAGACACGCTGCTCCGGTTGCGGTTGTGGGCCGAAGCACGCGACGCCGCTCGCTCGGGTCTTGATCGGGCTCCGAACGATGTCCATCTGCTCGAGGTGCTCGCGCTTGCGTATTCCGGCCTGGGCAAGAAGAAGGAGGCGCTGACGGCGATCGAGGCGGCACTCGGGTTACACCCGGAGGACCCAGGTCTACACGCGCAGAAAGCGTTCCTACTCACACGTCATGCGCAGAACGCGATTGGATTCGCCTCCTACCGTGGGGCGCGGGCCGCGGCGGAACATGCGCTCAAGCTCGACCCTGACTTCGTTCCGGCACACGCTGCCCGTCTGCAGGTGGCGGTAGCCGCCGGCGAGCGCCGAGCAACCAAGATCGCCGCCCGGCTCCTCGAGCTTGCGCCCGAGAGCGAGCAGGCCCATCTTCTCGCGGGCGTCGCACTGACGAATCGTGGTCGCGTCCGCGCCGGCGTGAGGCACTACACGGAGGCGGCGAGGCTCGACCCACCGGACCCGGAGGCCGCGCGGTTCCTGCGAGGCTCGAAGACGCTAACCCACCCGGTTGCCTCGATCCTGCGGCTCTTCTGGCGCCTTGGGCCGCTGGCGGTGCTGCTGACGATCTTCGTGCTCGTGGTCGGGTCTCTCATCCTCTATCTCACGACTGGTATCGAGCTACCGCTCGCGATTCTCGGGATCTTCTTCATTCCCTTTTTCTGGTACCTCTTTTTCGTCGGCAACATCGCACGCGGAAACCATTCCCGGAGATCCTGAGGCGGTTTTAAGCTTGCGGTCGGTCATGCCGATGAGACGGGCATGGACGCCGCCGCAGGCCCGCTCGTCCTGGCTCGCCACGACCTCGCGCGGGGGAGGCCCGACCGCGCGCTTGCCGCCCTGAACAACGTCACCGGCTCCGAGTTCGAGTGCGAGGAGTTCTGGACGCTCCGGGCGAGTGCGCTCTACGACCTCGGCGATGCGAAGGAAGCGGTCGAAGCAGCGCAGAAGGGCCTCGAACGCGACCCGGGCAATTTCGAGTTACTCGACGTGCTCGCCCTCGCACGGCTCGCCTGTGGTCGTAAGAAGGAAGCGCGCAAGACAATCGACAGCGCGTTGCTGCTCTACCCGGACAGCGCTGCCCTGCACGCGCATCGCGCGTTGATCCTCGCGCGTAGCGCCGATCGACCGTTTCGACTGACGTCCTACAAAGAAGCGCGGAAAGCTGCCGAGGAGGCGCTGCGTCTTGATCCGGAATGCGAGGCGGCGCTAGGGGTACGAGCGCAGATCGCCGCTCTCGCCGGCGATCGAAACGCCGACGCGTACGCAGCTGAGCTCCTCGCGTCCGATCCGGAGAACGAGTACGCGCACGTAATCAGCGGGGCCGCGCGAGCGAACCGCGGGGACGTCGGCCCGGCACTCGACCACTTTCTCGAGGCAGCCCGTCTCGACCCCTCGGATCCGCACCTCGCGTGGTTGGGTCGGCGCAGCCGCGTGCTGCAAAGCAAATTCGCAGCTCCTCTTCTTTTCATGGAGCGCGTTACGCGCGGCCACGTGCGCCTTGGTTGGATCGGGGTGATCGTCGTTGCGCACCTGGCGCATCAAACAGTCCTCAGCGTCGCCGCGTTCATCTTCTGGGCCTACATGTGGGCCGCACATATCTACATCGAAAGACGTACCGGGAAGGCGCCGAAGTGACGATCGATCGTGTCGAGGGTTTGCGCAGCGCTCTCAGCGCATCGCCTGAAAACCACATCGTGCGACTGATGCTCGCCGAGGCGCTCATGGAGACCGGCAAGCCAGACGAGGCGCTAGCAGAGTACGAGCTGCTGCTCACCGAGCAGCAGTTGGACGAGCACGGTCTCGTCGCCGGTGGCCGCGCCGCTCTTGCTGCCGGCCGACATGACCGAGCGCAAACGTTCGTCGATGCTGCAGGCTCGACTGGAGCGGTCAACGGCATCTCCGAGCTGAAGCAGGAGCTGAACGAGTCGCTGGGGCTCCAGCAGCTCGTCCGCGTCGTGAAAACGGGCGTCGACGAGGACGGGCTCGCTCAGGAGCCGCGGGTCGAGCTGGACTCGAACCCCGCAGTTACCTTCGCCGATGTCGGCGGCCTCGAGGACGTGAAGAAGGCGGTCAACCGAACGATCATCCTCCCGTTCCAACGTCACGACTTGTACGAGAAGTACAACCGCAGCGCAGGCGGAGGGGTGCTGCTCTTCGGACCGCCCGGCTGCGGAAAGACGTTGCTTGCGCGAGCAACTGCAGGCGAGTGCGGCCTGCCGTTCTCGAACGTTCGCATCGAAGAGATTCTGGATCCGTACTTCGGCGTCAGCGAGGCCAACCTGCACGATTCATTCGTGCAGGCGAGGCGGTTCGCGCCGTGTGTTCTGTTCATCGACGAGCTGGACGCGATCGCCTTCGCTCGTCGGAAGCACTCGGGAAGCGTCGGCCGACCGCTCGTCGACCAGCTCTTGCAAGAGCTCGATGCCATCGGCGCCGACAACGAGAACATCCTCGTTCTCGCCGCGACGAACGCGCCGTGGGACGTCGACGAGGCGATGAAGCGGCCTGGTCGCTTCGACCGCATTGTGTTCGTGCCACCGCCGGATCCACCGGCACGGGAGCGAATCCTTGCGCTGCACCTGAGAGATCGCCCCTCCGACAATGTTGATACCTCGCGCATCGCAAAGGCAACGCCGCTCTTCAGCGGCGCCGACCTTCGAGCCCTCGTCGAGCGCGCGGTCGACCTCGTCATCGACGACGCGCTCGAGACCGGACGCGAGCGACCGCTGACAACCCGCGACCTCGACAACGCCCTCAATGACATGCGACCGTCGACCCTCGAGTGGATCGCAACGGCGCGGAACTACGTCGAGTTCGCGAACCAAAGCGGCCGATACGACGAGGTCGCCTCCTTTTTGTTGTCTCGTGAGGCGCGTGCGTGGAAGGACCAGACGTAACGGGCACCCGGCGGGACGGCCCACGTGGCCTCGTTCGATCGTTATCGCACCTCGGAGGTCGCCGGTTCGAGCCCGGCTAGCTCCATCTTCGTTTCGCCGGACGTGCAGCCATTTTCGACGCGCGAGGCGTACGAGGCATTGGGCGAACCGGTCGCGGCTGGCTGGAGGGTTTAGCGGGTGGCGCGCGCTGGACGGACCGGATGGCGACGAGCCTCGGCGTACAGCGGCTCCGGGGCCATGTCGAGCCCATCGGGCCAGGCGATAGTCCCTGCCTCCACATCGACGTCGACGCGCGCGAAGTACGACGGATCGCGGAGCCGCTCGAACACACCACGCCACTCGCGCCGGGAAAAGTCGACGTCGCCCACGGTTCCATCCTGGAACGTCAGGCGCAGGCGGTAGTCGCCGATCACCTCGACGGACGTAACGTCCACCAGCTGCTCCATACCGAGCATGTTACGGAAGCGGCTCGATGGGCTGGAGTGGCTCGTCGCGGCGAGCCCGCTCCCAGTTGGCCTGGAGCTCGTCGCGGTGGAGGAGCGCCCATTCGGCTACGAGCGCAAGCGCACGGTTGGGAAGCGACCCGGCGATCAACTCACCGTCCAGACCGACTGAAGCGAGCTGGCCTGCGTACAGGGCGTGGAAGTGAGGGCGCGCATGCACGCCCTCGTTCTAGTACATCCAGATCGCGATCCCGTAGAAGAAGCTGATCCGCGGCACGCCGAAACGGTACGGACCGCGGCTGACGACGCACGCCAGGCCCGTACGAACGCACCCCCGTCGGGGCTCCTGGCCGCCGTAGCGAAGGCAGTGGTCGAGAATACGGCGATGGCTCGGTCGAAGGCGCCACCGGTGAAGATCATCATCGACGTACATGAACGCCAGAGCGGCATCGCCGACACGCTCGCAGAATTGGGAGCCGAGATCGAGATCGCGCAGCTTCGGGCCGGCGATTACGCCGTGGGCGCCGACACGCTCGTTGAACGCAAGCGCGTCCTCGACCTCCACACCGCTGTCCTCAAGGGCCGACTCTGGCCGCAGCTCGGCAAGCTACGCGCAGCCTGTTCCTTCCCATACCTGCTCATCGAGGGCAGCGATATCGATCGCGGGCCGCTCCACCACAACGCTGTCCGAGGCGTCTGTCTTGCAGTGATCGACCAGGGGATTGCGCTCCTGCGCAGTGGCTACCAGCGCGACTCGGCTTTGTGGATCCATCGGCTTGCTGTCCGCTGCCAGCAGCTCGAGCCCGCTGCCGAGCGGCCCGCGTACGCGCAGCGGCCCAGACCGAAACCGGGTGACGAGACGGCGGAGGCGCTACTCGCCTCGGTGCCCGGCATCTCGACCTCGTCCGCGCGCGCGTTGCTCGAGCGCTTCGGCAGCGTGGCCGCCGTGGTTGCCGCCGACTATGCCGACCGGCTCACCGTCCCCGGAATCGGGCCGGAGCGCGCTCGCGCTCTCGAGGAAACCTTCAACCTCCGCCGGGGAAGCAAAGACGCCCCTGACGCACGCTGAGCGAGCGGGCGACTATCCAACGAACGGAAGGGATGTTCTGCAGTTCCGAAGGTCTTCAGCGGCCCCGGGCCGCGGCGGGGTAGTCGGTCGCGCGGAAGCAGCCATGGATGTGGTCGTTGACCACGCCGACGTTCTGCATGAACGCGTAGACACTCGTCGGCCCGACGAACCGGTACCCCTGCGACTTCAACTGTTTCGCGAACGCCTCCGCCTGCGGGGTCGACTTGGGGAGCTCGGCCATGGACCTCGGTGCGCGCTTTCGGGTGATCTCGTAGGACTTCGCGAGCGCCACGAGGCTCGGCGATGCGGACATCATCGCGCTGGCGTTGTCGACCGTCGCCTGGATCTTGCTCCGGTTGCGGATGATCGAGGCGTCCTGCACCAGTCGGTCGACGTCTCTCTCTGTCATCGCCGCGACCTTGGCGACGTCGAAACCCCTGAATGCCTTACGGAACGCGTCGCGCTTTCCGAACACGATCGACCAGCTCAGCCCGACCTCGAACACGCCCAGGGTCAGCGCCTCGAACATTGCGGACTCGTCGTAGGTGCGCGCACCCCAGACCTCGTCGTGGTAGCGGCCGAAGGCCGTATCGCCGGCGCCGGCCCAGACACAACGTGGCTTTCCGTCGTGCCCAATGATCACGTCGCTCCTCATCCGGCCAATTCCAGACTGTCACGACGACGCTGCCCGCGGCATCACACGATCACGCCATCTCATAATCGCGCGCAAGTCGCGCCAGCTCCACGCGCGAATTGATCTCGAGCTTCAAGAACACATGGCGCAGATGGCTGTTGACCGTGTGGGTCGAGACGAAGAGGCGCTCGGCGACCTCGCGATTCGTCAGCCCTTCGGCGACGAGTCGTGCGACCGCAAGCTCAGAAGCGGTCATCGCCGCCCAACCGCTCGTCTCGGGTTCGGCGGTGACGAGGCGGCGTCGAACGCCGAGCTCGCGCAGACTGCTGCGGACGCGGCGCGCGTCCCAGGTCGCGCCGAGTTCTGTATAGAGCGCAAGCGCACGACCGAGAAGCTCGGTAGCGGCTTCGCGGTCGCTCGCGGTCAGTTCCGCGCCGAGGTCTTCGACTGCGGCCGCAAGCTCGAGCCGACGCGGGGTGCGCTCGAACAGGTCGACCGCCTCCGCCAGCTGCGCACGGCTCCGCTCGAGCAAGCCGCGGACCTGGGCTGCCCTCGCGGCGATCGAAGCGATGCCGGGATTAAGCTCAGCGCGCCGCTGCAGCATCAGCCGTGCTGCTGATCGCACGGGTGATCGACCTGCCGCGCTGGTTCGACTTCGGCCTCATCGCCGCGATGAGCTTGATCGCCTGGGGCACGGCGCTCAGCCTCTACGGCAGCTGGTTCTACTACGACAAGATCGTTCACGGCCTCTCGCCAGTCGGATACGTGCCCGTCCTCTACATCGCGCTCGTGCGGCTCGGCGTCGTCCCCGACCCGGGCCGCGCGATCCGCGAACGGAGAGTCGCGCGAATCAGCGGTATCTTCATCGTCACGCTCGCAATCGGCATGGCCGTGGGTGCCGGCTACGAGAGCGTCGAGTGGTTTGAGGACAAATTCCTCGGCGGCCACTTCGTCGGAGGGCTCTGGGACACCGAGACAGACCTCCTTTGCGATGAGGGCGGGTCGCTCGTCGGGGCGGGTTTCCTCCGGTGTGGGCCTTGCGAGGGTGGACGAGCCGCCGGCGTACGGTCGTACCCGCGGCCGGGCCGACGGTGACTCCGGTCGAGACGGCTGCGGAGCGTCTGCGGCCCGGGCGGTCCATGTGGCAGCGCCGCGTCGCAGGGCTGCCGCTTGCGGCGCAGGGTGCCGTCGCCCTCTCGGCAGGGGGGCTCCTCCTCGCACTGCCAACGCCGACCGTCCGAACTGTAGGGCTGATCGTTGGCGTCGCCCTCGTGTTGTCTGCGGCGGCCGAACTGGGGGAGCTCGCACGACATCGCGATCGCGAAAAGCGCGCCGACCGGCTGATCGCCGTCGCTGCCTTGGCCGGCGCCGGAGCGGTTCTCCTTGCGTGGCCCACGATCTCGCAGCTCGCTCTTCTGTACGTCGTGGGGGTGTCGGCGGTCGCGTTCGGAGTCGCCGAAGCCGCCGCGCTGTCCACTCGGCTCCGAAGCGACCGTGAACGCTGGCTCGGTGCATTGTCGAGCATCGTTGCTTTCGTCTTTGCGTTGGAATTGCGGTGCTTGCGCGGCCGGAAAGCAGCTTTGCAGCCGTGATCAACCTGATCGGCCTCTACCTGGTCGTCATCGGAGCGCTGCGCCTTCTTCAGGCCCTGGATGCGTGGCACCGGCGCCGGCGCGCACAGTGACGGCCGCGGGTCTCTGTGCGCCGAAGCTCGACGTTCTACCGACGGCGCTACCGAAGTGAGAGAACCTGACTGAACCGAGCGCGTCTCAAATCGCCTGAATAACCCACACGAGCCTGAGCCGATGCCGTTTGCGGCGTTTATCGCAGCCAGGAGGACGCCGGTTGGCTCCAACCAGCTCAACACGCCTTTGCCGCTCGCTGGAGACATGAGCGAAATCCCTTCCCCGGCCAGTCGTGTGGCAAGCTGGGGCGAAGGGGTGAGGCGGCCTTGGTGACGAGACCTCGCGGCCAGATGCGGATCAATCGCACTCAAGACACGTTTGAGTGTCCGATTCACCAGCAATGCTGTCGATGACGCTTCTAGACCATGGAATCCGACGAGCTCCTCTACGATCTCGACACCTTTCCTCCGGGGTGCATCTGTATGGATTGCCGACGCCCATTCGAGGATGGCGAGCGCTACTCGCAGCGGTTGGCGTCCGTCACTGAGGGCGTCACATTCGTCGAGATCGTCTGCCTGCGCTGTGCCTTAGTGGCGCTCGAAGGAACTAGTTAACCGCTGCGAGGCCCCCGGCGCGGAGCGCCGGGGGCCTCGTGACGATTACGCCCTGATCTGGATGTACTTGACCAGATTGAATGTCGTCGCCGGCGTGTGTGGCGGCTCGCCTACCGTCAGCTCGTCGTAGTCGACGCCGACCTCGATCCCGCTCCCAGAACCGGCTGCCGCTTTGAGTTTCTCAGCCATGTAGTCGGATCGCTCGAGCATCTGGTCACCGGTGTACTCGATCCGGAACCACTTGTTCTGGCCTTGGACCCGGAAGTAGACCAGCTCCTTTGCGGTCTCCTGGGCGCGCCAGACCTCGCCGATAACGTTGCCTTCGAGTTCGTCGTGTGCCATGACCTCACTCCTTTAAAGGGATTGGACGAGGACCGCACGGAGGTGGGGCACGCTGACGAGCTCTCCGATCGCCGCAGCAACGAATGAGGCATTGCCAGTTGACGGCGTCCTCCCTCTCGTTGCCTCGTTACTTCTCAAGCAACGCTACTCCCCGCGTTCCAACGCTGTCAATGGGTGGCGCGAAGGCCAAGCTTGTGACGTAGACGACCAAGGCGTTGCAACGTCGGCCGAGCGAGCTGGCTCGATGGGCTACTCGGCCTAGCTGATCGTCAGCGTCTGAGCTCGACCGTAAGCGCGGCGAGCCGGTCCTTGTAGTGCAGAGCACGTCTTCGACCTCTCGGGCCGAGAGCGTCCTGAGAGGACCGGCAGGGCGCGAGGCTTAGGCGGGCGCCAATCCGTACTGGAATTCGCATGTGCGGTTGCAGCCGATCCCAAAGGGCTTCAAGCGAACGCCGAAAGTTGAGTCTGTGATCACGATGATCGGTTCCGGGCGTTGTCGAAAGACCTGCGTACTTGCTGTACCAACTACTCGATGCGGGCAGGAGCTCGTCTCTCGAAGACTAGGCCCGGACGCGCTCGGAGAGATAGGCGTCGAGCTCTCCGCGCGAGGGCGGCGACGCGCCGGTTCGCGTCGACGTGAGCGCGGCCACGCTGATCGCGAGAGAAACCGCCTTCTCGAGCACCGCGTCGTCGAGCGGCCGGGTGGAGTCGAGCGCGAGCGCATCTTGCTCGTGGAGCGATGCGATCAGCCCCGCGCTGAAGCTGTCCCCTGAGCCGACGGTATCGACAACGTCGACGCGATCAGCGGGCAGCTGCGCGCGCCCCACCGCCGATGCGGCCATCGCGCCTTCGGCGCCTAGCGTGATCGCGATCATGCGCGGCCCAAGGTCGAGGACCCGCTCAATGACCTCCGGCGGCTCGTAGCCAGGATAGATCCACGCTGCATCGTCACGGCTCATCTTGACGATGGTGGAGAGTCGGCAGAGTTGCTCGAAACGCAGACGATAAGCCTCGGCGTCGCCGAAGACGGCCGGCCTGATGTTCGGATCGAAGACGATCGCGCGCTTGTCGGCCTCGCGTTCAACAAGCAGTCGGTATGTCGTCGCGGGCGGGTCGACCGCCAGCGCGAGCGTTCCGACGTGAAGCGCCACAGCGTGACTGGGAAGAGCCGGCAGCGACGCTCGTGGGAAGTCGGCGAGAGCTGTCCCGGCGAGATAGAAGGTGTAGCTGTTGCCGCCATCACCCCCGTGCTTATTCACGACGGCCACCGGCGTCGGGGCATCGGTCGCTCGCACGAGCGAGAGGTCGACGCTGGCGTCAGCCAGTAATCCA
>WNGD01006258.1_pt1 | contig 11408 bp, 14 predicted proteins | sample 5400671 | NCBI WGS metagenome assembly WNGD01 (sample SAMN13153369, study PRJNA577476) | soil metagenome | isolation source: 40 cm soil or saprolite under grassland replicate 2 | place: USA:California | collected 2016-06-15
TCCCGCTCCACGGCACCTTCTTCGGGTTCCCGTCGGACCATCTCCGCATGGAGGTGCAAGTGAGCGTCACGCCCGGTCCGCCGGAGGCGATCTGGACCACGCCCCAACGCTTCACGCGCACACAATTCGCCCAACGGGCTTGATCGACGTCGGGACGCGGACAAGGTCCGTTGATGGAACGCACCGACATTCGTTAGATCGAGCTTCCGAGCCGGGACCTCGATTTCGATGCGCTCGTGTGCGACGGTCGCGCTCTGCCGGTTCAGGGCCTGATGCTGCCGCCGCGATGGCGGCTGCGATGGCTGGGTCTTTTGGCCATTAGGAGACCGTCAAATCAGGGGATGTCGGATGAAGATTCGTGTCGGCTACGAACTAATTAACGACTTTCCACGATCCACACCCATGATCATGGTTCTAGGCACCCATTTCACCCGGGCGTCCGACGTCATCGTGCCCGATTACCTGACCACCAACCCTTCCGTACCGATCTCCCCCTATCGCGACGTCTTCGGCAATTGGTGCAGCCGCATCGTCGCTCCTGCCGGCCGAATTCGGTTGTGGGCCGATGGCGTCGTTCGTGATACCGGCCTGCCCGACGTTGTTGCCCTTCGGCTTCCCAACACGCGGTGGCGGATTTGCCGGCAGAGACGCTACTCTTTCTCCTCGGTAGTCGCTACTGCGAGACCGACCACCTGTCCAAGGTGGCCTGGAACCTCTTCGAAAAGTCGCCGCCGGGGTGGGCGCGCGTCCAGGCGATATGCGATTTCGTCCATCGCCACATTGCCTTCGGCTACGAGCATGCGTGCGCGACCATGACGTCCTGGGAGGTCTTCAATGAAGGCAAGGGTGTGTGTCGCGACTACGCGCACCTCGCCATCACGTTCTGCCGCTGCATGAACATTCCGGCGCGCTATTGCACCGGCTATCATTCGACGCGCGCAACAACATGCCGCGCATCGGCCGCGTGCTGATCGCTCAAGGGCGCGATGCGGCTGACGTGCCGATCACCCACACCTTCGGCCCCAACACGCTGGTCAGTTTCAAGGTCTGGACGGACGAGGTCAGCTAGGCCGGCTATGTGCTCTCAGGTAAGTCCACCAGGGGGCCCGACTATTCAATGTGATACGTAAGACGCGAGAACACCAGTTGCGAATAGCATCTGCAAGGACCTACGAGCTGACGCATTCACCTCACGACAGCGATTTTTCTTTCCTCATCACGGCGATCTTTTGCCCACCGAGGTCTGCGAGAGAAATAGAAGAGATGGAGAAATGGTCTTTCCAGCGCATCCGAGAACTGATGACCCCAATAGCCCTCCGAGGCATGGCCGGTAATAAGATCGGATGCGCGCGGATTTCCATGATGGTCCGGAGCATGAGCTCCAACACGAGGCCTGATACATTGATGCAAGACCGTACTCTCCAGGCTTATCGTTTGCTCTTGCAACGCACGGCGGGTCCATACATTGGGGTCAAAACCAGTAATGCTCAGAACGAGCAAGTGTTTTCCGGTTTGTCCTCGATTGCGGACACTCAGCCACAACAGTTTCAAATGTCATTGGTGCTCCCTTCGCCAGCTTTTCGCGAAGGCCGCGCGCGTTGGCTCGTAGCGGCACCTCTCATCAACCAAGCGCAGCGCGCAGCACCCGATATACGCCGTAGAGAAAAAACAGCACAGAAGCCACGGCGAACGAAATTGCAGCGTTGCGGCTCGCCGTAGTTTTCCAAGCATCCTGCGACTGTGGAATCGGCCAGGTCTTGGCTCTTGGGTCCATAAAATTGTGAAGCGTCTCGGGCGATGGGCGTAATGCCTGTGTGTAACAGAAATTGAAATACCCGGCCGCACCCGCCAACGTAACGAGCACGCAGCCAAACGCGAACGGCCACAGCGCTTTTAACAATGGACTAACCGAAGCAATCGAGCCCGGTTTTCCGATACTGCCACCAACGTACGCGGCAACAACAGCAATCGCACCTGCATTCAACAGGAAGGACCATCTTAGGGTTTGAAGGCCGTATTCCATGATCCCACGCCGGTCAGCGAGATCAAGCGCTGTCATTTGCCGTATGTACTCCTGGCGAGATTCAAAATGGTTGCGAGCATCTTGGCGTTGTTGCGCGTTTAGGTCGGCCACGCACTGTTTGACGATCTCGCTGTCTCCTCCGGCCTCCTGCCTCATCAGCTCGATAAAGGCACGAAGTTGTCCGGGCTGGCCCTCTCTGTTCTGTTCGCTCATTGCTGTACCGTACTTTCCAGCGCCCGCCGCCCCGCTTCGGTGATCCGCACTCGCGCGACCTCGATCGCACGTCTGCCGGCGACGACGCCCTCGGCCGTCGCACTTGCGAGCCCGGCGTTCACCAGCTCGACCATCGTGTCGATCGAGAAGCCGTGCGCGAGCATCATCGCCTCGGTGCAGCCGTCGCGGCATGATGCGAGCAGCTCGAGCGCGCGGCGGCGGTCGGGCTTGAGGCGGCGGCGGAGGGGTCGCGGCATTTGGTGGGTTGGCTTTTGGGACCGGGCGGCAAGACTACCAGATTCCCGCACTAGGTCGTGAACTCATAAAGCGCGAAGCCGCTGCAGTGAGTTAGTGGTCCTGGGGTTGGACAGGCTGGGGACGACCCAGGCTGTGTGACGTTCGCAATGCCCTTGATAGCAGACGCAAGCGCTGCGCCGCGAAAGTCGACCGTTCAGTGCCAAGACCGAAAGCTTCACCATCGAGCATCTCTTGTGTCCTGCCTGAAGGGACGGTGGCCATGTCACGGCCGGTGTCGCAGCGCATCGACCACCAGGGAAAACGCTGCTGAGGACTGCCGCCGGCTTGGATAGAAGAGGTGGTAGCCGGAATAGGGCTGGCACCAATCCTCAAGCACCCGCCGCAACCTTCCCCTGGCGATATAGGGCTGAAGCATGCCTTCCGGTGCATAGACCAACCCGAAGCCGGCAAGCGCGGCATTGATCTGCTGCGATGTGGCATTGAAGGTGAGCTGCCCTTCGACGCGCACCCGGACCTCGCGGCCGTTCTTGTCGAACTCCCAGGCATAGATATTGTCATGCCTGGGCAGGCGCAGATTGATGCAATTGTGCCCGAGCAGATCCTGGGGTTTCTTCGGTTCAGACCTGTTCTTGAAGTATGATGGAGCGCCCGCGACCGCCATGCGCAGGTTGGGCCCGATGCGCACCGCGATCATGTCTTTCTCGACCTGCTCGCCGCTTCTGACACCGGCGTCGTAGCGCTCTGCAACGATGTCCGTGAGGCCAAAGTCGACCACCATTTCGATCTTGATATCCGGGTACTCGCGCAGCAGCTTCGACAGCTTCGGCACCAGCACGGACTGTATTGCATACTCGGTCGCCGTGATGCGGATGGTTCCAGCCGGCTTCTCCCGCAGGTCGGCGATGGTCGCAAGCTCGGCGTCGATCTCCTCGAACCGCGGCTCGACCGTGCGCAAGAGACGCTCGCCTGCTTCAGTGGGCGACACACTGCGGGTGGTGCGGGTGAGAAGCCGGACGCCGAGCCCCACCTCGAGCAGGCGGATAGTTTGGCTCAGCGCTGATTGCGAGACCCCGAGCTTGGCCGCCGCTTTGGTGAAGCTTCGTTCGCGCGCGACTGCGACCAGCGCGCGAAGGTCATCCAGGTTGCCACGCTGCATTTATCAGCTCCGCTTATAGGCCCTTGCGGATTTTAGCGCCTAGTCGGGCGCGCGCCACGCCATAGATGATGATGGTCAGCGATGAGGGGGCATGAAGGAGAGCGGCCATGGACAGCCCTCGATCGTCTAAAGCTCAGAAGTTGCCCAGCTCGGACGTGACAAGAAGGGAGCTTCTGGAGGTCGCCGCCGTTACAGGTGGAATACTTGTAGCAGGAGGACACCTCATGCCCGCAGCCGTGCCGCCGGCGGCAGCGCAAACACTCGTACCCTCGCCCGCTCCGCTCGAGGTTGTGCTTCGCGTCAATGGCGCGGATCACCGGCTAACTCTCGATCCGGGCACGACGTTGCTCGATGGCCTCCGCGAGCACCTGCATCTCACGGGTGCGAAGAAGGGCTGTGGCCTTGGCCAATGCGGCGCCTGCACCGTCCTCATGGACGGCAAGCGCGTGAAGTCGTGCCTTTCGCTCGCCGCACTTGTCGAAGGTCGTGAGATCACGACCATCGAGGGCCTCGCCCAAGGAGAGCAACTCCATCCCCTGCAAGCCGCCTTCATCGAGCGCGACGCCTTCCAGTGCGGCTATTGCACGCCCGGACAGATCATGGCCGGCGTCGCCTGCATCAACGAGGGCCACGCCGGCTCGGCGCAGGAAATTCGCGACTGGATGAGCGGTAACCTGTGCCGCTGCGGCGCCTACGATCATATCGTCGCGGCGATTCAGGACGCGGCTCGCGTCACTGGTTCTGGGCGGGGAGGGTGAGCCATGCACCCATTCGTCCTTGAACGACCTCGCGATCTTTCCGCCGCACTTGCCTCTGGTGCCCAAGCCGGGCGCAACGACGCGCGCGCCGAATACATCGCCGGCGGCACCGATATGGTGCAGCTCCTGCAAGAGGACGTGCGTAGGCCCGAGCGGCTGGTCAGCCTCGCAGGTCTTCTCGACAACCGAATCGAAGTCGTAGCGCAGGGCCTCACAATAGGCGCCTCCGCCACCATGGCGGAGGTGGCGGCGCACCCTGCCGTGGTGGAGCAGTTTCCCGTCATCTCCGAGGCGCTCTTGAATTCGGCGAGCCCGCAGGTGCGCAACCAGGCCACGATCGGCGGCAATCTCCTACAGCGCAGCCGCTGCCCATACTTCCGCGATGTCGGCTACGCCGGCTGCAATAAGCGTGCGCCGGGCTCCGGCTGCGCCGCCATCGGTGGCGAGAACCGTTGGCATGCGGTGCTCGGCACGAGCGAGAATTGCATCGCTGCCAACCCGTCCGACCTTGCGGTCGCGCTGGTCGCGCTCGATGGGTCCGTTGAAGTGCGTGGGCCAAACGGACAGCGCACGGTGCCGCTGATCGAGTTGCACCGGCTGCCGGGCGATACGCCGCACATCGAGACAGTGCTCGAACCTGGCGAGGTGATCGCGGCCATTACGGTTCCGGCCAGCACCGCGTCGCGGCGCTCGCATTATCTTAAGGTGCGCGACCGGGCCTCTTTCGAGTTTGCCGTCGTCTCGGCGGCCGTGGCGCTCGACATGAACGGCTCGCGCATCCGTCAGGCGCGTGTCGCGCTGGGCGGTGTCGGAACCAAGCCCTGGCGCGTCCCCAGGGTGGAAGCAGCCCTGGCCGGCGCCAGCCTCGATCCGGCGACGCTCCGCATGGCCGCGACCCTCGCTGCCGAAGGCGCCCGGGGGCACGGGCATAACGACTTCAAGATCGAACTGATGCAGCGCGCCATAGTGCGTGCCGTCGAAACGGCGGGAGCCCGCGCATGACCACCGCGTTCATTGGACAACCTGTCAGCCGCGTTGATGGCCGCCAGAAGGTCACGGGCGCCGCCACCTACGCCGCCGAGTTCGACCAGCCCGGCCAGGCTTACGGCGTGATCGTACGGAGCACGGTCGCGAACGGACGCATTGCCTCGATGGACAGCACGGCCGCGCAAAGAGCCTCGGGCGTGCTCGCGGTCTTGACGCACCGCAACGCTCCCCGATTGGCCTATCGGCCGCACAAGGGCCTCCCGGACCCAGCCACGGGGGAACGCTTGCACGTGCTCCAGGATGATCGCGTCAACCATCAGGGCCAACCGATTGCGCTCGTGATCGCAGAGACTCTCGAACAGGCGAACCACGCGGCAACGTTGGTGCGCGTTACGTACGCGGACGAAGCCGGTATCACCGACATCAGCCGTGTGGTGCCGATCGAGCCAGCCCAGCAGAAGACTGATCAGGGAGAAACGCGACCGCCTCAGACCCGGCGCGGCGATCCGGAACGAGCGCTCACGACAGCCGAAGTTAAGGTGGAGCACACCTACGTGATCCCGCGCGAGAACCACAATCCCATTGAGATGCACGCCACCATTGCGGCGTGGGACGGCGACCGACTGACGCTGTGGGACAAAACGCAGTGGGTTCATAACACGGCCGACGAAATTGCCGCCGTCTTCAGTATTCCGGAAGAGAACATCCGCGTGATCTCGCCCTTTGTTGGCGGCGCTTTCGGCTCAGGCCTGCGGACCTGGCCGCACGTGACACTAGCCGCGCTCGGCGCGCGCGTTACTGGCCGGCCGGTCAAGGTGATGCTGTCACGGCGCGAGATGTACTACGCGGTCGGATATCGGCCGCACACAGTCCAGCGCGTCGCCCTTGGCGCATCGCGCGATGGCCGCCTCACGGCCATCCTTCACGAAGGTTACCAGGAGACTTCCAGGTATGAAGAGTTTTCGGAGGCGCTTCTCAACGCGAGCCGGCTCTTGCATTCCTGCCCGAACGTCGACACGCGTCACCGTCTTGCGCCCATGAACGTGCACACGCCGACCTACATGCGCGCTCCTGGGGAGGCGAGCGGCATCTTCGCGCTGGAAAGCGCCATGGACGAGCTTGCGGTGGCGCTCAATTTCGATCCGGTGGAGCTGCGCCTGCGCAACGAGCCCGAGATGGACGAGTTCAAGAAATTGCCGTTCTCGAGCCGCTCTACGCGGGAATGCTATCGGTCAGCTGCTGAGCGCTTCGGCTGGAACCGGCGCAGCCCCGAACCGCGCTCGATGCGCGACGGCCGCTGGCTCATCGGTTGGGGCATGGCGACCGCCACTTACCCGATGAACTACGCACCGGCCACGGCGTTGGCGCGGCTCCTGCCCGACGGCACCGCCGAAGTGATGAGCGCATCGAGCGACATGGGCCCGGGCACCTGGACGTCCATGACGCAGGTGGCAGCAGAGGCACTCGGCCTGCCGATCGAACGGGTGAAGTTCACGCTGGGCGACACACGGCTTCCAAGAGCACCGATTCATGGGGGCTCAATGACCATGGCGAGCGTCGGCAGTGCCGTTCAGGCGGCCTGCCGCAAGGTGCGCGAGGACGCCATCGCCCGCGGAGGGGCTAATGACCTGGTGGATGCGATGCGTCGCATCGCCCAGCCCATCGAGGCAATGGCTGACGTTAAGCCCGGTGACGAGAGCCGGCGCTTTTCGATGCATGCATTCGGTGCCGTGTTCGTGGAAGTCGCCGTCGACCCAGATCTCGGGGAGACGCGCGTGCGGCGCATTGTCGGCGCCTACGGGGCCGGTCGCATCGTCAACCCGAAGACGAGTCGTAGCCAATGCGTAGGAGGCATGATCGGCGGAATCGGTATGGCGCTCATGGAGCATTCGGTGGTGGATGCCCGCAACGGGCGGGTTCCGAACGCCAACTTCGCCGAATACGCAGTGCCGGTCCACGCCGACGCCCCGCCGCTCATGGACGTGATCTTCGTCGAGGAGCACGACCCGCACGTGAACCCGCTCGGCGTGAAAGGCGTCGGTGAGATCGCCATGGTGGGCGTCGCGCCCGCGATTGCCAGCGCAATCTTTCACGCCACCGGAAAACGTATCCGCGAACTGCCGATCACGCCGGACAAACTCCTTTGAAGGTGACGCCAGCCGTTCACCGGAAAGCAGAACCATGATCACACGCAGACGCATTCTCGCCGGCACCGGGGGGATCGCTGCGCTGGCAGCAGCCGCTGCCGCCGCGCAGGGGCCGAATGTCCCGACTCAAGCAAGGAATGGAACAATGCAGATCACACGCAGCGGCTCGCGGCCGTCCGCCAAGGGACCGGCGGATTACTTCACTGGCCCAGTGCGCGTCGACCCGCTGTTCCAGGCGGGCGATCCGGCGCGCGTATCCGGCGGACATGTCACATTCGAGCCGGGCGCGCGCAGCGCGTGGCACACGCATCCGCTTGGTCAGACGCTGATCGTCACGTCGGGGCTCGGCTGGGTCCAGGCCGAGAGAGGACCGATCGAGGAAATCCGGCCCGGCGACGTCGTCTGGTTTCCTCCCGGCTTAAAGCATTGGCACGGGGCAACGCCGACGACCGCGATGACACACATCGCCATCACGGAGTTTCAGGACGGCAAGAACGTCGATTGGCTAGAAAAGGTCAGCGACGAACAATACCAGCGCTGATGCGACGGTGACGCGCGGCAACCTCAGGCCGCCGTCTTGCGCTCAGACCGAAGAGAAAGGGAAATCGACATGAGACCTCGCACAGGACTCTTACGATTTTCGCTTTTCGCTTTGGCCTTAACGCTCGCGATCCCCGCCCGCGCTGCGGCGGACGAGAGCCCCTCCCGCAAGGACGTTCAGATGGTTGCGCCGGCTCTCGACAAATACACGCAAGATCGCCTGCTCGGTGACGTTTGGAAGCGTCCCGGTCTTTCGCGGCGCGATCGCAGCGTCGTCACGCTCGCCGCGCTGATCGGGCGCAATCAGACGATCGCGCTGTCGGATCACCTGAAGCTTGCGCTCGACCATGGCGTGAAGCCGGCGGAGATTTCGGAGATCATCACCCATCTGGCGTTCTATTCCGGCTGGGCGAACGCGATGGCAGCCGTTGTGGTGACGAAAGACGTGTTCGCGGAGCGCAACATCGGACCCGATCGGCTGCCCGCGGCGTCTCCCGCGCTGCTGCCGCTCAACGAGGCCGCCGAGGCCGATCGCGCCAAGCGCGTCGGCGATCAGTTCGGTGCAATGTTTCCCGGCGTCGTGCAATACACGACCGACGTCCTGTTCCGCGACCTGTGGCTGCGTCCCCATCTCGCGCCGCGCGACCGCAGCCTGGTCACGATCAGCGCTCTGATCGCCAACGGTCAGGTCGCGCAGCTGACCGGCCATATACCGATCGGGATGAACAATGGCCTGACGCAGCCCGAGATCGCCGAGGCCATCACGCATCTCGCCTTCTACGTGGGATGGCCCAACGTGTTCTCGGCGATGCCGGTTGCGAAGGAGGTTTTTGAAAAGCGCGCCCGCTGACTTATCACTAGAAAGGCGCCCTGCCTGCTTCACCGGGAAGGAGCTACAAGACAAAAGGAGCTGATGTCGAATGTTTAAACTGCTCTTGAGAGCTTTCGTCATCACACTCGGATTGATTGGACCTGCAATGGCACAAGAGCGCATTCTGATTTCCTCCGACTGGGGCAAGGTCACTGCCGAGCTGGTCGACAACAACGCGACCCGATCGCTGGTCCAGATGCTGCCACTCACGATCGAAATGCGCGACCACCTCCGTCAGGAAAAGACCGGCAATCTGCCTTCGCCCTTGCCCGCGGTCGAGCGGCAGCTCGATTTCTCGAGCGGGACGCTGGGACTCTGGAGTTCCAATCACTTTGTGATCTACTACCGCGACGGCCGCGTTCCTCAGCCGGGGATTATCTTAATCGGCCGAGTGACCGATGACGTTTCTATTTTTGATCGGCCCGGTCCGGTCAGCGTCCGCGTTGAAAGGATCAAATGAGACTTTGCCGCCGGCGAGACCGCCAAGATGCTCGCAAGCTCGTAGGGTGGGTTGAGCGAAGCGAAACCCACTGCTCATCCGTGGAAATTTGATGGGTTTCGCTGGCGTTCAACCCGATCCTACGGTGCTGATCAAATGATCGAAGCTGAGTGAAGATTCTGATGAACCCGATCTACGATTTCAAAGGGCAGGTGGCTCTGGTCACGGGCGCCGCCAAAGGCATGGGGCTGGCAACGGCGCGGATGTTCGCCCAGAGCGGCGCCTCCGTCGTGCTAGCCGACATAGACGGCGATCTCGCCGCGAAGGAGGCCGAGCGGATCGTCCTCGAGGGCGGCACCGCGATCGGCATCGCCTGCGATGTCGCCGACGAGGCGCAGGTGGCCGCGATGGTCGACCGCGCGGTCGCAGAGTACGGCCGGCTCGACATGGCGTTCAACAATGCCGGCATCCAGGTGCCGCCGTCGGACGCCGCCGACGAGCCGATCGAGAATTTCGAGCGCGTCACCGCGGTTAACCAGCGGGGGGTCTGGGCCTGCATGAAGCACGAGCTGCGCGTGATGCGCGATCAAGGCAGCGGCGCGATCGTCAACTGTTCGTCCTTGGGCGGTCTCGTCGGCCTCCCGCAGCGCGCAGCCTATCACGGCACCAAGCACGCCGTCCTCGGAATGACCAAAAGCGCGGGTGTCGAATATGCTCCACGCGGCATCCGCATCAACGCGGTCTGCCCCGGCACGATCGACACGCCGATGGTTGCCGACATGCTCGAAGGTCAGGCTGACGCGATGGCCGAGATCATGAAGGAGCAGTCGATCGGCCGCCTCGGCCGGGCCGAGGAGGTGGCGGCTGCTGTTCTGTGGCTATGCAGCCCGGGCGCGAGTTTCGTGATCGGGGTCGGTCTGCCGGTCGACGGCGGCTTCACCGCGCACTGAGAACTTTCTGCGCGCGCATTCAGCTCGCGAGCTGAGGGCAAAGGGGTCGCCTCGTGCTGCATGGGCCGTCATTCCCGATGATTACGCGCCGACGCATGCTGGCCGCTACGGGCCGGCCGCAAGGTCCGATTCGGGTCAAAACGTGAAGTGCTACGACCCGAGTTGCGACGTCGAGCTACTACCTGACGTACTTGCATGAAATGCTGCAGCCTTCAACCGGAGGCAGCAATCATGCGGTATGAGCTCTCCGACAACGAGTGGGGCATAATTCGTGCGATGCTCCCTACCAAGCCGCGCGGCATACCCCGCGTCGATGATCGGCGCGTCCTCAATGGCATCTTCTGGGTATTGCGATCTGGCGCTCCCTGGCGGGATCTCCCAACCATCTATGGACCCCGCACCACTTGCTACAATCGGTTCGTTCGCTGGCGAAGGGCCGGCATCTGGGACAGGATCCTGCAGGCGCTGACACGCGCACATGATGCTGCTGTGCAGATGATCGATACCTCAATGGTGCGCGTCCACCAGCATGCCTGCATCGCCGACAGCGGCAACCAAGCCGTAGGGCGCTCGCGGGGTGGCCTGACCAGTAAGCTGCATGTGGTCGTTGACGGTAAGGGATTGCCCCTACGGTTGGGTATCACGGCTGGCCAAGTTCACGACAACCGGCTCTGCTCAACGTTGCTGAGCGGTCTTACTCCTCGGACCATGGTGCTCGCTGATCGAGGCTACGATGCCGACTGGATCAGAGCACTCGTCAACGAACAAGGTGCATGGGCCAACATTCCGCCGAAATGCAATCGCCGGCAGCCCATCTGCTTCAGTCCCTACCTCTATCGTGCGCGCAACCGCGTCGAGAGGTTCTTCAACAAGATCAAGCATTGCCGACGCATCGCAACTCGCTACGACAAACTCGCGGCCAACTACCTGGCGTTCGTCCAGCTGGCATCAATCCGCCTCTGGCTGCGCGTTTATGAGTTCACGACCTAGTGGTCCGATGCGAACGATTTCGCCCTACCGTTCCGGCCGCTCGCCCGACTGGCTCAAAATGAAGAACCCGGCTGCA
>WNGD01006259.1_pt1 | contig 11406 bp, 10 predicted proteins | sample 5400671 | NCBI WGS metagenome assembly WNGD01 (sample SAMN13153369, study PRJNA577476) | soil metagenome | isolation source: 40 cm soil or saprolite under grassland replicate 2 | place: USA:California | collected 2016-06-15
GTTGTGTATTTCGAGGCCCCGGACCTGGCCGAGCGCTGGCAGCTGTTCACCAGCCTGCCGACGATCGTGGTCGTCGATCACATGGGCCGGCCCGATGTGTCGCAGCCGCTCGACAGCCCCGGGTTCGCGCAGTTCACGCGGTTCATGCGGGAGCACTAGAACGTCTGGTCCAAGGTGAGCGGCGCGGAACGCCTGTCGGTTTCCGGCCCGCCGGAGTACGCCGACGTCGTCCCGTTCGCACGCCACATCGTCCAGACGTTCCCCGACCGGGTCATCTGGGGAACCGACTGGCCGCACCCGAACATGAAGAGCCACATGCCCGACGACGGCAACCTCGTCGACGTCGTCCCGCGCATCGCCCCCACCGATGACCTGCAGCGCCGGCTGCTGGTCGCCAACCCGCTGCGCCTGTACTGGGAGGCCCGATGACGGCGTACAGCTCAGAGTTCGATGACATCCCCGGCACCCGGGTCTTCACCGCCCAGCGCGCGAAGCAGGGCTACCACCTGAACCAGTTCTGCATGAGCCTGATGAAGGCGGAGAACCGGGAGCGGTTCAAGGCCGGCGAACGGGCGTACCTCGACGAGTGGCCGATGACCGAGGCCCAGAAGAAGGCCGTGCTCGACCGCGACTACAACGCGATGCTCGACCTCGGCGGCAACATCTACTTCCTGGCGAAGATCTTCGCCACCGACGGGCTCAGCTACGTCCAGGCGGTGAGCACGATGACCGGCATGTCAGTGCCGGACTACCAGCGGATGATGCTGGACGGCGGGCGCTCGCCGGAGGGCTGGCGTTCGGTGAAGGAAGGGAACTGACAATGGCGCGCATCACCGCCGGGCTGACCACCAGCCATATCCCGGCCATCGGCGCCGCGATCGACCTTGGTAAGACCCAGGAGGACTACTGGAAGCCGCTGTTCGCCGGGTACGAGTGGACCAAGAAGTGGGCCGCCGAGAACGTCCCCGATGTGGTGATCCTGGTCTACAACGACCACGCGTCCGCGTTCACCCCTGAAATGGTCCCCACGTTCGCGCTCGGCTGCGCCGGCGAGTTCAAGCCGGCCGACGAAGGGTACGGCCCGCGCCCGGTGCCCGTGGTGCAGGGTGCACCTGACCTCGCGGCCCACCTGGCGCAGTCGCTCATCCTCGACGAGTTCGATCTCACCCTGCTGTACAAGCTCGACGTGGACCACGGCCTCACCGTGCCGCTGTCCCTGGTCTACGGCCAGCCGGACGCGTGGCCGGTGCGGGTCATCCCGCTGGCCGTGAACGTCGTGCAGTACCCGCCCCCCACGGGCCACCGCTGCTACCTGCTGGGCCAGGCGATCCGCCGGGCCGTGCAGAGCTACGGCGAGGACCTCACGGTCCACGTCTGGGGCACCGGCGGCATGAGCCACCAGCTGCAGGGGCCCCGCGCGGGCTTCATCAACTCCGCGTTCGACCGCGCGTTTCTCGACCGGCTGGTCGCCGACCCGGACGGCCTGGCGCTGGTGCCGCACATCGAGTACGTGCGTGAGGCGGGCTCCGAGGGGATTGAGCTGGTCATGCAGCTGATCATGCGCGGAGCCATGGGCGCCGAGGTCGAGGAGCTGTACCGCTTCTACCACGTCCCGGGATCCAACACCGCCGTCGGGCACATCGTGCTGCGCCCCTCCGACGGGACCAGCCCCTCCCGCCAGGAAGAGAGCTGACCCATGCGGATCGCACTCGCTGGGGCCGGCGCCTTCGGCGCCAAGCACCTCGACGGCCTCGCGGTCATCGACGGCGTCACCGTCACGTCGGTGGTCAGCCGCAGGCTGGAGCAGGCCGAGGAGGTCGCGCGCAAGTACGGCGCCGGCCACGCCTCGACCGACCTGGACGAGGTACTCGCCCGCGACGACGTCGACGCCGTGATCCTCGCCACCCCGACCCAGCTGCACGCGCGGCAGGCCATCGCCGCGATGCGCGCGGGCAAGCACGTTCAGGTCGAGATACCGCTGGCGGACAGCTGGGCGGACGCGCAGGAGGTCGATCGCACGGCGCAGGCGACCGGCCTGGTCTGCATGGTCGGGCACACCCGCCGGTTCAACCCGTCGCACCAGTGGATCCGCCACCGCATCGCCGCTGGCGAGCTGTCGATCCAGCAGATGGACGTGCAGACCTATTTCTTCCGCCGCAAGAACCTGAACGCCCTGGGCGAACCCCGAAGCTGGACCGATCACCTGCTCTGGCATCACGCCGCGCACACCGTCGACCTGTTCCAGTACCAGACCGGCGAGGACATCCAGATCGCCCATGCCGTGCAGGGACCGATCCACCCCGAGCTTGGCATCGCGATGGACATGTCCACCCAGCTGCGCACCCCCGGGGGCCGCATCTGCACGCTCTCGCTGAGCTTCAACAACGACGGGCCGCTCGGCACATTCTTCCGCTATATCTGCGACAACGGCACGTACATTGCCCGGTACGACGACCTGGTCACCGGGCGTGAGGAGCCGGTCGACGTGTCGGGGGTCGACGTCTCCACCAACGGCATCGAGCTGCAGGACCGCGAGTTCGTCGCGGCGATCCGCGAAGGGCGCGAACCGAACTCCAGCGTGCGCGACGTCCTGCCCTGCTACCGGGTGCTCGGCGACCTGGAGACCCAGCTCGCAGGTCAGCGGTAGCCAGATGGCAGAGCGGCTGGTCGCGTCGCTTCAGGGGCCGGCGGGCGCGCCGGTGGTGGTGCTCGGCAACTCGCTCGGCACCACCCGCGAGCTGTGGGAGCCGCAGGTGGGAGCGCTGGGCGGCCGGTTCCGGCTGCTGCGTTACGAGCACCGCGGGCATGGCGGCTCCCCGGCCCCGCCCGGCCCGTATGCTCTCGCCGATCTGGCCGCCGACGTGCTCCAACTGCTCGACGACTTCGGGATAGCGGCGGCCTCCTACTGCGGCATCTCGCTGGGCGGGATGATCGGGATGTGGCTGGCGGTGCACGCGCCGGAACGGATCGACGCGCTCGGCCTGTGCTGCACGTCCGCCTACCTGCCGCCGGCGCAAATGTGGGAGTTGCGGGCGGCGCAGGTGCGGGCCGCGGGCATGGCGTCCATCTCCGGGCAGGTGGTGGGACGCTGGTTCACCGCCGCCTTCGCCGAGCGCGACCCGGCGACGGTGGCCGGGTTCGTGACGGCGCTGGAACGCGTGAACCCGGACGGGTACGCGGGCTGCTGCGAGGCGATCGCGGCGTTGGACCTGCGGCCCTCGCTCGCGCGGATCTCCGCGCCGGTGCTGGTCATCGCCGGGGCGGAGGACCCGGCGACGCCCCCCTGGCACGGCGCCCGTATCGCCTCAGCCGTCGGCCGTGCCCGGCTCCGGGTGATCCGCGGCGGCGCTCACCTCGCTAACGTCTCCCAGCCCGGCGAGGTCACCGCCGCCCTCATGGAGCACCTGACCAGCCCCTGACCCGGGCTGCCCGCCGAGCAGCACCCGGGTGAGCTGGTTGCGGGTGTCGAGTAGCTGGTCGAGGGCGGTGGCCATGTGCACATCGGTGACCGTGATCGGCTTGCCGGGCATCTCATCCGCCGAATCGTCGGCGGCGCTCAGGGCGGCGCGGCGCAGCAGTTCCTTCATGAACGAGGCGGTCACGCCCTCGGTGCGGCTGATCACCGTGTCCGGCTCGGACAGCTCGAGCCGCAGCTTGCCCTGGTAGAGGTAGAGCAGCCGAAGCCGGGCGTCGGCATCGGGCACGGGCAGCAGCGCCGCGTGGTCCACCCGCCCCGGCCGCTCGGCGAGGGCGGGCTCGAGCAGGTCGGCCCGGTTGGTGGTGAGCAGGAAGGTCACGTCCAAGTCCTGACCGAGCCCGTCCATCTCGTTGAGCAGTTGGAACAGCAGCGGGTGCGTGCCCTCGCCGAGCTCCCGCTGCTCGGCGATGAGGTCCACGTCTTCCACCACGATCACCGACGGCTGCAGCGTCCGCGCCACCGAGCAGGCCTCGGCGATCAGGCGCAGCGCGTTTCCCGAGAGCAGCATCACCGTGACCCCGGACAGCTGACCGAGCAGGTAGCGGATCGTGTGGGTCTTGCCGGTGCCGGGCGCGCCGTGCAGCAGGACGCCTCGCTTGAGGTGCTGGCCGCTGGCGAGCAGCCGGCCGGCGTGCCGGGCGACCCCGAGCACCTGCCGCTCGATGCCGTCGAGTACGTCTGATGGCAGGATCACCTGCTCGCGGGCGACCTGTGGCCGGGTCTGAAAGCTCAGCAGGGCGCCGCCGTCATACTCGAACACCTCGCCGCCGAACTCGATGACGTGGCCGCGGAACACGTTATGGGCGATGCTCAGGCGCCGGATGTCATCGATGGCCCGCTGGGCCCGCTCGGCGCCGTCGGCCACCGCCTCGACGGTGACGCCCTGCCCCGTACCCCGCTCGTGGGGGCCCCTGACCAGCAGCACGATCGGGCCCTCGGGATCGGTGACCAGGTAGAGCGCGCACTGCACGCAGGCGAGCGTGACCCCGCCCGGCCCGGCGGGCAGCGAGTCCGTGGTAACGCTGCCCAGGCCCAGACCCGGCTGCCAGGAGCCGGGCTGGATCAGATCGGCCAGCCCGAACACACGATGGTGGAAGCCGGTGAGCCCCGAGACCTCATGCTCGCGGCCGGGTTCGGCGAGCCACGCATCCAGGCCGGCCTGGACGTTCACGTGGTCGTAACGCGGCCACGACCCGCTGGCCACCGGCAGAGCGCCCGTCTGCCCGCCGAGGTGGTCAGCCACCAGGTGCCGGACCGAGGCATCCTCGGCCCTGGCGATGTGGACCACCTGCCGCACCAGGCGCCGGGCCAGCCTGCCGACGTCGGCGAGTTCGGGGCGGTCACCGCCGACAGCCGAGGCGTGTTGGCCCGGCTGCGTACCCGGGCCAGGCGGCGTGTAGGAGAGCCAGCTGCGGCTTTGCATGCGGCCAGAATAGGCGGCCGCCGCGGCGTCAGCGCATCAGTTCCCGGGCGGCCGTCTCGATGCTCTGCTGGGAGAGCAGCACGGCGTCCGCCGCGGCGCCGAGCGGGACGAAGCTGTCCTCGCTCGTCACCCTCCTGACCCAGCCGCCGAAGCGGTCATCGGCGAGGATGGAGAGCACACCTTCCGACACCCCCGCGGTGCGCCGGGTCTCATCCGCGATCAGCACCCGCCCGGTCGCCCTCGCCTCGCGCAGGATGTCCTCGGTCGGCAGCGGCGCTAGCCAGCGCAGGTCCACCACCCGGGACGTGATTCCCTCCAGCATCAGCCGGGCCGCCGCCCGCAGGCTTAGCCGCAGCCCGTTGCCGAACGTCATGATCGTCAGGTCGGTGCCGTCCCCGTGTGTCCGGGCCCGGCCGACCGGCACGTGCCCGGGCGCCCAGCCTTCGGGCGGCTCGTAGGTCGCGCGCCACCCGTCGTCCTCCCGTTTGTACAGGTCCCGCGCGTGGTAGAGCGCGATCGGTTCCAGGAACACGCAGACGCTGCCGTCGGCGGTCGCGGTGGCCAGGCAGGTCCGCAGCATCGCGGCGGCGTCCTCTGGCCGGGCGGGTGAGGCGATGATCAGGCCCGGGATGTCCCGCAGCGCTCCGATCGCGTTGTCGTTGTGAAAGTGCCCGCCGAAGCCTTCCTGATAGGCGTAACCAGCGACCCGCGCCACCAGCGGGTTGCGGTACTGGCCCTGGGAGAAGAACGACAGGGTCGCGGCCTCGCCGCGGATCTGGTCGGCGGCGTTGTGCAGGTAGGCGAGGTACTGGATCTCCGGTACGGGCAGCAGCCCGGTCAGGCCGGCGCCCAGCGCCAGGCCGAGTATGGCCTGCTCGTCCAGCAGGGTGTCGAACACCCGCCCGGCGCCAAACCGGGACAGCAGGCCCCTGGTCACCCCGTACACCCCGCCCTTGCGGGCGACATCCTGGCCGAACACCATCATCTCCGGCCGGGCCGCCAGCGCATCGGTGAGCGTGGCGTTGATGGTCTGCGCCAGCGTGAGCGGGCCGGCCGACTCGGGCAGGCGGCCGCCGAAGACGGCGCGCCGCTTGTCCTCGTCGGCCGTGGCCAGGATCGCATCGGCCCAGACGGCGTCCGGGTTGCGGGGCGCCAGCGGCGCCATCACCTGCTCCGCGGTCGCCAGCCGCGGGGCGCCGGCTATCTCGTGCGCGCGTTCCAGGATCCGTGCGCGGCCGCGCTCGTAGCGGTCCAGCACCTCGGTCGGCGTGAGCACGCCCGCCTCCACGAGCAGCCGGGCGGTGCCGGCCAGGGGGTCGGCGGCCAGGTCGGCGGCGACGTCGTCGCGGTCGCGGTAGCCGACCTCGGCGTCCGCTCCCGCGTGCCCGCCGAGGCGGACCATCGACAGATGCAGGAACACGGGGGAGCGGTGGTGCCTGGCCAGCGCGGCGGCGGCCAGCGTGGTGTCGTAGACGTCGGCGAGGTCGGACCCGTCGGCGTGGAAGTAGGTGATGCCGGGCCGGCCCGAGACCGCGGCCTCGACCCAGCCGGGCGGCGTGCGCACGCTGATGCCCAGGCCGTTGTCCTCGCACACGACCAGCAGCGGGAGCGGCAGGCGCTGGTACGCGCAGTACCCGGCGCTGTTGAGCGCGCCCACCGCGGTGGAGTGGTTGATCGAGGCATCGCCCAGGCTGGCCACCACGATCGCGTCGGTGGGCCAGCGGCTGGCGGTGCCCAGCCGGGCGGCGCGGCCCTGCGCGAAGGCGAGCCCGACCGCGCGCGGCAGATGCGAGGCGATCGTGGAGGTCTGCGGGATGATGTGAAGGTCGGCGCGGCCGAACACCTTGTGCCGCCCGCCCGCGATCGGCTCGGCAGCCGCCGCGACCAGCCCGAGCAGCACGTCGCGCACGCCGTCCCGGGGTGGGGTGGCGTCGGCGGCACGCACCTGGTAGAACGCCCCGGACCGGTAGTGCAGCAGCGCCGGGTCGTCCATCCGCAGCGCCGCCGCGACCGCCGCGTTGCCCTCGTGGCCGGAAGAGCCGATCGTGTAGAAACCGGCCCCGATCTTGCGCAGCCACCGCGCGGCCAGGTCGAGATGCCGGCTGGCGAGCTGGGCATCGAACAGCTCCAGGCAGCGCTGCCCGGTCAGCGCCGAGCCCGGCCGGACGGCGCCGGCCAGATCCCGGTCGGCGAACGAAGCGGGTGGGCTGGCCGCCCGCAGCTTCAGCACCGAGTCGGCGAAATGCTGCTCGGCTTCGTCGCGGTCGGCCGCCGGGTGGCTCATGATGTCTACGGTAAAGCCGCGACGGAACTGTTCCAGCGGAACCGGCCTGACGGGCGGTCCGGCGGGACCTGGCGGTGACGCTGGCGGCCACCCCCGCCGACTGCCGGGGCGGCGCACGAGGGAGGATCGGGGGAGCGCCGACCATTCCCGTCATTTGAGGAGGCCCCATGCTGCCCTGGTCCGCAGAGCTGGCTGGACGGATCGACGAGCAGGTGATCACCAGTGAGCTGCTGCGGGCGAACCCGCTCGGCGACCCCTGCGAGCGGCCGGTCTGGGTCTACCTGCCGCCGGGCTACGACGACGAGCCGGCCCGTTCCTACCCGTCGGTGTACGTGATCCAGGGCTACACCGGCCACGTCGCGATGTGGCGCAACCGGTCGGCCTACCGGCAACCATTCCCCGAGACCGCCGACGCGGTGTTCGCGGGTGGTCAGGCGCCGCCCGCCGTCGTGGTCTACGTCGACGCGTGGACCGCCTACGGCGGCAGCCAGTTCGTAGACTCGCCCGGCACCGGCCGCTACCACTCCTACCTGTGTGACGAGGTCGTGCCCTGGGTGGATGGCCGGTACCGCACGGTGGCCGACGCCGCGCACCGGGCGATCATGGGCAAGTCCAGCGGCGGGTTCGGGGCGATGATCACGCCGATGCTGCGGCCGGACCTTTTCGGCGCGCTGGCCACCCACGCGGGCGACTCACTGTACGAGTTCTGCTACGTGCCCGAGTTCGGCAAGTGCGTGCGTCACCTGCGCGACTACGACGGGGACATCTGGCGCTGGTGGGCCGACTTCCGGTCCCGCACCTCCTTCACGAAGGAGGCCGACATGGACCTGCTCATGCTGCTCGGCGTATCGGCATGCTTTTCCGCGGACCCGGACGGCACCGTCGAGCTGCCGTTCGACCCGCGGACGGGGGTGCTGCGCCCGCAGGTGTGGCAGCGCTGGCTGGATTGGGACCCGGTCCGGATGGTGCCCCGCTACGCCGACCAGCTGAGGTCGCTGCGGGCGATCTGGATCGACGCCGGGACCCGGGACGAATGGTTCCTCGACGTGGGGGCGGAGGCGTTCCGGGCGGCGCTGCGGGAGGCCGGTGTGCCCGACGAGGTGATCCACTTCGAGTTGTTCGACGCCAGCCACATGGCGATCGACTACCGCTACCCGCTCTCGCTCGCCTGGCTCTGCCAGCGCATCGCGCCCTGACCGCGCCTCCAGGTGCCGCGGGAAATTGTGATCATGACCTAGATGTAGTCAGATGTGCATCGATTCCGTGATCACGATGCTCGGCCAGCACGAAGGAGATCCGGCACGTGAGGCTTGCCACGATTGCCACAGCGCAGGGACCACGGCTGCACGTCAAGGGCCGCTCCGGCTACGTTGACGTGGCCGGCGCCACGGGCGATCCCCGGATGTCAGCACTGAGCTACGTGCTCGGCGTGGGGGAGCGGGCCATGGCCGCCATCCGCGCGCTCGCCAGCCATGACGGGCGCGAGGTCGCGCCCGCCGACTTCGCCGCCGCGGTCCCGGCCCCGCCGCGGATCCTCTGCCTGGGGCTGAACTACACCGAGCACGCGCTGGAGGGCGGCCGGGCGGTGCCGACCTGGCCGGACGCGTTCGTGCGCGGCGCCGACAGCGTGCTCGGCCCCTACGCGGACCTGGTGAAGCCCGCCCTCACCAGCAGGTTCGACTACGAAGCCGAGCTCGGGATCGTGATCGGGGCCGGTGGCCGCTACATCCGGGCCGAGGACGCGCTCGACGCCATCGCGGGTTTTGTGGTGCTCAACGACGCGTCGTGCCGCGACTGGCAGCGGGCGGCCACCCAGTGGACGGCCGGGAAGAATTTCGTGGGCAGTATGCCGGTCGGGCCCGAGGTGGTGACCACCGACGAGGTGGACGTCAGCGACCTGGCCATCAGCTCGACCCTCAACGGGACCGTGATGCAGTCGGCGCGTACCTCGCAGATGATCGTCGACGTCCCGGCGACCGTGGAGTTCTTCTCTTCCTTCACCCATCTGGCGCCAGGAGATGTCATCGCCACCGGCACGCCGGGCGGTGTCGGCTTCGCCCGGACGCCACCGGTGTGGATGGAGCCCGGCGACGTGATCGAGGTCACCGTCGAGAAGCTGGGCACCATCCGCAACCGCATCGTCGCCGAACAGGGCGCACCCGCCGACTGGCGCTGGCGGCCCGGCGAGAAGCCGGTCAGCGGGCGCTGACCGAGCGGCGCCTCCCGGCCACCCAGCGGCGCTGACCGAGCGGGGCGGCTCCCCGCCACCCAGCGGGCGCATGAAGGAGCCGGGCGCCTCCCCGCCACCCAGATCGCGTCAGGTCGGCGTAACATCGGTTGGCATGTCGGGTCAGGGCAGTGTGGCCGCCAGCGAGGTGCCTCCGCAGACCGTCCAGTACCTCCAGGTGCAGACCACCACGGATTCGCGGGCAGAAGCGATGGAGCTCGCCCGCGGAGCCGTCGAAGAGCGGCTCGCCGCCTGCGCCCAGGTCGCCGGTCCGATCGCGAGCACGTACTGGTGGGAGGACGGGATCGAGCGTGCCGAGGAGTGGCTGCTGCTGCTCAAGCTCCCGGCCGCGGGGTACCAGGCACTCGCGGACTTCCTGGTGCGGCGGCACAGCTACGACGAGCCGGAGATCGTGGCGACACCGATCGTCGCGGGCTCGGACGCCTACCTGAGCTGGATAACGGAGGAGACGCGCCCGGCCCGCCAGGCGTGATTACTCAGCTGGAGGGGACGACGATCCCGTACTCGTGGATCTTCCGGTAGATCGTTGCCCGGGACATACCCAGCGACTCGGCGGTCCTGGCCTTGTTGCCGCGGTACGCCAGCAGGCCCTGGACGATCGCGTCGCGTTCCATCGACTCCAGCGGGCTGAGCAGGCGGCGGCTCACCGTCCAGCACTCCGGCGGCAGGTCGTCCGGCTGGATCGTGCCGGACCGGCGGTGCCTGGCGACCCTTCTGAGCACGTCCCAGAGCTGCTCGATGTTGCCGGGCCAGCGTGACCGCAGCAGCAGCTTCATCGCCTCGGGAGAGCAGGTCAGCCTGGCCTGCTGGCTGAGTTTGGCCAGGAAGAAGGGCACCAGCTCGTGCAGGTCCTCGATGTGGTGACGCAGCGGGGCCAATTCCACGCTGCTCGGGAAGTGGCGCAAGACCTTGGTCAGGTCCGCGTCGCTGCGCTTGCGGCTCAGCGTGACCACCACCCGCGCCGGGCCCTGCCTGTCGTCGGCCCGGGCCTCCTGCAGCGCACACGACAGCGCGTTCAGCTGCCTGGCACCCAGCTGGTTGATGTGCCGGAGGACCACGGTGCCCTGGCTTTCGAGCAGCTCCCGGCGTGCCTGCACCAGCCAGTCGTGCTCGGCGGCATCCGCGGCATCCAGCACGCTCAGGCGGCCCGCGGGATCGTGGCGCTGCTGCACGGCCCGCAGCACGGCGAGTTTCCCGACGCCTGGCTCGCCCTCAAGCGCGAGCCATTCGCCACTGTGGTAGACGGCCTCCACCTGGCTGCAGCCACGCAGCCAGAGCGGTGCCGAGCCGACCAGGCCGGGGAGGAACATCGGCTTCTTGGGGCCGGCGTCGGCGACGTGCCGCGCCGCGGCGTGCTCGATCAGCTTGACATGGACGACCCCGTCGGAAGGCGGTCCGTCCGGTGACAGCGGCCGGCAATGGACCCGGGCACGGGTCCCGGTGGGCAGGGTGACGGTCACCGCGCCGGAGCGGCGGCTGGCGAGCACCTCGGCCGCGTGGCCGAGCACGGCGGCCTGGTCCCCCGGGTCAAGCACCTGCCGGGCGGCATCGTTCATCATCACCATGTCGCTCGATATCGCCAGCACGATCCCGCTGGTGTGCCGGCAGGCCCGCAGGTACTCCTGCAGAAGCCGGCTTTCCCGGGCGGTGCTGTCGTTCAGCAGGGCGCTGGTGATCTGGTCGGCGGTGGTCTTGGCGAGAGCGACGAGCAGCGCATCCGCATCCTTGCGCCAGCAGGTCAGGTCCACCACGCCGAGCAGCTTCCCGGTCAGCGGGTCATTGATCGGGACCCCGGCGCAGCCGAATATCTCCAGGTCCTCCGCGTAGTGCTCGTGACCGAACACGTGCGCGGGCTGGCCGCCTTCCAGGGCCGTCCCGATCCCGTTGGTGCCAACCCGCTCTTCGGCGTAGCTGAAACCCGGGGCGAGCTGGACGCTGTCCAGGCGGCGTTCGAGGTCGCGGTCCGCCGTCAT
>WNGD01006260.1_pt1 | contig 11406 bp, 12 predicted proteins | sample 5400671 | NCBI WGS metagenome assembly WNGD01 (sample SAMN13153369, study PRJNA577476) | soil metagenome | isolation source: 40 cm soil or saprolite under grassland replicate 2 | place: USA:California | collected 2016-06-15
GCAACCGGGCGCGACTCCCCCACTCTGATTCCGGCCGATTAATCTGGCCCAATGTAATTTTTACAAGCCACGGAGCCGCTGCTAACGCGCCAATCGCAACGAGCGCAATCGCCGCTGCCTGACGGATCGAGGGTTTGATTTTGTCGGCCATCATTATGCCCAATCCAATCCCAATAGCCGCCCGTGTGACCACAAGCAACGGGTCAACAGGAAGCTGTTCGGAAGTTTTTGAAATGGATATCGGGAAAGACATCGCCTACCATATACGTCTCGTTTTGGAAAAAGAAACGGGAAAATCTTCGCGGCCCGGAAGACCGGGTCAGCCCTGATTTTGCATGCAATGGCCAAACCGATCTATGCCCTTATTCTCGCCGGTGGCAGCGGTGAACGGTTTTGGCCGCTGAGTCGCCGGGCCCGACCAAAGCAATTGCTTCGCCTGGTTTCCAAAGAAACTCTCCTCGAGGAAACCGTGGCGCGCCTCGACGGACTAGTTCCCCGCGAGCGCATTCTAATCCTGACAAACACAGAGCAAGAGGCGGCAGTTCGTAAACTGCTCGCGAATTTTCCCGGGGAGAATGTTCTTGCCGAACCAGCCAAACGCGACACGGCCGCGGCGGTCGCGCTTGGCACTGGCTGGGTCGCGGCCCGTGATCACGCCGCTACAATGGCCGTGCTCCCAGCTGATCATGTCATTGCGAATCGCGCAGCGTTTCAGGAGACCTTGACCTTGGCCGCGGAAACAGCGGAGGAGACGGGCGAGCTTGTCGCCATCGGTATCAAACCGACCTGGGCGTGTCCGGGCTTTGGTTATATCGAGCAGGGTGAGCCGGTCCATTTTCGGAATCGAAGCGACAAGGGCTCCATTCACCGGGTCCAGTGCTTCCGCGAGAAACCGAACCCCGATCTGGCTGAATCGTTTCTGCGAAAAGGAAATTTTCGGTGGAATGCAGGGATGTTCGTCTGGTCCGTCCCTACCGTGCTAAGCGAATTCAATCGCCACACACCGAAGCTGGCAGATTTTATTTCTCAACTTCGCGGCCCAGAAAATTTCGAGAAGGTGTTGCGCGAACGCTTCTGCAAATTGCCGCGGATTTCATTCGATTATGCGATCATGGAAAAAGCAGACCGCGTTCTGGTGGTAGAAGCGAGTTTCGATTGGGATGACATCGGAAGCTGGAGAGCAGTATCGAATTATTTCAAAAGCGACAAACAGGGAAATGCTGCGAACTGCGCGATCACCGCGGTCGATTCCACTAATAACATCGTTTTCGATCAGAACGGGACAACAATCGCGCTGCTTGGAGTTCATAACCTGATTGTTGTGCGAACCAGCGATGCAGTTTTGGTTTGTCATCGTCATCAAGCGGAGAAAATCAAACACTTGATCGGTAAACTTCCGCCCGAACTGCAATGATCTAACAGGGCGATGAATCCAATTTTAGCGATCGATTTTGGCCGCGTCCGCATCGGTGTGGCCGTCTCCGATGAGCTGCAGCTCCTGGCGCATCCGCTCGAAACAATCGCCGCCAACGAGCGATCCCTCGCGCGAGTGGCAGAGATCGTTCGCGAACGGAACGTCGATCACGTTGTCGTGGGGATCCCGCGGCAGTTGAGTGGCAAGATCGGCGCCGCCGCAACCGAAGCCTCGCGGTTTGCGGAGAAATTACGAACGATTCTTCCCTGTCCTGTTGTCGCCTGGGATGAGCGGCTGACGACGGTCGCAGCGCACAGGGCGTTGCGCGAAGCCGGCAAAAAGACGCGCGCCACGCGGGATTACATCGATCAAGTCGCAGCTCAAATGATTTTGCAAGGATATCTCGATCGACGGCAACACACAGCGCGTGCCGAAGAGATGTCGCGATGAATTAGGGATGTCGCGACGGCTGAAACTGATTGTTGCCTATAACGGGGCCCCGTTTGCGGGCTGGCAAAGTCAATCCCATCGCAACACGGTTCAAGACCACCTCGAGCGCGCGTTTGAACGCATCGGCGGGAAGCGTGTACGCGTCCACGGGGCCGGACGAACGGATGCTGGAGTTCACGCCCTTGCGCAGTGCGCGCATGTCGATCTTGCGGAGGACGGCTTATCAACGTCGCGTTGGAGGGAAGCGCTCAACGCGTTGTTGCCCCCGGCAATCCGTGTTCTTCACTGCCGTTATGTGTCGCAGAATTTCCATGCGCGTCTTTCCGCAAGAGGAAAAACCTATCGCTACAGAATCTGGGCTGCTTCAGTGCTGCCACCTTTCGAATATGGGCGTGCCTGGCATGTTCCACGTCCAGTTGACTTTGAACTTCTGAAGAAAGTCGCCAAGCCGTTCGTCGGCACCCACGATTTTGCGGCGTTCGCCGCCAACCGCGGTAAGCGGGAAAACAGCACGATCCACACGATTTATTCTGTGACGGTTCGTCGCAGCGGTTCCTGTCTAATGATCGACTTCGATGGCGACGGCTTTCTCTATAAGATGATTCGCCTAATCGTCGGTTCATTCGTGCGCTGTGCGCTTGGCAAGTCACGCATTGGGGAGGTGACGGAGCGGCTAGCTTCTGCTCACGCTGACCACGCGCGCTTTGCCGCTCCGGCCGACGGTCTTTTTCTCGTTCGCGTCCGTTATTGACGGACACCGCCGCCGCCAGTTACCTGGGATCTCAGATTTTTTGCAAACCGGAAGCCGGTTCGTGCATAACCGACTTTCTCGTAAAATTGATGTGCCTTTTCGCGTTCGAAGCGAGTAGTCACTGTCACTCGGGTGATTCCTCGCTGGATGAAATTCGTTTCTGCCGCTGCGATTAACCGAGTGCCGATGCCACGCTGTCGCGATTCTCTGGAAACGACAAGCGCAATGATTCGCCCGCTTAAATCGTTGTGCAAATAACTCGATGCACGAAACAGTCCCGAGCATGCCGCAGATCTTGCCCTCAATCTGCGCAACGAGCGTTTTGTAGCGGGGGTCCTTCAAAATCGATATCAAACACGATTCCATTTCCGCACTAGTCGTCTCGTACCCGAGCTCGGATATAAGCGCAGCAAGATCGGGCGCGTCGCTCAATTTGCCTTCACGGATTTCGATATCCATCCAGCATCTAGCATCAAGTAGCCAGCAATTGCCTGCTACTCGTTCGCTTCCTTTGCTCTCAAGCGCGGTAGTAGTTGCTCCAAAATTGTCGCTACAGATTCGTCGACAGTCTGCTGGTCCGTATGGACGACGATCTCGGGATCTTCCGGCGCTTCATAAGGTGCGTCGATCCCGGTGAAATCGCGGATCTCGCCGGCCCGCGCTTTCTTGTAAAGATTCTTTGGATCTCGCGTTTCGCAAACTTCGAGCGGGGCATCGACGAAGACTTCGACAAACTCCGCGTTGCCTTCGAGCGCAATCTCGCGTGCACGGCGACGATCCATTCGATAAGGCGAAATGAATGCCGTGATCACGATCGTGCCGGCGTCTGCCATTAACTTGGCGACTTCACTTACTCGCCGAATGTTCTCCACTCGGTCCTCGGGCGAAAACCCGAGATTGGAATTCAGGCCGTGACGGATGTTGTCGCCGTCGAGCACGTATGTGTGCATGGCGCGATGGAACAGCTCGCGCTCAAGCGCCTGGGCAATGGTTGATTTTCCCGCACCGGAAAGACCAGTGAACCAAATGACCGCTCCGCGATGACCGCTCCGGGCTGCACGCGCGCGAGCCGTAATTTTTCCCTCGCTCCAAAAAATGTTTTTGCTCTTTGCAACTTGTCGATCGGTGTAAATACCGCCGAAGATGGTACCGCCTCCACAAATCTGCCCGTCATCAACGAGAACAAATCGGCCGAGATTCGGAATACGATCATGATTGTCGATCACAAGCGGTCCGCGGGTTTGAATCGTTAGCCTTCCGACCTCATTCCGTTCCAATTGTTCCCGTTGATCGATCTCCGTCTCGAGCGTCGACGAGTCCATTACCTCCTCGATTGACACGATCTCGCATTTCAGCTCTTGGGTCGCCAGACGCAGATCGTAGGGATGCCCAACCCGCACCGGCTCGTGCACGATCCAAAAGAGATCCGCGCGAAAGCGATTCGTCTCAATCGGGGTTTCGCTTTCGTGTGAGGCAACATAACCTCGCTCGACGAAAATCTGTTCGCTCAATGTGATTCCAATGGAATCCCCAGCGACGGCTGGGCCGTTCGCGGGTCCATTCCAGCGCTCAATTGTCGCAACCACAGACGACTTGTTTGCCGGCGAAAACACCAGCTGATCCCCCACTCTCAACCTCCCGGTCTCGATCCGGCCGGCAATAATCCGCCGTCCATCGAACCGATAAACATCCTGAACGCAGAAGCGCAGCGGAAGGTCGACATCGGTCCGCTTCGTTTCCAGAGCATCGAGCGCCTCGAGAACGGTCGCAGCGCAATACCACTTCATTTTCATACTCGCACGCGCGACGTTCTCGCCTTGGTTTGCCGCCGCGGGAATAACGGCACGTGCCTCGAGCGTAAGATCGAGAAGAAACTTTCGGTATTCCTTGTCGATTTCCCGGAACCGGTTCTCAGAAAAATCCACGAGATCCATCTTGTTTACAACCACGACAATTTGCTTGATGCCGAGCAAGCTGAGCAAATAAGCGTGTCGCCGGCTCTGCTCGCGCACCCCTTCGCTGGCAGCGATCACGAGAACGGCAGCATCAGCTCGCGATGCGCCCGTGATCATGTTTTTCAAGAACTCTTTGTGGCCGGGCGCGTCGATGATCGCGTACTGGCGGCGCGGCGTCCGAAACGGAATCTCCGTGGTGTCGATCGTGACGTTTTGTTTTTGCTCTTCGAGCAGCGCATCGAGCAAAAAGGCAAATTCAAATTCCATTCCCTCAGCCGCGCACGCCTTTTTCACCATCTCAAGTTTCCCCTCCGGCAGGGAGTCCGTGTCTTGCAGAATCCGGCCGATCAGTGTGGACTTGCCATGGTCAACGTGACCGACAAAAACGACGCGAAGCTTCGGCTTCGTATCGATGCTGGTTGCTGGTTGCTCGATCATGCTTATAAAAATCCTTTCGCTCGCAGCTTCTGCATCGCATTGCGCTCATGATAGTCTTGGGCGCGGCCAGCTCGCTCGCTTGTCCGCGTAGCCTCCAATTCGGCAATAATTTCGTCAATTGTCGATGCCGCGCTTGCGATCGGGTAGGTGATGGGGCTGCACCCGAGCGAACGAAAGCGTTTTCCGCTCCGTGCGAAATACATTTTCGGAATCGGGATATTTTCGCGTTGGATGTAGCGCCAGACGTCTACTTCGGTCCAATCAAGCAGCGGTTGCACCCGAACGTGTTCGCCCTTCGCCGCAGTGGTCGCGAATTGTCCCCAGAATTCCGGCGGTTGATCTTTATAATCCCATTCGAACTGCGCGTTGCGTGGCGAAAAATATCTTTCCTTCGCGCGAGTCGGATCCTCGTCGCGTCGAATTCCTGTAATTAGCGCGTCCCATTTGTATTCGGTGAGCGCTTGTTGCAACGCCACGGTTTTCAACTCGTGCGTCACTGTCACTGGATCATGCGTTTCATACCCCACCCCGCGGGCGCGCGCTTCGGTGTTAATTTTAACGATGAGATTGAGGTTGTAGTGCTTGGTGGCCCACTCGCGAAACTCCAGCATCTCCGGAAATTCATAGGTCGTGTCGATGTGCAGGACCGGAAAGGGAACCTTTCCAAAAAAGGATTTGCGCGCGAGCCAGATAAGAACGTTCGAATCCTTCCCCATCGACCACGGCATGGCGATGTTTTTGAAGGCATGATACGCCTCGCGAAAAATGAAAATGCTCTGGTTCTCGAGTTGGTCGAGATGAGTACGATTCAAAGTCATTGTTTACCCGCTTCGGTGGAGTCGTTCTATACAATCGAGAGGCTGATGCTGCAATCAGCGCGCAGATAGGTGGATCGGCCGCTCCGCCGGACGATGTTAGTTGATTGGCGGCTGCGCCGCACATTAGCATCGAGCACGGGACTGCCCGATCCACCTGCCGATCTTGCGTGCACTCGGCTTCTCCTTAACCTTTTGCCATGCCGGAAACGCATTCCACGGCCTATGACTCAAAAATCGAAGGCAACGTGATTTTTACGCGCTTTGACGCTGCGCTCAATTGGGTGCGCAAAAATTCGCTTTGGCCGATGCCGATGGGCCTTGCCTGCTGCGCAATCGAGTTAATGGCCACGGCCGCCTCGCGCTTCGACATCGCGCGGTTCGGCGCGGAGGTAATGCGGTTTTCACCACGGCAATGCGATGTAATGATCGTTGCCGGCACGGTCACTTATAAGATGGCATTGGCGGTAAAACGAATTTACGAGCAGATGCCGGAACCGAAATGGGTGATCGCAATGGGCGCATGCGCTTCCACCGGGGGCATGTATCGCTCCTACGCCGTTCTCCAAGGGATCGATCAGCTTTTGCCTGTTGACGTTTACATTTCCGGTTGCCCACCGCGACCGGAAGCTTTGCTTGCAGGCCTGATGAAATTGCAGGAGAAAATTTCGGGCGAGCACTCGTTCAGGAATCAAAAGCCCGAGCTGCTCGAAAAACTCGAAGACGCGCTTCCATGACCAGGCAGGAATTGCTCCCCTCGTTGGAGAAATCACTCGGCGAAAAGATTCAGAATAAGACCGAATTTCGCGGCGAAACGACTTACACGATCGATGCGAGCGATCTGCGGGAAATCTCAAAATTCTGTCGCGATGAACTTTCGTTTGATTATTTGATCGACATCACCAGCATCGATAACTCTGGCGAGGAACCGCGTTTCGAAATTGTTTACGAACTGTATTCAATGGCACTCGGAATTCATCTACGATTCAAGCTGCACATTTCTGAAGACGTCGGGGCTGTCGATACCGTTTCCGATATTTGGCCGACGGCCAATTGGCACGAGCGCGAGATTTACGACATGATGGGAATCAAATTTAACGGCCATCCCGATCTGCGTCGCATCTTGATGTGGGATGGATATCCATTTTTCCCGCTTCGAAAAGAATTTCCACTGGAAGGATTGCCGAGCGAAATGCCCGATGTCGCTTTTACCAAGGTCACACCGATGGAGGGCGGTCCTTTTGTCACCAAACCAAGCACGGCCACCGCAAAAGATCGCGAGCCGCGCGCGCGGCCGCCGGAATTATAAACAATCTTCGCCAGGTCCAAGATTAAGCCAAAAAATTACGTCTTTAAAGACGCAATAATTAGGCATAATTCTCGTTAGGCCGATGACGCCGCTCGACCTTACGAAAGCACAGCGCTCGCTTTGAAGACGACGATTCTGGCAATGCTTTTTGTAGTTTCCAACGCGTGCTTCGGTGACGTTGGCGAGCTGTCTCGCGAGACGAAGTTCGCTTCGCCGGAGCAGTTTGTGGAAGCAGCGCGAGGTTTTCATCCGGCAGCGAAGCCTTCTGAACTCAGTTACATCTTCGCTGTACCAGAGCTAGGCCACGACGAATCCACATTCGGAAAGACCGTTTTCACGGAGACGATAACCGAGGTCACGGAGCTGTTCCAAACGCCTGATACGTGCGCCTACTTCGTCCGCGCAGAGCCGAAGACCGATTACACGCGCTCATATGTCGCCGCGCTGTTCCTGCTCAGGCGCAACGACCAAAGCGCGTGGCGCATCAGAACGATAGAACGATTCTTCTCAATCGGCGTCGACGGATTGATCGAGTGCAAGGTCATTCATCCGCCGACCAAGTCGAAGGGCGCTTTCCTAGTCGCATTTCGGATCACCGAAACCGATGCCGGGCGGCACGACGTCTTGGAGGAGCGCGTTTACACATTGGCTGTCGGCAACGGTCCTCGATTTAAACCCGTGAAGTGACGAATGAAGAGGCCTAACCAAACGCTGGAGCCAACCGCTGGCCGTTGTGAAGTCTACGTTTGACCTTATGAAACAGTTTTCGATATTTGCCACGCTCGCCGCCACCAGCGGTGGCTCAGCTCCGTCTCGTTAAATCGCCTGTTCTCCATGTTTGTTAGCGCGGCGGTCTGTCGCGCCGTGCTACATTTACGCGGCTGAGACCGGTGGAGCAGTCTCGGGTTTTCGCGTTTCCGCCATCACATCCGGACGCAAGGGTTCCTCACGCGGCACAGCCATCTTCGCCCCGTGCTTTGGATAGGCAATTCGAGTGTGCAGCATCATCATGAGTGTGAAGCGGAAACGTTCGGCAATCACTTTGAGCTCGGCGAGAGTCAGATCGCATTCGTCCAATTGTCGATCAATGATTCGCTCCTCGACGAGCTCATTCACAAGCGATTCGATTTTCTGTGGCGTCGGTTTTTCCAGACTGCGGGAGGCGCTTTCCACCATATCGGCCAGACTGACGATGGCGCTTTCTCTCGTCTGCGGTTTGGGTCCGCTATAACGGAAACTCTCCTCCCGCACGTCAGGAATATCGTCTTCGCGCAGCTTCATGATCTTGCCGCCGGCGCGCGCGTCTTCATACTGTTGAAGAGCGCGTTGATAAAAATAATAGACAAGTGAGGTGCCGTGATGTTCCTGAATAATGTCGATGATGCGTTGATGGAGCTTGTACTTCAGCGCGAGATCGACGCCTTCCTTGACATGCGCGATGATGATTAACGCGCTCATGCTCGGGGCGAGATCATCGTGCGGGTTACGCTCGAAGCTCATGTTTTCGGTGAAGTATTCCGGCTTAACCAATTTGCCGACATCATGAAAATACGAGCAGACGCGGCAAAGCGTCGCGTTCGCACCGATCGCTTCCGCGGCTGCTTCAGCCAGATTGGCCACAACCAAACTGTGATGATACGTGCCCGGCGCCTCAATCGTCATTCGGCGTAGTAACGGATGATTAAGATCGGAAGCTTCCAGCCAGGAAATATCAGTTGTGATCCCAAACAGATGCTCGAGCATCGGGAGCACGCCGCCAACCAACGTAGCGGTCACCATTCCATTTCCAAGAGCCAGCGCGCTCTGGAAGCCGATCATCCACCAGTCATTTCCGACTGGCGAAAACAGATTGATCGGACCGATCAGCCCAAACGTCAGCGATAGCAACCAGATAGCGAATCCCACTCCGATGCCCGCGCGGATTAACTTGCTGCGGCGCCGCACCTGTAGGGTCAGAGAGACTGCGGTGAATCCGCTAATCAGACTGGTCATAAGGAGCGGCGCGTCAATTGGACCAAAGAGGACGCTGCTCCAAAGGCTCGCAAAAAATGCCGCGTAAAGTCCGTGGTGGCGCCCGAGCAACACGCTTAGCACAAGTGCAGCGAAAGCATAAGGCGTGATTAACCCGGCCATCTCTGGCTTAAGGAGCCTGTAACTGCCGCTGTTGCAGATCATCAACAGGAGCTTCGTGACTGCGAGTTGCACCAGAATGACCCCGAAAATCAGCAAAATCCGTGAGCTTCGCGAAAAACTTTTTGGTTGATTGATCCAGAGTTGAGTAATGGCGGTCGCTAAAACCAACAATGCGATTACGAAATTTTTGGTCGGTTCCGGTTGTTGACCGCTGAAAACCAAGAGCGCCAGGCCGGCAGCGAAGACTGCGAAGATCAGCACTTTGCTGTGCGGCGCGTATTCGAGATAGCGCATCAATTCGTTTCGCAGCCGTCGACGGCGAGTCTTTCGCGTGGCCAGTCCGCGTCTGACAAGTCGTCCGCGTTTTAGGAAATCGAACATGTCGATCTTTACTTACGCGAGGCTGGCGCCGGAGAGCGGTGCTGCTGATAGGCGCTGATAATGGCGCGGACCAGTTCATGCCGGACGACATCGCGCTCTGTGAGATATACAGTCACGATTCCGGGAACAGTTTTCAAGGCCTGCAATGCCTCAACCACACCAGAGCGCTTGTTCGGAGGAAGATCGATCTGCGTCACGTCTCCGGTGATCACGCATTTGGAATGAGGCCCGATGCGAGTCAGGAGCATGAACATTTGCTCGGTCGTCGTGTTTTGGGCCTCATCGAGAATGACAAAGGCGTGATTCAACGTCCGACCACGCATGTAGGCGAGCGGCGCAACTTCGATGATTTGCCGCGCCAATGAGCGCTCAATCTCCTCCGGCTCGAGCATATCGCGTAACGCGTCGTAAAGCGGTCGCAAGTACGGCATGATCTTTTGTTCAAGTTCCCCCGGCAGAAACCCCAGAGCTTCGCCGGCTTCCACGGCGGGTCTGGTCAAAATGATCCGGGTGACTTGTTCCTTTCTTAGGGTGGCCACGGCCATCGCTACTGCAAGATAAGTTTTGCCCGTGCCAGCCGGTCCGATTCCAAAAACGATGTCGTGTTTCTGGATGGCTTCGACATAATTGCGTTGCCCAGCGGATCGCGCCATGATCGGCGACTTGCGCGGCGAAGTAACTATCTTGATCGAGGCCAGATCGCCGAGATCCTCTTCGCGCGCTTCGTTCACGGAATTTAGAGCGTAATTAAATTCGTGCTTTTGAATGTCCACGCCTTTTTGACGCGCCTTCTCGAGTTGATCAAAGACATGCTCTGCTTTGTCGACTCGGCTCGGTTCCCCCTCCAGCCTCACCCAACCTTCCCGCGTAGTTACCTTCACCCCAAGAGAATCTTCGAGACTTTTCAAGAGCTTAAGATCGTTTGCATAGAGCGATTGCAAAGCACGCGGACTCTCAAACTGCAAAGTGCGCGTTTCGGTCATTGGTCAGAATGGCATTGGCATCTTGCCAATGAAGATGCGGGCTGGAAGGCCCATGCCACATCTCTCTTATCGGAAACCATACACCAGCGCCCAATGGGTTCGTTCCTCTGGCGATTCTTCGATGTTAACGATTACAAAGTAGCTGCCGGTTGTTTTCGGAATGACGTGCGCCGCCGCGAAGTGACCCTTTTGCCATCCGTCTGGCTCTTCTGCGAGCTTTCCGTCAGAATCATAAATGTGCACGGAAATTTTTGCCCGTTCCACCTCCGTGCCCAACCAGAACCAGTATTCGTTGCCCTTAAATAATTGCTGCCGGACCGCTTTTTTCTCTCCCGAACCGAGGTCGCCTCCCCAGTAATCTTCGCGCACCTGAAAACCTTCTTTGACGTAAGGTTCTGCGGCCTGGAGAGAAAATGATTGCGCGTCATCGACCGAAGCGAAAACCGTCGGATGCAGCACGATCAAGGCTGCCAGCAGAGAGCTTCCGCGTAAGAGAACTTTCGCCGACGCATTCATCAAGGGTTGTTAATCTCTGGTGATGATGCCGCCGCCAAGCCGGGTCGTGATCTCATTGATTTTCTTCACCGATTCCGGAGGAATTCGCTTTTTGCCCACGTCGATTAAAGGCTTCACCTGGCCAAGAGCGTTCTCGATTTCGCGGATAATTGGGACGTTAAATTCTGGCATCGCCTGCAGTCTCGTTTGAAAGTACGAAAGCAGATCCGGTTGATGCAACAGCTCGGCGCCATCTGTCGAAAAATGCCTGGTCACTACTGA
>WNGD01029357.1_pt1 | contig 11406 bp, 12 predicted proteins | sample 5400671 | NCBI WGS metagenome assembly WNGD01 (sample SAMN13153369, study PRJNA577476) | soil metagenome | isolation source: 40 cm soil or saprolite under grassland replicate 2 | place: USA:California | collected 2016-06-15
AGCCGAGCTTCGACTCGAACACGAACACGGCTTCGTCCGAGGTCACGAAGACCTCGTGCCGCTCGAGACCGGCGATCGCTGCAGGATCGAACGGCGGACCTTGCTTGAGAAGCCGGCTCACGCTCGCATGCTCACCGGGCTTGAGAGGAACGACGACGATCACGCGGCGGCCCTTCTGCGCACCGAGCTGGAGCGCCGCCAGCCGCTCGGCGATCTCCCCCACGACGCTCGGTTGCGCCACTGTGCCGATCGTAATCGGATCGCCCAGGCGCCGCTCGACGACGACCGACGGGCCTCCGTTGGTCCGGTCGGACACGGAACGGCCGACGCGAATCGCGGCCACGCCTTCATACGGGATTTCCTGCTCGGCGTTCAGCCCCTCGAGGTGCATCGCGCGAGGCAGCAGCTCCAGCTTGCCGGTGACCGGCGCGCGGCTTCCCTCCCGCCAGACGACTCCGTAACTGCGCTTCATCCGCCCATGGTCGTCTCGGCGGCGTCTCCGCGCATCGCGCGCCGGCCGCAAGCTCAGTGCGGGAAAGCCGCAGCCTTGTCAGGTGCGCGCCTCGAGCAGGTCCTTCAAATGCCCGAGATTCGCCTCGGCTCGCGGGCCGCCATGCGCGTGAAGATCGGCTCTGCGAGCTTGAAGAAACGGTGGCCTTCGATGTCGCCTCGATGACAAAACTCCGCTCGATCTTGCTCATTTCGATGCCTCCCAATAGGATCGACCGGCTGAGCGATCGATCGCCCTTCTCGGTTGATGACATGTCCGCTCAGAGTCGCGTCCTCGTCGTTGACGGGGAGTCGTCTTTGCGCGGGTGGCTCAAGCTGGCGCTCCGCGAGTCCGAGTTTCGCGTCGCCGGCGAGGCCGCGAGCGCCGAAGAGACCGCGAGCGAACTGGGAATCAGCGACCAGACTGTCAAGACGTTGGTTGCCCGAAGTTGCGCGAAGCTCGGCGTCCGGCGTCGAAGCGACGCCGCGGCGGCGGCGCGCGGGCTTGGTCTGTTGCTCCTGTGAGTGGCGTCGGCCCTTCGGCCTCCGATGCTCTGTCGAGACTCTCGAACGGCCTACGTAGCCCGCTCGCTCTGATCGCCGGCTACGCCGAGCTGCTGGAGATCAGGCAGGACGCCGAGACGCTCTCGGAGGCGCCGCAGCGGATCAAAGAAGCGGCCGGGGAGTTGAAACGCATCGTCGACGACCTGCTCACCGTCTACGCGATCGACGCCAACGTCCTCTACCTGGCGCCCGCACCGACACCGGTCGGCACGCTGGTCGACGAAGCCGTGGCGGAGGCCCGGGAACGCGAGACGATCGTCTCCCTCGAGGCTGACGAACGTAGCCGAGGCGCACAGGTCCTCGCCGACCCGGACTATGCCCTCTCGATGATCGCAACGCTGCTCGAAAACGCACGCCACCGCGCCGCAAACGCCGGTGCGACGTTACGCGTTCGCCGCGTGAGCGGCTTCATCGAGATCGAGGCGGGCGATCCTGGCGGCGACATCGGCGAGGAGGAGCGAGCCCTCGCGTTCGAGCGGTTCTCGCCGCTCGAACCCCGGACCGGACTGACAACGGGACTCGAGCTCTACAAGGTGCGGCGGCTCGCCGAGCTCCAGCACGGCCGGGTCTGGATCGGCGAAGGCCCGGACGGCGAGGCGCTGTTCGGCTTTGCGTTGCCGCTAGCCAGGTCTTCAGCCTCGGCTTAGTGGTGCCGGCAAAGACGGTCCCCGTAGGAGTCGAGAATGGCGTTCTGCTCCCGCTCGTAGGCGACGTCAGTGGGATTCCTGGCGCTGTAGGCGTGTAGTCCCGGCCCGTCCCAGCTGATGTCCGGCGTCACGCCGGGGCCCATCACGGTGATCCGGTAACGCGTGCCGACGCCCGGGCCGCGACGGCGGTGGGCCGGCCAGTACGGCGGCGCCTTGTAGCCACCACTGGTCGGATCGAAGCGGAAGAAGCCGTAGCAGAAGACACCAGTGCCTTTGTGGGTGACGAACGAGTTCTCGCGCCGCCAGCCGCGGCCATAGGCGGGCGCGTTCAGAGTGTCGAGGTAGATCAGCCGCCCGAATCCGTCTGTCGGCGATCCGAGGCGCGTCGTGCGATAGCCGTACACGGGACGGCCGAGGTATGTGAGCCGGCCGAAGACCTGCTGGAAGCGGCGCCTGTAGACCCAGTCCGTGTGGACGTCGAGTTCGGCGGTCTCGCCGCCCCAGTGGGAGAGCGTCAGCCAGGCCACCTTCTGCGTCGGGAACCAGGGAAGAAACCCGAGATCAGGCAACGGGACGCGCCAGCTCTGCAGCGCCCAGTAGGTTCCGTCGGCTGCGGTACAGCTCGCGACGACGTGTGCCAGCACTGGACCGTCGTAGCGACGGCACGTATCGCGGAACGTCTGCCACACGCGCCGATGGTATGTCCCCCACCCGCCGGAATAGTCGAGGCGAAACGAGACCTGCTTGCCACCGCTCGCCGACGAGCGCGCGTTGACTGCGCCCCAACCGAGCACGCGCCGGAGCCGCCCGCTAGCCCGATAGGTGATCAGCGCCTGCCCCTTGTTGTTCACGGCAAGACGCACGTTGGTCGCGTCCCGGTCGACGAGCTGGGACGCCCGCGCCGGATTGCTGATTGCAAGCGCCGCGAGGAAGGAGACGGACAGAGCCAACACGGCGAGGGGGATGCTCTTGGAGGGAACCGAGCAAGCTCTGTCCAAGTCGTCGTCTCCTTCGTTGTTGCAGCGCAGGGAGTTAGGGAACCCGGCGCCCGGAAACTTGCGGCGCGCTCACGGATAGCTGATCGTCAGCACATACGCAAGACGTTTCAGACTGTCCGCGCTAAACAAGAGCCTGTACGTCCGCCCACGCACCGGCGCGCGCAGTCTGGCGCCACCCTTGCTGTGGGCCGACGCTGCGATGCGTCCCGCGGTCACCAACCTGAGCCGAACCGTCACGCGGCGGGCGTTGCGGACCTTCGCGGTGGTGATGGCCACTGTCGCCCGAACGCCCAGCTAAGGCAGCGAAGACCAAGTCGGTACGGCTCGCAAAAAGCGCCGCAGCGCCACTAGAGGTTCTTCCTCGAACCCGGCAAACCACGCGGATGCCGCATCGGGCGGCATCCGCAGGCCGGGCTCATGCAACCCGCCCTCGACGCCGACAACGAGGACAGAGCGAGCGAAATGGGCGGAGGATGCTTCCAAGCTTCAAACACAGACTCGCGGTCTACTTCCTGTTGCTCGCAGTCCTGCCGCTGACTGCGGCGTTCTGGGGCTTCGGCACGATCGCGAAACGCGCGGAAGAGCGGCGCGTCGACTCCCGGCTCGGGGCAGAGCTGAGGGCGGTGTTCGCCTCCTACGAGCGACAGACCGACCAGCTCACGAAACGCGCCAGGCGCCTGGCGAGCCGCCAAGACATCCAGCGTGGGCTCCGCGCGCGCAGCTTCGGCGCGCTGCCGCGTGGCTGGCCATCGGGACCGAAGCAACGCTCGAGGCAACGCGGACAGTTCAGGTCAGGGCGGGCAACCGAGTGGTCGGGTCGATTCTTGCCGTCCTCCCGCTGGACAGGAGGCTCCTGAGAAGACTCAGCTCGGACAGCGGGCTGGCGCGCGGCGACCGGATCGTGTTCGTGCCGAGGTCGAAGCACGAACCGAACCGCCTGCACTCGGTTGCTGCCGGCCGCCCGCTTGCCCTTTCGGTGGCAGGGAGCCCCTACCGGGCGCTCGCAACAAGCCCGCTGACCGAGCAGCCGGAGGCCCAGTTGGCGGTGCTCGCACCTGCAAAAGCAATCTCGGCAGAGGCAGCAAGTATTCGAAGACGGCTCCTCTACGTGCTGCTCGGAGCGCTCCTCATTCTCGCGGCGATCGCGGCCGCCGAGGGCAGGTCGATCATGCGCTCCGTCGGCGAGCTGGCCGCCGCGGCGCAGGCAATCGGCCGCGGCCGACTCGATCGCCGCGTGCCCGTCCGCGGCCGCGACGAGTTCGCCGAGCTCGCAACGTCCTTCAACTCGATGGCGGACCAGCTTCGCACCCGCCTCCAGGAGCTCGAACTTCAGCGACAGCGGCTTCGAGATTCACTCAGCCGTACCGGCGAGCTGCTGACCGCGACACACGACGTCGAGCAGCTCCTGTTCCTGATCGCGTCGGCTGCGGTCGAGGCCGCCGAGGCCGAAGGGGCTGTGCTGCTTGGGGAGGACGGGGCCTTCGTGGAGGTTGGAACAGTCGCCGACGATGCAAAGCGCTTCGAGCTTCCGATTGCGACCCCCAACTCCCGCTTCGGGATCCTGATCCTGTACGCCGACCAGCTGGGCGAGGACGAGCTGATCGCCAGCCGGGCCCTCGTCGCGCAAGGCGCGAACGCTCTCGAGAACGCGCGCCTACACGAAGCTGCCGCCCAGCAGGCGATCTCCGACGAGCTGACCGGACTCGCGAACCGGCGCCATTGCGAAGAGCGGCTCGTCGCGGAGATCGCGCGCAGCGAGCGGTACGACACGCCCCTGGGGGTGATCGTCGGCGATATCGACGAGTTCAAGGCGGCCAACGACACCCATGGACATGCCTTCGGCGATCTCGTCCTCCAGCGGTTCGCGGACGTCCTGCGCGGAACGCTTCGCGACGTCGACCTGATTGGACGCTGGGGCGGCGAGGAGTTCCTGATCGTCTTGCCGGAGACGACTCTCGAAGGGGCGATCGAGGCAGCCGAGCGGATCCGGACCGGGTTCGCCGCAGTCGAGCTCGGGCCAGAAGGCGCCCGGGTGACGATGACGGCGAGCTTCGGCGTCGTCGGCTTCGTCCGGGGGGCCGACGCACTCGAGCTCGTCCGGGCGGCCGACGATGCCCTCTACGACGCGAAGCGCCGCGGCAAGAACCGCGTCAAAGCGGCACCCGAGGCGGCTACCACCGCCCGCCGCGCATAGGCGGATTCCGGCGGATCCCTCGAACGAGGGCCCTGCCGGGTGACAACAGAAGCAGTGGCCACGGTGGGGCTCTTCGTCGAGACGAGCTAGGAGGTCGAGCTGGGCGCCGCGCGACGGCCGGCCTTGTGGGCATGCGCGTGGGGCCGCGACGCGAGCAAAGCGAGCAGAGCGACGGCTGCGAAGTTGCGAAACGTCGGCTCGGGCCAGTGGACCAGCGCGCGACCGTCCGCGAACCAGGATGGGTCGACGAGGAAGACGATGCCGGTAATCACGACCTTGCCGAGCCAACCGACGACGAGAAACACCGTCGCCAGCACGATCCCCCAGAAGCCGAGCTCGGGTAGGCCAACCGCGTGCGCGAAGTCGAGCACGTTCCAAGCGATCCAGAACATGAGCGGGGCAAGCAGGATCACCACTGCGAGCACTGCAGCCGCGACCGCGAGCCCGCCGGCGACAAGCGCCCCGATCCCGAGGACGCGCAGCACGACGCGGAGAGCCGGACGCATGCGTGGAGCCTAAGAGGACTTGCAGCAGCTAGCGCGCGTGTGACGCCGAGATCTCGACAAGGTGCGGCCTGCTGATCTCGTCCGGGCCGATCACCGCGACGCGTGACGAACGGACCGCGCGGAGCGTCGCGGAGCGACGCCCGTTTCCGAGCACCGCGCGCTCGCCCAGGATCGCTCCTGAACCGACTTGCGCCACGACCTCGCCGTCGACCTCGACGTCGAACACCCCGTCGAGGAGCACGAACAGATCGTGACCGGGCTGCCCCTGCTCGACGAGCGTCTCTCCGCGTGCGACGCGACGGCGAACGAGCTTCGCGCCCTCGCGCAGGATCGAGGTCGCGAGCTTCCGCTCGAGCTCCGACTCGACGGCGGCGGCAAAAGCCGGCGTCCCCTCGTCTCCCCACGGCGTGCCGTCGCCGAGCTCGAACTCGACCGCGCCGAAGACGTCGACGAGCCGGCGGTCCGCGCCGTAGAGCGAGTGTCGAGGAAACGGGCTCGCGGCGACGAGCCTGGTCTCCGACGTCCCGTCCTCGCGCATCATGAGCTCGAGCGTCGTCCAGGCTGAGATGGCGCCGACGTGGAAGTAGGGTCGGCCGACGACAGGTCTCGGCGCCGGCAAGCCGATGCGACCGCCGACGGTCTGCGTGAACCGGATCCATCCGTGACCGACTTCCGGCTCAGGCTGGATCACGGGGAACTCGACGGCGGCGAAAGAGACCTGCTGCGCATCGAGCTCGGGCCCGTCGCCGATCAAGCTCCTGCCCGTCTGGCCGTAGTCGACGATCTCGCCGCCGTCGACGTCGATCCAGGCGCGAAGCTCGTTGGCCTCGCGAAACGCATCACGGCGCCGGAGCTCGTCGAGGTCCGGAACGACCTCGGGGGGAGGCTCGTCGTGGTGGGCCACAGCGAGCTCGAGCGGGATCGTCTGGATGCGATCCAGCGCGTCGAAGGGAAGCCAAGTGATCGCCGTTGCCGAGGCGTCGATCCGCATCAGGCGACGGCTTGCGCGTGTTGGCGCGCTCGAATCTCACCAGCCAGCGCCTCGATGGTGTCTGCAAGGCTGGCTCGGAGCTCTTCGTCGGTCAGCGCACCGCCGTCGAAGCGAGTGTGGGCATGCGGGACGGGGAGCTCGAGATCCAACACCCGCGCGCCGACCGCCGCCAGCACCTTCCGCAGCTCGGCCTGTGCCCAAACCGCGCCGAAGGCGCCGGTGCTCGCGCCGACCACGCCCACCGGCTTGTTCCTCAGCACGTTCGTCGCGACCGGGCGCGAGATCCAGTCGATGGCGTTTTTCAGCTGGCCGGGAATGGACGAGTTGTACTCCGGCGTGGCGAAGAGCACCGCGTCCGCTTCTGCGATCGCCGCGTTCAAGCGCGCGACGCTCTCGGAGCGCGGGTGCAGATCGTCGTCCTCGTCGTACGGCGGGATCTCCTTGAGGCCGTCGTAGATCTCGAGCTCGACGTCCGGGCCCGCAGCCTCGGCCGCGGCGCGCAACAGGTTCGTGTTGTGCGAGTCGCGGCGGAGGCTGCCGGAGATGCCCAGGATCCGGGTCACTAGTTCGTTTCGCCTCCCGGCTTCACGAACTGGAGCTCGGCGAGGATGGTGACGTCGTTAGCAAGCGACGGATCACCGTTTGGGAGGGGGTTGTTCCAGCTGACCCCGAAGTCGGTGCGATCGATCTTCGTGCTCAGATTGAGGCCGATGCGCTCGTTTCCGAAGGGATCGACGATCGGGGCATTCACCGTCCCGGTCACCGTGACCGGCTGGGTGACACCCTTGATGGTCAGCTCGCCACCCACGGAAACCCTGCCATCGCCGTCGAGGCGGATGTACTCGGTCGTGAAGCGAAGCTCCGGGTACTTCTCGGCGTCGAAGAAGTCGGGCGTCTGAAGGTGGGCGGAGAGGTTCTCGTCCTTCACGTCCACGCTCGCGACCTTCGCCGTGCCCTCGAGCGATGCCCGGTCGGCGTCAACCGTGAGCTCGGCACCGATCTCGTGGAACTCGCCCTTGAACGTTCCGGCGAGGTAGGAGACCTCGAAGTCGACCCGCGAATGAACGGAGTCAAGGCTCCAGGTACCAGCCGGGGCGATTGTCAGAGTTGCTGCGTGCATGAGTTTTTCTGCTCCTTTCATTGTGTCGTGTACTATTGAGTACGCAAACAACTCTACCATTATTCCTTGATGACGCAAATTTTGTCAGAGCAAGCGATCGAACCGGCCGTTCAGGCGTGGTCGAGGCTGTTGCGTGCCTACGTCTCGACGACGAGACTGCTGAGTGCCGAGCTCCAGGAGAGGCACGGCCTGACGATTAATGACTACGAGGCACTGCTCGTACTCTCCCGTGCCGAAGACCGCCGACTGAAGCGAGTGGATCTCGCGCGGAGCCTGATGCTGACACCATCGGGCATCACACGACTTCTCGAGGGGCTCGAGGATGCAGGACTAGTCGAGCGAGCCTCCTGCGCAACCGACCTACGAGTCACCTACGCGCAGCTCACCGATGCCGGCCGCGACAAGCTCGAGGCGGCGTCGTGCGGCCACGTCGCCTCGATCCGTGCGCTGTTCGAGGAGCACTTCGCGAAAAACGAGATTGCCGCGATCGCCGAGATTCTCGGCAAGCTTCCCGGCGTCGCCGAAGGCGACGACTCGAAGCTATCGGTCGAGCGAATCGGTCCTCTTGTGCCCGCCTTCGCGACCGTGGGTGCTTCCGTCTGCGTGTCGTCGCTTCTCCTCACCACGGTGCCGCACGCGCTAGGGCCGCCGCCAGGCGTCCCGCCACTCACGAGAGACGCGAGGCCTGTCTCCGTCCCGCTCTCGCCTCCGACACGGCTCTTACCGCGCGGCCGGAGCCAGGTCGCGCGCTCGGCCGACCGCAGCGGTCCCGGGCCGGTTCGCGCGTCAGCGACGTTGAGGCCGTCTTCGCGCCCCGTCCCGAGGCAGGTCAGCCCGGTTGAAGCTTCGTCGCCCCCGCCGCCTGCGCCGCCTTCGCCCCCGAGCTCGCCCCCCGCGCCGCCGGTTACGCCACCTGCATCCGTGACGGTCGCCGCGGCGCCGACGGACAAACCGAAGCGGCCGAAAGACACAACCAGGCCCGGATGGGGACACGGAGATCCCAATCACGATCACACTGGACCGCCGGGTAAGGCGTCCAAAAGCCAAAAGAACCAGACGACGCCTCCTGAGGCAGCGCCGCCGGCAAGCGCGGGCACCGAGCATGGCTCCGGCCCGGGCGGAGGAAAGAAATCAGTGGGCCGCTGACCGGCTCGAGGCGATCATGACGCGCTCAGATCGGCCTTCGCGACTCGCGCTTGGTCACGCCCAGGGTGACCATGTCGCTCTCGAACTTCGAGATCGCCTCCACAGGTAGCGCGACCTCGCGCCTCCACCACAAATGGCCGCGTTCGAGCAGGAGATGCGTGAGCCGGTCGGCGTCGTCCACGACCACTCCGTCCACGGATCCCAGGCGGTGCCCGTCCGCCGAGTACACGGAGCTCGCTTGCCGCAATTCGATTTCGCCCTTCGGCACTCTGTCGTAGGAGATCGTCGCATCCGAATCGAGTGTCCCCACGTAGTCGCCGAACGCGGAGGGTGCGTAATTTGGCGAAACAGTGAGGTCCTCGACTCCAACGTCCCATTTCGGATCCTCGTTCCGCCGCTCCCCTGCGGGGAGAACCTCGACCTGGTGCACCGGCTCGAACCGCTCCAGATCCGCGGCCGAGCAGTTCAACGAGATCTCGGTCGCGCCATCCTGTTCGGCGCCATTGACAAGCGAGACTGGGACTAGGCGGGCATCTTCGGCATCTTGCGCCGGCCGGATCACGAGGTGCGTCACGAGGTTCGAGCTGGAGTCGATGACCACGTCAACCAGCTCCCGGGTTGCACCATCTGTGCAACGGATCGATGTTCCCAGCTCGAGCTTCATTTCTCGCCGCCTAGGCTGTGGGTTCGCTCCAATCTGAGCGCCATGACCGCCGACCACATCGTCCCGACTGGATGAGATGACCCAAACCGCTTAGATCGTCCGCGTACGCTGCACGATCTCGGCGTCTCGCCTGTACGTCAGCGCTCCGAGGGCTTTCCTGCGCCGTGAGGGTTGAACCTGCGACCTCCCGGGTTAGAAATGGGAGTTGCTTGGCTAGGCAACGCAGACCTGAGGCGATCATACGAGACCACGTTCGGAAGCGAAGGCGAAGAGACGCGCCCACTGTTGAGCGTCGAGCTCCCGCGCGCGAGCCTCTGGGGCAAACCCAAGAGCCGGTGCAAGCCGCTTGATCTGCAATCCAGTGAGCGCTGGTCGAAGAGCCAAACGGATCGGTCGAGGGTTTGCGAAGGCGCCGGCGAGGAAGCGCCAATATGCCTCGTGCAGCTCGTGCGGTACCTGTGGCTCCCTGCGACGCTTGAGCTGGAGGACAGCGGCGCCGACGCTCGGTGGCGGCGAGAACGCCTTCCGGTCCAGGTGCCGGCCAATCGAGATGTCGTGCCAAGCTCGCCAGTAGGTCGACCGAAGCGACGCGGGCCAGACGGCTGCATGTTTCGTGGCGAACTCCCACTGCACGATCACGTGCGCTTTCCGCAACGGCAGGCGTGGGTCACGAAGCAAGCGAGCGAGAATCGCCCCGGAACGGGCAAACGGCAGGTTGGCGACGACCACGAATGGCTCACTCGGCCAGGTGTGCTCGACAGCGTCGCCTTGAACAATCTCGACGGCCTCGAGGTGGCCGAAGCGCGCACGAAGCTGAGCAGTCAGCGCCTCATCGCGTTCGATCACGATCACGCCAGCCCCGGTGCGGGCGAGCACCTGGGTGAGCACACCCGTGCCGCCGCCGATCTCAACTACGAGATCGCCGAGCCCGAGCCGCGCTTCGGCGACAAGGTCGGCTGCTAGTTGCTTACTTCGGAGGAAGTGCTGGCCGGGCGCTTCCCTCGCGGGTCGCCGCCGGACGGCCACGGAACGTCACCATCGTCATCGTGCCGAGATTCTAGAGCGTATTGCTTCGCGGAACATCAGCGAGCGGCAGGGAGAGCAGCCTCCTGGGCGCGACGCAGGCGCCGTGCATTTGCCCAGAACTTCCGACCGGCTTTCGAGACCGTTCAGCGATAGTCCCTCGGTGCCACCACCCCGCCTGCGCCGCCTCACTCAGCTCTACGCGGGCCTGGTGCTCTACGGCTTCAGCGATGCCCTCATGCTGCTCGCGGGGCTGGGCGTCGATCCGTGGGACGTGCTGCACCAGGGCCTCTCGCGACGGCTCGGGCTTGGGGTTGGGACCTGGGCGATCATCGTCGGTGCGGTGGTGCTGGCCCTTTGGATTCCGCTGCGGCAGCGACCGGGTTTCGGCACGATCAGCAATGTCGTCGTGATCGGCGCCGTCATCGACGTTTGCATGGCGACAATTCCCGCTCCGCACGGGCTAGCGCTCCGGACGACCTTCTTGCTCGCCGGCGTGTTCCTGAACGGCGTCGCCACGGGCGCCTACATCGGGGCGGGTCTCGGTCCGGGCCCGCGCGACGGGCTGATGATAGGGCTTGCGGCACGTGGCCACTCGATTCGCCTTGTGCGTACCACGCTCGAGATAGGCGTCCTCGCGAGCGGATGGGTGCTCGGCGGCACGGTCGGGATCGGCACGATCGTTTATGCACTAGCAATCGGGCCGCTGGCGCACGTTTTCATCCCGCTCCTCCGCATCGACGAACCACGGGATCAGAGGAGCAGACGCGCGAGCCCCGGGGTGTCGCTCGCGCTCGGCTCCGCGAGAGCGAGTGGCGGCGACGAGCCTCCTGACGCTCATTCGGTTTGAGCTGCGAGAACAAAAAGGCCCGCTGAGCGGGCCTTTTCCTTGTGGAGCTAGCCGGACTCGAACCGGCGACTGGGTGCGATTCAGCTGCTCCTCTGAGCGAGAAATGGCATGTTTGCAGCCCGTTTCAGGAGAGTGCCTGGAGTGCCCCAACATCTCCCGCAACATTTCTGCATCCGACTTGCGGAGGGACCAGTGCTTACGCCGACAATGCCCC
>WNGD01011053.1_pt1 | contig 11405 bp, 17 predicted proteins | sample 5400671 | NCBI WGS metagenome assembly WNGD01 (sample SAMN13153369, study PRJNA577476) | soil metagenome | isolation source: 40 cm soil or saprolite under grassland replicate 2 | place: USA:California | collected 2016-06-15
CAGCCACAACAACTCATCGCTCAGAGCAGGCCCATTACGGCATCTAATCAGGTCGCTCTCACCAATCGCGATTTTATGAGTACAAGCTCTAGGAGGGGAGCGGGGCGAGCCGCCGAACGGCGGCCTTTAGAGAATTCGCGAAATGTACGGAATTGGGTCGTAGAAACTGCTCGGCCTCTTCTTTTCGCGCAAAAGCCGCCGCGCCACCACATCGGGGTCCTCGCCGCTTCTGAGAATTCGAGCACCAAGCGGCCGGCCCTGCATGTCCGAGACGCGGAGCAAATTGCCCTCGATCGTATACATGGCTTCCTCGATCGTGCCGCCCGGATTTCCTTCCGCAGGCCGACTGATCTCGATCCACACACGCCGTGGCTCGCTCGCAACGGGCTCCGGTTCCGGTAACGGCAACGGCTCATGGCGCGAAACGTCAGGCGCAGCCTTGGCCCTCGGGCTCTCAGCGATCTCCGTTTCGCTCACATCGCCACGCCGTGCGCGATAAGTTCGGCGAACGCGGCACGCCGGTAATGATCACGCTGATCTCCGAACCGTCGTCAGACTCATGCCCGAAAATCACCTCTCTCGCCTCACCCGCCGCCCGCAATTCGGCCAGTCTGCGCGCCTTTTCACCGGCGACATCGCCCGGTTCGCTGACCACGATAGGCGGCACGCGCACGGCCTCACCGCGCTCCACTTTTTCGTTCTGTCGCCGTCGTCGCTCTTGCTCTAGCTGCTCAAGCGCCGCTTCGAGCTTCGCCGGATCAGCGTGCGGATCAGTGTGCATGTTCGATCATCTTTGGTTCGGCCTTCGCTAAAGCTTCGGCGGACTTGCCGCTCAGTGCTTCTTCTTGCCGGACGGCCAAGACGCGCTCCCGAAGCATCTCGATCATCCGGTCAAGCTCGTCGTCGGCCAAGTCGGTGGCGATAGATTCAACCCAAAATTCGCGAGGCATGATGCCGGCGTAGAGCTTCGCAAACTCGTGCGGGCGCTCGCGCGACATGAGCCGCAGCGCGGCCTTGCCCCGCGTCAACGCGCTGCCTTCGGTAATGGGCTCGTCCCAAACCGCGAGCAAGTCTGCCAGCACGCGGCTGGCGAGCTTGTTGCGGGCGCCGCGCGGGCGGCCTTTGCTGAGAGTGTTCCCCGGTTCGAAGCGCATTAGTCATTTCCTTCCTTGATGGCCGCCGACCACGAGCGACAAAGGCACTCGCCACCGCGGTGAACGTCGAGCTCCTGATCGGGGTCATATCCGACTGCAAGCAGCTTTCGGGCGATCGTCTGGAGGGCGCCCGGACCAAAGGCTGACATTGCAAGCTCGCCGTCGATGGAACAGAAACCGTCCCCGTAAAGGTAGACCCTAATCGGCTCGGGAGCGTCGTCGCCCTCACGCGCGACGTTCATACCGACACCTTCAGTGCTCGGATTTGGGCGTCGTGCAGCGCGCGCATAAACAGCTCGCGGTCAGCCATGCTCGGCATAGCCCACGCCACGCGCCCGACCCCGTTCGTGTCCACAGGCTCACCGTTGGCGGCCTGGTCGAGGAGCACGGCGGCTCGGTCCTCAAGGGAGGGCGTGGATTTGGTTCGCTGCGCCATCACGCACCCGCCCTTTTCGTGCTCAGTTTTCGCTTAAATTCGTCACACAAAATCACAACATACTCCTCGAATAGATCGGGGGATTTCAGATAAAGGTTTGTGGTTTCATCGATAAGCTGCTCGATCCGGCTCTTAGGTATCCACTTCCTCAATTCGATTAGCTTGGCTTCGATTGTCTCGGTCATTGTCGTCCTCAAAAAGGGCGACTGGCGCCACCGGCTCAAGGGGCAAAGAGCCAACGACGCCAGTCTCATTACGCCGGTGGGGCGCCGGCGTTTTTAGCTTTGCGCAGAGCTTACGCGCGCGCTTTGCTATTTGTCGTTTTGCGTCATACTTTCGCTTTCGCTCTGCACCTGTCTGGGCGCGCTCGCCGATTGGCTTGCGGCCGGGCTTCTGGCGCTCATGAACAATGATCAGGCGAACCTCGCCCGAATTGATGCCATCGCGCTGTAATTCCTGTTTCGCGTCAGCAAGTGGTCGGGGCGAGCCTTCCAGAATGCGCCTGCCTTTATGATAAACGTCCCACCGGCCCGGGCTGGTTTCCAAAGCTCTAATGGTGCCGTCCGGACCTTCAATCTCGGCAGTCACGTCCTGATAGCCGAAGCCGGTGCTAGCCTTCTCGGTGATGCTGCCATCGCGACTAGCTTCATCATTAGAGTATGTGCCGTCGATGAAGCCCGCAGCGTGTTCGCTTGCCGGATTGTAGCAGCCATTGACCTTGATCTGCCGCAGAGCATTGATGCCCTCGATAAAAGCCAAAGTCCGCCAGCGCGGCGGCGGTGCCAATGGCGAACATTCCTTGTGTCCCCGAACTTCTGGCGAATCTCGGTGTCGTAGATTTGGTCGCGAAGGTCGCGGATATGCTGTGTCTCAGTGATCTGCGGCGCCGCAATAAGAGAGGCAACCGCCTTACGATGTTGCTTTTCATATTCGCGCAAGCCATACGGCCGCAGCCCGGGAGGCTCCGCAGCCCATTGCCTGGGCGCCCAGAGGCCAATCCGCCAAGGAGGCGCCGACCCCGCCCCCGAGCAGGTAGTGGTTCAACTTCTGCCGGGGGCATGACGGATATGACGCTTTTTCTCCTATCCACCGTATGCGCGCGCGGGCGTATACGTCCGATAATGGAAAACCCGTCATATGTGTCATAGCTGCCTCAGGACGATGCCCTGGAAGCCACGGCCATGCATGTTCCGCTTGGCGGTGTAGCCCAAGTCGGTGAGCGCGCTTGAGAGGCCTTTCACTGTTCCCGGTGCCAAGCCACGGTCATCGGCCCATTGCTTCCAGGAGGCATAAAGCTGGGTGCTGCTAGTGAATGCGGACGGGGAGCCGATCTCGACGCAATCGTCCAGCCACTCTTGAAGGATGTCTTGTTCGTCGAAGTAGCTCTTGGTTGCCTCCATGACGAGCTCCGGGGGTGCCAGGCCGATCCGGCGCCATTCCCCGCAGCCATCGAGGCACCATCGCAAGATTGCCGGCCACTCGGTCTTGAGCTTTTCAGGCAGCTCGGGATCGCGTTCTTCCGGCGGTATCTGCACCACAAATGGAACTAGAAGCAGACGCCGACGCATGGCTTCGTCCACGTTTTCGAGGCGCGGTTTATGGTTGCCGGTAATGAACAGTTTGAACGTCGGGACGAAGTCGAAGAAGTCTTGCCGCATGAAACGCGCTGTTATCTTGTCACCGCCCGTCATGGTTTTGATCTTGGCCTCATCCCATTTCCGCCCCTTCTGTGTCTCTTGGGCGACATTTGCCCCGGTGCCATAGGCGAAGATGAAAACATGCTCATCTGTGGCGCCGGTACAGCAATAGCCCATAAAGCGCTGCAAAAAGGTTTGCAGCTCTACATTACTTGCCGTGACTGCGGCCACCATTTGAGCGGTAACGGCTGGCGGCTTTCCGTTTCCATAGGTCTCGGCATCGGCGCGACAACTCTCGCGTGCCAGATCAAAGGCGAGAAAGGTCGGCTCAGGACGCCACCGCATTCCATCCCACTTGAACCATTGTGCTTTCGTTGCGACATAGCGCAAATCGTTTTCGTGTCGCTCTGAGAAGCGGAGCGCGAGCGCATCTTCGGTAAGCGGGTCGCCCTCGCCATCACCGGGTTTCGGAAAGCGAATGACCTTTTTCTTTGCGCGCACGTCCTGCATTATCTCGCTGGTTGATTTCTCGTCCGTCATTCAAATCGTCCTTTGTGCGAATTAGGACTTTCACTTCTTCAATCGTCCATGCATGGGCAATAAGCCGGCGCAATCGGTCACCCACTTCGGCAAGCTGCCGATCATTGAGCTGCGATAATCGTCGTCGGGTGTCTGGCTTTCGGAGCGCTTTAACGCCCCGCTCTCGTAAGCTGTACATCAATGCCTCGACTGTCGGCTGCGATACGCCCCTGTTTTCTTCGTTTAACGAACGCCGTTCCTGTACTCGCTTCCTGGCTTCGGCGCAGCCGCCGTCAGGCCAGTCGCATTGTGCGGTCATGGCGCCGACCCTCTCATTTCAGCTCCATGATCTTTGCCGCCGCCTCGCGTTGCGTCGGGAACAAACCCAAAGATCTCTCGTCAGCGGTGACGGCCTCATAACCGAGCTTGCCGCGCCTCAAAATGAACCCAATGCATTCGCGGCCATCGGTGACATAGGCCAGCGGCGCGGCCGCGGTCATGATGCCGCCGGCTCTTCAAGTCCGAGCTTCTGCTTCAACCAGCTCGTCGGTACCTTCAGCAGCCGCCCAAACCGCAGGGTACGAATCTCGCCCCGTCCGGCGGCTGCATAGGCGGCGTTTCGCTTCAAATTGAGTGCCGTTGCCGCTTCGGGCCACAGCCTTACGGCCGTGTTCTCGTCCAATAGCTTCTTGATGTCGCGCATTGCCTTTCCCTCAAAATGGAGCGGTACAAATCAGTGCCCCGCCCCAGATATGGGTGGTGCCGAAGAGTTACGCAAGTACTTTTGTGTACCCAACTGGCACTTTTTAGTTCCCATTAGGGGCGGGTTGTGCTACACCGTTATCTGGCGGCTTCTTGTGGAGGAAATAGTGTCGCCGTTTCCACACAACGTGCTTTTGGACGGCTTGGGAGCAATCAGAATGCCGAGAAAAGACAACGTGCCGCATTTGCGGCTGCGGCTTGAGCCGGCGCTCCTAGCCCGATTGGAGAAATCGAGGGCCAAGACCGGCCGGACTTTAACAGGTGAAATCGCTGATAGGCTGGAGAATTCATTTCGAAAACAGGACAACGAAGACCTCATTGAGACAGCGATGCGCCGGGTGATGGGTGCAATCATTGAGGTAGTAAACGTAGAGAGGGAACGGGCCGCTGAGGACGCGGATCTGCTGGGCGTAGGCTGGGCCGGCGAGCTCTCTCCCGAACAGCGCAGGAACGTTGAGAAATTCATTCTGGACCAACTGAGAAAGGGAAAAAAATGAAGGGCCACATCCGCGAGCGGTCGCCCGGCCATTGGGCCATCGTGATCGACGTGCGCGAGCCGCAAACCGGCAAGCGCAAGCGACGTTGGCACAGCTTCAAGGGGACGAAGCGCGAGGCTCAAATTGAGTGCGCCCGACTGCTCACCGAGATAAAGAACGGCACGAGCGTCGATCCCTCGCGCATGACAGTCGCGGGCTTCTTCGAACGCTGGATCGAGCACATGGAAGGCCAAGTCTCCCCCCGCTCGCACGAGCGGTACGCGGAGCTGTGCCGCAAGAACCTTGCGCCGCTTTTGGGCGGCCTGATGCTCACGAAATTACAGCCAGCCTACATCTCCCAGGCGTACGCCAAAGCGCTTGCCAGCGGCCGCAGGGATGGCGCTGGTGGGCTGTCCGCGCGCACGGTCACTCACAAGGGTGCTTCGGGAAGCGCTACAGCAGGCCGTCGTCTGGCAACTCCTGGGGCGCAATCCGGCCGATGCCGTCAAACCGCCCAAGGTCGAACGCAAGCCGATGAAGACCTACGACTTGCCGCAGACTGCCGAATTGCTTGCCGCGATGCGCGGAACCCGTTTCTTTATCCCGGTCGTTTTGGCGGTCCTGTGCGGGCTGCGTCGCGGCGAAATAGCGGCTCTACGCTGGGGCCAAGTCGATCTCGAAAAAGGCCAGCTAGCCGTCATCCAGAGCGCCGAACAGACCAAAACGGGCGTGCGCTATAAAGAGCCTAAGACTGGTCGGACCCGAACAATCGCCCTCTCAGCAATAGTAATCGAGGAATTACGCGCACACAGAATCAAGCAGGCGCAAGAGCTTTTGCGCTTGGGCCTACGCGCCACCGACACAACTTTTGTCTGCGCCCGCGAAGACGGCCACGCTTTGCAGCCCGATACCTTCACCCAGGACTGGGATCGCAAGCTTGCCAAGACCGCCCTGCCCCGCATCCGGTTCCATGACCTACGCCACGCCCATGCCACACATCTGCTCTCAAGCGGCGTTCATCCCAAGGTGGCGAGCGAGCGGCTTGGCCATAGCAAAATCGGGATCACGCTTGATCTCTACAGTCACGTTCTTCCGGGGATGCAGGAAGACGCGGTCGCTCGCGTTGACGACGCATTGCGCGCTGCCATAAACAAGCGCCCAAAGGACGTTGGGTAGCAAAGCGGTAGCAAATTGGCTCTACCGCCCCGATGAGAACAAAAAGTTCACAAGGTGTTCAAAGGCTTGCCGGGTTAGCTCAGCGGTAGAGCAGCGGTTTTGTAAACCGTTGGTCGGGAGTTCAAATCTCTCACCCGGCACCAAGAGAACACAAAGGCTTAGACCATATTTGAGCCAGGCAATCTTCCCCGAAATGACTGTGGGAAGCGCATGGGAATGTCTGGAACCCGACCTACGTCTGCGCGTTAGGTAATCGGCGCGGACCGGGAGGAGGGACGAGAGTGGCTCGCCCCTTGCCGCCATCTTGCTGCGGCGAGAGGATTTAACTTCTCGCTTCGGCAATTCAGTTCGAGTGGTAGTCGGTGATCGGCTTGTCTGGGGCGGCCCTCAACTCGAAGGGAGGGCGCCCCCATGTCCGTGGCTCGAACAGCCGACCGCATCGATTACTGGATTCGTCGGTGTGTCCACGCAACCGATTTTTCCCCAGCTGAACTCTGCCCTGCACCCCCATGCCAATCGCCGATCGAGGGCCAATGGTGCTCCTCAAGGCAAGTTGATTCCCGCTCCCGATAGAAGCGTTGGGCTGTCGATTGGGCACTACCTCAGGGTCCAGTACGACGCTCTAGCGCCTCCCGTCCCCCCGCATATCGCTACGCTCGTCGCGCAACTCGAAACGCAGAAATAGCGACCCGCAGCGATACGGTCCGACACACGTGTGCGTATGTCATTGAATCCAAAGAACAAGGCGGCGTGTCATGTATGTACAAAAGCGGCATTGGCTCGATTACGATCCGGTAGCAGTCGCGGTGCTGGTGATTGGACTCGGAATGATCGAACTGCTCGCAATGATCATTTGACCCCGATCGGATCAAACACACTGGGCAGAGGAACCTCTCGCGCCACCAACGAGGGGTTCTCCACCACGTGGCTATAAACCGTTGGTCGGGAGTTCAAATCTCTCACCCGACACCCATGGTTCGATCGAAATTATCCCTTGTTCATAAGATGTTAGCTGATAGGCCTTCGGTGCACGTACCGGCCGCAGGTCCAGATCACGCTTTGCTGCCCGATGCTGCGCGAAAAAGAAGAACCCCGCCGAAGCGGGGTTAGATTTCGTTCGATCAGCGTATTCCGGACCGCCTTCGGGCTGAATTGGTTGAGGCGTCCGGATCGCCTTGAGCATGATCCTTTCACATCGGCTCTCGTTGGGCTGTGATGGCCGTCACAGATTTGCGCATTTCCGGGCGGCGGCCGATCGTGTCTCGTGGCCTGCGCTCAGCCCACCGGAGCAATGGCAGCCGAGGGCGACCCATGTTGTCGGACGGCGAGCGCCGGTTCTTGGCGCATCAACGCATCGCGCATCTCGCCACCGCCGATCGGCGCGCGGTTCCCCATGTGGTCCCGGTCTGCTTCGCGATCTTGGAGCGCACGCTCTACATCACCATCGACGAAAAGCCGAAGCGACGTCCCGGCGCGGCGCTCAAGCGCCTGCGGAATATTGCCGAGAACTCCGCGGTCGCGGTGATCGTCGACCGCTACGACGAGGATTGGGCGCGGCTCGGCTGGGTGATGCTGCGCGGGCACGCTGAAATTTTGCGCGACGGGAAAGAACACGGCGAGGCGCAGACGCTCCTGCGCTCCCGCTACCCGCAGCTCGGCGCCATGCAGATTGCAAAATATCCGGTCATCGCCGTTCGCATCGAGCGAACGACAAGCTGGGGCGATCTGTCCGTGGGCGCGGCAAGCTAGCGCGGATCCCGTTCGAGTCGACGCACTCTTCCGCTCATTCCCGCGCATAGCGCGTCGTTAAGGGCGTTCACGCCCGTCTTCGACGGGCTATGCACGCGCGTAAACGCGCTTATGCTGGGAATCCAGAGCCTGGGTCCCCGCTTTCGCGGGGACGAGCGGATATTGCAAGTATTCCGCGGTGTCCGGCACGACATGGAAGACGGACGCATGGTATACGTTTCGCATCCGCCTGGAATTGCATCGACCGTCCGCGCCGCCGCGGGCATGACGCGCTGAATGGGTGGGGAATGCTGGTTGGCGCCTTCCATTTTCCGACCGACTACGGCATCGAGATCGGCGAATTGGCGCGCGCGCTCGAGGAGCGCGGCTTCGAATCGCTGTTCGTGTGCGAGCACACGCATATCCCGGTGAGCCGGCGCTCGCCCTATCCCGGCGGCGGCGAGCTGCCCAGGCGCTATTCGCACACCCACGATCCGTTCGTCGCGCTGTCGTTCGCCGCGGCGGCGACGCGCACGCTCAAGCTCGGCACCGGCATCGCCCTCATTCCGCAGCGCGATCCGATCATCACCGCCAAGGCGGTGGCGAGCCTCGACCAGCTCTCGGGCGGCCGCTTCATGTTCGCGATCGGCGGCGGGTGGAACGCCGAGGAAATGGAGAACCACGGCGCCCGCTACGAGACGCGTTTCAAGCTGCTGCGCGAACGCGTGCTGGCGATGAAGGCGCTTTGGACGCAGGAGCAGGCCGAGTTTCACGGCCGGTTCGTCAATTTCGATCCGGTCTGGCTCTATCCCAAGCCGAAGCAGAGGCCGCATCCGCCCATCTTCCTCGGCGGCGAGAGCGACCACACCGTGCGCCGGGTGGTCGAGTTCTGCGACGGCTGGTTCCCGCGTCCGCGCGGCGGCTGGGAGCCCAAGGCCGCGGCGGCGCGGCTGCGCCAAGCCGCCATCGCGGCCGGACGCGATCCCGCGACGCTCTCGATCACGGTGTTCAACGCGCCGGCCGATCAGGCGGCGCTCGCGCCCTATCGCGAGGCCGGAATCGCGCGCGTGCTGCTCGAAGTGCCCGATGCGAGCCGCGACGAGGTGCTGCGCCGGCTCGATAAGAGCGCGCCGCTCGCGGCGGACAATCGGTGATCTCGTGAAATTGCCTGTGGCGGCGCTATTCGGCTTCTAGAAGTGTCGCCCGAAAGTCTCGAGCGATCCGCTGCAATGGGCAGGCGGGTCTCGTGGTTTCGCAGCGCTCAGCGGCATCACCAGGTCCCGAACCAGTGGGCGATGTCGTAGGACAGCGCGCCGAGGACGCAAATCGCAAGTCCGCTCCATAGAATGCCCAACAGCAGCGCGGTGTTCGCGCGCTCCACAAATCGCTTACTCACGAGATGGGCCATGATAGCCTCCATCTATGAATGCCCTCCATGGGGAGAAAATAGCGATAGCGCGGGCGGCCCGAATGTGAGGGCGGTCACACAAGTGCGCATTTTGGACGCGGAGGTTTCCGTGCCTTGCGCACGATTCCGCGCTCCCCTGTGACTACATTTTAACTACACTATTGACTACGTAACGTGGCTGTGCTAGAGGCAGTCGCAAATGCGTCGCGGGAACGCGAGCTTCGCTGTTTGAAATCGTGAGAAACGACCGCGAGCGCGGTCGGCCGGCCTCATCCTGAGGAGCACGCGGGCTCAGTGGTCCTGCAAAGTCGAACGAGCGTGCGCGCGTCTCGAAGGATGAGGAAGAGCACGACGGCCGCGATTTTGGCCAAACGAAGCCAACCGTCGCGCCCGGTCGCCCCGGTTCAGCCTTGGCAGGACCAACCTGCGGCTGTAGGAAACGATCGCCGGCGGCGTTCCATTGTTTCCGATTGTTATTTACAATGAATAGCGCAACCCCAACGTGTCGCTACTGTTTCGGGATGCCGGCGCGCTCGATCACCGCCGCCCATTTGCCGATGTCGCCGGCGAGCCGAGCCTTCAATTCCTCGGGCGTGCTGGCCCTGGCTTCGATGCCAAGTTCAGCGTAGCGCTGCTTCACCTCGGGCGTCGCCACCATCTCGCGGATCGTCTTGTTCAAGAGCGCGATGACGTCCGCGGGGGTGCCGTGCGGAGCAAACACCCCGTTCCACGACACCACCTCGTATCCGGGAACGCCCGCCTCCGCGACCGTCGGCACGTCGGTAGAGAACGGCGAGCGCGCCTTGCCGGTGGTGGCAACGGCGCGGATCTTCTTGTCCACCAGGGTCGCTTTCATCGGCGCATAGAAATCGACCATGAGCTGCACGTCGTTGCGCATGAGGGCGACGATGACGTCGGGCGTGCCGCGGTAGGGAATGATCTGGAAGTTGAGCCCGGCCGAGGCTTTGAGCAGCTCGGCCGCAAGATTCTGCGTGCCGCCGACATTGATGGTGCCGACATTGAGCGTGCCGGGCTGCGCGCGTGCGCCCTTGATGAAGTCGTCGAGCGTCTTGAGCTCGGACTCCATGTTGGTGGCGAAGACCAGGTCGAACGCGCCGATGGTCGAGATGGTCGCGAAGTCCTTGACCGGATCGAACGGCAGCGCCTTGTAGATGGCGGCGCTGATCGAGGTGCCGTTGGTGACGAGGCCGATCGTATAGCCGTCGGGCGCTTGTGAGAGCACCGCGCGCGCCGCCGCGATGCCGCCAGGTCCGGGTTGATTTTCCACCACGAAGCGTTGCCCGAGCTTGTCGCCGAGCTTCTCCGCCGCGAGGCGGGCGGTGATGTCGGCGACGCCGGCGGGGGCGAACGGCAGCACGAACCGAACCGGACGGTTGGGATAATTCTGCTGCGCGCGCGCAGATATCGGAAACATCCCGGCGGCTGCAGTCGAAGCGGCGAGCGCCGTCGAAAACGCCCGTCGCGTGATGCGGTTCTCGGTCATATGGGCCTTCCCTGTTCGCTGCGCCGCCGGAGCGCGCATCCACATTCATCGTTGCGGTGAAGCACGCCGCTGCGCTCCATGCAACACCCGCGCCGGACGAACTTTTGCCGGCGACTGCGACGAAACTTCACACCTTCTCCTCGATCACACTGGCGCGCACGTCGTCCTCGATCAGCCGCCAGATGTGATCCACATAGCGCACGAATTCGGCCGTGCGCTTGATCGCGAGCGCGCGCGGACGCGGCAGCGCGATCACGACATTCTCCCGCAGCCGGCCCGGCCGGCGCGCGAACACGAGCACGCGGTCGGCCAGGAACACCGCCTCGTCGATCTGGTGCGTCACGAACAAGACGGTCTTGCGCCCCTCCTCCCAGATGCGCATCAGCTCCGTCTGCATGATCTCGCGGGTCTGCGCGTCGAGCGAGGAGAACGGCTCGTCCATCAGCAGGACTTGCGGGTCGATGGCGAGCGCGCGGGCGAGATTGACGCGCTGGCGCATGCCTCCCGACAGCTGGCGCGGATGGTAGTGCTCGAATCCCTCGAGGCCGACGAGCTTCAAGAGCTCCATCGTGCGCTGCCGTTCGGCCGGCCCGACTCGGCCCGCG
>WNGD01007583.1_pt1 | contig 11403 bp, 11 predicted proteins | sample 5400671 | NCBI WGS metagenome assembly WNGD01 (sample SAMN13153369, study PRJNA577476) | soil metagenome | isolation source: 40 cm soil or saprolite under grassland replicate 2 | place: USA:California | collected 2016-06-15
GCCGATGCGTCGCTGGTCAGCCCCCTGCTCACCTTCAATCCTGCCTTTACGCTGCTCCTCGCCTGGCCGACGCTCGGCGAAACCCCTGGCCTGCACCAAACCATCGGCGTGGCACTGGTCCTCTTCGGTGCCTACCTCCTCGAGGTCGAGGAAGCGCGCACAGGGCTGCTCGCGCCACTGCGCGTCTTGCTTGGGCGACCGGGAACTCTGCTGGCGATTGTCGCTTCCGCGCTGTGGGGAGCCACCACCGTCCTGGAGAAGCTTGCTATCGAGCATGTTACTCCTCCTAGTGGCCCGCTGGTGGCCCTGTTGGGAACGTTCCTCCTGGTAGTGCTCCTCACCCCTGGGGTATTCCGTCTATCTCAGCCAGAGAAGCCCTCTCCCACCGGGGGACTCTGGCAGGGGCTGCGTCCCCATGCACGTGCTCTTACCGCCGCCATCGTCCTGGCAGGAGTCGCCCCGCTCTTTGGCTTCACCGCCATTGCGCTTGGCCTGGTTGGGTATGTGACCACCCTCTTCAAACTCAGCGCCATCTTCACCATCCTGTGGGCACGGGTGTTTCTGGGCGAAGGCCAGATGCGCAGCCGCTTGCTTGGAGCATGCGTGATGGTGATTGGTGGAGTGCTGGTTGCCACGTAAGTCCCCCAACTGGCATGTGCGATATGTCCACCCTCAGTCGTGTTGGCGATCGCGGTGCGCCGTCTTCTGCAGGGCAAAGCGCCTGTAGAGCGCGAATGGGAAGAAGCCCGTTCGCACCAGCCGGTGTTCGAGCGGGGTTTCCCCAAAGGGCGTGAGGGCCTGGGCCTGCTCCACGGTCTGCGCTTTGACGAAGCGGAAGTCATAGATCCACACCCGTCCGCCTGGCCGTAGCACCCGGTAGAGTTCGCGCAGGGGCTGCGCGAGTTCAGACCAGTGATGCATGCTGATGGTCGATACCACCACGTCAAAGGACTGGTCGGCATAGGGGAGGTGCGCCACATCACCACTCTCGAAATGCACCCGCTCCTCCAGATGCTCATGCCGGGCATGCGCGCATGCCAACTTGATCATATCCTCCGACAGATCGATGCCGTAGACCTGCAGACCCGGGAGCCTGCGGGCGAGGTCCCTGACTAAGGTACCCGGACCGGTTCCCACATCCAGCACTTTCCCCTCAGCGAGGGGGAGCGCCGCAACGTCTGCGATGACCCGCTGATATAATCTCCGGGTTAGTCGCACCATTACCACATCGTAGATGCGGCCAGATGCCTGACCTCCGCATGGTGTCCAACCTCATGCCTATGCATGGTATCTACTCCTTTCAAGACGTTGGCAAGCACTGTATCCATCAACAGTTGCCTCCATGAACATAGTTGCACGATACAACTGCATGGTTGTAGTATACAACTAAGTGGTTGCATTGTGCAACTATGTCGTGGTAGAATGGCGGTATGGATAGCAGGCAGTTACAGGAGTTATTTCGCGAGTTTCTCCAGGCGCTCGGGCTGCACCGGCCCGACCAAGTGCCCACGGGCTTTGATCTCTCGCTCTCGGAGATGTTCGCGCTGCTAGCGCTCTCCGCCGGGGCTCCGGTATCGCAGCAGGCGCTGGCAGAGCAGCTGCACCTCGAGAAAAGTACCGTGAGCCGCCTCGTCCAGCACCTGGAGCAGAGGGGATGGGTGAGGAGGGTGCGTGACATGCACGATACGCGCATGTTCCGGCTACAGTTGAGCGAGACAGGGCACGAGCAAGTCTCGCGCCTAGTGAAGAGCCTTGCGGAGCGACATGAGCGTCTGCTGGCAGCGCTCAGGCCGGATGAGCAGGAAGCACTCGCTTATGGTCTGTCTGCGCTCGTTCGCGCTCTGCGCTCCGTCTAAAGGCTGCTGGTCTTTGCACCGGATGCTCTTCGTCGAGCGTTGGTCTATTGGAGAAGAAGAACGCGTTCCAGAACGAGTTGGGAACCCAGACAGCCAGGGCACCGGCAATCAGTAAGCCGAGCACGATATCGACCCAGACCGACGCCCAATCCATCACAAAGTAGTTGCTGACCGCGGTGAAACCTTTGGGGCTCCACAGTTTTTGCCAGAACGAGCCGCCGGACACGCTCATATCCATCGCGGCGTGCCCTTCCATTCTGCCCATCAGCCCCTGCTCCGCATGCGCTTTTGCCTCCTGCACCAGGCGAGGCGTGAGGGTGAGCCGGAAGATCACCGCAATGAAGAGCACCATGAGCAGGCCGCCGAGATACTCCGCGGCCGTAAACTGCCAGCCCAGCAAAACAACGAGAATGATGCCCAGCTCGATTACCAGGTTGGTCGAGGCCAGTTCAAAGGCCATCGCAGAGGTAAAGCTGGCCCCTTTCTGAAAGAGGGACCGGGCCAGAGCCACCGCGGCATAGGAGCAGGAGCTGGAAGCAATCCCAAAGAGGGTTGCCAGGGTCAGATTCTTCGGCGAGTCACCGCCCAAAGCCTTCGCCCTTGCCCGGCGCGACACTACCGCCTGGACGATCCCCGAGAGGGTAAAACCCAGAATGAGCGACCAGAGGATTTCCCACAACATGCTGAAGGACGTAAATAAGGCGTTGCCGATGCTCGTGATGATCTGCATAGAAATTCGCTCCCCCGGTTCTGTCTGATGGGCGGGATAAACGGAAGTGTTCCTCCTATGAAGACAGGGATGACAGGACAGACTTCGCTCTCTCTTGCCCGCCATCCCTGTGCCTTCACACAGTGATGCTACTTCGCGACCGTGTAGCCGGTGTCGTCGAGGACCTCCTCGATCTTCGTGAGTGCGACGATCGCGGGGTCGTAGTCGATATGGACGGTTTTGGTCGGGATATCGACCTTCACCTGCCTCACACCTTCCAGTTGTCCAACAGCCCCTTCAATCGCGTGCTGGCAATGCTCGCACGAGATGTCAGGAGCGACAAGCGTTGTCGATTCCATCAGTGCATATGCTCCTTTGGTAATGACGCGCATCGGCGTAAAAAAGAGACGTTACTGATTGCCGGCAATCGTGTAGAGTTGTACCAGTTCCTGGATGACCTGCTCTTCACGATCGCCCTTGATCCCTTCGGGGACACAGGTCCGCAAGTGCCCCTCCACGATCAGCGCTTCCAGTTTCTCCAGGGCTTTGCGGACCGCGTAGGTCTGGCGCAGGATGTCCACACAGTATTTATCCTCCTCCACCATCTTCCGAATACCGCCTATATGCCCCTCGATGTACGAGAGTCGCTTGAGCACCTCTGGCTTCCGATCCTCTTGCATGGCTTGTCTTCCTTTCGTCTCGTCGCAACAGCATTTTCAGCGTCCAAAGCGCCGCAAGCGCAGCGAATTGCTGACCACAGTCACCGATGAGAGCGCCATGGCTGCTGCCGCGAAGATGGGCGCGTTCTCGCGCAGGAACGGGATGAGCGGCGACAGGACAGCGGTCGGGATCAGGACCACGTTGTAGGCAAAGGCCCAGAAGAGGTTCTGCTTGATCGTACGCAGCGTTGCCTTTGAGAGCGCAAGCGCCGTCGCCACGCTTTTCAAATTGCCCTTGACCAGCGTGATGTCCGAGGCCTCCATGGCGATATCCGTCCCCGTGCCCATGGCGATGCCGGCATCGGCCTGCACCAGGGCGGGCGCATCGTTGATGCCGTCACCGGCAAAGGCCACCACCAGCCCCTGCTCCTGCAAGAGCTTGACTTGCTTGGCTTTGTCTTCCGGCAGCACCTCGGAGAGGACGCGCTCGGCGGGAATGCCCACCTGCGTGGCAACGGCCTGCGCGGCCCGCCGGTTGTCACCGGTGATCATCCACACCTGAAGCCCCTGCGCCTGCAGCTGCTCGACGGCCTCGCGCGAACCCACCTTGACGGTATCGGCCACGGCGAGGAGCCCCGCGACTTCGCCATCGATGGCAACGAGCATAGTGGTCTTGCCTCCCTGTTCCAACTCTGCCATCTGCTCCTCCAGCACCTGATAGGCGAGTGCGCGCTCGCTCATCAGGCGGCGCGTGCCGACCAGCACGCTATGCCCCTCGACGGTCGCCTCCAGACCACGCCCGGCAATGGCGGTAAAGCGCTCGGGAGACGCGCTAAGCGCGAGTCCTCGCGCCCTAGCGCCCTCGACCATGGCTTCGGCCAGGGGATGCTCGGAACCCTGTTCCGCCGAGGCGGCCAGACGCAGCACCTCGCCGGCCGGCCTGCTGTCCTCGCCGCCAACCGTGACGACATCCGTCAGTTCCGGCTTGCCACGGGTGACGGTCCCCGTTTTGTCGAGGAGCACCGCCCGCACCGCCTGGATGCGTTCCAGGCTCTCCCCACCCTTGATCAAGATGCCCTGCTCGGCACCCTTGCCCGTCCCCACCATGATGGCGGTCGGGGTGGCTAACCCCAGTGCACATGGGCAGGCAACGACCAGCACGGCCACTGCCGCGATGATGGCCACGATCCAGGGATTGCTGGCGGTTGCCATACCGGCTGCGCTGGTGCCAAGAAGAGCACCAGCAATCGCCCAACCGGTGAAGGTCAGCACCGCGATGACCAGCACAACCGGAACGAAAATGCTCGAAAAGGTGTCCGCCAGGCGCTGAATGGGTGCTTTGGAGCCTTGCGCCTGCTCGACTAGGCGAATGATACTCGCAAGGACGGTATCCGCTCCCACCTTTGTGGCGCGCATGCGGAGGAGTCCGCGTTGGTTGATGGTTGCGCCGATGAGTGGCTCTCCCACGGTCTTTTCAACGGGAATGCTCTCTCCCGTAATCATCGACTCGTCTACTGAGGAAAGGCCAGAGAGGACCACGCCATCCACGGGAATCTTCTCGCCGGGGCGCACCACCAGCTCATCACCTACCTGCACCTGCTCGATGGGAAGCTCCACTTCTTGTCCGGCCCGCAGCACGTGAGCCGTGCGCGCCTGTAAGCCGATCAGTTTCTTGATGGCCACATTGGTCTGCCCCTTGGCGCGTGCCTCCAGATACTTGCCCAGAAAGATCAGCGTCACGATCAAGGAGGTCGTGTCATAGAACGTCACGCCACCAACGATCTGCGGGAAGAACGTCGCGACCACACTCATCACGTAGGCAGCCGTCGAGCCGACCGAGATGAGGGTATCCATGTTGGCGCTCGCGTGCCGCAGTGTCTTAATGGCCCCGCGGTGAAATTCCCAGCCGACGATGGCCCAGACGGGTGTGGTGAGGACCAGCAGGAGCAGGTTCTCGCCTGGGAAGCGGTTCATGAAGAACATGCTGAGGATCACCACCGGCAGAGTCAGCGCGATGCCTAGGACGAGCAGGTTGCGCTTGCGTGTAATCTCCGCCTGCTTGCGCTGACTCTGCTCGTCCTGGGTGAAGACGCTGCTCAGTGGCGCGGCAGAAGCTCCGGCAAGAGCGCTCCCCTCACCTTCCTGCAGCGATTGTTGCGGCGCTGGCGCCTGGGGGATGGCTTTGTATCCGACCGCCTCCACCGATCTCACCATCTGCTCGATGGCCGTCCTGGTTGGGTCATACGTCACGCTGGCCTGCTCGCTCGCCAAATTGACGGAGGCCTCCAACACCCCCGGCACCTTCTTCAACCCTTTTTCAATACGCATAGCGCACGAGGCACATGTCATCCCTTCAAGGTTAAAGGTCGCGTTCGCTTCCGTTTCCGGCGCAGGCTCGCCGGGTTTCGCAAGTGGGACGACAAGCGGCGTGGCCTTATAGCCGCCCGCATTGACTTTCTGCACCATCTGTTCCACGCTTGTCTGAACCGGATCGTAGGTAACGGTGGCTCGTTCGGTGGCAAGATTCACGCTAACATCTTTCACACCGGGAACCTTCTTCAGCCCTTTCTCGATACGCATGGCGCACGAGGCGCACGTCATTCCCTCTAGGGCCAACAGCGCACGGTTCTCAACTAGCGAATCCCATTGAGAACGAAGTTCCTCTCCTTTTTCTACGATCGAAGGCCGAATATCTGAAGCCATGATGATCACCTGTATCTTCGCTTATCATTAACCCATACCCCCCTGGTAGGGGTAAGAATAGTATACGGTACTACGAAGGGTTGTGTCAAGGGTTCGCTGGACTCGATATACTACGGTGGGGACATGTTGCGTAGACGCAGTAGTAATCCAAATCCTACCGTGGGCGCAGAATAATGATAGATATGAGTATGCTGTCTGATTCTACTACTCGCTTCAATTTGGATGACTTGTGCCCGTTATCCCATATTGCTCTCACCATGGGAACAAAATGTAGGGCATGCTCGTCTCCTTTGATAAGCGCTCCAATGCGCATTCGGGAGCCAACTCGCCTTGTGTTTGCTGATTGCTCTTCAGCTCAACATCTATACAGTCCAGGAAGGAATCATGAAACGCTCAACATTGGCCGTGACGCTGCTCTCTCTCCTCCTGTTTGCATGGGTTGGACTGGCCGCCTGTGGCTCAAATTCAGGACATGCTGCTCAGCAAAACACACTGACTCCAAACGATATGCAAAGGAGCGCGATGGGATTGAACGAACTGATAGCTCAACTGAAAGCTGCTGGTGCGACAGTTGTAGCTGGCGCGGATTTAAACCAGCCATTCATGGATGTCAAAGGGCACACCCTCATACTGAATGGTGAACAGATACAGGTCTACGAATACGCCAGCGTCTCCGATGCGGATAAGCAAGCCTCACACATCTCACCGGATGGGACCTCGTTTACGACCGTTTCATCAGGTGGTGTGCCAACCGGTGCGGCTCAAGTGGATTGGATCAAACCGCCGCACCTTTATAAAGCGGGACGGATCATAGTGATCTACATTGGAACAAATGAGTCTCTTATTCACCTATTGGTAAGGGTTTTAGGAAAGCAGTTTGCAGGGATATAGTATCAGTCAGCCTGAAAACAGGGGGGTTTCAATATCCCCTTTTCTTCGACATAAAGCTTCATCAACTTTTTGAGCGCACAAACCGGACCACCCTATACTGCCCATTGGCCTGCTTGGCTGGCCAATACATTTGTGTTTCTTTCTGTCTTCCCTCCTTTTTATGCTTAGAGCACCCCAAATCATGTGGTCTGTGAGTCGTATTTCTGTAGACGATTTCTGGGCTGTGTTGGGGAACCTAAGCGACGGGGGTGACCCCGTCGCTTAGGTTCCCCATTTTATGCATCAAAGCACAGGTCGTTGCACACCGGGCGTTCAGGCATCGGGTATATGCAGCCATTTCGATAACGCCATGCCGATATGGCTCATGGCCGGAAACGGCGGCGTGACAATGTTGCCCGCTTTCATCGTTTGAACCAGGCTCAGGATCGCCAGTATTACTAGCACCACAACATATGCGACCGGCACAAGATGCTCTTCAATCGCTCTGGCTGTGAGATAACCCACGATCGGGAGATACAAACAACGGACGTGATGACGCCTGGCGTATACTGCCTGAAGTACAGTGTATAGAAGAGGTGCTGAAGCGCATTCAGGAAAGCACCCGCGGCGAAAGGGAGAAGCACGAAGGCCGCTATGGTCGGGTTGTTGGGCAAGGCGGCGAGAGCAGTCCAGAGAAAGCCGAACAAGGTGAAAAACACCAAGAACGTGCGAACACCGGCGTTGGTCTTGGCTGGCAAATTAACGAAGTTGCGCTGCTCCCAGCGGAGGATGTTCCATTCCTCTGCTTCGTGGAGGAGGAGTGCAACTGGCAAGAGCCAGATAGCGGTTAAGAAAGACACATGGATACCTTATGTATGACTTTTTGTAAGCATCATGCCATTCTCGTGTTTTTTTGTCAAACGAATCGGGGGTCTCCCTGTAATCTGACGCATAAATCCATCATTTGGGTGAAGATATGCCAAAGTCGAGACGTCGTGTATGGGTTTGGTAGTCAACACGGGCCGAGGCCCTCATGATCGTACCCACTCCGCTCGCTTCTGCTGCCTTGAATGTAACCTGACGCTACGCTGAGTCTTTGATCGGTTTCTTGGACAGGCTCTTGTAATGGTCGGCATCCTTATGCTATACTTCCATAGACCCCTACCCAGGGGGTATGGATTAGATGCGGGCGACAAGCTGGGTAGTCAAATTCAGCAGCAGGGAGCAGAGAGGGATTGGCCGATTCCTGAGGGAGGAGTGAAGTGATGAGAACCGTTACGTTGCCGGTCAAAGGGCTCAACTTTGCCGGGTGCGCGCTCGAGATCGAGAAAAACCTGAGCAAGCTTGCACCAATCGCGCAGGTAGCAGCGAGCTATGTCTCGCAGACGGTCATGATTACCTACGATGAGACGCGGCTCGATGAGTCGGTGCTTCGCGAGATGGTCAAAGATTGCGGTTTCGCCTGTGGAGGACCCCTCACCCGATTCCCGGGACCAGGCGCCAGTGTTTTACAGCCTACAGGAGCGGCTCGTGCCCCTGGGACGACGGGACCCCCCGCGGTGGAAAATCGTACGACGGCTGCGGCCCCCGAGAAGATGGACATGGGTATCGTGGATCACCGCACGATGGGCCACGACATGAGCGATCCAGCCATGGCGCGGGCGATGGAAGCCGATATGCGCAACCGCTTCTTCGTGTCGCTGGTGCTGACCATCCCCGTCATCCTGTACTCTCCACTGGGCACGAATCTCTTCAAGTTGCACCTGCCTACCCCCTTTGGCATCAGCCCCAACTGGGTCCTGCTCGTGCTTGCCACCCCGATTGTCTGGTGGGGCGGCTGGATCTTTCACTCCGGGGCCTGGCGCGCCTTGCGCAATCGCACGCTCGACATGAATGTGCTGGTCAGCCTGGGGGTGCTGGTGGCCTACTTCTTCAGTGTCTTTGTTACATTGTTTGCCCCACACATAGAGACGAGCTACGATGCGGCAGCCATGCTCGTGACCTTTGTGCTATTCGGTCACTGGATGGAGATGCGCAGCCGCCGTGGCTCCTCCGATGCGCTCAACGCCCTCCTCCGCCTCGCGCCCTCGCAAGCCAATATCATCCGGCCCACTGGAGAGGTAGAGACAGTACCCGTCGAACAGGTGCAGGTAGGGGACCTGCTCCTGTTGCGTCCTGGGGAAAAAGTGCCGGTCGATGGTCTCGTGACCGAGGGTGAAAGCGCTCTCGACGAGAGCATGGTGACCGGTGAGAGCATCCCCGTCAGCAAGCAGCAAGGCTCCGAAGTGATCGGGGGTACGGTGAACGGGTCCGGGTCGCTTCGCTTCAAGGCGACCAAGGTCGGAAGCGACACGGCGCTCGCCCAAATTGTGCAACTGGTGCAGACGGCGCAGAATTCCAAAGCGCCCGCCCAGCGTCTGGCGGACCGAGCGGCGGAGTGGTTAGTCCTGGCGGCAATGAGCGCCGGTGTGCTGACCTTCCTCGTCTGGTACTTCATGATTGGGCAGACGGCCCTGTTCGCATTGACACTGGCGGTGACGGCGGTGGTCATCGCCTGTCCCGATGCGCTCGGTTTGGCAACCCCAACTGCGGTAGCGGTTGGCACAGGCATCGGAGCCAGAAACGGCATCCTGATCAAAAACGCGACGGCCCTGGAGCAAACGTCAAAGATTCAGGCCATCATTTTTGATAAGACCGGGACGCTCACCGAGGGCGAGCCGGCGGTGACCAATCTCGTTGCTTTCGCAGCGGGCAAACTGGCGGGGCTGGACGAATCCCGGCTGCTGCAAGTGGCGGCAACGGCGGAAGCGGACTCCGAGCATCCCCTGGCAAGCGCCATGGTAGAGGGGGCGAAGGATCGCGAGCTGGCGCTGTTGCCCTATAGTCAGTTTCAAGCGATTGCTGGAGGGGGAGTGCAGGCGGTGGTTGACGGCAACACCATGCTGGTCGGGACGCCGAAACTGCTGGCAGAGCACAATATCCCCTTAAAGCCTGCCGAACAAGAAGAACTGGCCACACTGCAGGCCGAGGGGAAAACGGCGATGCTGGTGGCGATGAACGGCCAGGCGGTCGGCCTGGTCGCGGTCGCTGACCGTGTGCGAACAACTGCTCGCGAGACGATTGCCCGACTTAAAGCTTTGGGCATTCAGGTCGCGATGCTGACCGGAGATAATCGTCGCACAGCAGAGGCTGTCGGTCGCGAGCTGGGCATTGACCGCGTGTTTGCCGAGGTGCAACCCTCTGACAAGGCGAACTATGTGAAGCAGCTCCAGAGCGAGGGGCTGTTCACCGCGATGGTAGGCGACGGGGTCAATGATGCGCCAGCACTGGTACAGGCAGACCTCGGGATAGCCATTGGCGCGGGGACGGGCGTCGCGATTGAGACGGCTGAAGTCGTTTTGATGCGCAGTGACCCGCTGGATGTGCTGGCGGCCATCCGTCTCTCCAAGGCCACCGTCACCAAGATGAAGCAAAACCTGTTCTGGGCAGCCATCTACAACCTGATCGCCATTCCCGTCGCGGCAGGTGTGCTTTATCCCTTCGGTATCCTGCTCGCACCAGAAGTGGGAGCGCTGGCGATGAGCGCCAGCTCCATTACGGTTGCGACCAATGCGGTGCTGCTCAAGGGGGTGGAGAAGAAACTGCGGGAAGAGGAACAGTGACATTCCTCACCTCGTCGAATTTGCTCGGAAGTGGTGGCGATCGTAGATATGTACGGCGTCGGATCACGAACTCCACGCTGACTCTGCCGTTTCAGGCATCGACCGTTTGCTCTATGAACACCGTTCCGGCGGAGCCATTGACGGTGATCAATGTCACGATCAGCGCAGTCGTGTCATAGAAGGTCACGCCGACGCTCTGCGGCAAAAAGGTGGCGACGAGGCTCATGACATAGGCGGCCGTTGAGCCGACCGAGACGAGCGTATCCATATTGGCGCTGGTGTGCCGCAGGGTCTTGATAGCTCCCCGGTGAAACTCCCAGCCGGATGGCCCAGGCGGGCGTGGTGAGCGCCAGTAGCAGCAGATTCTCGCCGGGAAAGCGGTTCATGAAGAACATGCTGAGGATAATCACCGGCAGCGCGAGGACGACGCCCAGCAGGAGCAGGTTGCGCTTGCGCGCGATCTCTCTTTCCGTTTCCGCGCACTCTGCCCATCCTCCGCTACAAGGCTGGTTGCGAGAGTAGCATGCGCATCAGTAGCGCCACTTGTCGAGCCGGCAGCCTCAGCCTGCATCGGCACCTCAGCAGGTGTAGCTTTTGGCGCGAGAAGCGGTGCGGCTTTATAGCCGACCGCCTCGACCTTCTGCAACAGCTGCTCGATGCCGGTCAGCGAAGGATCGTAGGTGACGGTTCCGCGCTCGGTGGCGAGATTCACGCTGGCGTCTAGCACGCCGGGAACCCTTTTGAGCCCTTTCTCAATACGTATGGCGCACGAGGCGCAGGTCATCCCTTCCAGTGCGAGGGTGGTATGGCTCACCTCTAAGAACTTATCCGGAAACCTGTAAGGAGGAAACCCGATCACAGTGTTGAAAGCAAATCAGAGCACAGGCCAGACACAGCAAGGTCAGATAGGACCAAGGACGCTTTTCCCAGCGGATCAACAGGCG
>WNGD01008563.1_pt1 | contig 11402 bp, 9 predicted proteins | sample 5400671 | NCBI WGS metagenome assembly WNGD01 (sample SAMN13153369, study PRJNA577476) | soil metagenome | isolation source: 40 cm soil or saprolite under grassland replicate 2 | place: USA:California | collected 2016-06-15
CACCGCCTCCTGGAGGACTCGCCGATCGTCGCCAGCCACCGCGAGAACGATCCGCGCGTGCAAGACGCCTACTCCTTGCGCTGCGCGCCGCAGGTGAACGGTGCCGCCCGCGACACCCTGGCTCATTCTCGGCGAGTCGCGGAGGCGGAGCTCGCCTCGGCGATCGACAACCCGATGATCCTTCCGGACGGCCGGGTCGAGTCGTGCGGGAACTTCCACGGCGCTCCGGTGGCTTTGGCGTGCGACTTCCTGGCGATCGCCTCCGCCGAGGTCGGCGCGATCGCCGAGCGGCGAACCGACCGCCTCCTCGACCCGGCTCGCTCACAGGGCCTGCCTCCCTTCCTGGCCGAGGGTCCGGGCGTCAACTCCGGGCTGATGCTCGCCCAGTACACGCAGGCGGCCATGGTCGCCGAGAATCGCCGTCTGGCAGCGCCGGCCACCGTCGATTCGCTGCCGACCAGCGCCATGCAGGAGGATCACGTGCCGATGGGTTGGGGAGCGGCCCGGAAGCTGCGCACCTCGATCTCCAATCTCGCGGCCATCCTCGCGATTGAGCTGGTCGTCGCCGCCCGCGGCCTCGATCTGCGGGCCCCGCTCGAGCCCGGGGCCGGCACGGCCGCGGCATTGGGGGCCGTGAGGGCCGCCGGCGTCCCCGGCACGGGACCCGACCGGTGGCTTGCCCCGGAGCTGGCGGCCGCGGAGAGCCTGGTCGCATCCGGCGACCTCCTGGCGGCCGTCGAGGGCTCGGTCGGAGAGCTCGAGTGAGCGGTCCACGGGAGGTGCGCGCCCCGACGGGAGCCAGGATCTCCTGCCGCGGATGGCAGCAGGAGGCGCCGATGCGGATGCTGATGAACAACCTCGACCCAGAGGTCGCCGAGCGGCCCGACGACCTGGTCGTTTACGGAGGGACCGGGCGGGCTGCGAGGTCCTGGGAGGCGTTCGATGCGATCGTGGCCACCCTGCGCACCCTCGGCGATGACGAGACGATGCTCGTCCAATCCGGTAAGCCCGTTGGCGTCTTTCGCACCCACGAGTGGGCTCCCCGGGTCCTGATCGCCAACTCCAACCTGGTCCCCGAGTGGGCCAGCTGGGAGGAATTCCGAAGGCTCGAGCAGCTCGGGCTGACCATGTACGGCCAGATGACCGCGGGCTCGTGGATCTACATCGGAAGCCAGGGAATCGTCCAGGGGACCTACGAGTGCTTCGCCGAGATCTCCCGTCGCCGCTTCGGGGGCTCGCTGGCCGGCACGATCACGCTCACCGCAGGCCTCGGCGGCATGGGCGGCGCCCAGCCGCTGGCGGTGACCATGAACGGCGGCGTTGCGCTCTGCGTCGAGGTCGACCCGCAAAGGATCCGCCGCCGGTTGGAGACCCGCTACCTCGACGAGCAGGTCGAGAACCTCGCCGACGCGGTCTCTCGCTGTGAGGCGGCAAAGGCCGAGCGGCGCCCGCTCAGCGTCGGCCTGTGCGCCAACGCGGCCGACGTGGTGCCGGAATTGCGCCGGATGGGATTCGAGGCCGACATCGTCACCGATCAGACCTCAGCACACGATCCCCTGAACGGCTATGTGCCCAACCTGATCACCCCGCAGGAGGCCGGGGAGCTTCGCGAGGCCGACCCCGACGAGTACGTGCGTCGCGCGCGGGCAGCCTGTGCGGCGCACTGCGCCGCCATGGTGGGCTTCCTCGACGACGGATCGGAGGTCTTCGACTACGGCAACAGCCTGCGCGCGGAGGCTCAGCTCGGCGGCTTCGAGCGGGCCTTCGCCTACCCCGGCTTCGTCCCCGCCTACATAAGGCCGCTGTTCTGCGAGGGCAAGGGACCGTTCCGCTGGGTGGCGCTGTCGGGCGAGGAGGCTGACATCGAGGCGACCGACCGCGCGGTGCTCGAGGAGATCCCGGGCGATCCAGCCCTGGAGCGCTGGATCCGGCTGGCCGGCGAGCGGATCGCCTACCAGGGGTTGCCGGCGAGGATCTGCTGGGCCGGCTACGGCGAGCGCCACCGGCTCGGGCTGCGATTCAACGACATGGTGCGCTCGGGAGAGCTCCGAGCGCCGATCGTGATCGGCCGCGACCACCTCGATTCCGGCTCGGTGGCGTCTCCCTACCGCGAAACGGAGTCGATGGTCGACGGCTCGGACGCGATCGCCGACTGGCCGCTCTTGAACGCGCTCGTCAACACCGCCGCCGGAGCCTCGTGGGTCAGCATTCACCACGGGGGCGGCGTCGGGATCGGCCGCTCGATCCACGCCGGCATGGTCTGCGTCGCCGATGGGACCGATCTCGCCGCGCAGAAGTTGGAGCGGGTGCTCACCGCCGATCCGGGGACCGGGGTGATGCGACACGCCGACGCCGGGTATGACCGGGCGCGGGCGGTCGCCGCGCGGCGCGGCGTGCGGATCCCGATGGCGGCGGACTGAGAGGGCTGGGCGTGAGCTCGCCCGCGTCCCGGGCCCAGACCATATGCCTGACCAAAGCCGCGCAGGTCGTGCGGCCGCCCGAGGACGGGCTGCCGTTCCTTCGGCACGATCGCGCCGCAGAGCTTCGTTTCGACCCGGTCCCGGTGACGATCGCGGGCGGCACGATCGCCGCCTTCGAGGAGACCGACGCAGAGCTTCGCATCGACGCCTCCGGCTGCGCGGTGGTGCCCGGCTTCGTCGACTGCCACACGCATCTTCCGTTCGCCGGATGGCGGGCCGGCGAGTACGAGCTCAAGGTCAGCGGCGCCAGCTACGAGGAGATCGCCCGGGCAGGGGGAGGAATAGCGGCGTCGGCCGCGGCCCTGGCCGAGGCCGGGGACGCCCAGGTCCTCGGCCAGGCCAAGTCGCTGGCGGACGAGATGCTGGCGTGGGGCACAACCGCCTTTGAGTGCAAAAGCGGCTACGGGCTCTCCGCCGAAGGTGAGCTCCGCGCCCTGCGGCTGGCCGATGAGCTCGATCGCTTGGTCAGTCAGACGACGGTCTCGACGGCGCTGCTCGCCCACGCGGTGCCGCCCGGCTACAGCGCGGATGCCTGGATGGACGAGGTGGAGTCCCTGCTCCCGCGCGTCACCGATGAGACGGATGCGACCGCCCTGGATATATACGTGGAGTCGATCGCGTTCTCCAACCAGCACCTCGCCCGCCTCGGCGAGCTCGCCGCCGACGCGGGCCTCGCGCTTCGCTGCCATGTCGAGCAGTTCACAGGTAACCGGTCGGTGCCGGTGGCGCTCGAGCACGGGGCGCGCTCGGTGGACCATCTGGCCTGCCTCCATCCGGACGACCTCGAACCGTTGGCGGCGAGCGAGTGCGCCGCGGTCCTGCTCCCGGGCGCCGAGTTCATGGCGGCCGAGCGCACCGCGCCGGCCCGTGAGCTCGCGAACGCCGGCGCGATCTGCGCCCTGGCGACGGACGCCAACCCCGGGACTTCGCCGCTGGTCTCGCTGCCGCTCGTGATCGGCCTCGCGGTGAGGCGGTACGGCTGGACGGCCGGCGAGGCGGTGCTCGCCGCTACGCACAACGCCGCCTGGGTGATCGGCTTGCACGAGCGCCTCGGGTCGCTGGAGATCGGAAAGAGCGCCGACCTCCTCCTCCTCGACGCCCCGATCGAGCACCTGCCCTACCGCCTCGGCCACAACCCGGTGCTGGCCGCCTTTCGGGCCGGCGAGCTGCTGTACGTGCGCGCCGACACTGCGGCCCGATTCGATGTCTGAGCCCGCGGGCCGCTACGAGATCCCGGCGATGCCGAACGCCCACTCGCACGCCTTCCAGCGGGGCCTGCGGGGGGTCGGCGAGCGACCGGCGCCGGCGACCGCGGGCAGCGACGACTTCTGGAGCTGGCGCGAGGAGATGTACCGGCTTGCGGGCTCGCTGGAGCTCGACTCGATGCACGATGCCGCCGTGGCGGCCTTCGCCGAGATGGGTCAGGCCGGCTACGGCGCCGTGGGCGAGTTCCACTATCTCCATCACCGGGCCGACGGGACGCCGTACGACGATCCGAACCAGATGGCGATCGCGGTCGCCGAGGGGGCGATCGCCGAGGGCCTTCCGATCGTGCTCCTGCCTGCCGCCTACCACCGGGCCGGCTGGGACGGTGCCGACCTCGAGCCCGAAGGCGCGCAACGGCGGTTCTCCGACCCCGACGTCGAGACCTTCCTGGAGCGTGTCGATCGGTTGCGTGAATGGGCCGAGGGACGGGCCGAGGTGGAGGTGGGGGTGGCGGCCCACAGCGTCCGCGCCCTGCCCGCGAGCTGGCTCGAGCGGATCGCCGCCCACGCCGAGGAGCGGGGAATGGTGCGCCACGTCCACGCCTCGGAGCAGCGCCGCGAGGTCGAGGCCTGCCGCTCGGAGCATGGCTGCTCGCCGATCGCCCTGCTTCAACGGACCGGGTTCCTGGGCCCGCGGACGAGCGTTGTCCACGGGATTCACGTCGACGCCAAGGACGTCGCCATGCTGGCGTCCACCCGGACGATCGTGATCTCGTGCCCGACCACGGAGGGAAACCTCGGCGACGGCCACTTTCCGGCGCTCGCCTATCGCGACGCCGGCGTCCGGATGGCGATCGGCAGCGACTCCCAGGTCAGGGTCGATCCCTTCGAGGAGGTCCGCGAGCTCGAGACGGGCGCCCGGCGCCAGGGGCAGACCCGCAGCGGGTTGCTCGCCGCCTACGGCGATCTCTGGGCCGAGCTCGCCGGCAACGGGGCGGCCAGCCTCGGCCTCGACCCCGATCGCCTCGACCGCGTCGAGCTCGACCTCACCCACCCGGCGCTTCGCGATGTGCCTCCCGAGGACCTCCCGCTGGCGATCGCCACCTGCGCTACCGCGAACGCGGTGGCCGGACGCGCGCCGACGGACTGACGGCGGCGGCGCCGTCAGTGTTGCCCTCAGGCTTGACGCCACCTAATCCGCGCGTACCGTGTGGTATGGCTCGGTATCGGTCTGCGTTCGAAGGAAAGTCCTCACCGGAAGACGAAGGCGGAGGTCGACCTGGCGTCCTCGTCCGCTACCGCGTCTTCGGTGGTCCGGCGGCCGTCGATCAGCGGCTCACCGTATTCGAGGACGGTGCCGTGCAGCTGGATGAGCGGCACCGCAGCCGCGACCCCACGTGGTTGCGGCTTGACGCACCCGAGCTGGACAGGCTTCGCGCCGCGCTCGAGGAGCTGCCCGCGCGGCGCTGGTCGATCCTCGCCAGGCTGGGGCTGATGAGGGTCAAGAACCTGTTCGCCCTGTTCCCGAACGTGCGCATGCCCTCGGGCGCGCACTTCCAGCTCAAGCGGGGCCGCCGCGCGATCGTTGGGGGGACGGCCGAGGACCCGGACCTCGCGGCGCTCGTGGAGCTGCTCGACTCGCTCCGCGTGCAAGCCGTGCGCACGCATCCCCGTTGATCGCCCCCTAATCGGGCCGCTGTCGCCCAGGGACGACGAGCAAGCGCGGGCGGACGACCTCCGAAACAGCGCGTCTAAGACGGCGTTGGAGGATCGGAGAGCACCCGGTTGGCGAGCAGGCCGAAGGCCTCGATGCCGGTGGCAAGGTCGGGCTCGGGGGTGTCCTCCTGCTTGGCGTGGCTGATGCCGCTCGCAGACGGACAGAAGACCATCGCAGCCGGCAGGACGCGGGCGACCTCGGCGGCGTCGTGGAGGGCGCCGCTGGTGAGCACGCGGTCCGAGCCCGCCGCTTCGCGGCAGGCCTCCCGCGCTGCGGCGATCAGACGCGAGTCGAACGGGATCGGCTCGATTCGCCACACCGGCTCCGATGCGTGCTCGCAGCCACGCTTCGCCGCCACCGCCTCGGCCGCGGCCAGGCCCTCGGCGAGCATCGATGCGAGCTCCTCGGCCTGGGGGTGGCGCAGGTCGATCAACAGCTCGGCCTCACCCGCCACCGCGGTCGGGATCCCGGGCCGCAGCGCGAGCGCACCGGTGGTCGCAACGCCGCCATGGCGACGGCCGATCTCCTCGACCCGCAGGGCGTACTCGGCCGCGGCGAGAGCGGCGTCGCGTCGGCGGTCCATGGGCGTGGTGCCGGCGTGCGAGGCCTGGCCGCTGAAACGGAAGCGGTGACGCTCGACCCCGGCGCACCCGCTGACCGCGGCGGCCCGCAGGCCCTCCGCCTCGAGGACCGGCCCCTGCTCGATGTGGAGCTCGAGGTAGGCGGCGAGCCGCTCCCGGCGGCTGGCCGCCTCCGGCGCCCGATCCAGATCAACGCCGTTCTGCGCCAGCACGTCGACGAGCATCCCGCCCTCTGGGTCGCGCAGGCCCCGCACCTCGGCGGGGTCGAGGGTCCCCGAGAAGGCGGAGCTGCCGAACAGGCTGCGGCCGAAGCGGGCGCCTTCCTCGTCGGCCCAGTCCACGAGCATCAGGGTCCGAGGCGGGGGGACGCCCGCCTCGGACCACGCCCTGATCACGCCGAGCGCCGCCATCACCCCGAGCGCGCCGTCCAGCCAGCCACCCTCCGGCACCGAGTCGAGGTGCGACCCAAGCGCCAGCGCCGGCTCTTGCTCACCCTCCAAGGAGGCCCAGAGATTTCCGGCCGGGTCGGGCTCGGCTGTGAGGCCGATCTCGCCGAGCAGCTCGCCGAGCAGCGATCGTGCCTCGCACCACCCATCGCCCCAGCACAGACGCTGAGCCCCGTCGGCCCCTCCGGTGCGGCGATCGAGCTCGCGCAAGTCGGCGATCACCCGGCCGGAGTTGATCTCGGGTCCGCCGCTCATCCGCTCAGGCGCTGGCGGCGAAGCGCCTGCACCAAGCAGTGGGCGCCGCCGCCCCCCAGCATGAACATCGACAGGTCGAGCTCCTCGACGGTCAGCCCGCGGGCGCGCATCGGCGCGTTCAGCGAGTCGGCTCCGGCAACCGAGAGCACGCGCTCGTCACCGAGCGAGATCGCGTTGGCGCCGAGCTGGAAGGCGTCCTCGGCGGACACCTCGATCAGCTCGAAGCGGCGGTCCCGAAGCCAGGTCACGAAGCCGGCCGACAGCACATCGGTGCAGGCCGCGGCCAGCCGCTCCCCGAGGACCGCGAGCAGCACGTCGATGTGGACGAAGCGCTCGGGGATCGGCTCCACACGGACTTCCCACCCGTCCTCGGCCAGCCAGCCGGCGAGCTGCCGTGCCGCCGGCTCCTGGGTGCGATCCTCGCCGGCGCCGATCACAGCGCAGCCCGGCTCGAGGATCATCACGTCGCCCCCCTCCAGCGCCCCGGCCGTGATCATGCCGCGAATCGGGATCTCACTGCCCTGGTAGAACCGGATCGCGGCCGCGTACTCGCCGCGCCGCCACCACTGGTGGAGCTGTGTGATCACCGCCCCACCCGGGGTCATCGCGCTCGAGTCGCGAGCGAAGACCTGATATGGCAGCGCCGCGTCGGGCTCCAGGAAGTGGACCCGCACCCCTGCTTCCTCGTAGGCGGTGACCATCGCCGCGTGCTGGCGGCGCGCCAGGTCGCCGTCGAAGCGCCGCCCGCTCTCGAGGGTCGCGCGGGAGATCGCGCTGGTCGGCAGCCAGCGGAAGTTGTCGGGGCGGCAGACGAGCACGTCCAGCAGCCGTCCGTGCTCGGAGTCGACGCCCCAGGCGGGCTCAGGCTGTCGGGCCGCCGGGCCCTCGCTCACTCGCTGACCACCCGAATTGTGCGGAGGCTTCGGTCCACGGCTCCCCTCACCCAGCCGCCATGCTCGACCACCTCGTGGATGTAGTCGACGGTCTCCTGGGTCAAGCGCTCTCCGGGCAGCACGTTCGGGATCCCGGGCGGGTAGGCGGCCAGGGACTCCGCGGCCACGCGCCCCACCGCCTCGTCGAACGGCACCACCTCCTGCGGCCCGAAGAAGGCCTCGCGCGGGGGCGCCTCGAGGCTCCCCCAGGGCGGCGGGGGCGTGAATGGCCGCTTCGGCAGCTGGGGCTCGGCCCCGAGGGCCTCGACCGCCCGGCGCATGGCGGCGGCGAAGCGCCCCGCGCTCCGCGCCGCGTTCTCTCCCATCCCGAACGCCGCGACGACCACGTTCTCGGAGACCAGCTCGAGGTTGATGTCGTCCAGCTCGCGCATCAGCGAGGCGAGCCGCGTGCCGGTGCTGCCGGTAGCGCGGACGTCGATCGAGAGACGCAGCGGGTCCCAGCCATGGACCCCCGGGCGACCGACCAGCCGCTCGTCGAGGACCTCCAGCCCTCCTATCCGCTGGACCTCGGCTCGGGCCCGCTCGACTCCCGCGAGAGTCTCGGCGAGCAGCTCCGTCCCGTGAACCGCCGCTTGTCGACGCGCGGCGTCCAGGGAGGCGGTGAGAAGGGCGCTCGGACTGGTCGATTCGGTCAAGGTCACGCAGCGATCGACCACGTCCTCGTCGATCACCCCGCCCCGGCCGAGGTGGAGGATCGCGGACTGGGTGAGGCTGCCGAGCAGCTTGTGCACCGAGGAGAGGACGAGGTCGGCATCGCACTCCAGCGCGCTCGCCGGCAGAAGCGGAGAGAAGCGCAGATGAGAGCCCCAGGCCTCGTCCACGACCAGCGGCAGGTTTCGGTCGTGGCAGACCTCAGCCAGCCCGGTGACGTCGGCGACCGCGCCGAAGTAGGTGGGAGACACGGTCAGCGCCGCGACGGCATCCGGTGAGCGGTCGAGTGCCTCGGCGAGCGACTCCGGAGTCAGGCAATGGGCGACGCCGAGCTCGGCGTCGAGCTCGGGTGCGACGAAGCTCGGCTCCAAGCCGGCGAGGATGATCCCGTCGATGGTGCTCGAGTGGGCGTTGCGCTGAACAACGACGCGCTTGCCGGCGTGGCGAAGCGCGAGGCAGGTGCCGTGGTTGCCCTGTGAGGCGCCGTTGATCAGAAACCAGCTCCGCCGCGCGCCCCACGCCTTCGCGGCGAGGCGCTGAGCCTGCTGGAACGGGGAGTCCGCCCCGACGTCGATGCCCTCGATCCCGGCGGGAACGTCACGGTCGAATGCCGCCTGGCCAAGCGCGTCGATCGCCGCCGGGTCCGCTCCGTGTCCCCCCTTGTGCCCGGGGACGTGGAAGCGGCCGGGCCGGCGCTCCGCGTACTCGACGATCGCGTCCAGGTAGGGCGTCTGGTCCTGCTCGGTGCGCCCCTCCGTCGGGCGCCCGGCGCCCGTCGCCGATTGCAGAGCGTCCCCAGACATCCGCCCTGGACTCTAGTGCCGGGCCGGCCACGGCCGTGGGATCAGCCACCTAGGTCCCTGGTACCGTTCGATCGTCCTCGTATGGACGACGACCACCCTCCTCGAAGTACCAAGGACATAGGCGACGCCCGTAGTCCGGGCGGGTCTGCCCTGCGCCGGCCGTGAGGGTCCTGCTTCTCATCCTGCTGCTGCTGCTCGTGGTGCTGAACGGGCTCTTCGTCGCCGCCGAGATCGGGCTGGTGCGCTCGCGGCGCGCACGACTCGAGGTGATGGCGAACGAGGGCGAGCGGGGTGCTCAGCAGGCGCTGCAGCAGATCAAGCGCATGGCCGAGTTCATCGCCGCCTGCCAGGTGGGCATCACCCTGACCTCGATCGGGATCGGGTTCCTCGCGATTCCCCGCGCCGAGAGTACTGCGCGGCGACTCGCGCGACCGCTTGGTGCCTTCCGGGTCATCAGCGCGCCGTTCACGCTGGGGCTGACCAAGGTCGCAAGCGCGATCGTGGGACTGTTCGGAGCCCCGGCATCCCTGGACGAGCAGGCCAGCTCCGAGGATCTGAAGATCATCATCTCCCAGTCGCAGACTGGAGGCTCGCTCGACCCGGGAGAGGCGGTGATGCTCGGCGGCGTCTTCCATCTGCACGAGCAGGAGGCGCGCGAGGTGATGACGCCGATCCCCGCCGTGATCACCGTCAACGCCTCGGAAACGGTCGAGGAGGCGCTGCAGCGCTGCGTCTCCTCGGGTCACACCAGGCTGATCGCGATCGAGGACGACAACCCCGACCGAGTGCGGGGCGTCGTCCACAACAACAGCCTCGCGCGCCTCTACATGAACGCGGGCCCGGACACCTCGATCGAGCCGGCGATCCGCGAGGTGCCGATCTTCCCCGAGACCAAGCCGCTCGACGACCTGCTCGCCGAGCTGCAGCGCCAGCGCAGCTCGATCGCCGTGGTCTCGGACGAGTACGGCCGCACCGTGGGCATCGTCACCGTCGAGGACATCGTCGAGGAGGTGGTGGGGGAGATCGAGGACGAGACCGATCCGCGGGCCGCCTCGATGCGACGGCTCACCGACGGTGACTGGTACGTGCGGGGCCACATCTCCCTCGGCGATCTCGAGGACGTGGGGATCCAGCTTCCGGTCTCCTCGGACGCCTTCAACTCGATCGGCGGCTACGTCTTCTCAGAGCTTGGTCGCCTGCCGAAGCGCGGCGACAGGATCGAGGCGAACGGATACGAGATCAGGGTCGAGTCGGTGCGAGAGAACCGGATCGTCGCCGTTCGCATCCATCCGTCATGGCGAGGCTCAAACCCGCAATTAGCGGCTTTCAGACCCCCTGGCTTCCGTCCGCGAACGGCTCTAGCTTGCGCGCAGTCCGGCTCATCTACCTGAGGGGCGACCATGTGGGTAGTGAAGCTCACTGACAAGCAGCTCGAGGTCCTGAAGGCCATTCTTCGCGCCGAAGAGCATCTGGGGCCGGCGCTCCGCGGGGCGCTGGAAGCGCTCGACCTGGCCCGCTGGGATGACCTGCCTGAGGCGCAGCTTCCGTGGGAGGACGTCAGCGAGACGGCTCGCCGTCAGGGGATCTCGGAGGCTGACGTGATCTGGGACCTCGCCGGCAAGCGCAAGCGAACCGCCGCCTAGTGGTACCTCTCACAGCTGCACCCGAAAGGCACAACGTCATCAGACTCACCGCAGCCTCTCAGTCGTACTCGTAAAAACCAGCATGGCTCTTGCGGCCAAGCTTGCCATTGCCGATCATCTCCTCGATCAGCCCGGGTGCGCGGTACCTGTCCTCCTCGGTGTCGGTGTAGAGGCTCTCGCCGATCGCCGCGGCGACGTCTAGCCCGATGAAGTCGAGCAGGCGCAGCGGCCCCATCGGATAGCGCGCACCCAGCCGCATGCACGAGTCGACGTCGGCGGCATGCATGCCGGTGCGTTCCATCAGCCGCACGGCGTCGAACAGGTAGGGAAATAGCAAGCGGTTGACGACGAAGCCGGGTTGGTCCGGAACCTCGATCACGGTCTTGCCGAGCGCCCTGGCCCAGGCGCTCGCGCGTTCGCGCACCCCGTCGCGGGCGTGCTCCGGGACGCAAAGCTCCACCAGCTCCATCCGCTGCACGGGGTTGAAGACGTGGAAGCCGAAGATCCTGTCCGGATGGCCGCTCCGCGCCGCCAGCTCGGCCACCGGCAGCGACGACGTGGTGGTCGCCAAGTCGGCCTGGGGGCAGCAATCGCCGAGCTCCTGGAGGATGTCGACCTTGGCGTCGAGGTCCTCGATCACCGCCTCGACCACCAGGTCGGACTTGGAG
>WNGD01012198.1_pt1 | contig 11402 bp, 7 predicted proteins | sample 5400671 | NCBI WGS metagenome assembly WNGD01 (sample SAMN13153369, study PRJNA577476) | soil metagenome | isolation source: 40 cm soil or saprolite under grassland replicate 2 | place: USA:California | collected 2016-06-15
AGCAGTCCGCCACACCTGCCCACGTGGCGAAGTTGGCGGACTGGCGGAACACAGGTTCCACCCGTCGCCAGCGTGTCGCCTCCTGTTGAGACCGCTGAAAAAGTCGCGGGGGCCGTCGTCCGGTTGAGGTCCTAGCGTTGCCGATAAGGCGACGCGAGGAGGTGGCGGATGCTGGCGATAGCCGACTCGGCCCAGCAGGGGTTGTTCGACGCGAGCTGGTGCGGCAACGTGGTGCCGCGCGATTCCTTTTACGGTCTGCTCGCTGAGCACGGTGAGCGGATCGTCTGCGACGGGGACTTCGCTGACTGCTACGCGGAGGGCCGTGGGCGGCCCTCGATTCCGCCCAGTACGCTCGCCAAGATCCTGCTCCTCGCCTACCGCTGCGGTCTTTCTGACCGGCAGGCGATGGAGGCGGTGCGCTTCGATTTGCGCTGGAAGGTCGCGCTCTGTTTGCCGCTCGACCACGAAGGCTTCCACCCGACGAGCCTGGTCAAGTTCCGGGCGCGCCTGCTCTTGCACGGCAAGGAGCGGGTCGTGTTCGAGCGCTCGCTCGAGCTCGCGACCGAGCTGGGCCTGATCAGTGGGCGAGCCGAGCAGATCCTCGACTCGACGCCGATGCTCGGCGCCGCGGCGGTGCAGGATGCGGCGACGCTCGTTCGCTGCGCGGTTCGCAAGCTGCTCGATGCAGTCAAGGTTGCGGACTCGCAGGCTGCCAAGAAGCTCCGGTGCGGGCTTCGCTTCGACTACTCCCAGCCGCGGGTGAAGCCGGAAGGTGATTGGCAGGACCGGGATGCTCGCATGGAGCTGCTCGCGGAGGTGGCACGCGATGCCGAGCGCGCGCTGCGAGCCGTCGAGGCCGACGAGCAGCTGCTGGCGGCGCCGGCGATCGTCGAGGCGGCGAGGCTTTTGCGCGAGATCATCGGTCAGGAGTTTGCGGTCGCAGACGACGATGTCCCGCGAGTGCGTGGTGGCCGGCGCGGGCGCCAGATCGTCTCCGCCCACGATCCCGAGATGCGCCACGGCCGGCAGACGTCGGCGCGGCGCTTCACCGGCTACAAGGTGCACGCGGCAGCCGCGACCGAAGCGCCGATCCTGACCGCGGTCTCACTCTCGGCCGGCAACGAGCATGACGGCCAGCAGGCGGGAGCGCTCGTCGACCAGCAACCGGAGCAGCGGCGTCCGAAGCGGGTGATCGGCGACACCGCCTACGGCAATGTCGAGGTCCGTGAGGAGTTCGAGCAGCGCTCGATCTCAGTCCTCGCGCCGGTTCACAGCAGCTCGCCCAAGGACGGGACGATCGCCAAAGAGGAGTTCGCGATCGACCTCGCGACCGACACCGTCACCTGCCCCCGCGCCAAGACAGCGCCGATCTACAAGTCGAGACCGCGTCGGCTGAACGCCACGCTCAGACCGAGTCGGCCGAAAGCGAGCGGCGATCGGGTCGCCCGCTTCTCGCGCTCCGACTGCGAGCCCTGCCCGCTCCGACAGCGTTGCTCGCCGGGCGGGCAGCGGGACATCAGGATCAGCCGGCGCGAGGACCTGCGCCAAGCCGCGCTGCAGGCGCTATCCGATCCCACCCAGCGCGACCATCTCAAGCGCACCAGACCGCGAATCGAGCGGCTGCTCGGACTCGTCGTCTACCGCTACGGAGGCCGCAAGAGCCGCTACCTCGGGAAGCGCAAATCGACGCTCCAGGCCGTCTGGACCGCCGTCCTCGTCAACCTCCACCCGATCGCAGCCGCCCTCCGACTCCAAGCGGCATAGCACGAGCCAACCGGCACGCGGGAACGGCGCCAGCCACCCCCGCCGCCGCAAGAAATGGCTACCCGGAAGCTGCCCCTTTTTCAGTGGTCTCAACAGAAAGCGACATGCGGCCGCGGGGAGGGGTAAGGGGTCGGGTCGGTCAGGCTTCGAGCGCAGAGTCGGGCCACGCCGAGGTCCGCGCTCCCTCGACTGACGTTACGCAGGCAACCGGGCCGCAGGTCCGCTCGGGAAGGGTTAGGGGGTGCCTCCGCCGCTCGAGCCCTGGTCCTCGTCGTGCTCTTGCGCTTGCTCGTCCTCGCCGGGCAAATGCTCGTGCGTGTCTTCCGCCGGCATCGAGGCTGGAGGCGGCGCGGTCTTCATGGCCTCGCCGGCCTCGCTCTTCCTGCGGCCGAGCAGCTTGTCGAGGAAACCCATCGTTGCTCCTGTCTTGCGGGGACGGACAGGCGATTATCCCAGCATCCGGGAATGGGGACAAAAAATGCCAGACTCGGCGAGCCCGAAGGCCTACCGGATCCGACAGAAGCGCGATCCGGGCCGGCTGCCACGTAAGGTGTGCGTCCTTCCCGTGACGCCGGGCATCAGCGGCGTCCTGGCGTCAAATCCGTGCCCCGCTCGGGTCCGGCGTAGGCAACTCTTCGGCTCGACTCGGCGTCAGTGACCGTCGTCAATGGAGTCCGTTGGGACGGCGCACGTCGCGTTTTGCGGGAAAGGCGACGGAGACCTCGACCCGGTGACCTATCAGGGAACTCAGGTAGGCGGGCACAGCGAGGCGGACCGCGCGTTTCTCGAGCGAGTCGCCATTCTCGTCTCGGCCCACGTCCTCATCGGGTGGGACACGCGCGACGAGACCTGGGAGCCCTAGTCAGAGAGCACGCGGTGAAGGCACGCCGAGCCGCTCGAAGAGCGTCGCCGCTGCATTCTCGTCCCCCGCGGCGGCGAGGCAGCGACCTTCCTCGTAGGGCATACCGACTTCTCGATAGAGAGTCGCGGCCTCGAGAAACCGGTCGCGATCGCCCTTCAGCACCGCATCCGCCTCGGTGCGGCGCGCGTCGTTGATTGCAATCGACGGAAGGCGCTCCACCCGCACCGCGAGCTGCTCGACGTCCTCCTTCGGAAGAAGCCGCGCCGCAGCCGGAAGCATCGGGAGGAGATGGCCCACATCCTCCTTGGCCGCGATCTCCACGGCCTCGCGCAGTGCCTGCCTGGCGGCGGCGCCGTTACCTCGCGCGAGCTCGAGCTCGGCCTCCGAGACGAGCGCCTGCCCCAGGAACTCGGATCCGCCGAGCCCGCGAGCGAGTCCGAGCATCTCGTCCGCGAGAGCACGAGCTTCCGCATGCAGGCCTCGCCGAACGAGGAGCTCGACCCGCGTCATGCCAGCATTGACGAGCCCGGGCGCGCCGAGCACTGCCCGTTGCTCTTCGAGCATCTCGCGCGTCAGGGCATCCGCCTCCTCGTAGCGGCCGAGGAAGACCAACGCGGCCGCCTCGTTACCAGCGATGTACCACTCCATCGCCGGAGCGCCGAACTTCCGCGTGGCTGCACGCCCCTCCTCGGCAACCGCAACCGCCTCTCGGAACCGGCCTGTCTTCGCACGCGTGTCGCAGAGGTTGACGTAGGCGCGGCCGATCGCATCGGGCTCGCCGGCTTCGAGCCCGAGTGCCAGCGCTTCCTGGATCCGAGCGATTCCCCCGTCGCCGTCGCCGAGGACGACCTGGCACACGCCGAGCGTGTTCAAGAGGTGCGAGCGCAGGCCTAGCAGTTCGAGCTCGCCGGCGAGAACGAGTCCTCGTTCCGCTAGGTCTCGCCCCTCGATGTAGCGACCGCTCAGCATGTGCCCGGCCGAAGCCCAGTTGTAGGCCTGGACGAGCTCTGGCGACGCTTGCTCGCCGAGCAATGCGATTGCGTCCTCGAGAGTCTCGGTCGCGCGCTCCCCCTCGCCCGTTTGCCAGTAGGCACGCCCGAGGACGGCGAGCGCGCCTCCGGCACGCTGCGTCTGCCCGCGGTCGCGCCACGCGTCGACCGCCTCGATCAGCACTGTTCGCGCCGTTGCCATGTCCCCGGCGATCATCGCGGCTCGCCCGAGCTTGAGCATGAGGTCGAGCCGACCCTCCTCGTCTCCTTCTCCCCACACCCGCATCGCGGTCTCATAACGGCGAACCGCCTCGACATAGCCGCTGCGCTCTGCTGCGAGGTCGCCCGCGGCGATCGCATATCGCCGCGCCTGCTGCGGAGACTCGGCGAGCGCGTAATGCTCGGCGAGCTCTTCGAGCAGGTTGGGATCGTCTCCCGCCCGTCGCTCGAGCGCCTCCGCGGCGGCCCGGTGGAGGTCCCGGCGCTGACGGAGTAGAAGCGTCTCGTACGTCACCTCCTGGATAAGAGCGTGCTTGAACGCCCATTCACCCGGCCCGGTCATCACGAGCAAGTGCGCGCGCTCGAGCGCCTCGAGCGCGTCGCTGACGTCCCCGTTCCCTGCGACGGCTTCCAACAAGCCCGCAGAGAACGAACGTCCGAGCACGGCGGCGTGCTGGAGCACGGTTCGGGCGCCAGCGTCGAGTCGATCGACACGCGCGAGCACGGTGCCTTGCACGGTGTCGGGGATCTCGACGTCCACCTTCGCGAGGGCGACGGTCCCGTCGACGACCGCGAGCGAGCCGAGCTCCATCAGGGCCTGCAAGAGCTCTTCAATGAAGAATGGGTTCCCCTCGGCTCGGTCGGCGACGAGCCGCTCGAGATCGCCGGGCAACTGTTGGACGCCCAGAAAGCCGCGCGCGAGCTGGATGCTTTCGTCGGGCGTCAGCGCCTCCAGCCGCACGACCGTGTGGCTCGCCCGCAGCTCCGCGCGCTCCACGCGCTCGAACCCGGGTCGATAGCAGAGCAGCAGCATGAGCGGCAGCCCTGCGAGCCGCTCGAGCAGGAAGTCGAGGAGGTCGCGGGACGACTCGTCCGCCCAGTGCACGTCGTCGAGAGCGATGAGCGCCGGACGGGAACCGCAGACGGCGACGACGAACTGCCAGAAGCCGTTGAAGATCTGCTGTCCGCGCTGCTCGTCCGCCATCCGCACGACCGGTGGCGCGCCGCCGAAGCCGAGGAAGGAGCCGACGAGAAGCGCGTGCTCGCGCTCGACGCCGAGCTCGCCGGCACGTGCGCACAACTCCTCTGCGTCCTTGGGCGGGTCGTCGCCGAGAATCCGCTCGACGAGCTCGACAAACGGCCCGAACGCGCGCTCGCCGCCGCAGGCGATTCTTATGTCGATCGGATCGCCCGACGGACGCAGCTCGTCGAGCAGCCGCGACTTCCCGACGCCGGGCTCGCCGACGACGCTCACGACGTGGGTGTTTCCCTTCGCCGCACTCGACCAGAGGAGGTCGAGGAGCGCGAGCTCCTCGCGGCGCCCGACGAACGGCACGCGCTGCCTCGGTCCGGCAGTGCCGCGGCCCAGCAGGCGATGCGCCTCGACCGGCTGGCCGCGACCCTTGACCTCGAGGGCGCCGGCAGGCTCGGACTCGAAGTCGTTGCGAACGCGCCGCCACGTGGAGGCCGACACCAGCACCTCGTCCACACCCGCGCCCTGCTGGAGGCGCGCGGCAACGTTCACGGCGTCGCCCATGACGCCGGTCTGCGAGCCGTCGCCGACGGCGCCCGCGACGACGAGCCCGCTGTTGATTCCGATTCGGAGCGCGAGCGGCGAAGGAGTTCCCTCGGATCGCCGTCGGACGATGTCGAGCATCGAGAGCGCGGTTTCGACGGCTCGCTCGGGATCGTTCTCGTGGGTGACGGGGGCTCCATACACCGCCACGATCGCGTCGCCGATGAACTTCTCCACCCAGCCGTCTCGCCGCTCGACCTCCTCGGTGAGCTCCGACAGTGTCTCCGTCATGAGCGTTCGGAGCTCCTCTGGGTCGAGGTGCTCCGCAAGTGTCGTGAAGCCGACGAGATCGGCGAAGAGCACGGTGACGATGCGTCGCTCGCCGGCGATCGCGGCGACCGCAGCGGCAGCCGGGGCAGGAACTGCAGCGTCCTCCATTCTCGTTCCGCAGGACGTGCAGAAGGCTGCGTCTGCGGGCAAGGATGCGCCGCATGAAGGGCAACTGCGCTCGAGCGACGCCCCGCAACTCGCGCAGAAACGAGCGCCGGGCGGATTCTCTTGACCGCAGGTCGCGCAGTGCACGGACCAATCGAATCACGTCCGGTTCCGGCGCGTAACCGGGAGTTCCCATGAAGGATGGGGAGGGGGCGGCTCCTGACCGGTGGAGTCGAGGATTTGCCGCGACACGGCCGTGTGATGTCGCGATCTGGCGGAAATGCGACACTCGCGCTAGGTCACCCTACGCCGAACTCCGTGCATCGTCTGTCCCCACGGCCACTTGCGTGAGGTGATTCGAGAGGAGTCCGCCGCGAGTAGACCGAACGCTTCATCGAGGAGGTCCGCGGCGACGATCCGGACCTTGCGGCGAAGCTGCGGATCGAGGAGCGCGAGCTCGAGGCGGGCGGAACTCGCGCAGCGGGTCCGGCGAAGGCCGCCCCGCGAGTAAGCACACGTTGACAGCGGGCGTCTACTTTCATAGATTCTCCGCCGACGGGCGGCAAGTCTCCGTCGGGGCGGCAGATCCCTTTTGCGGCGTGCTTCCTTGCTACTCGTGGATAGGGAGCGCACACCGAGCGCGCCCGTTGGCGAGGGAGGACGGGAATGGGCGAAACACGAGCTAGACGAGATCGGCTGAGTGCTTCTCGTAAGAGCAGGTCGCGCGGCCGACGAGCGCGATGGGCGCTCGTAGTCCAGCTAGTCGTCGCGGCGGTGGTTCTCTCCGTCTCGGCCAGCGCCACGGCTTCGCGGACTATCTCGGCGCGAAGTGACGCCGGAAGCGCTGACGTCGACGTCTCGATCAAGCTCCTGCCGGACAATCCAGCGCCCGTCGCAGGCGTGCCCTTCGGGGTCGACATCGGTATCGGCAACTCGGGGCCGGACAGTACGAGCACGCATCTCCTGGTCGACCTTCCAGGAGGACTTACGGCGACTGTTGCGAACCGGCTCGGCTGCCCGACGGGGACCGGCACGCTCGACTGCGGGCTTCTGGATTTGGCCGTGGAAGACAGCTTCGACGGAGAGAGCCGGCTCCTCGCGGCTCAGCCGGGGAGCTACACCATCGTCGTCAGGACAAGTGACCTCAGGGCGACTGACCCCAACCTGGCAAACAACTCGGCGTCGCTTACCGTCACCGTCGGGGCAGCATCGCTGAATCCGGTCATTCGGAGCTTCGCGATCGCTCCGAGAAAGCCGAAAGCCGGTATTGCCGTGAAGGTTTCGTTTGCCGTGGCAGACGCGGTGACCGGCGGGGCGTTGCCTCCCGCGGGGGTTCGCTGTAGCGCCGTCGCAGCGGCCCTGAAGGTCCCGGGACGAGGAAAGGTTGCAGCAGGGAGAGCCACGTGCACGTTCCACCCGCCGCGGAATGCGACGGGGAAGACTCTTCGCGGGAACATCAGCGCCACAGCCGAAGGGAAGCGACTGAAGAGGTCGTTCGCAGTGCGCCTCCGCTAGCAACGGCCAAACGCTCCTTAGTCTATGAACCTGGTGCAGCCTCCTTCGGTCGGGAGCGCGGTCCGGGCTTACCGTCGAGGTTGTATGGGATGACGCGGTACCACCCGCGTTGGGGGATGAGGTAGCCGTCGTCGTGGTCGGTCACGCATCGGATGCAGACCGTCATCCAGGGGCCGTGCGGGCCGGCGCCGCGCTGCACGCTGTAGTCCTTCGCCCCAGCCGATCCCTCCCAATACAGACGCGCCGAGGCCGCGGTGATGATCGGCGCGGGCGGGATCGCGTGCGGTGGCGGTGGGATGCCGTGAATCGCGAAATCGTGACGCCGGATGAGCTGAGCGCGAGCGGCCATGTCGGCCGCGGTGTTGACTAGCGTCGTGATGCCCGGGTAGTAGAGGGCCCACCATTCGCCGCTCTCGCCAGTGCGGGTAGACGAACGCGACGCAAGCGTCCACGCTCGAGAGCCGCGCGTTGGAGGCATCGGAGAGAACGAGATGCCGATGGTCGATGCTCTGCACGAACTGCGCAATCGTGCGCGTCCAAGCGGGCGGACTGCCGCCGCCGTTCATCAGGTCCCAGCCGAGGATCGTCGGATCGTTCTTGTAGGCGACGCGCGTGTAGACGTTGACGTGCTCGAGCAGCGCACGGATGTGCTGCTCGACGTCGTCGATCACGGCGGGATCCGTCCAGAACGGGTCCATGGCGAGCAGCGAGCAGTTCGGCACGGTGATGCCGCGCCAGGCGAGGTAGACGCAGCCGGTGCCGCCTGCGCGCGCGTCGTCGCCGACGATCGTCGCGATGATCCTGAGCCCGTGGTCGCGGGCGGACTTCAGCGCGTAGTCGACCCGTTCGAACGCCGCCTGGTTGAACTGCCCAAGCGCGGGCTCGAGGCACTCGTTGCAGCCGACCGAATCCCCCATCGTCTGACTGCGCACAACGCGGGCCCCCAGCTCGCGGGCGGTTGCCATCGCATCGTCGATCTCGTAGTGGCTCGGCAGACGGGGACCGCGCGGATCGGCCGGCCCGTAGCCCTCGAGTCCGAGCCACTCGATGTTCGCGCCGCCGAAGCGAAACGGACGGCCCGCCAGGACCAGCCTCGTTTCGGCACGGCTGACGAACAGATCCGATTGGGCTGAGAGCTTCGGCGGCGCGTTTCCGAGCAGAGTCAGCAATCCCGCGAGGAGCGGCAGAAGGAGCCTCACTGCTTTCTATTGTCGTCATGATCCGCACTCGATGCAGGCACGTTCCATCACGGCGATCTCGACTTTGTTGCTCGTGGGACTCGTCTCCCATGCGCGACCGACGACTCGCGCCGTGACCTTCAGCGACCGGGCGCGCGACCGCGTCGTCGTCACCGGTGCTACCTACCGGGTGACGCTGAGCAAGAAGAACGGAAAGATTCTTGGCCTCGTCGACCGCGCGAGCGGCACCGAGTTGCTCGCGGACGCGAGGCGCTGCCTGTGGGGCGCGATGGCGAGCAGCGACTCCTCGTACATCGGCGGCTGTTCGTTTGCGCCAGCGGGTGCGCGCCGCTTCTCGTACCGGTGGGATCAGAGGTCGTCGACGCTCACGCTCGCCTACCGGGCGCACGACTTCGGGTCGGTGCTCGTGACGCTGCACGCTCGAGCTGCCAGCTTCGATCTGCGGATGACCTTCGCGAACCGTGGCGTCATCCGCACGAGGATCCCGTTTCCAGACGGTCTCGTCGGTGATACCGGAACGGTGTCGGCCGGGTACGCACCAAATGTGCTGCCCGGCGTTCGGCTGCGGCCGGGCTTCTTCGCAGGACCTGCTGACGACGTCCAGATCTATCCGTCACGCTGGGCGTTCGCCGACTATCTCGCGCTCGACGTCGCTAGCGCTCACACGTCGCTCTACTCGGTCGCGAACGGCCCGCTGTCTCCGGTCCTGCTCGGCTTCCGGCATCAGGCTGCGCCGTCGCCGTGCTCGGGACGCGTGTTCTGCATCGTCCACGAGTTCCAGACCTGGATCCCGAACGGCTCCACGTGGACAAGCCCGGTGGTGCGGATCCGGATCGGCGACACGGCCGCGCAGTCCATCCTCGCCTACCGGCAGGAGAACGGCATCGACCGCTATCCGTCGCTCGCAGACAAGCTCGGCGCCCGCCTTCCGACGCTCGCGCGCGCGCCGCTGCTCAAGGCGAATCTCCCGCTGCTCGAGCCCTTCCGCGCCTGGGCGCTCGACCTCGCACGGCTCCCCTCCCCGCTTCTCTTGCACCCGGTCGCCTTCACGACCGGCGGGCACGACGCAAACGACCCCGATTTCCTGCCGCCCGACCCGCGCTGGGGCACGAACGACGACTTCCGGTCGATGGTCGAAGCTGCGCATGCCCGCGGCGATCTCGTCATGCCCTACCTGAACCTCAGCTGGTGGGATCCGAACTCGCCGACGATGCGGCAACTTCCGGCGCCGCTGCAGGAAAAAGACGTCGCCGTCCTCGATGCGCGCGGCGACCCTGTGACCGTCGAGTACGGCGACCACACCGGCGTCATCGTCTCGCCTTTCGCGTCTTTTGTGCGCCAGCGTGTTGCGCAGGAGGTCGAGCAGTGGCGGACGGAGGTGCCGGCCGATTGCCTCTTCCTCGACCAGCTCGGCGCGCGACCCTGGCTGCGCGACTTCAACCCGGCCGCACCCAATCCACTGGCTTACGACGACGGCTGGCTGTCGCTCACGGCGCCGTACGCCGGCCGCTGCCTGATGGTCGAGGACGGCTGGGATCGTCTCGCGCGCGATTTCGTCGGCTTCCACGGCAGCCTGCTCATGATGGCGCGCGAGCTCGACGCACCGAACCAGATCTTCGGCACGGGCAATTGGGAGCCCTACCCGCTCGCCGACTTGCTCTTCCACGACAAGGTTCTGATGTACCAGCACGACTTGTATGAGGGCACGATGGCCACGGACAGCGAGGTGCTGACCTGGAACATGGCCTTCGGCTTTGTCAGCTCGTCCAGCTGGCAGACGGCGCGCGCCGAAACAAGCCCTTGGCTCGACCTCGCGGTTGCGTTGCAGCGCGACCTCGGCCCACACTACGCCGGCGTGCCGCTGACCGACTACCGCAGCCTGACACCGCAGGTGACGCAAAGCACGTTCGGCGATCTCGAAGTAATCGCGAACTGGGACACCAACGCCGTCTACACGGCCGGCGGCTACGACGTCGTGCCGTACGGTTTCCTTGCGCGCACGGCCGACGGCGGCATCGTCGCGGGTGCGTTCCAAGGCCACTTCGACGGCGTCCCGCTCTCGCCCGGCACGCACTTCCTGATCGTCGAGCGAAGAGCGGCGAGCCTAACCGTGCGCCAGCCCGTCGGCGACGACACTGACGTCGCCATCGACCCGCCCTTGTCCTGGACTGCGGCGCATGCGCTCCAGGCGACCGCGGTCGACGTCAACGGGAACGACATCGGAACGGTGACAGGCGAGCTGCGCGACGGACGCTTCGTCTTCCATTACGCAAGTACTCTCGACCGCCGCCCGGCCGCAGCCTATCGGGTCACGGTCGGGTAGGCGCTCGATTTAGGGTCGTTTCACAGATATGGACGCAAACTCACTTCATGCCAATTCTTGTCGTCGAAGACGATGTCTCGCTCCGAACCGCGCTTCAGCGAGTGCTGGGCGCGTCCGGATTCGACGTTGCCGTAGCCGAAGACGGCGATGAAGCGCTGAGCCTGCGAGGCGACGAACGAGCGCCCTCGGCCCGTTGTCCCGATCTAGGTTGTCGTCATTGACAACTCAACGGAGTACGGATTGGAGTACCGGGTTGTCTCCGCAACCTGCGGTTCCCTGCAGTCAGCTGCAGTCCTGACTTGCTGGGGTTACAGGTCGTTTCAGCTTCTTGCAATCACTTGCAACCGTCTTCGCAAGACTTTAATCCCAAGGTCGCAGGTTCGATCCCTGGCCGGCCCATCCGGGACAGTTCCATATTCAGTTCCAATAGTCGGTTGCAATGCCTCAGGCGAGAGCTGGGCTCCACTCGCGAGCTCGATCGGTGGAGGCGAACACGAGGTTGAGCCAACGCTCTCTCAACCGTCCCTATCTAGGACAGCGCGCGTCTCCAGGATGCTCAGGTTAAGGAGAGAGTACTGAT
>WNGD01006264.1_pt1 | contig 11401 bp, 12 predicted proteins | sample 5400671 | NCBI WGS metagenome assembly WNGD01 (sample SAMN13153369, study PRJNA577476) | soil metagenome | isolation source: 40 cm soil or saprolite under grassland replicate 2 | place: USA:California | collected 2016-06-15
TGCGCGCGGGCGCACGCCGACGACGGATCCCCGCGCCTCGCCACTCTCGAAGAGGATCACCGTGGGGATCGAGAGGACGTCGTAGCGCGACGCGATGCCCGGCTCCTCGTCGATGTTCAGCCGCGCGACCGCGACGGGAAGCTCCTCCAGGATCGGCTCGAGCGCCTTGCACGGGCGGCACCACGGCGCCCAGAAGTCGACGAGCAGCGGCCCGCCCGCGATCGCGTCGTCGAACGTCGTCTCGTCGAGCTCGGTCACAGCCGCCCTGCCAACGCGGCCAACCGTAGCGCCGGCACCTTCCAGACCGCCTCGAGCACGATCGCGCGGCTCATCTTCGACTGGCCCTCCGTGCGGTCGGCGAAGCGGATCGGGATCTCGACGACACGGAACCCCTTGCGCAGGGTGCGATACGTTGTCTCGATCTGGAAGACGTAGCCCGCGGCGTCGATCGTCTCCAGGTCGATCGACTCGAGCACGCGGCGGCGGAAGCACTTGAAGCCTCCCGTGGAGTCGTGGATCGGCATCAGGAGGACGCGCGTGTAGATCGAGGCGCCCCGAGAGATGAGGCGTCGCACGAGCCCCCAGTTCGCCGTGCCGCCCCCGGGCACGTAGCGCGAACCGAGGGCGAGATCGGCGCCCGCCTCGACGGCCGCGATCAGCCGCGGCACGTCGGCCGGGTCGTGCGAGAAGTCGCAGTCCATCTCGAGCACGAGCTCGGCGCCGCTCGCGAGCACGTGCCTGAACCCGTCGACGTACGCGCGGCCCAGTCCCTCCTTCTGCGGCCGGTGCAGCACCTCCACCCACGGGAGCTCGCCGGCGAGCCGGTTGGCGATCTCGCCGGTCCCGTCGGGCGAGTTGTCGTCGATCACGAGGACGTCGACGTCCTGGTCGGCGAGGGCGCGCACCATCCTCTCGAGGTTCTCCCGTTCGTTGTACGTCGGCAGGCAGACGACGGCTCTGGGCACGCTCATATCATCGTGGAGTGCACCATCCAGCGATGGTCTGGGTGTCCCTGGCGGCTGCAAAGCGGCGCGATGCGGCGTCCTCGGTCACCCCGATAGCTTCGGCTATCGAGGCTCCCTGCGTCCTTGCCTCGCTTGCTTTTCGCGCGCCAGGAACGCGATCCCATCACTGGATGGCGCACTAAGTGGCGGAGCTACCCAAGAACTCGGAGATCGCGGACCAGATCGAGCTCCTCGGGGACCTGCTCGAGCTCGAGGGGAAGGACACGTTCCGGGTCGTCGCCTACCGCCGCGCGGCCGCGCGTGTGCGCGAGACGTCGGGCTCCGTTGCCCAGCTCGCGCTCGACGGTCGGGCGAAGGAGCTGCAGGGAATCGGCAAGACGATCGAGGAGAAGATCGTCGAGATCGTCGAGATCGGCGAGATCCAGGCGCTGACGAAGAAGAAGGCCGGCGTCCCGCCCGAGGTCGTCCTCTTCATGAAGCTGCCGGGTCTCGGCCCGAAGACGGCCGCCCGCATCTGGCACGAGCTCGGCGTCGAGACGCTCGACGAGCTCAAGGCGGCGGCCGAGTCGGAGCGGCTGCGGACGCTTGCGGGGCTCGGGCCGAAGAGCGAGGAGAAGATCCTCGCCGCGCTCGCGTACCAGGCCGAGAGCCCGGAGACCGACCGCTACCTGCTCGGTCGCGGCCTGCCCGAGGTGCAGGCGGTGGTCGCGGCGCTGCGCGAGCTGCCGGCGGCGATCGCGGTCTCCGAGGCCGGGTCGGTGCGGCGGCGGAAAGAGACGTTCCGCGACCTCGACATCATCGCGAGCGCGACCAATCCCGCCGAGCTGACGGAAGAGTTCGCAAGCCTGAGGTGGGTCGCCGACGTCGCGGCGCAGGGCGACACGAAGGCGACGGTCGTCTCGCGCGAAGGGCTCCGCTTCGACCTGCGCGTCGTCCCGCCGGAGTCGTTCGGGAACCTCCTGCAGCACTTCACCGGCTCGAAGGACCACAACGTCGCGATGCGCGAGGACGCAGTGCGGCGCGGGCTCTCGATCTCGGAGTACGGCGTCACGAACGTCGAGACCGGCGACGTCTTCAAGAGCGATGAGGAGGACGCGGTCTACGAGTTTCTCGGCTATCAGCCGATCCCGCCCGAGCTGCGCGAGCACGCGGGCGAGCTCGAGGCGGCGCGGCGCGGGGAGCTGCCGAAGCTCGTCGAGCTGCGCGACGTGCGCGGCGACCTGCACACGCACTCCCACTGGTCGGCAGACGGCAAGAGCACGCTCGAGCAGATGCTCGAGGGCGCGGTGGCGCGTGGCTACCAGTACTACGCGGTCACCGACCACTCGCACTACCTGCGGGACGGGCGGCTACAGGCGCAGCTCGAGGAGATCGAGGGGCTGCGCGCCCGGTTCCCGCCGCTGACGATCCTCGCCGGGGTCGAGGCGAACATCCGCTCCAGCGGAGAGGTCGACGTCGCCGACGAGGATCTCGCGCTGCTCGACTGGGTCGTCGCCTCGGTGCACCAGGCTCCGGACTCGCGCCCGACCGAGCGCGTGCTCGAGGCGATGCAGAACCCGTACGTCGACGCGATCGGCCACCTGACCGGTCGCCGGATCGGGAAGCGCCCGCCGCGCGACGTCGACGTCGAGCGTGTGATCGAAGGCGCGCTCGAGACCGGCACGCTCCTCGAGATCAACGGCCAGCCGGACCGGCTCGACCTGCGGGACGTGCACGCGCGCGCAGCGATGGAGGCGGGGCTGAAGCTCATCGTCTCCTCCGACGCGCACGAGGTCCGCTCGCAGGCCTACGTGGAGCTGGCGGTCGCGCAGGCGCGGCGCGGCTGGCTGACGAAGGCCGACGTCGCCAATACGCGCACCTGGAAGCAGCTCGACAAGCTACGGAAGAAGCGGCAGTGAGCGACTTCAGGGAGGACGGCGCCGCCGCGCTCGAGTGGGCAGCGAGCTACCTCGAGCGGGTCGGCGAGCTGCCGGTGCTTGCGCAGGTCAAGCCCGGCGAGCTGACGGCACAGCTGCCGGCGGCGGCTCCCGAGCAGCCGGAGCAGTTCGCCGATGTCCTGCGCGACCTCGACGAGCTTCTCCTGCCGGCCATGACGAACTGGCAGAGCCCGCGCTTCTTCTCCTACTTCGCAGTCACCTCGTCGGAGCCGGCGATCCTCGCGGAGCTGCTCGCCGCGACGCTGAACCAGGTCGCGCTCGTCTGGCGCGCTTCCCCGGCCTCGACGGAGCTCGAGCTGCGCGTCGCAGACTGGGTGCGACAGCTGCTCGGCCTCCCCGAAGGCTGGCACGGCCACATCGAGGACACGGCCTCCACCTCGACCCTCGCAGCGCTGATCGCCGCGCGGCACGTGACGGGGCGCAACGTCGTCGTGTGCTCCGAGCACGCGCATTCGTCCGTGGAAAAAGACGCGCGGATGCTCGGGATGGAGCTGCGCAAGGTTCCGGTGGACGACGAGCTGCGGATGCGCGTCGACGGCTACGACCTCGACGACGCGGCGTGTGTCGTCGCGACTGTGGGCACGACGTCGTTCGCTTCGGTCGACCCGGTGCGCGAGCTCGCCGGGCGGGCGCACGCAGCCGGTTCCTGGCTCCACGTCGACGCGGCCTACGCGGGCTCCTCCTGGATCTGCGAGGAGGAGCGCTGGTCGGCAGACGGCGTCGAGCTCGCCGACAGCCTCGTGATCAACCCGCACAAGTGGCTGCTCGTCCCGACCGACTGCTCGCTCGTCTGGACTGCGCGGCCGGACGAGTGGCGCGAGGCGTTCACGCTGACGCCCGAGTATTTGCGCACTGACGACGAGGCGTTCTCGCTCGCCGACTACGGGCCGCCGCTCGGTCGCCGCTTTCGCTCGCTCAAGCTGTGGGCGGTGCTGCGCTGCTACGGCGCCGAGGGGCTGCGCGCGATCCTGCGCGAGCACATCCGCCTCGCCGAGCTCTTCGCGGGCTGGGTCGACGCGAGCGACGACTGGGAGCTCGTCGCGCCGCAGCGCTTCTCCCTCGTCGTCTTCCGCCGGAACGGGACGGACGAGGAGAACGAGCAGCTCGAGACCCGCGTGAACGCGTCGGGTGAGATCTTCATCACGCACACGAAGCTCGACGGGCGTTACGTCCTGCGGCTCGCGATCGGGAACGCGCGAACGACGGAGGACGACGTGCGCCGAGCCTGGGAAGTTCTGAACCGCGAGACCGCAGCCTAGGCGCAGTCGGTCACTCCGGGGTCGCGGCTGTGGCTGTGGAGATAGAAGGCGGCGACGTGCCCGCCGGAGAGCAGGAGGCGCGTGCTCCCGTGGGACTTGCGGGTTCGACCGCCTGCGAAGTCGAGCGTGAGCCGGGCCGTACGGCTGTGGAGCCAGATGAACTGCCCGCAGCCGACCTCGACGCGCCGGTGCAGGCGCCGCTCGGCCCGGGTCGTCGCAAGCCCGATCGAGATCCCGTCGGCGGCGGAGTAGCGAGGGTCGCGGGTGTAGAAGAGGCCGAGGCTTCCCCGCACGAGGTAGAAGGCGGTGCGGCAGTCGATCAAGTAGTCGCGCTGCGGTGGGAGATGGTGAGGACAGCCGTAACCGAGAACCTCGTAGCGGAAGCTGTCGCCGCGACCGCGAAGATCGGCGTCGGGCTTCCCTGCGTACGCGATGAGCTCTCCGCGGCCGCTTCGATCGATGCGAAGAGGGCCGATGAAGCCGTCGACGCTTACGACGTGCGACTCGATGGTCTTCGACGACCCGCAACCAGCCAGGGCAAGGAGACCAGCGAGCACGATCGCGGCCCATCGCGCGCGTGTCGTGCGCATCCTGAGAGGATCGCTTTCCGATGGCCGAGAGTCAACATGCAAAGGAGAAGCCGATGATCGTGACGACGATGAACGACATCCCCGGCTACGAGGTCGACGAGGTGTTCGGCGAGGTGATGGGACTGACGGTGCGCTCGCGCAACGTCGGATCGCAGATCGGTGCCGGGCTCAAGTCGCTCCTCGGCGGAGAGCTCAAAGGGATGACGAAGGCGCTGGTCGCCAGCCGCGAGCAGGTCCGGCAGCGGATGATCGAGGAGGCCGAGGCGCACGGCGCGAACGCGATCATCGCGATGCGCTTCGACACGTCCGAGATGGGCGGCAACTGGACCGAGATCTGTGCCTACGGCACCGCGGTCCGCGTGCACAAGGCGTAACGCAAGCCGTCTCTTCCGGACACGTCCCGGTGCCAGGCACCGAGCCATGTCCCCGAGGGCGGTGTCAGCGCTTGGTTGCAGGGATTTGCCGGGCTCGCTGTCTCTTTCGGACCAGTCCGGGTGCCTGGCACCTAGGCGTGGCCGGTTCGGCCGTGTCGATTAGAGCCGGCGCAGGAGCGCGAGGAACTCGTCGGTCGACTCGACCACGAGGTCGGCGGCGTCGAGTAGCGCGGACGGTGCCTCGGCAGACGCGACGGCGACGCGCACCGCGACCTCGAGCCCTTCGAGGGCGGCGAAGGAGTCGATGTCGGTCGTGTCGTCGCCGGCGGCGAGCGCCCGGCGCAGGTCGCGCTCCTCGAGCAGCCGCCGTACCGCCGTCCCTTTGTGCGAGCCGACCGGCGGTAGGACCTCGAGGACCTTGCGCCCGTAGCGCGCCGTGAGGCCGTTGCAGGCGGCGTTCTCCGCGATCTGGTCGAGCTCGCGCACTGCCTCCTGCTCGTCCGGCCGGCTCCGGAAGTGGAAGGCAACCGTGAGGCCCTTCACCTCGATCTCCTCCGGCGGCCAGGGCGCAGAGGCCGCAAAGCCTGCGAGTGCCCGCCGCCAGCGGTCGGCCTGCGGCGCGAGCTCGAGCCCGTGCGAGCCGACGCAGACGACGCCGTCCACGCCGACGCGGGCTCGCACGTCCTCGCCCGCCCGGCCGCTCACGACCGCGACGAGCGCGTAGCGCCCGACGAGCCGCTCGAGCTCCGCGCGCGTCTCCGGTGGCGCGGCCGCGTCCTCCGGCCGCTCGACGATCGGCGCCAGCACTCCGTCGAAGTCGAGGAACAGTCCCGCCTCGGCCGGATCAGCCGCGAGCCGCGCGAGGAGATCGTCTGAACCGGCCACGCAGGCCTACGCTACTTCTCCGCCGGGCATAATCCGGTCGTGCCCGACCTCGACGAGCTCTGGATCCCGCTGGTAGACGAGCCGATCGGCAGCATCGTCGACAAGGTCCTGCGCGAGGACGCGGTCCTTGCGGCCCGCGTCGAGACGCCGCACCGGATCCTCGCTTTCAAGACGTTCGCCTACATCCGGACCGGCCTGCTGCTCGGCCAGCTCCTCTTCGACCACGACGTTCCGGACTGGGACGGCTCGGAGAGCTGGGTCGACGCGCTCCTCCGCGATCCCGCCCACCGCGCCGCGATCGAGCGCGAGGTGAGGGCGGTCGCAGAGGAGATCGCCTCCGATCCGCAGTACGCGGACGACGAGCCCATCGCGCCGGACGAGGGCACGCGCGACCGCTTCCGCGCCTTCGCGCGGGAGCACCTGGGCCGAAGCGGCTAGCCCCTGCCGGCCTAGGCCGACGTCTTGCTGCCGTTCCCCTGGTAGACGAAGTCGTTCCCGCTGCCGAAGAGCTGACGGGCGAGCATCCGCCGCAGAGCCGGGCCGGTGATCGGATTGAGCAGGAGGCCGATGAAGATCCCGACCATCAGGAGCAGGCTGTTCTTGGCCGTGCGAGCCGGCTCCGGTGCGCCCCGCTTCACGTCCTTGACGCGGCCGGCGGCGTTCCGGATCTCGTCGATCGCGGACCGGATCTCGTCCTGAAGATCCTTGTCGCCGGCGAGCTGCGACGCGGCGTCCGACATCCTGCGACGGGACGAGAGCTCGTCGTAGACGGCACGGGCAGAGGCGTAAGCGTTGCGGACGTTGTCGCGCAGCTCCTTGTCGCGGAGAGCGCGCTCGACGTAGGGGCGGGCGCTCGCGGCTGCGTCGGCGACCTTGTCCTTCGTATAGACCATTTGTGCCGATCCTTTCCGGTCGTGGGTGGGAAGTGCTCCTATCCTTGCGCAGTCGCCGCTCGCACGCGACCATTCGCGGTCGCGCCGCTCGAGCTGAACGCGGCGTCGAACACCTCGTCGATCGAGTCGACGAGGACGAAGCGGAGAGCATCGCGCGTCTCGGGCGGTAGCTCCTCGAGGTCATGCTCGTTCTCGCGCGGCAGGATGACGCGGCCGAGGCCCGCGCGCTGCGCGGCCAGAACCTTGTCGCGCACGCCGCCGATCGGCAGCACCTGGCCGGTGAGCGTGATCTCGCCGGTCATCGCGACGTCGTCGGCTACCGGCGTCTCTCGCACCAGCGAGGCGATGGCCGTCGCCATCGCGATCCCGGCCGAGGGCCCGTCCTTCGGAATAGCGCCCGCGGGCACGTGCAGGTGGACGTCGTGGCGCGAGAACCAGCGTTCGTCGAGCGCGAGCTCGTCGGTGTGGGAGCGGACCCAGGACAGTGCCGCGTGCGCCGACTCCTGCATCACCTCACCGAGCTGCCCCGTCACCGTGAGCCGGCCCCGGCCGGCGTACGCCTGCGCTTCGATGTAGAGGACGTCGCCGCCGACCGGCGTGTACGCGAGCCCGGTCGCCACCCCGGGATCCGCGGTGCGGCGCCGCGTCTCGGCCGAGAAGCGGCGCGGGCCGAGCCACTCACGGGCGAGCTCCTCGGTGACGTCGATCGGCTCCTCGCTCCCGCGCGCGACCTGCACCGCGGCCTTGCGGCAGAGGTCGCCGATGCGTCGCTCGAGCCCGCGCACGCCGGCCTCGCGGGTGTACTCGCGGGCGAGCAGCCGCAGCGTGGCCTCGCCGATCTCGATCCGGTCACGCTCGAGGCCGTGCTCGGAGATCTGCCGCGGCACGAGGTAGCGCTCGGCGATCCCGAGCTTCTCCTCCTCCGTGTAGCCCGAGAGCTGGATCACGTCCATGCGGTCGAGCAGGACCGGCGGGATGGTGTCCACGGTGTTCGCCGTGCAGATGAAGAGCGTCTTCGAGAGGTCGAAGGGGAGGTCGAGATAATGGTCGCGGAAGGTGGAGTTCTGCGCCCGGTCGAGCACCTCGAGCATCGCGCTCGCGGGGTCGCCGCGCACGTCGGCGCCCATCTTGTCGATCTCGTCGATCAGGAGCACCGGGTTCAGCGACTCGGCATCGCGCAGGGCGCGGATGATCGAGCCGGGCATTGCGCCGATGTAGGTGCGGCGGTGCCCGCGGATCTCGGCCTCGTCGCGGACGCCGCCGACCGAGAGCCGCGCGAACTTCCTGCCGAGCGTGCGCGCGATCGACTGGCCGAGCGAGGTCTTGCCCACGCCGGGCGGGCCGACGAAGCAGAGGATCTGGCCGGCCGGGTCCTGCTTGAGCTTCGAGACGGCCAGGTGCTCGACGATCCGCTCCTTCACCTTCTCGAGGTCGTAGTGGTCCTCGTCGAGGATCTGCCGCGCGCGGTCGAGGTCGAGGACGTCGGGCGTCGTGACTCCCCACGGCAGCGTCGCGAGCCAGTCGAGGTACGTGCGGATCACGCCGTACTCGGCCGCGGCCGAAGGGAGCCGCTCGAGCCGTGCGAGCTCGCGGTCGGCCGCCTTCCGCACGTCCTCCGGCAGCTCGAGCGCGTCGAGCTGCTCGCGTAGCTCGTTCGCGTCGGCCTGCTCGGGATCGCCCTCGCCGAGCTCCTCCTGGATCGCCTTCAGCTGCTGGCGGAGGAAGAACTCGCGCTGGCCCTTCTCGAGCTCCGACTGCACCTGCGACTGGATCTTCGTCCCGAGCTCGTAGACGTCGAGCTCGCGGTTGAGGATCTTCGAGACCTCGCGCAGGCGCTCCTCGGCGGCCGCGAGCTCGAGGATCCGCTGCTTCTCCTCGGTCTTGAGCCGGAGGGTGGAGGCGACGAGGTTGCAGAGCCCGCTCGCGTCCTCGATGTTCGCCGCCGCGATCTGGAGCTCTTCGGGCAGGTACGGCGCGAGGCCGATGATCCGCCCGAAGAGCCCCTGCGCGTTTCGCAGCAGCGCCTCGAGCTCGCGGCTCTCCTCCGCCTCGTCGGGAACGGGAGCGAAGCGCGCGACGAGGTACGGGTCGTCGGTCACGGGCTCCTCGAGCCGGATCCGGTGCAGGCCCTGGACGAGAATCCGCAGCGTCCCGTCGGGCACGCGGATCATCTTGTGGACGACTGCCGCCGTCCCGATCTCGTACAGGTCGCTCCAGCCGGGCGCCTCGACATCCGCGTCGCGCACGGTGACGAGCGCGAGCAGGCGCTCGCCGCCCACCACGTCGTCCACCAGCTCGATCGAGCGCTCCTGCCCGATCGCGAGCGGCGTCATCGAGTCGGGGAAGACGACCGTCTCCTTGAGCGGCAGCACCGGCAGCTCGGCCGGGATCTCGTCGACCTGCGCCGGGGGCGTCTCGGTGAACTCGATCTCGCTCATCGCAGCGGCACCTCGAGCCGCAACATTCCCGCCTCGTAGGTGGCGGCGGTGGCGTCGGCGTCGACGTCCTCCGCGAGCTCGATGCGCCGCTCGAACGGGCCGTACTCGATCTCGACCTGGTGATAGCGCGTCGCCCTCGGAAGCGGCCGCTCACGTACTCCCGACACGACGAGCGCAGTGCCGACGGCGACGATCCGCACGGCTGCCGGATCGACGCCGGGAAGTTCGAGCAGGAGATGCAGCGCCGGCGGGTCGTCGGTGCGGTAGCAGTCGCACTGCGGCACGAACCCGCGCCGCGGGCGCGAGAAGCGCGCCACCTCCCAGAGTTCTCTTCGCCCGGTCATGGCCCGGAAGTACACTCTGCGGCGTGGTGGCAAGCATCGCCAAGCTCTTGGGGCTTGCTTGGGCGGGCCTCGCCGCACTGCTGCACCTCTGGTACCGCGGAGTGCTTTCCGCGCCCGAGGTGAAGCGGCGAAAGGCGGCTAAGAGAGCAGCTCGGCGCGCCTGAGCAGTGCTTCGGCGAGCTTGCGCGAGGCCTCGTCCACGAGCTCACCCTCGAAGCGGGCTGCACCGCGAGCGGCCTCGATCAGCCGCTCCGCGCGCTCCAGCTCGGCAGGCGACGGGGTGAAGATGCGGTTCACCGGCTCGATCTGGCTCGGGTGGATCACCCACTTGCCGTCGTAACCGTGCTCGAGCGCGCGCCGCGCGGACAGGACAAGACCGAGGTCGTCGCCGAGCCGCGCATGCGGCCCGTCGAGCGCCTGCAGGCCCGAGGCGCGGGCGGCCGCGACCACGCGAGCCAGGGCGTAGTCGGAGGCGCCGGCACCGATCGTCAGCACCGGCACGCCGAGCGAGGCAGCGAGATCGGCCGGCCCGAAGACGAGCGCCTCGAGCCCGTGCCCCGCGCCGGCGATCCGGTCGGCTCCCACGAGCCCGCGCGCCGTCTCGATCTGCGCCTCGAGATAGATCCCGTCCGGGAGCAGCTCGGCCGCGGCGGACACGTCCTCGGGAGACTCGACCTTCGGCAGTACGACCACGTCGGGACGCGCCTCCGCCGCCGCCCGCAGATCGTCCTCCCACCACGGAGTCGAGCGCCCGTTGACGCGGAGCGCGGTCGTCCGGCCGAGCGGGCCGCGTCCCAGTGCGGCCACGGCGAGCCTCCGCGCCTGCTCCTTGCCCTCGGCGGCGACCGCGTCCTCGAGGTCGACGATCACCTCGTCGGCGGCGAGGGACGGAGCCTTCGCGAGCATCCGCTCGCTCGACGCCGGCACGGTGAGGCAGGAGCGGCGCGCTCGGAGTGGCACGGCTCGAACGCTAACGCTGTCGCGTGGCCGCGGGACGCCGACGGTCGCGCGGCGGATGGCTCCTCCGTCCTTCCGGGCGCGGCCACTCGAGCGTCAGCGACCCGCCCACCTGGAGGGCGTGCCAGCGCTCCGCGAGGTCGCCGAGCTTCTGCTGCAGCTCCGGCGAGAGGCTTCTCGCGCGCCACCCTTGCTCGAGCTCCCAGGCGAGCTGCTCCGAGCGGCGCCCGTCGGGAAGACGTGTCCGGCTAATGCGCTGCTTGCGCCACATCTTGGCGGTCAGCTGAGGGTCGAAGGACTGGAAGATCCGCGCGTTCCCGCCCATGGCGAGATCGCCGAAGACGGCGCCGTCGAGGCCGTACTCCGCCTCGGCGACGAAGTGGAGAAGGTCGTGCGGGAGCCGATCGTCGTAGCCGATCGACCCGCACCAGAGATCGGGATAGCGGTCGCGGCGCACCTCGACCGCGTACCGCCGCTCGCCCTTCTTGACGAATGTGACCTTCATTGGTCACACATCCTGACGAAGAACGCGTACTGCCGACCCTCGAAGGTTGTCTCTCCATTACGAGTGAATCCCAGCTTCTCCAGGCTCCGCAACGCGGGCGCATTGTGCGGATACGTCATGGCCGTCACGCGCTGGAACCCTGTGGCGAAGGCCGCGCGCACGATCGCCTCCGACGCCTCGGTTGCGTACCCGCGCGACCTCGCGTCGGCCGCGACGACGCAGCCGAGATCGAGCTCGCGGCGGCCATCGATCTG
>WNGD01006266.1_pt1 | contig 11398 bp, 11 predicted proteins | sample 5400671 | NCBI WGS metagenome assembly WNGD01 (sample SAMN13153369, study PRJNA577476) | soil metagenome | isolation source: 40 cm soil or saprolite under grassland replicate 2 | place: USA:California | collected 2016-06-15
CCTTACGCGGATATCCCTCACTTTGCCCGTTCCACCGTTAAAGGACACGCGGGCCGCCTGATCATTGGCCTGCTTGAAAATGTGCCCGTGGTAGCTATGCAAGGTCGTTTCCACCTGTACGAGGGGTATCCTCTGCAGGTGTTGACGCTGCCTGTGCGTGTGATGCGACAACTTGGCGCATATACCCTCATCGTCACTAATGCTGCTGGTGGGGTGAATCCCGCCTATCGTCCAGGTGATTTTATGCTCATACGCGATCATATCAACATGCCTGGTCTCGCGGGGGCCAATCCTTTATTGGGGCCGAATGATGAGCGTTTCGGTGGACGCTTTCCTCCGCTGGCTCATGCCTACGACGCGCAACTGCGCGCTCTTGCCCATTCTATTGCTGCTTCCTCGCCGGAGATTATGCTTCACGAGGGTATCTATACGATGGTTGGGGGCCCGAACTATGAGACGGGGGCGGAATTGAGATTCCTGCGCGCTGTTGGTACCGATGCGGTTGGTATGTCCACTGTGCCAGAGGTGATCGTGGCGCGCCATGCAGGGATGAAGGTGCTAGGATTGAGCCTGATTACCAATACAGCCACAGGCAATGAGACAGGCGAGGTCAATCATGCAGAGGTGCTGGCGGCGGCAGACGCTGTGCGGCCAAGATTCGCTGCACTGGTGCGCGGTATTGTACGAGAGATACCTCGACTTATTGCGACTTCATAACGTTGATCTGCACCCAGCTCCAGTTGTAGTGAATTCCGTTCCAATCGGTAAGTGCCACCAGGAAATAGGTGCCAGGAGCAGTTGACGAAGTCACTTTATAGTTCCAGGTCGCTCGTCCTTTGGCGTTACACATTTGTGTCTGAGGCGTTGTAGTATCGAAGAAGTCGAGTGAACCGGATTCTTCCTTGGGGAATGGCGATGAGAGGGTATCGGCTGCCTTGAGCCTGTCGGTTGGCATGTTCTTGTTGACGTTTCCATCTTTGGTAAGCCAGATTTTACAGGTAATGCCGGAGGCATGAACAGGGTTGCCCACTGCCTTTCCATTGGATTGATCCGTAACCTGTACAGAAATGGTATACGTGTGGGTGTCGTCTGCCGCCACTATGTCACTGGTTAAATCTATCTTGGGAAACCCTAACGATATTGGATGTTCTAAGTGTGGGGTAGGTGTCGGCGTCATGTTCCGGCTCGTTATCGGTGGGGTTGCCCCTGCGATCTGGTTCGTTGTTTGTGGATGCGATCCAGGGCGTGTGAAGGTTCCTACGGCAAAACCACTGATCAGTCCAGCAAAGGCGAAGAGGAGCATAGCAAAAATGGCAATCGTACGTGATTGTGAACTCAAGTTGTTTGTCTGTCGCTGCTCTGATAGTGTTTGCATGTTGTATGATTGCTCTCTTCTAGTGTGTAAAAAGGGGAATATTCCGGGATGGACATATCCCGATCTCCTGGCAAAGGGCCTTGCCGACTGTAATCCTGATTTCCCAATGCCATGATGGCATTTTTGTTTTTAATTATCATATCATACCCTTGAAGAGTTTCTCTCTAATTAAACGAGGGATGGCCCAAATTGGTGGTTGTATCGGGTGTGTTGTAAATGGGATGAAGATAAGGAAAGGAAAGGACGCCTCATGAATAGCCAGCTTACTCCCGGTCTAAACGACATTTTCGCGTACATTGATGAACATGCTGTGATGTTTTTGCAACGACTGATAGAGTATCTGCGTCGTCCAAGTATTAGCGCCTATGGTGAGGGAATTGGTGAGGTGGCGGACTATATTGCAGGAGTGATGCGCCAGATGGGCCTGGCGGTTCGCGTCATGCCTACCGACGGCTGGCCCATGGTTTTCGGCGAATATCACGCCCGACCCGCTGCGCCGACCGTGTTACTCTACGGGCACTATGATGTCCAGCCGCCTGATCCATTGGAAGAATGGGTTTCTCCGCCTTTTGAGCCTGCAATCCGCGATGGTCGCCTCTACGCGCGCGGCGTGGGTGACAACAAGGGCCAGCACTTCGCCCAGTTGTTGGCCCTGGAGTCCCTGCTGGCCTGCGGCGGCACGCTGCCCTGCAATGTCAAAGTGCTGCTTGAGGGCGAGGAGGAGGTGGGCAGCCCGCATATGCCCGCTTTCATAGGCGCGCACCGCGATGAACTGCAGTCCGACCTGGTGATCGTCAGTGACGGACCGGTGCACGAGAATGGGCAGTCGACCATCAGCTTTGGTGTACGCGGTGTGCTTGATCTCGAATTGCGCGCGTGGGGCGCCAATCGGGACCTCCATTCGGGTCACTGGGGAGGTATTGTGCCAGACCCACTCTGGACGCTAGTTCACCTGCTCGCCACAATGAAAAACGAGCGCGGGGAGATCACGATCGACGGCTTCTATGAAAATGTGGAGCCACTGAGCGAGTTGGAGCGCCAGGCGCTGGCAAGGCTGCCTATCGACGTGGATGAGGTCAAACGATCGCTTGGCCTGCGGCGCCTCGATGAGCCGAAGGAACGTGGCTATTTTGAACGGCTGGCGGCATGGCCGACGCTGACCATCAATGGCATCCATGGCGGCTATGGTGGTCCCGGCTCCAAAACTGTCCTGCCTCATGAGGCCGTTGCCAAGTGCGATATCCGCCTGGTCGAGGCCCAGACCGCCGAGGAGACCCTGGCAAAAGTGATAGCCCACGTCCAGCGCCATGCACCGGAGGTCAGCGTCATAAGCTATGGGGGCATGGACCCCTCGAAAACCCCGCTGGACTCGCCCTTTACCGAGCCACTACGACAGGCCATTATCGCCGCCCAGGGCGCTGAGCCGCTCCTCGTTCCTGCCAAGGGGGCCAGCCTGCCCAACTATGTCTTCACGAAAACGCTGGGCATCCCGGCCTTTGGCGTTCCCTACGCCAACGCTGACGAGTCCAACCACGCTCCAAATGAGAATATGGAGGTTGCGCGCTTCTTTATGGGCATCAAAATCGGCGCGGCTATGCTCTCCTACCTGGGTGCACTGCCAAACACCGGCATGGGCGAGGAGCGCAAGGATGGAAAGTAGGATGCACTAACTCAACTATGTTATAATGCTATAAGCTGAAGAGTATTTGAGTCGGAAAGCGATTGTCCGAGAAAGAGGTGTCGTGTTATGACTACCAATTTTACCTCTGACTATGATACGTTTCTCTCTACATTCGACGTAGAAGACCTGGCATCACAGTTGGCCGGTGACCTCCAGAGCGGCTTGAATGCCTGCTACGAGTGCTGCGACCGGTACGCAGGATCGAATAAGCCTGCCCTGTTCTGGGAGAACAAGGATGGGCGGAGCGCGACCTACACGTTCGACGAACTCCAGACCCTCTCGGCCCGTTTTGCCAACTTCTTGCTCGAACAGGGTATCGGGCCCGGTGACCGCGTGGCCGCTCTACTCCCACGTATTCCAGAACTGCTGGTGGTTGCTCTGGGAACATGGCGCGCAGGGGCCGTGTATCAGACTCTCTTCACAGCCTTCGGGCCAAAGGCCATTGAGTATCGCCTGGAACGGAGCGAAGCTCGCCTGGTCGTGACGGACAGCGCGAACCGGTCGAAGCTGGAGGGAATCTCCAGTTTGCCGCCGGTGATGACAGTCGCTGGAGAAAACATGGACACGCTGCGCGAGGGGGACTTCAACTTCTGGAACGAAGTCAACCGGCAACCAATGACGTTTGAGCCAGTGATGCGCAATGCCGATGACCCATTCTTGTTGCTCTTTACCTCTGGCACCGTGGGGCTAGCAAAGGGCGTCGCCGTACCACTGAAAGCGCTGCTCTCCATGATGGCCTACATGCACTATGGTATCGGGCTGCGCGATGAAGATGCCTTCTGGAATGTCGCCGATCCTGGCTGGGCCTATGGTCTCTATTACGCTGTGGTTGGCCCGCTGCTGCTCGGTCACACGACGACACTGTATGATGGACCATTTACGGCCGAGAGTACCTACCACGTCCTGACAAAGTATCACATCACCAACCTGGCCGCCGCGCCTACCGCCTACCGTTTGTTGCTCGCCGCCGGAGATGAGCCGGCCCGACGGATCAAGGGACAGCTGCGCGTGGCCAATAGTGCTGGCGAGCCACTGAACCCGGAAGTCATTCGCTGGTTCGAGCAGCATGTCGGCTGCTCCATCTACGATCAATATGGCCAGACAGAACTGGGCATGGTCGTCTGTAATTATCACATCGTGCAGTCTACTCGTCACCCAGGTTCGATGGGCCGGCCGCTTCCGGGCTACCGTGTCGTACTGCTGGACGAGCAGTTCCAGGAGGTCGGCCCTGGCCATAGCGGTCAGCTCGCCATCGACCGCACCCGATCATCGCTCTACTGGTTTCCGGGCTATTGGCAGCAAGAGACTACCCTGTGCTATCAGGGCCCCTATTACCTCACTGGAGATACAGCAGAGCTGAGTTCCGATGGAACCTTCACCTTCGTGGGGCGTGCAGATGACGTCATCACCTCGGCGGGCTATCGTATTGGGCCGTTCGAGGTAGAGAGCTGCCTGATCGAGCACCCTGCGGTTGCCGAGTCAGCAGTAGTCGGCAAGCCCGATCCTGAGCGGACCGAGCTGGTCAAAGCGTATGTCGTGCTGCGCCAGGGCTATGCACCAACAGCGGAATTGACAACCGAACTGGAGCAGTTCGTCAAGCAGCGGCTCTCTGCCCATGCCTACCCGCGCGAGATCGAGTTTGTCAGCGCGCTTCCCAAGACGCCGAGTGGCAAGATTCAGCGCTTTATCCTGCGCCAGCAGGAAGCAGAGAGGGTAAAGAAGTCGAATGAGGTATAATAACTTCGTAACATCTTATAGCGGACACATCAATATAGCTCTTGAGTGTTTTCTGTAAGTGTCATGTGTTTTGCCATAAGGAGTGTGTCTTGAATGGGATGAAAGCGTATTAAGAAAGATAGGAAAAGACCATGCCAGAGTATCGAAAATGGATCACCTCGGACCCAAACGTACTTTTTGGGAAACCGGCCATCAAAGGCACTCGTATCGCTGTCGAGCTAATTCTTGATGAGCTTGCCGGGGGAACGACGGTTGACGAGCTTCTTGAAGCATACCCTCGTCTTGATCGTGAGGCTATCTATGCCGCACTTGCGTTTGCCGCTGATACCCTCCGAGCGGAAGTGACTTATCCGCTTGACCAGGCAGTGTCATGAATATCTTTGTTGATGAGAATGTTCCACTTCAGATTGTGGCACTTCTTCGTGCAGAAGGCTACCAGGTAGAATATGTCATGCGGCAGGTGGAGGACCGCATCATCCTCGAAAATGCTTATAAGCAGCGCGCTCTTCTCATCACATCTGACAAAGATTTTGAACGATTGGTTCTCGATGAGCGCAAGCCAACTGCCGGTATCCTTTTGCTCCGAGTCTCAAGAACCATCCCTATCCGGGACCGAGCAAAAATTCTAGTCGATGTGTTAAAACACCGCAAAAATGAGCTTCAAGGAGCTTTTACAACGCTTACAGAGGCGATCATTGATATTCGTCGTCCACTACCCTAGCTTCCTAAGAATGTCGCATGCTTAAAGCGTACAGTCACGTTTTCTCGCTTGAAGGCGTAATAGCAAGAGATGCTGAAGAAATAGACAAGCTGAGAGAAGGAGCGCGAGAGACAAGCTATGCCAAGCAATATTGTTGCCTACGAGTGGCCTTTGAATGGTACCTCTCACATCGCCTATGAAACCGGTGACAATCACATACATGAGATGGTCATTGGGCAGAAAGGGAGGTGGATCGATGACGATATTACGCGCGTTGCAGGTGGCCCTGAGTTAGAAGATGCCATACTGGCAGGCTCTAGCTGGCCGGATGGCCATACGCAACAGATAGCGTATGCCAGCGCAATGGATGCGAATGGCCATATCTACGAACTGGTCAGGTACCAGGATCGTTCCTGGAGTTTCGAGGATATCATGAGGCAACCCATCGGGGCTGCTCCTGCTGATGGCTTTTCCCTGGTCAGTTATTCTTTCAGGGCTGCCGGAACCAAACACATTGTTTATAGCGGTCGCGATGGGCATCTGCACGAACTAAGCGCGGGAGTAACCGGAATGTGGAAATATACCGACCTCACCCAACTGGTGGGCGCCCCCCTTGCCGAGAACGAACTGCTGGCCGCTTATGATTGGAAAGCTGGCAAAACAAAGCAGGTGGTATATGTGAGTGGAGATGGACACATACATGAACTCATGTGCGGCATGGATGATACATGGAGGCATACTGACCTGATGGACGCGACAGATGCATCCCCGGCAGGGAATACTGCCCTGGCTGCCTATGCCTGGGAGACTGGTGGTACAAAGCAGGTCGTCTATACAGGCACCGATGGGGATGTCTATGAGCTGGTATGCGACCAGGATGGCGCCTGGACATTCGCTGATTTGACGAGTCTGACGTCGGCGCCCCTGGCAGCTGGCTCCGCCCTGACTGGTTTTGCCTGGGAGACTGATAGGGCCAAACAGGTTGTGTACGTAGACAGTAATTTCCATGTGAACGAATTGCGGATGCCGTTACAACCAGGTGCGTGGGAACACACGGATCTGACGCAGCTCATGAGACTGCCTGAAGCCAGTGAGGATGTAATTATCGCTCACGAGTGGACTCCTCAGTTTGCGAAGCATGTTGTCTTTCTTGACACTGCCGAGAACCCGCACATTCATTCGTTGATGCTGAAACATGGAGGACGATGGCAGCATACGGATGTGACTGATGAAACCGGCGCTCCGTCGATTGTATAGGGGTTGCCCCATAAGCGTCAAGTTCGCGTCCTTAGGGGTCGCCCTGATCATGTGACGGCACATCAATCCTTGGGTTCAGATGGATTACGTTTCCGCTTTGCCATCCGGGCGTCTCTCTGTTCGAGTGAGATAGGCGAGGAAAAGGTGTCCCTGTAGCCAGACCTGGTCTCACGCGGATAGCTATTGTCATCGGGATGGATGCCGTAGTATCCTCGTGGGGAGGATGATTCCAGCTGCTCTCGCATCTGTTCAAACGTGACGGCATCGATCTCTCCAGCGGCGTAGCGCCGGCGCAGTATCTCTAACGCGGAGGGATTTTCCGCTTCCATGCCAAAATTGCCTGCGAACATGGGCATAAGATATGGGATGATCCACCTCAGCAATAGCCAGGCAAGCCATATGAACAAAGCTACCCAGATCAAGGTGCTTAACGCTGATAGAAGCGTTCCAGGCCACAAGACATACTCATGGCCCCATGGATGCCCGTATCCATGACCCCACGGATGCCCGTATCCATGACCCCACGGATGCCCATAGCCATAAGCCCACGGGTGCTCAAACCTGTGCCTCATGATGTTCTCCTTCTTTCATTTCACACGAGCAACTTCTACTGTTCGCGGGAGCAAGCAACCACCAGCAGAAAAGCGACCCCACCAGGTCATTGTATCACTTCCAGTGGCAATCCTGTGAATGGTTACGAGGGCATAGATGCCTAGCGTCAGGAGACGCCGGACCCGCTGACGGGTGCCTGGGAAGAGTTGCTAGACCCGCTGGTGGATCCCTGCGAAGAATTGCTGGACCCATCGGTGGATCCCTGTGAAGAGTTACTTGATCCAAAGTTGTTTCCTCCTTGTTGGTCAAAAAAGCCATTAGAAGACGAGGGTGTCGCCGTCGCCTGAGAAGACTTTGAAGATGACTGGTTGGTGTGGCTGGTTGTAGTACCGACCTGGTGCAAGGCTACAAGTCCGCTAAGTGTGCCGAAGCACACGATAGATGCAATGGTGATCCATTTCTTCAACGTGCGGGCGAGAGTCAGGGCGCGGGCCTTCGGCATACGTTCCGGTGATCTGGGCTTTGACCCACGCGCCACTCCAGGCAGACTGGACGCAATGAATTGGGCACTGCGTGCGGCCCCTACAGGCTGCTGGGTGGTGCGCGGTGTAAAATATCTGCCATCATAGCGCTGATTCTGTTGTGGTACCCACGGAACTGTTCTGTCATATTCGTATGGGTTCGTTTCCATCAATCTTCTCTTTCTGGAGTGATTTCATATCTATGTACCTAAGCATAGAGCATAGGTATTGATTTTCTATTGGAAACACATGAGAATTTTCCAATGTAAGGGCTCCGGTCGCCGCTAATAATAGATAGAGTGCCAATGGTGCGACACCAGCATAACTTGACCGTAAGTACTCAACAAAGGTATATTTGGCGGTAAGCTCGTTGTTGTAGTATGCTTGAAGCGTTTTCGCGAGAGAAAATTGTAGAGCTATTGCCTTTTAACTATCCTCGCATAGAATCAGGGAGGAGCAAGAAATGCAAAGAAAACGACACGGGTTGAAGGTCCTGGCTGCGTCACGCAAACCACGCCGGCATCCCATCATACGAATCCTGCTGGTACTGACTGGCCTGATGGTCCTCCTGGAAGCGGCCATTATCTTTGTCCTCCAGGTCATCACCGAGCAGCGCAAGCAACACCGGCAAGAGGGAAGCTTTCCTCATCCTTCTCTCGACGAAGTGCAGGTGCGGGACAATCGCTTGCGCGTCTACGATTATGGGCGCGATCTCTACGATGCCATGCTTGCCGCGATTGAGGCAGCACAGGAGTGCGTGTATCTCGAGACATATATATGGAAAGAGGACGAGGTCGGTCAGGCCTTCAAGGAGGCCCTGGCACGCAAAGCAGCGCAGGGGGTGGAGGTCTATGTGGTCTTTGATAGCTTCGGCAACCTGGTCGTGCCCCACGCTTTCAAGATCTTCCCGCCGGCGATGCATGTCCTCTCCTACCAGGCTGTGCGCCGCCCCTGGCACCTGCTTGACCTGCGTCGCTACGCGCTGGACCATCGCAAGTTGCTCGTCGTGGATGGTGCAACCAGCTTCATCGGGGGCTTTAACCTGGGCAGTCCGTATGCGACCACCTGGCGCGATACGCACCTGCGCATCGCTGGACCCGCCGCAGCAGATCTGGCCCAATCGTTCATCGACTTCTGGAACCGGCATGTCACCGGGCAGGCACCGATCACCAGGCATTATCCTCGTCGCTTCGATTCACACATCAACTTTCTGAGCACGGATGCTCAACGTCTCACGTTCCCGATTCGCGATATGTACATCGCAGCGATTGATCGCGCCGAACACGCTATCCGGCTCACCAACGCCTATTTTGTGCCTGATGGTTCACTGTTCGATGCACTTAAGGAGGCAGCCAGGCGCGGCGTGGAGGTACAGATACTGGTGCCCTGGGTCTCCAATCATGTGGTCGTTGACTGGCTCGCACGAGGCTATTTTACGGAATGCTTGCAGGCGGGCATTCGCGTTTTTGGTTACCGCAATATGCTCCACGCGAAAACATGTACCATAGATGGAGCCTGGTCAACCATCGGGACGGCGAACCTGGATCGCCTCAGTTCCGTTGGCAACTACGAGATCAACGCAGAGGTATACAGCGAAGAGTTGGCCCGACAAATGGAAGAGCTGTTCAGCTGCGACGTCACGAATGCCATGGAATTGACGCGCGAGCAGTGGATGAGCCGTCCATGGTACAGCAAGTTGAGCGAACGTATTCTATCTCCTTTGCGCATGATGATGTGATCAGCGTTCCATGAGGATATTCTCATACAGTTCTCATTAAATTTCAATGAAAGGATGTTATGCTCTAGCGTAGCAGAACGGGACATTTGTGATGTAAAGGTGCACTTGTATGATTGCAACTGGGGCGAGAGGAGCAATGTTCATGACAGAAATGACAGATGCTGCCCTTCGACAGCAGATAGCACAATGGACAAGAAAAGCGCTGGGGAAACTGGTGGAGGATGAAGCATTAGCAGCACCAATCGTTATGCGGTATAGTAGAGGAAGAGAGACTGACCGAAGACCGGGTGGTACCCAGGTGAGTAAAAAGGAATGGTGTAATGCATATTCTTGTGGTAGAAGACGAGCAGAGGCTGGCGTATTTATTGCGTCGCGTCCTGCTGGAAGAGCGCCACACCGTCGATCTTGCGCACGACGGGCATAGTGGTCTTGATCTTGCCTTGAGTGACACCTATGATGTGGTGGTCCTTGATGTGATGTTGCCTGGACTTGACGGACTCGAGGTCTGCCGCCAGATGCGCGCCGAACATATTATGTCGCCGGTGCTGATGCTCACTGCGCGAGGTGCAGTTGAAGACCGTGTGACGGGTCTCAATGTGGGGGCCGATGACTACCTGACCAAGCCCTTCGCTATGGAGGAACTACTGGCGCGCATCAACGCCTTACTCCGCCGCCGCGATCGTCGTTTTGATGAGACCCTCCAGCTTTGTGTGGGCGATCTGACGCTTGACCTGGTGCGGCACGAAGCCCGGCGTGCCGGGCGCGTCATCGAGTTGACGGCCAAAGAGTTTGCCTTGTTGGAGTATTTGATGCGCCATCCCGGCCGGGTGCTCACGCGCACGCAAATCGTTGACGCGGTCTGGCGCTATGACCTGGACGCACTCTCGAATGTTGTGGATATCTACATTCACTATCTACGTGACAAGATTGACCAGGGCTTCTCCCGTCCCTTAATTAAGACAGTGCGCGGCGTGGGCTACAAGATCGAAGCTTAATCATCCCGCCTGAACACGCAGTTCTCTCTTGTTTTTTCCGTTGTGTTTCTGATAGACTGATTTGTACAGACAACAGGTACCAGAATTGTTTGAACGGAAAAATAGGGAGCAATGAATCTATTACCGAACGTAGTTTCCTTTCTCCAGTCGGGAGCGGAGAGGGAATGAGAGAGCACGGGCACACGCAACCCCTCGATGCGTATGAACTCCTGAGCACCAAACTTGCTCTTCCACGTCCTCGTCCATTACTTGTGCCACGCGAGCCACTGCTCGCACGGCTTGATGAAGGACTTCAACACAAGCTCACCCTGCTGTCTGCCCCTGCCGGCTTCGGTAAAACCACGCTTGTGAGCGAATGGATTGCAGCTCGCAGCGAACGCCAGGAACCGCTTGCTGTTGCCTGGGTGTCCCTCGACGCGGGTGATAACGATCCTGTCCGCTTCTGGCGCTATGTCATCACTGCCTGTCAGGTGTTCGATGCTGCTGTTGGCGAATCCGCTCTTGCGCTGTTAAGCATGTCGCGGCGCTTACCTTTAGAGACCATGCTTACGACGTTCATCAATGAGCTAGCACAGTTTGCACACAGAGGTATTCTCGTCCTAGAGGACTACCATGTCATCACCTCGCCCCAGATTCACGAGTCGGTGACATATCTTATCGACCATCTTCCTGCAATGCTGAATTTGCTAGTACTGACACGCAGTGATCCACCTCTTCCCCTGGCGCGCCTGCGTGCCCATGATGACCTGTACGAACTGCATGCTGCTGACCTGCGCTTTTCTCAGGCAGAGACCCAGACCTTTCTCAGGCAGACCCTCCCCTTTCCGCTCTCAAGTGAGGTG
>WNGD01019704.1_pt1 | contig 11398 bp, 14 predicted proteins | sample 5400671 | NCBI WGS metagenome assembly WNGD01 (sample SAMN13153369, study PRJNA577476) | soil metagenome | isolation source: 40 cm soil or saprolite under grassland replicate 2 | place: USA:California | collected 2016-06-15
AGAATTCTTGCGTGAGAGTAAGGGCTCAACAGAGTTGCGCCGTAAGCCGTCTGCGGCAGATCCGGCAGATCTTCGATATACTGCGCTTGACCTGACACTTTTTCCCGAAGATCGATTCTAGGATGGTCCGCCTGCCATTCGTCGATTTTAGATTTTCGATTGCCGCTTTTCGATTCCAATCCCGCGCTCCGTTCGACTCATTAATCCGTCAATCCTTTAACCGTATTCATCGCATTCCAAACCATTTCCGGTATCAGCGGTACCCGTTGAAGCCTCCTTGCAATGGCGTTGTGCACTGCGTTGCCCACCGCCGGCGCCACCGCGAGGATGCCCCCTTCTCCCATGCCCTTCGCGCCGTAAGGTCCCGGTCCACCGCCACCCTCCATTATAAAGGTAGTAAACGAGGCCGGGAGATCGTTGAATCGCGGCAGGCGGTAGTCCACCAGGCTGCCGTTAAGCAGCTGTCCATCCTGGTAAACGAGGTCTTCAAATAGAGCCTGGCCCAGACCGAAGACCGCAGCCCCTTCGTCTTGGGCGTGGCATTGAATCGGATGAATCATTTTTCCGGCATCCGTGAGCGACACGTAGTGAAGAATCTTCACCTCGCCCGTCTCGGAATCGACTTCGACCGCGGCGGCGCCGAGACCGATTTCCCAGAACGGCGATGGAAAACCCAACGGGACGTTGTCATCCCGCGGCACTTTAAAAAAGCCGCGACCCCAGATCTCGCCCTCCGTGTCGCGAAAATAGCGCTGCATCACTTCGCGGAAACTGAGCCTTTGCTCGCGGCAGATGACCCGGCCATCTTCCAGTTTTATTTCTTGTTCGCCCGCGCGAAAAACCGCGGCGGCGGCCTGAAGAAACTGGGTCCGCGCATCCCGCGCCGCCTTCAGCACGGCCTGTCCCATAATCGAAGTAGCGCTGCTCGCGTTGGTTCCCTTATCGAACGGGGTGTAGTGCGTATCCAATGCGGCTACGCGAATTTGCTCCGGCGGCATGGATAATTCTTCCGCGACAACCTGCAAGAAAGCGGTGCGCATGCCCTGGCCGACCTCAACAGATCCAGTAGAAAGAAGCACACTCCCATCGTTAAAGATTTTCACCGCGGCGTTAGCCGGCTTGTTCGTGCCGCCTCCGTCCTTCACCGCTGTGGCGATGCCGATGCCTCTCTTCTTCGTCGTAGAGTTTTCTTCGGCGTTGTCCCGTGATTCCCATCCAATCGCCTCCGCAACCCTCTTGAGCCCGGCCTTGAGATCGCAATCGATGGGAGTGTCTCCCTCGGCAAAGCTCTCCCCTCTTGCCAAGAGGTTTTTCATTCTAATCTCGTAGGGATCGATGCCGAGACGCTCGGCAATCATGTCGATATGGGTCTCGTATGCGAACGCCACCTGGGGTCCGCCAAAACCGCGAAAGGCGCCGGCGGGCACCGTGTTCGTATAGATTGAATAAGAATCGGTGAGCACGTGAGGAATACGGTAAGGTCCGTGGGCCCGGTAGCCAGCTTTTTCGGTAACCGAAGGACCTGAGTTCGCGTAAGCGCCGCCGTTCAGATACACCTCGCACCTCCGCGCCACGAAGGTGCCGTCTTTCTTCACGCCAGTCTTAATCGTCATTTTCGCGCGCGGCTGACAAATCGTCTTGAACGTCTCCTCGGCGCTGAAAGCGAGGCGGACCGGACGTCCGGTGATGCGCGACAAACATGCGGCGATGCCTTCGGTTTTGATACCGCTCTTGGCGCCGTAGCCGCCACCCACGTAGGGCACGATCACGCGCACCGCACTGAAGGGCAGTCCGAAGATGCGGGCCAACTCCTGTCGGACGGGAAATGGACTTTGCGTGGCCGTCCAGACACTCAACGTCTCTCCGTCGAACTGCGCAACCGAGACATGGGGCTCCATCGGATAGTGCTGGGCACTGGGAAAGGAAAACGTGTCTTGGAAAATAAAATCCGAGCTTCGCATCCCTTCTTCAACATCGCCGCGCTGGTGCTGGAAATGAAAACAGATATTGCTTGGCTCGTGAACGATATGAGTTCCACCGCGGCCATAGTGCGGATCTTTTCGACCTTCCAGTTTCTCATGCACGAGCGGCGCTCCGGGACTTAAAGCTTCTTCTATCGTGTAGACCGCCGGCAGCTCTTCGTATTCCACATCGATCCGCTTGACCGCCTCTTCGGCAATGCTCTCTTCGACAGCGGCCACCGCAGCTATCATGTCTCCCACGTAACGCACTTTGTCCGTCGCTAAAATCTGTTGGTCTCTCACATAGGCGCCAAAAGAATTGGCGGCAACGTTCAAATTGTCGCGCGTAAGAATCGCAACGACCCCGGCCAATGCCGCGGCCCTAGTCGAATCGATACGGCGGATGCGCGCGTGCGGTAGCGGACTGCGCAACACCTTGGCACAGGCCATGCCGGGTAGCTGTAGATCGCCCGCATAGAGCGCCTGACCGGCCACTTTCTCCGCGCCGTCGACGCGGCGTACGTTAGTGCCTATCACCGTCATAAGTTTTCAAACTCTATTTCATCAATTCGCTGCATTCGTCACCCGGCGTTGACAACACCATTCGTGTCCCGCTAACGTCCAGTATCATTACCAATCACTTTCTTCGGAAGGAATTGAACGATGGCCGAACATATCAAAATGACGCCGCAAGAAGCAAAACAAAAAGCCGAAGGGATCAGGAAAATCATCCTCGATACCTACTATCAAGAGGTCAAGCCCTCGCCATTTTTTAGCGAGTTGCGCGCAGGGACTCTTTCGCGCAAGCAGCTGCAGGGCTGGATCAAGAATTGGTACTCGTTCGCGCTCGAGGTCAACACCGGGATGGCCACGGCTTATCATCAATTCGTCGGCTTTTTTAAAAGACACCCCGAGTTGGAGGATCGGATCGCGCAAAAGATCGGCGAGGAATTCACGACGCCGGCGATCGGCGGCCATGCGCGCATGCTGCCGATCCTGGGCAAAGCTCTGGGCGTTACGGCGCAAGAAATGATCGAGTGCGAGATCATTCCAGAGGCCCGGGGTCTGGTGGATTTTTTCGTCCGCTCATGGATCGACATTCCGCTGGCGGAGTGCTTCGCCGTTCATATGGAAGAAGAGATTTTCGGCTTCATTTCGAGGGACTTTCGTCAAAGCCTGCCGAAGTACGGGGTCACCAACGAAGATATGAAATATTTTCGCGTGCACGAAGAATCCGATCTCGACGAAGAGCACGGCGGCACTAACCAGGCGATTTTAGAGGTAGCCCTGCAGGAAGGCTACGGTAATGAACGCGTCGGCTGGCCGTTGGAATACTGCGGGCGCATCGCGGTCCAGATGATCGGCAACTTCTACGATGGCGTTTATCGGCGCTACGCGTGAGGACAAAACACGGCTCAAACGTTCCAGCCGTTCAAGTCGTTCAAGCCCGTGAATAAAAAACCTGCGAATCACTCCGGATTGAATCGTTTGAACTGCTTGAACGGTTTGAGTCAAATATTGACCAGCTGTCACGAAGTGATTCATGATCTTACGCTCGCCCACAGAGGATAAAAATGGAACCCTCTTCCTAAACCCTGGGTCGAGTTGGTATGGCGTGCATAGAGGGAGGGATATACAACGTTTTAATCGGGGGTCCAGTCCGAAATTCCCCTGGATTCCCGCTAAAAGCATGCGGGAATGACGAAATCTAGGACTCCACGCCTCACCCAATTTTCGAAGGAGGGCGTTGACAAGAGAAGTGTAACTAGATAGTAACAGTAATAGTTACTATTAAAGAGGTCATTTATGGCGAAAAGTTTGAAAGGTACGAAGAGTCATGGAAATCTGAAAACCGCGTTTGCCGGCGAATCGCAGGCCAACCGGCGCTATCTGTATTTCGCACGCGTCGCGGATATCGAAGGGTACCCAGACATGGGTGGTCTTTTCAGAGATACCTCCGAGGCGGAAACGGGGCACGCCTTTGGTCATCTCGACTTCTTAAAGGAAGTCGGCGACCCGGTTACTGATGTTCCCATCGGCAACACTGAGAAAAACCTGAAATCCGCCGTCGAGGGCGAAACATACGAATATACGGAGATGTATCCTGGGTTCGCAAAGACCGCCCGGGAAGAAGGGTTGCCTGAGCTCGCCGAGTGGTTTGAGACGCTCGCAAAAGCGGAAAAGTCTCACGCCGGTCGTTTCACCAAGGGACTCGAGACAGTCGCGGGTAAAGAGCCGGCTGAAGCGGCTAGCTAATCTCATTCCGAGAGGGTTAGGGCTGGAAGATTCCAGTCCTAACCCGTCCAGATGTGTGACATCGGATTTGGCATGAGCGGCAGGAACGTTCATCAACGCCAGATTCGATTCGGGTGAGGACTACAGATTTGCTTAGAACGGTATCATGAAGAAGATTGCCCTCGAAGATATCATGGGCCTTGCCGCCTATGAAAAAATGCGCGAGAAGTCTCGCCAGCGCGTGATCGAGCTCAAGAAAAAAAGGCGTGTTTCGGTCGGTGACAAAGTTTCCCTAGTCTTTGAGAATCGCGACACCGTCAGCTTTCAGATCCAGGAGATGCTGCGAGCGGAAAAAATTACCGACTTGGACAAGATTCGAGAGGAGATCGAAACTTATAATAGTTTGCTTCCCGAACCGGGCGAGCTAAGCGCTACCTTGTTTCTTGAGATTGAGGATCAAGTTCGATTGCGGGAGGAGTTGCTGAAATTCTTGGGCATCGACGAAGCAGTTTTTTTAAAGGTGGGAAACCATTCGATCCATGCGCGCTTTGAAGAGGGACACAGCAAGGAAGACAAGATCAGCGCTGTGCAATACGTTCGCTTCCCGTTTGATGAGGAAGCGCTACAGGCTTTTATCCGAGGCGAAAGAACCGCGCTCATGATCGATCATCCGAACTATAAAGCTAGTGTGCCTCTCGCACCCGAAACCCGGCAATCCTTGATCGAGGATCTTACGGCATAGAGCCACCGCCCATGGAAAAGAATTCAAGAAAGACCAAACAGCTGGAAGTTATCTGGGATGCTATTAAGGACGACGGCTCCCATCCCACGGCGGATCAGGTTTATGACAGGGTCCGAAAGCAACTTCCCAATATTAGCCTGGGAACCGTCTATCGAAATCTGCAAAAACTCGTCGTTGACGAAAAGCTCCAGGTGCTGATACTCGGACGCCTGCAACATTTCGACCCGCTCGTTGAAAGGCATCAGCATTTTATCTGTGAACAGTGCAATTGCGTATACGATGTCTTCGTCGAAGAGCAAAGTGAAGTTAAACCCGTAAAACTCCCCCACGACGGATTCAAAGTTACCTCTCACCAACTCACTTTCTACGGTATCTGCAAACATTGCTCTTCCTAGCCTGGTCAGGCGGGGCACGTGCTTGTAAAGGTTTCGGCACGGCGATAAACTCCGCTTCGGTTCGGAGGAAAAGATGGACGAAGTGCATGTTCCTTCCGACTCCCAAGCGCGCTTGCTACGCATTGCCCGATGGACTCTTGAAGACGTCGTCCAGGGTGGTCAACGGCAAGTCGAACAGATTGGCGACCCTTGTCTTCAAAGCCGTGAGTACGGTGCTTTTGTAAGCCTCCATAGGGGCGACGAGCTTCGTGGCTGCATCGGCACCTGCACACCGAGCACACCTCTATATCAAACCGTTGTCGATATGACTCAAGCAGCGGCGTCGAGGGACAGTCGCGTCACGCCGATCCGCAGGGAGGAACTGAACCATATTCGGATTGATATTTCCATCCTTTCACGGCTAGAGATGGTGGACGATCCGCTCTTACTCGAACTGGGAAAGCATGGTCTTCACATTGCACAAGGCGAGAGGCGCGGAGTTCTTCTTCAGCCCAACACGTTGGTGTCCAGCTTTAGCGCGCTGATTATCGAGGAGTCGTTATGAAACGACGTAATTTCATTACTTTGTTGGTTGGGTCAATTCTGCTGTCACTGCGCGGTATCGCACAGGCGGTCTGCAATCCCGCCTTGGTCCATCTTTTCGAGGAGGGCCGAAAGCTGGTTCAGGTTCACCCCGGCAAGAAACCGTCTTTGGGTAACTATTTCATTCAATGGTATGGTCATTCGAGCTTCTTGATTCATTCGGGGAGCCAGACCAAAGTGGTGGCGGACCCAAACTTTAACGTTACGCCTGGCATCCAGGCTGATGCTGTCACTGTGAGTAACGATCACTTCACGCACAATAACACGGGCGCGGTGACCGGCGATCCCATCATTCTGCGAGGGATCACGAACCAGCGTAAAAGATATCACGATCGTGAATATCCCTAGCCAGAGGGGAGCCAGTTGGGGTGGGGCGGCCAACTCCATCTTTATCTACGAGATGGGAAGCCTTTGTCTCGCGCACTTGGGCAATATCGGTCATCTCCTCACTCCGGAGCAGGAAAGAGTTATGCAGCACGTCGATGTGATGATGATTCCGGTCGATGCGATGACCAATCTAGGCTTCCAAGACATTATGAAGGTCATAGATCAAGTCAAGGCACCGATTGTGATTCCCATGCACTATGACGTTTCCCGCCAAGGTGAACTCTTTGCGACGTACGCCAAAGAGCGTTATCCGGTCCGCAAAATCGCGGATTCTCAACTGGTGCTTAGCCGCGTTATGCTGCCCAAATCCACTGAAATTTTCGTTCTGGCGCACCCGCGGCCCCTCGCATTCGGCGACTGAAAGAAAGGGCCGTTCGGACTTGTTTATCTAATGCCATATTACATTTACATCCTCTAATTATAATGTTATAGAACTTGATCACGCTTGGTTTATCGAGACTTCGGTGGATAGAAAAGAAGTTGATTTTTTTCGCAACCTCCTGAACCAGCGGCTGCAAGAGCTCCGCTCGGAAGCCGGCAAGACGGTTGAGGATATGGACGAAGACGAGAATTTTCCGGATCCCACGGATCGCGCATCCATGGAGTCAAACCGGAATTCGATGCTGCGTATCCGCGACCGTGAACGCAAACTTATCTTCAAGATTCAAGAAGCGCTGAGGCGGCTCGACGATGGTGAATACGGTGTTTGCGAAGAATGTGGAGAGAATATCGGCATCGAACGTTTGAAAGCGCGTCCGGTGACGACACTCTGCATCGAGTGTAAATCGAGCCAAGAGATGGAAGAGCGAAAGGCGAGAAGGATCGTTTAATCCGGATGTCGATGAAGCTCAAAAAAGCCGTCATACCCGTGGCGGGCTTGGGTACGCGCTTTCTCCCAGCCACCAAAGCCGTACCCAAAGAGCTCTTGCCGATCATTGATATCCCCTCCATTCAGTACGTGGTGCAAGAGGCAGTGGATTCGGGGATTCAGGAAATCATCTTCGTCACCGGTCGGGGCAAAGATGCCATCGAAGATCACTTTGATGAGGCTCCCGAATTGGAGCAAATCCTGGCCGAACGCGGACAGACAGAAACCGTCGAGATGCTTCGCCGGATCGTGGGCATGACGGAGGTCGTATCGGTGCGGCAAAAAAAACCGCTTGGATTAGGCCACGCCGTTCTTTGCGCTCGCGATCTGGTCGGTAACGAGCCTTTTGCCGTGATGTTGGCCGATGACCTGATTGACAACGACGTTCCTTGTATCCGGCAGCTGTTGGAGATCTTTGAAGAGAAACAAGAATCCGTGGTCGCGCTGATGGAAGTTCCGCAAGAGGACGTTCACCGCTATGGCGTGATCAAAGGAAGCGAAGTAAAGAAACGGCTCTACCAAGTCGAGGCCACCGTTGAAAAGCCTCAGGCCAGCCAGGCTCCTTCCAGAATGGCCATTATAGGCCGTTACATCTTGCGACCAGAGGTTTTTGCAATTTTGGAGAAGCTGCCCGCCGGAAAAGGAGGAGAGATCCAGTTGACCGATGGATTAGCGCAGTTGGTGCGCGAACGAAAGGTGTTCGGCTGCGAGTTTGAGGGAGACCGATACGACATCGGCGATAAATTCGGTTTCGTGCGCGCCACGGTCGCCTATGCGCTGAAAAGGCCGGATCTAAAAGACCGGGTCATAGACTATCTGAAATCAACCATAAACTAATTAGCATTTCTGGGGCCGTAGCTCAGTTGGGAGAGCGCTAGAATCGCACTCTAGAGGCCGTGGGTTCGACTCCCATCGGCTCCACCATTCTTTTCAAGGGGTTGGATATTGTTCGACCCCTTGAAACCTCGCCAGGACTTCCCATTGTCCGAATTTTTGTCCGAATGTTTTCAATTTCCAGCGGTCATCGGGGTGACCGTTGTTGGTTCCTGGTTCTGCTTTGCCAGATAAGCCTGCTGGCGCTGAGGTCGTAGCCTTGGACCAAAGCGGCCGGATTTCCTTTAACCTACTACAGCATCACCGTTCGAAAGCACAGGCGCTGCTATTTTATGTTTTTGACATGCTCGTCTACCGTGGACGGAGTCTTGTTCAGCAACCGCTATCAAAGAGACGAGAAATACTTACAGAAGTGTTAAAGAGCGTAACCAAGGAGCCGTCTGCAATCGCTTTTTCTGAGAATATTGACGCTGATCCATCAGACCTTATCCGTGCCGTGAAAGAGTTCGGGTTTGAGGGAATTATCGCCAAGCGCAAGGACTCCTGTTATGAACCCGGCAAACGGACCGGTGCCTGGTTCAAATACAAGGTGAACAAAGGTCAGGAATTCGTTATCGGCGGGTATACGCGGGGGAACCCTTTGGACTCTATCATAGTAGGCTACTACCAAGATGATAAACTATTCTACGCTGCTAAGGTGCGTAATGGTTTTGTGCCCCGCCTTCGCCGCGAAGTTGCGGACAGATTAAATGGTTTGGAAACGGATGCTTGTCCCTTCGTTAACCTGCCGGAGAAGAAGCGCACACAATGGGCTTTGACCAAAGAGCAGATGAAGGATTGCGTGTGGCTTAGACCAGAGCTGGTGGCACAAATCGAGTTTACCGAGTGGACGCCAGACGGCCATCTGCGGCAAGCGAAATTCTGTGGCCTGCGAGATGATAAGAAAGCCACAGAGGTTGTGCGAGAGCTATGACGCCACGCGATATTTTGAGCGGTATCATTGTCGTTGTGGCCGCGCTAGGATCGGCCTTTAAGTGGTTGGCAGCTTGGGTCAAAAAAAAGCAGGAGGATTAACATGTTTGGCGGTCTCTTGCAGCCGATGCGTCTGCTTTTGATTTTGGCGGTTGCTCTCGTTGTTTTTGGGCGTAAATGACTTCCCGAAATCGCCAAGGTACTTGGCGAGGCCATCCGTGGGTTCAAAAATACCCTCAATCAAGCGACATCAGACCCGATCAAGCCAACGGATTACAAGAACACCGAGAGAGCACCGAAAGGGGAGACTCCTAACAGGTAGAAAGATACTCGCTCGTTTCACGGTATAAATCGAGTATCGACCTAAGCGGTACGTGCTCTAAATACTAAAAGCAGATTGCCTGGCGGAGAGCGATTGGCTTGATGCAAGCCACTTCCTTGGAGGCCATCTCATTTCACTCACTCATCCGTTTCTCAAGGATCTCTAGCCACGTAAGTAAGTGGTCTCAGACGCGCCTTTTAGTCAGCGGACATATGAAATTACCTCGCTCCTGTCTTGCCTGCTCCTCAAAGAATGGTCATCCAAGAGAAGAAGCAAAGGGGAGAGGCGAACCTCTATCCGCCTAGGGATATTACGGCGTACGTGGCGGCGGCAAGGCAAACTGCGCTCCCCGCTAACAAAGTCAACCCGAGGAGGCATTTCTCCGCCCACAATTTCCTTTTTACCTGCGCGAGCGTGAGTTCTGCATCCCCCCAACGCACGATAGAAAAGTAGCGCGGTTTTTCCTCGTTCATGACCCCAACGGCCATGGGATCGTCTGTGCGGCTCCAGATCTCGACACGGTCAAATAAACCTGTCGCCTTTTTTGCTCTTTCTATCTCCGTAATGACAGCCCCAGGAATAGTCACGGTATTGAACCGTGAATGGAGATTTCTTATCGGCAAGTATTTTTGCCACACCGTCAGTTCTTCACCCGACAATTCAGGATAGGGGATCACCGGCTCGCTTGTGCTTGTAGCAACCGCCCTGTCGTCGTAATAAGTTTCTATAAACATAAAGCCTCCTTCCTATGCCATAAAAAGTGCCTGGTCTCCTTGACATAAAAAAGGCCACTACACTGTTGCGGCACAACCGCAAAAGCGACTGGCTTTAATGACTCATTATCTTCTAACGAGAAACACCATTCGTTCCTCTCAAAGACCACTAACCTTAAGCCAGCTCTCTCATAGATGATGAAGCTATATCCGAGCTGGAGAGTCTATAAAGGATGGATGGTTATACGAGCAATCCCCGTGCCCCTTTTAGTCCTAATGAAAAACAAGGAGTTCCTTTGGCGGAGGGTGCATGGTGTCCTGGAAGTCCACACAGCGAGCCGCTTATTGTGCAGGGATTAGGAACGCCGCCCTTGATCTGACCAAGAGAAAACCTAGGGTAGATGTAGGTGCATCCCCATGGCCGTTATTGAGTACACATTTGCGACGGCTGGAGGGGTGCTTTTGCTCGCCTAGCCAAGTTGGTCGTGAGCGTTTTAAGGAGATCTGAGAAAAAATAACCGGCTAAATCTTTGCTGGTAGTAAATGTTCGACAGTCCCGAATAAATTTCAGCTTTGATGGTTTCTGAATCCTTCCAGAATGATGTGACCGGCTGTTCCATCTCGAAGAAAATGCCCTTCTACTTTAATCGTTGTCAAGGGGAAAATCTTAAGAGCTTTAAGAGCAAGCCATATGTGATCGTATCGGCGGAATGCTGTAACTGCTACGCGACCTCACGACTAAAGCGCCCGCAACAATCCCTTCTTCATCTCTAGGGCTTACCCGGTTGGCCGATTAATTCCCCCCGCTGAACGGTTACCGGGAATCGTCCTTCCCGAGAGTAACTCCATGCCACTATGGGCCATCAATGGGTGCTGCCTGCATTGCGGTTGCCGACTCGCGTGGATATTGGTTCCAGGTAACCCGGCTTACCCGTTACTCCTTCCGTAAGATCCAATCTTAATAGCTACTCATCGACCGCGCTCGCATTAGCTACTACTCACGACCTACAGGGACCGATAGGCGGTTACCGGTCAGACGGTGGAGAGCGGGAATTGATTCCAATCGCTTTTCTCAGGGCTATTCGACAACCACGGCACGCCGTCACCGGTGAAGCTGCCGGACCCACATGGTTAGTGGCCGAGGTGATGGCCGTGAGCAAGAATAAAAAATCAGATGCCACGATCGGACCGACACGCTTGCGAACGAGCAAAGAATGCGTAAAGGCAATCCGTACGGATACGGTGTACGCCAATGCCGGATGGTTAGTGTATGCAATGCCAGCCTATGTACGCGTCGCGTCAAACGGTGAATGTCTTGTCTCAAAGGATTTTTCTGAATGGCATAAACGTTGCTCAATTTCCAGATCATCGCGGTGCGTTGAGTGGT
>WNGD01006268.1_pt1 | contig 11396 bp, 5 predicted proteins | sample 5400671 | NCBI WGS metagenome assembly WNGD01 (sample SAMN13153369, study PRJNA577476) | soil metagenome | isolation source: 40 cm soil or saprolite under grassland replicate 2 | place: USA:California | collected 2016-06-15
AACAGCAAGGCTCACGACGAGAACCCTGCTGTTTTGCGGAAGCTCGGGGAGCGCTCCGCTGCGCGGAACCTTCCGCAAGGGAGCAGTGCTAGACGAATTGACCCAGAAGACTCTTCTCGCCTACAAAAACAGAGCCGCCGCTTTGCACCGTTTCACGAATGAGTCGGATCATTTTCTCTCTCTCGGTTTTCATCAGGGCAATCCAGGCGGCAGGGGCAGCGGTGTGTGGATCGTGCTCAGCACTCCAGTTGGCCATTTCCACCAGGACAGGGATGAGATCGAGACCTTTTTCCGTCAGGACATACTCCTCTTTGCGCTTATCTTTCTCAGAGAGCTTTTTCACCAGAAGGCCCTGGTGCTCCAGATGAGCGAGGCGGCTGGCGAGAATATTGGTCGCCATCCCTTCTTCTGACGCTAAAAATTCTCCATAGGTTTTTTTCCCAAAGTAGACGATATCACGGATGATTAACAGCGACCACGGATCGCCAAACAGCTCTAAGGCAAAGTTGATTGGGCAGTCCGAGCGTCTTTGGTGTGTGTGTTTCATGTCCTCGACTTCTTCCTCTCCCGGTATCCAAGATAGTACTTGCAAATCACAAGTGAAGACACTCTCTTATTCTCAAACCAGGAAACAAAAGCGGAAATGTACAATAATTCATCTGCACGAAACGATTTTGAAACGCACGATGCTTTATGCTACTCATAGGGTCAGGCGTAACAGGTTAGCTCCAGGTTTTCACCTACGAAGAAAGCGTCTAAGGGTACATCTATGGCATCTCAAAGTCAACCGAGCAAAAAGAGGCATAGGGGCTGGATTATAGCATGTTAAGAAGTATCAGCATGGTTTCAGCACATGATGGCTGGGCAGTTGGCTCCCATTTCATGGCCCATTTTGATGGAACGAGGTGGGCTCTTGTCGATACTCCTGTCACGCGGCATACAGACTCGGCGGATATTGATCTGAAAAGCGTCAAGATGATCTCGCCTGATGAGGGTTGGGCTGTGGGCAATAGTGAACTGCGCTGGTCGCGCAGTTCCAATATCATTTCTCAAAAAGGCGTTATCCTGCACTACAGTAAAGGCGCATGGAGTATCGTCAAGACTGTTCCTTTAATCCTGAGAGGTCTTGCGATGGTCTCAACCAACGAGGGATGGGCAGTTGGAAGTTTGTGGACCTCTAAGAATGCGCCGAAGGATGCTGCGGGTGTGCAGCCTATTGCGAGCATTTCTCTGGCATCTGCTGCCGAGGGTTGGGGAATCTCAGAGGATGGCATTTATCGCTATCATGAGGGAGCCTGGAGCACCTGGTATGTACGAGGACCAAACGAAATGATGTAGTCCACTTCATCACGCTCGATACCATACAGGTGAAAATAGGCTGCATCAAGCTCGCAGCGCAGCCGAAAAGATTTCCTTTAGTCGATCTTCGCATAACCCTTCCAATCCTGGATAGGCCTGCAAAGCTTCAATGCCCTCTTCATAGTTTTGATGTATACCTGGATACATGATTGCCGCATATTGCACTACGCTAATCCCCTTTTCACCTCTTATTGCATCGCGATAAGTATGCATTTTATCGATATCATCGGCCCCCTTGCATTTGGGCAATATCTTCTGCAATATCTGCTCATCAAGAGCTTCTTCCCATTCGCGGCCAAGATTGCGAGCGGCTGTAACATACACCTTAATTTCGTCGAATACACGAAACGCAAAGGGTGCAACTTCATGAACGGCATCCCATACTGCCATAAGTAGTTCACTAAACGATTCGCCATCTATATACGCCTCCAGCGTTTCTCGTGAGGTCACGAGCTCGATTAATTGAGCGCGATCGTAGATTTTGTCGGCAAAACCATGTGTAGTCTCATCAATATTGATTGTTCCAATAAAGAAGAGATTGGGATATAAGTTGATCACTTTCAGCGCTCCCAGATCAATAGGCGCAGCGCCAGAGCGCGCACGTACCTCCATCGCCGAGAGAAATTTGGCGAAATAATACTCTACACGCGCAAGATTCATTTCATCCAGAATCAGGTGATAGGGCTTAGCAGTACGTCCTTCATCGCGCGCCTGTTCATATTCCAGTGCCGCCGCCTCCAGGAAATAACTGAAGGCTGTATGATGATATGACATCTCAGTGAGTGGATTAACATAGCCTAAGAGGTCTTCGTTCGTTGTCCAGTTAGGGGCTACCGGTACCAAGCAATAATTTGCGCCTACCGCGCTAGCATAAGCTTCGGCCAGCCAGGTCTTACCTGCCCCACTAATACCAGAAAGAATTACAAACCCTCTACTCTTGAGAGCAAGGTGATAACGACGCAGCGTTTGCTCATCTATGCGCATTCCCTGAAAGAGAATTGCTTGGCGAATCTTATCAAAGAGTGGCTCAGTATATTCTCTCGCCATAGAAGGTGGCGGTGGGGATGACGGCTGCTCGGCATGCTGTTTTAAGCGATAGACACCCTCAGTTATCCTTTCAAATATGAGAGGATTTGTTGCGAGGACGTTGCTGACTGTGCGTTCCGGCGTCCTCCCTCTTGTTTTTACACCGTTCGCCAGCGCTCTTATCGTGATTTCTGATACAGAAAGCGGCTCACCTGCATCTTCTAACACCTTTTTAATTGGCAGGAACCAAGTTCCACTTGCTCCATCATCTATTTCCGACTCAATTGCCCCCAACGGGTATTCACCCTGGCTGCATAGAAAGAGAAACCAGTCAAGTTCAAGAAAATCTGAGGCTCCCAGCGCTTCTTTCAAAGAACGCAGCTCACTTTGAATCACCTCCAATGATGTAGATGGGGTCAGATTCACACCAAGCTTCTTCAGTATGCCCTTTGGAACAGTATTGACGAGAGCGAATTCGTCAGGATGAAAAACCATAACCAAGCCAGTAGCGTTGCCTTCACCGAAGCCTGAGATTGCAACAATTTGGTGTTCCTTATCTGCAGGGGAAAGTGCAGGATTATTCAGGATACCCAAGGCTTTGTGAATTTGCTCGAGCTTCTGTTCATCGCTCTTCGACGTGTGAATATCATAAACGCGAGTCGCCTGCCCCCAAATATAGTTCCCATGCAATTCCAGGTCGCCAGAAGCAAGAGCGGCCTCCAATCCCTCCAGCGTAATCACGTTCTCATCAAGTAATCGCTCTAAGCTTTGTTTCTCATAGATTCTTAGATCAATGTCGTGGCTATGCAGATGCGTTTTGCTCTCGCTATTCCAGACTTCATACAAAAACATTTGCAGGTCTATTGCATCAGGATTTGACAGCAATTGACGCAACTGAGCGGCGCGGGTTCGCCGAACGCGAACTTTGAAGCGATTAAGCGGATTTTGCTGAAAAGCAGCAAAGGATTCTTTGATCGTTTCATTTATGTTGACAGCAGGGAACATTGTATTTTGCATAGCTGTATCCTCACTTCTGCAAAGTTCTTTGTAAAAGAAAGCTATAAACAATCCCAAATGTTAGAGGATCGAAAAATCAATCGCCCGATCTCAGACTCTTGTTCCTGTTCTCTCCCCATGCGCCACCGCCTTATCCCCCGGCCCTGGCTCCAATCTCGTTCTATACACCTCACCCCTCTCCATCGCCCTTTTCATCTCATCATATATCTCCAAAATCACCCGCTTTGTCCGGTACTCGCCGTAGTGCTTCTCATCTTTGCGCTTCACAATCGGGAACGTCTCCATGATGTAGTCCACGTCGTCGCGCCCGATATCATACAGGTGGAAATAGGCTGCGTCAAGTTCGCAGCGTAGCAGGAAACGCCGCTCCTCATTCCAACGGAATGGTGGGCCATTGTAGCCACAATCTTTGGCGAAAGGTTCCAGGTCCCAGGCTGTGTAGGTGAGTTCGAGAGCACGAGGTAGTATCCAATCACCTAACAAGGTATGATCGTTCCATGTGCAGGTTGCTGCATACTGGCTTGGAGGCAGCACAGGAAGCTGCTTTATAATGAAGAAACTCATACTTGTTCCACCAAGCTTTTGGCGCGCCAAATAGTCAAATATAAATGATGAAAAACATGTTGTGAGATATGCTACTTCACAAGTCTTCCTAGGGTCTAGGACAACAATAGGTATTTTATGACCACAGGGGACAACAGGAAGAACACTGAAAATTGCTGTTCTGGCATCCGTAGAACGGGCAACATCTCGAAACACAATAAGCCCCTTGCGTCCATCGTGCATAAGATCAGGCATATGTGATTCATGGATCCAATATCGTGGAATGGATAGAAGAAATGGATCAGCATGCTGATACTCAGTAAGCTCGGGAAGTTTGCCTTGGTTGGCTTGTCTCTGAGTCTGTCCCTCATAAGTGCCAAAGCGGTGATCAAAATATGAGACCATTTTTCCTTCATAGAGGGGCAAATACACCTCATTGCCATTAACAAAGCTATTACCTTTAAGAGTCCAACCTTCATTCTCTAATTGTTCACGATTCCGAAACAAATGTGAGTCATTCGCCATTTGGAACATCATAGAAAACTTAACATTCCATGGATTATCCTCATAAGGGATCTCCGTAATGAAGATAGGAACCTGGGTATATATAGCTTTATTTAGTTCAACATCCCGCTTTGAGCGGAATATAGGGCAGGTGCGTGTATTGGGATTGAATAATGTAATATCTGTAGCAGAGAGTGAGAAGTGTCGCTCTTCTTCTAGAAGATCCGATATTTTACGAACAAAGAAAATGAAATCTGCAACCTTTTGAGGCCTTTCTGTACCAGAAATGGTAAGAAGACAAAACTTTGTGGCATGGTGAACTGCTGGGAATATAAAATCTTCATTTTCAAAACTATTGACGCTTACTAAAGTATGCGACTCCATGAGATCTCGGAAAAAGTATTTAGTAGTATCGTCTGTTACAATACCAGAAGGAACAATGCACCCAACTCTCCCATTAGGGGTAATAATGTGCCGCATAGCTTCAGCAAATATAGTATAAGTGTTGATATCACCTCTTCCGCACAAGGGATAACTACTGCTATTGCGTATGAAATGACTCTCACAATCAGACTTTCGACGATCTTCTAAAAAAGCTACATACAATTTAGGGTCTTCGTAAGCAAGAGAATTTATCATACGGCTGCGTTGTGCAGCATTTGCTGCATTCGCAATATCAGGTCGCCGAGAGGAAAACCACTCCTTATCCTGAGTTTTGATGCGCTCCCATGGTGGATTTCCTAGCACCACGTTGAAACCACCGGACCAACCAGTTTGCTCATTTTCTGGCTTTTCGTCCTTTGTTGGAACCTTGAAGACATCTGGAAATGCTATATGCCAGTGGAAGAACTTGTACTGCTCCGAGAGACGTTCAATCTCGTCATAGATCGGGGGAGAAATTTTCTCCTCTTCTATTTTGCGAAACACCTCTTCAGTAATTGGATAGATGGATTCGCCAGTACCTTCCCGATAGTCTACTTTCTTCCATACAAAAGCAACGCACCAGGCATCAGCCCATAATTTGCTAAGTAGATAGTCCTTTGATTGCAATAGCTGTTTATGATAAGTCTCCTTACGACGTATATCTTCTACCGTGTTGCTTCCTATCTCTTCCAGTTGATTTGTACTTGTCCCCAGGCTGCCTATTCGCTCCCATGCTTCCCCTGCCGGGTCGAATAGGGTACGTACCCCTACATGTTGATCCTTGTTCTTCTTCTTGTAAACATGGCAAACCTCTTTACTATCCCCCTCGATTGCCTCAAAGGCGCTATCCGGGATGCCATCAGCAAGCAATGCAGGTGTAACACCCAGGAGGCTGTTGCCGCATTGAATATGTTGCTCGAGGAAGGAGAGTGGTTTGCCTGGCTCGATGGCTTCCATCCACAGGCTTACTTTACAGAGTTCAACTGCCATGGGATTGATATCTACGGCGTAGATGCAGCGGCCGACAACATCGCGCAGAGCCTTGCGGCGGGCTTCGGGTGCTGGCTCCTCTTCACCAGTGCGTATAGCGGCCAGTCTTTTGGCGATACGATGGGCCGCTGCAATCAGGAAGTGGCCGCTGCCACAGGCGGGATCGCAGATTTTGAGGTTGAGGATGGCTGATTCCGGGTCTGGCTTGGCACAGGCCTCTTCCAGAACGGGATCGAGGGCAGAGTCGAGCAGGCAGGTGATCAGGCTGGTGGGTGTATAGTAGCTGCCCGTGGTTTTGCGTTCGTGCCCCCCAGCGGTCTGGAGTTCAAACCTGGCGGCGTCAATGTGTAGCACGGGGTGCTGTTCTAAAAGCGATTCGTAGACACTGCCCAGTTCCTCTGAACCAAGGTTTTTGTAATCGACAGCGCGATGGATACGCCTATCGTCGATAAAGGCCAGGGAACGGATGGCATCGAGCAGGTCATGATTGGCTATCTCACAACCTGCGAGGTCGGCTATTGCTTCACGCGAGAAGAGAAAGCTATCCAGGGCAGGCAGGCCGAGTTCGGGACAGCCGTTGTCGTGGCCGAGTTTCTCCATCACGAGGCGCAGTCCGTGAAAGAGGTCAGCGTGGCGTGTGCCAACGCGCTGCTCGGCTAAATGACGCAAACGAGTGGTCGAATAGTACTGTGTGTAGCGTTCTCGGGCAGGCTGGTCAGTGTCGGGATGAAAGAGAACGTCTCGATCTTCAGCCACGAATAATACAAGCAGCCGGTAGACAAGGCGCAGTACCTGGCGATAGTAGTCCTGCGCGCTTAGTTCCCCTGCGCGAAGTTTCTCTCGGAGTGTATTATTTGCGGCTTGAGCGAGGAAACCACTGCCGATGGCTGTGATGGCTTTCTCGACGCCATTGCGCAGTTGTTCGAGCGCACGCGTGCCCTGTTCATGCGCGGTACGCGACCATTTCTCCAGCCAGCACTCTTCAGGTTTTTCGGCCTCCACGCGCGATTGGTGACAGAGCAGCCACAGCAGTACAAAATCGGCGTACACTTCGCCGTCCATCATGGCTTCCAGGTCAAATTCGACGAAGGCCTGGCGTGTGAGGCTCACATTGTCGCGCAAGATGCGCAGTTGTAGTCCATTTGAGACCATGCCCCACAGGTGAGCGTCGGAGCGGTTCAAGAGTTCCTGTACAAGGCTATGCGGGCTGCTGCGGAAAGTCCCGGCGGCAGTCCTCGTATAGTGATCGAGATCGACTTTGAAGCTGACGAGATGGAGGGGTGTATTCTGCCAGCCATGGGAGATAGAGTAACTTCTATCATTCACCTCGATGGGTTTGGCTGTGAGCAGGCGACCATAGCCCAGTTCATAGAAGAGTGGCAGCAGCCAGCGTTCTCTTGTCAGCGTGGTGCCTGTATCGCGTTCGGGCAGTTTGTCTTGAGCGGCTTTGAATGCTACCCATGCACTCAACAAGCGGTTCCACGAGCGGTTGATGGCCTCGTTAAGCTTCTCTGTTTTAAGCAGGTTGTAGGATGCGGGAGTAAGTCCATCCAGATTTGGATCACCCTGCGCTATACGCTGGAGCAGGTCCATGGGCAGGATGGAACCTTCACTGTGCACAGTGGTAAAGATGGTGTGGTGGCGCTTCTGATATCCTGACATGCTTGAATCCCTCCTCAAATACAGCTACATGGGTGACCATAAAATCGGCTGTAGGGGCCGATTATGATTTTGAACAAAATAATATGGATAGCGATCAAAGCATCGAGGGCCGATAAATCGGCGGTGGGCGCGATCAATCGGCCCCTACGGATAACCGGATTATTTTGTTAAAAGTCATAATCGGCAGTGGGAGCGATAATGCAGATGAACACAATAATCCAGGCGGCTGTAGGGGCCGATTGATCGTGCCCACCGCCGATTTATCGGCCTCCGGTAGGTTTTCCCGATATCCCAATTAAAAAGTTAATCTGCATTATCGGCCATTCATCTCCCTTGTCGATCAATAGCGCCTATACAACTTATCCCGGTTCCACCGTACCGGATTCTCGCGAATATACCGGCGAATCTGCTGCAATGCCGCTTCAGTGCGAATCACTGTCTCGTAATAGTCATCTTGCCACGCAAACCACGGCTTCCCTTCAGAACGACGAATGTGGTACGAGGTCGCGGCCTTAAATACCCGGACGATCTCCCACAGTGCCACTCTGGGAGCAGCCTGTGTCGGATCCAGGTCGGTCAATTCAATGATGGCGTGCATATGGTTGGGCATAAAGACATATTCATCCAGTTTGACATGCGCAAAACGTCTGGGCAAGGTGACCCAGACCGACTGGGCCATCTGCCCTGGACCCCTCAAATACACCTGGCCCTCCACAATCGTGCCAAACACCAGGCGATGGTGCTGCGTACAAATCGTGACAAAATAGAACCCTGGTTGACGGTAGTCATACCCTGCTAAGCGTTTCGACATGGGAACTCCCCCTTTGCCGCTCGGTAACATTTTCATTGAGTTGACACACGTTTGTCATGACCGTTCCCTCACCAGCCAGCTATCGGTTCCGGGAAAATGAGGGCCGATAATACTGATGAACAAAATCATGCGGGCATCCGTAGGGGCCGGTTCACCGTGCCCAGCGCCGATTTATCGGCCCTCGGTGGGTGTTCCGATATCCCGCTTATGTAGTTAATCAGCATTATCGGCCCTTGGTGGATGTTCCACTAGCCAGATTATCAAGTTAAAAAGCATAATCGGCGCCTACACCCATAGGCAGGATCGGTGACGGCTACGATGGGGCCGATAATGAGTTTTAACACATTCATCCGGGTATGTGGTGGGTTTCCCGAGGGCCGATAACGCAGTTTAACTTTTTAATGCGGACATCATAACATCCATGGAGGGCCGATAAATCGGCGGTGGGCACGGTGAACCGGCCCCTACGGATAGCCGAATTCATTTGTCAAAGTGCATAATCGGCGCTGGGCGCGATCAATCGGCCCCTACGGGTGTGCCGTCCCCGTTTACGATACCCTGGGTATTTCGTTAGAGTTCATAATCGGCCCCTACGGCCTTCCTTAGGCTAACTATTTCATACACCCTCCGTTGCCGTCCTCTCTAACCCATGGGCAAATATATATAAATACCCAGCACGTCGAGCGGCAACTGCGGTTCAACGCGGTAACGGATGCCGCGTGCCTGAGCTGCTGCTCGTACGCGCCGGTGGGCGGTAAGCAGTTCTTCGCTGCGCTCCTGCGCAACCTGGTTGAGATGAGGTTGCAGCGCGTCAAACTCATCGATTGCCCTGGATAGGAACGTCCTGGCCTGTTCAGGATAGACATTGGCCTCGGATTGTGACTCCAGCAGCGATTCGATCGACTGGCTATCACTGAGCCATTCGGCACTGCTCGGGGAGCCAGCAAAGGCGAGTAACTGGCAATCCTCGGCTAATAGGGCGTGTTCCTCTGTACCACGCTGCGTGACGATATGGAAGCGCAGGCGCACCAGCAATAATGTGGTGCGGCGCGAGACACGGCTGGTGCGGATGACACCACAACGGCGGGCTACGCTTTCCTCTATTGGGTCCAGGGCAGTATCCATCACGTAGGTTGCCAGCCCTTCGACGATGGGGTGGGTACGGCTCAGGTATAGTTCACCATCGCGCACTGGCAACTCGAAACGCGCCTTGAAACGGGTCATATTGCCTAGCATGTCGCGTAATGCTCGCGGCGCCTCGGCCAGGTCAAATTGCACCGCGCCCATGCCATGCTGGGAGATGACGGCTCTGTTGGCGCTCAACGCCTGTTTGGTGAAGCTTGCCACATCCACCCCTGAGCCAATGGCCGACTGCACAGCCGCCAGTTCTGCGGCAACTTCGTCGACTTTGATGGTTTCCTGGGCGAACATGGTACGCGAGCGTTTCTCGCGCTCTGAAACGGCATCCCACTCCTGGAAGAGTTCATCGCGTAAACGCTCGCCGCGCCACATCTCTTCCAGGCCGGGCAGGAGTAGCTGCGCATTTTGCGCGTTGCCCGCATTCTCGCGCAGCAACAGCCCCTCAAAGATAGCCTCGATCAACTGGTCGGTATCGATAGGCACAGGCACCGAGATGCCAAGCGAATTGCGAATAGCGCGGTGCTTGCGAATGAGAACATCCAGCACGATGCCATCGACCTGGTTGTCAATACCGTAGTAGGTCACGACGCGCACCTGCTTGTTCGGCTGCCCATAGCGGTCCACGCGTCCCTCACGCTGTTCGTGCCGCGTCGGGTTCCAGGCAAGATCGTAGTGAATGACGGCATCGAAATGCTCCTGCAGGTTGATACCCTCACTCAGGCAGTCGGTACACACCAGCACGCGCTGGGGAGATTCGGCAAGCTGGAGAATGCGGTTTTCACGTTCGACGGGTGGCAGAAGCCCGGTCACCGCGTCGATCTGCACATTCTTCGGCAAACGCTCCCGCACGGCAGCGGCGACATACTCCGCCGTAGGGATAAAGCGGCAGAACACGATGGGCTGATAGCCGTCTTTGACCAGTGCATCGACCAGTTTGATAGCCTTTTGCAGTTTCTCGTCTTTCGCCCCTTTCAGCGCTTCAGCCTCACGTGCCATTTCTAAAAGACGTCGCCGTGTTTTCTGTTCATCCCCGGCCTCTTCCTCGATGTCGCTGCCAGGCACCAGGTCCACGCCTTCACCAGCATCGTTGTCCATGAGGTCGAGGACGGTGTGGCGGCCAATCTCGTCAGCCTCTTCTACTGTCCCGGTATCGGCAACAGAGGCGCGGCTGCGCAGTGTGGCAACCGCGGCAGCAGGGCTTGACGACATCGAGCGTAACAAGGCAAGCGCCGACCACCAGCGCACTCGCTGGTGATGCTTATTGACATCAACTGGATCGATCACCGTCTCGCGTGCATAGCGCATCACTTTGTCGATCAGCCGTTTATAGTCTGTCGAAAGTTTGTAGGTCCGCTCGCTATCCTCCCTCTCAGGAAAGGGTGTATCGGCTTGCAAATACGTGCGGATATCACCACGCCGTCGTTGCACGAAGTGTGCAGCCAGCCGGCGACGATCCTGTTCATGCTGTTTGCCCGCCAGGTCTTCGGGCAAGTGCTTGAAGTCCTTCTCAAGAAAGGTGAGCAGCGAGCGGAATGCCTCTTCGTTTCCACTATGCGGCGTGGCAGTGACGAGAATGAGGTGCCGGTGAGTATCAGCCGCGAGACTAGACAGCAGTTGATAGCGCTGGTGACGCCGACCTCGACCTTCTCCCGCGTAGGCACAGGTGTGCGCCTCGTCTACAATCACCAGTTCGGGACAGGTGCGCAAAAACTCGTCGCGGCGGCGATCTGACTTGATGAAGTCGGTGGAGACGATCACGTAGGGATAGCGTTCAAACAGCGACTGTCCCAGGCGGCAGTTCCGTTCGAGTTGTGATGCGGTACTGGAAAGGACCAGTTCGGCAGCGAGGTGAAACTTGTCTTGCAGCTCGGCCTGCCACTGTTCCGCGAGTTGTGGGGGGCAGAGGACCGCCATGCGGGAT
>WNGD01006269.1_pt1 | contig 11396 bp, 9 predicted proteins | sample 5400671 | NCBI WGS metagenome assembly WNGD01 (sample SAMN13153369, study PRJNA577476) | soil metagenome | isolation source: 40 cm soil or saprolite under grassland replicate 2 | place: USA:California | collected 2016-06-15
TGGCGGTCCGAGACCGCGCTCGCCCATCTCGCGCTCGGTGACCGCGAGTCGGCAGGACGCCTCGCAGAGGAGGAGCTTCAGCTCGCGCGGGCATTCGGCGCCCCGCGCGCATTAGGGGTAGCGAAGCGTGCTGCCGGCGTCGTGGCCGGCGGTGAGCGTGGAGCGTCCCTGCTCCGTGAGGCCATCGACGCCTTCGAGCGCGGCGACGCCAGCTTGGAGAGAGCGCGTGCCCTCGCTGACCTCGGCGCCATGCTTCGGCGACGCAACCGGCGCACCGAAGCTCGAGAGCTGCTCCGCGAGGCACTCGACGCCGCCCACCGCTCCGGCGCCAAGCGGCTCGCCGAACAGGCCGAGACCGAGCTCCGCGCCACCGGCGCACGCCCGCGCCGGTCGTGCTCACCGGGCTCGACTCGCTCACAGCCAGCGAGCGCCGGATCGCCGAGCTTGCCAGCCAGGGCCTCACCAACCGCGAGATCGCCCAGACCCTCTTCGTCACCGCACGCACGGTCGAGGGTCACCTCACAAGCATCTTCCGCAAGCTGCAGTTGGACTCGCGAAACGAGCTTCCCGCCATGCTGGCGAGCGCTCGAGTCTCGGCGTAGGGCCGCGACAAAGACACGCGGGTTGTCACGGTGCGAACGAGTCGAGCTACACGCGCGCGCGCGAATAGCAGATGTCGCATAATCGTATAGCAGTGACGCGCTTGAACCGTCGGCTCGCCTGACGACCACCGCACGGACATGTTGATCGACCCCCTCCTTCGCAGGGAGGGGATCTCCCGCAACGGGTGGCAGCCCACGGCAGACGCCCTGCTTACCGTGGAACGTCTCGGGCAACCGGTGGCAACCCACGGCAACGGTTTAGGCTTGTTTTTGCGGCTTCCGCGCGATCCGATTTGCGACCAGTTGCCACCGATTGCAACCACGGGGCTCCATAAAGGCTCCATCTTCTGTTGCCCATGCTGGCTACGCCGCTGAGGCAGTGCGCACCGGATTGCCTGCCACGGTGAGCGTGATGAGGCAGGCGAGGGCGCCGTAGTCGAGCGCGATCTCCAACACGCTGAAGGTGCGTGTCACACCTGACCAGCGATAAGCCCGGCGTCGCCGCGCCGCTGAGCGGAACCGTCGCACGGTCGCCTTGGCAGTGGGGGCCGGCGCGCGTCGGCCGGTTAGGAGACCGGAATGCCAGGCACCCCGGAATCGAGCGGTGTCATGCCGGTGCTAACAAAGGCATCGATCACTTCGACCGGGGTTGCGCTTGTCAGCTCTCGATCAGTGCGTCGACGGTTACGAGCTCGTCGCCAAGGCCGTCGAGGATCCGCGGCAGCGCCTCGGCGGTCGCCGCCGGCCAGCCGTGCAGGAGCACGATCGTGTCCTCTCTCCGCGCGCGAACGCCGTCGAGGACGAACCGCGCGACGTCCTCCGCGTCGTGCGCCTCGTTCCAGTCCTCGGGGTCGACGTCCCAGCCGACGGGGCGGTAGCCGACCTCGGCGAGCGCGCCCAACACGCGCTCGTCCTCCATCCCAGCGCCGAATGGGCAGCGGAACCACGGCTTCGGATCGACGCCGACGATCTCGCGGATCGTCTTCTCGGCCTTGCGGACGTCGCGGCGCAGGAGCTCGTCGTCGAGACCGTCCATCGGCGCGTGGAAGTTCGAGTGGTTCGCGACCAGGTGGCCGGCGTCGGCGATCCGCCGCGCCTGGTCGGGATTCGCCCGCACCCAGCGGCCCTGGAGAAAGAACGTTGCCCGGATGTCCGCGGCCGCGAGCGAGGCGAGCAGCCGGTCCTCGACGCCCGCGACCGTCGGCCGCCCGGGAAACTCGGTGTCGAACGTCAGTGCAACCCGCATCTACTGCGCGAGCGTCACCTTCGTCAGCCCGACCGGCTGGTCGGCGTCGAGGCCCTTCGCTCGCGACAAAGCAGCGGCGAAGAGCTGCCCCGGCACGACCGAGAGCAGCGGCGAAAGAACCGGAAGAGGAGCCTCCGGCACCGGCAGCCGCAACTCGGCGCCGGGAACCTTGTCCGCCGCGGAACCGGACGCGACGAGCGTCGCCCCGGCCTTTCGCGCCAGCTCGGCCGCCGCCACGAGCGCCGGCAGGCACTCGTCCATCGAAGCGATCGTCCAGACCGGGAACATCGCGTCGACGGCGGCGATCGGCCCGTGTGAGAGGTCGGTCGAGGTGACCGACTCGGCCGGGATCCGGCACGTCTCCGTCAGCTTGAGCGCGATCTCGCGCGCCGTCCCGAGCTCGATCCCGCGGCCGATCACGTACATGCGGCCGACGTAGGCGAACCTCGTCGCGATCGGCGCCACGGCGTCCTCGAGCGCGGGCAACGCGTTGCGCATCTGCTCCGCGACTCCGTGCACTGCCGCGGCGACCTCGTCGCCGCGGCCGGCGGCGCACCCGGCGAGCAGCGCCAAGACCGCGAACGTGTTGGCCAGCGTCTTCGAGGCGGCGACCGCGCGTTCCTCGCCGGCATGCAGGAGCAGTGTCAGCTCCGCCGCGCGCGCAAGCTCGGAGTCGGCGTCGTTCGTGACGCCGATCGTGAACGCACCGCGCTTTCGCGCGTGCTCGACGTACGAAACGACGTCGGGAGTCCGGCCGGACTGTGAGAGGGCCACGACGACGGAGTTCGAGAAGTCGACCTCGGCCCCGTAGTAGACGCTGAGCGAGACCGAGTCGCGCAGGGCGGTCCAGCCGGCCACGAGGCCGAAGGCGTAGACGCCGTACGTCGCGGCCGCATCGGACGAGCCGTGGCCGACGAGCCGGAGCACCGACGGAGCCCGCTCGGCGCAGGCTTGGCCGGCCGCCTGGATCTCGTCGAGGTGCCCGAGGAGCGACTCCAGCGCCGCCGGCTGCTCGTGGATCTCGGCGAGGAAGCGCCCCTCCGGCTGATTCATCAGACGTCTGGCTCCGCCACGTGACAGGCGACGCGGCGGCGCGGCCCGATCTCTCGCAGCTGGGGGGTCACCGTCTCGCACTCCGCGATCGCAAACGGACAGCGATCGCGGAACCGGCAGCCCTCCTTCGGATCAATCACCTTCGGCGGCTCGCCCACGTCGGCGGCGTCCGAGATCCCGAGCGCCGCGCGCGGGTCCGGGACGGCCGAAAGGAGCAGCTGCGTGTACGGGTGCTTCGGCCGCTGAAGCACATCCTCGGCCGGCCCCTCCTCGACCAGGTGACCGGCGTAGAGAACGAGCACGCGGTCGGCCACATAGCGTGCGCTCGCAACGTCGTGCGTGATGTACAGGAACGAAAGACCCTCGCGCTCGCGCAGCTCGCTCATCAGGTTGAGAACACCGATGCGGATCGAGACGTCGAGCATCGAGACGGGCTCGTCGGCGACGATCAGCTTCGGCTTGCCCGCGAGCGCCGCCGCGAAGCCGACGCGCTGGCGCTGGCCGCCGCTCAGCTCGTGCGGGAACTTTCCGGCGACGCGCCCGGCCGGAACCAGTCCAACCGTCCCGAGCGTCTTCTCGACCTCTTTCTCGCGCCTGCGGCGCGCCACGTCGCGACGGTGGAGAACGATCCCGCGCTCGATGGGGTGCGTGATCCGGTAGGCGGGGTTGATCGAGCTGTACGGGTCCTGGAAGACCATCGCGACGTCGCCGGCGTAGCCGAGCCGCTGCCGCCGCGTCCTGAGCGTGCTGACCCGCTTGCCCTCGAAGTAGATGTCGCCGGCGGTCGCCTTGTAGACGCGCGCGAGCAGCCGGGCGATCGTGCTCTTTCCGCTGCCGCTCTCGCCGACCAGCGCCACGATCTCGCCGCGCCCGATCTCGAAGCTGACGTCGTCGACCGCGTGGAGCCGCTGGCGCGAGAACAGCTTGCCGACCCGGAAATGCCGGGTGAGTCCCTCGGTCCGAAGCAGCGGCTCGCTCACGCGACCCCCTCCTTGGCCTCGACAACTGGAACCACCGGCTGGTCGTGCAGGAAGCAGCGAACGAGCTCGCCGTCGACCTCGAGCAGGCGCGGCCGCTCCGCCGTGCAGCGTGCGAAGACGTGCGGGCACCGTGGCGCGAAGCGGCAGCCCGCCGGAGGGCGGAGCAGGTCCGGCGGCGAGCCGGGAATCCCGAGCAGGTGCTCCTTCGGCCCGTGGATCGACGGGAACGCCTCCAGCAGGCCGTCGGTGTAGGGATGCAGCGGCTTCCGGAAGAGTTGCGCGGTTCGCCCCAGCTCGGCCACCTGCGCGGCGTACATCACGAGCAGCCGGTCGGAGAAATGCCGGACGAGCGACATGTCGTGCGTGACGAAGACGACTGCGAAGCCGAGCTGCTCCTGAAGCTCCTTGATCTGCACCATCAGCGAGCGCTGCCCGACGACGTCGAGTGCCGAGGTCGGCTCGTCCATGATGATCAGCTCCGGCGTGAACAGCAGTGCCATGGCGATCATCGCCCGCTGCCGCATCCCGCCCGAAAGCTGGTGGGGATAGCTGTGCAGGTGCACGGGGTCGATCGAGACCAGCCGCAGGACCTCCCTCGACCGTTCCTCGATCTGGCGCTTGTTCATGGTCGAGTGGGCCTCGCAGGCGTCGCGCATCTGCGCCGCGACGGTCAGCACCGGGTTGAGCGCATTCATCGCGCTCTGCATCACGACCGAGTAGTCGCGCCAGCGGATGTGCCGCAGCTGCTTGTCCGAGAGCGTGACCATGTCGCGCCCCTTGAAGAGCACCTGGCCGTCCGTGATCTCGCCGGCGAGCGGCGCGCCGAGAAGCCGCGCGATCGCGTAGACGAGCGTGGACTTCCCGCAGGCGGACTCGCCGACGATGCCGAGGAACTCCCCGCGGCGAAGGTCGAAGGAGACGTCGTCCACGGCCACAACCGGCCCGTGCTCGGAGGCGTACGCCACGGACAGCCCGCGCACCTCGAGGATGTTCTTCGGGTCGGGCGAAACGGCCAGGACCGCGGTCGCACGCTCGGCGTCGACGCCGGCCCGCTCCAGCTTCCGCAGCCGCAGCGCGGGACTGCTGATCTCGTCGAAGGCGTAGTTCAGGAGCGCAAACGCCGCGCCCAAAAGGGCCACGCAGACCCCCGGCATAATCGCCCAGTAGGCCATCCCCGCCCCGAGCGCTTCGTTGTTCTCCGCCCAGTAGAGCATCGTCCCCCAGCTCTGGCTGTTCGGGTCGCCGAGGCCGATGAACTGCAGCCCGGCCGCGAACAGGACGGCGTAAAGCGCGGCGCCGAGGAAGCTCGCCAGGATCAGCGAGGTCATCGTCGGCAGGATCTCGTGCACGATCACGTACCGCTTGCGCTCGCCGCGGACGACCGCGGCCTCGAGGAAGTCGCGTCTGCGCAACGACAAAGTCTGCGAGCGCAGCTGGCGCGCCCCGTACGACCAGCCGAGCGCGCCGAGCACGATCACGAGCGTGAAGAAGCCCGAGTTCCGCTCGTAGGCGGCGATGACGATGATCAGCGGGAAGATCGGGATCACGAGGATCACGTCCGTGATCAGCGAGAGGACGCCATCCGTCTTGCCGCCGAGGTAGCCGGCCGAAACACCGACGATGACCGCGATCACAGTCGCAAGGCCGCCGACCGCGAGCGCGATCAGGACCGATTGGCGCGTCCCGAAGACGAGCTGCGAGAACACGTCCTCGCCGTAGGCCGTCGTGCCGAACAGGTGGTGGACCGAAGGCCCGAGACCCCGCGGGTAGATCTTCGCGCGCGGGTCGTCCGGGGCGATCTGACCCGGAAAGACCGCTAGCACGCCGAAGAAGAGCAGCAGCCCGAGCCCGACGAGCGCCTTGCGGTTGTGAGCGACCGCGCGGAAGACGTCGGCGCCAGCGCCCCGCCTCGTCGCCTCCTCAGGCGGACCGGAGCCGACCGTCGCACCGGCCGGCTCCACCGAATCCGCTACGGAGGGAAGGGTCATCCGCGCTCCCGCGTCCGCGGGTCGAGGATCGCAGTCGCCACGTCGGCGGCGAGGATCGCCAGCAGAACGGTGACCGTGATCATGAGGAACAGCGCCTGCATCAGCGCGTAGTCCTGGTTCTCGACCGACTGGAGGAACATCCAGCCGACGCCGGGATAGTTGAAGACGAACTCGACGAGGATCGCTCCGCCGACGACGAAGCCAAGCGACATCGCGAAGCCGACGAGGTTCGGCAGGATCGCGTTCCGCCCGGCGTAGGTCCACATGATCCGCCACGGCTTCAGGCCTTTCGCGCGCGCCATCCGCACGTAGTCCTCGGTCAGGACGGTGATCATGTTGTTGCGCATCGTCAGGATCCAGCCGCCGATCGCGGTGACGATGATCGTCAGCGCCGGCAGGATCGAGTGAGTGAAGGCGTCGGACACGAACGTCCAGTTCCAGCCGACGGTCGTCGTCACCTCATAGCCGCCGCTTTCCGGGAACCAGCCGAGCTTGAGCGAGAAGAGCCAGATCGCGAGCAACGCGAGCCAGAAGTACGGGAAAGCCGAGGTGATCACGAAGAGCGGCGGCAGCACGCCATCGAGGGCACCGCCACGCCGCCACCCCGAGACCAGGCCGATCAGCGTGCCGAGAAGGAAGGCGAGGATCGTCGTGATCCCGACCAGAGCGAGTGTCCACGGCAGCGCCTGGAGCACCTGGTGGGCGACCGTGTCTGGGAAGAACGTCAGCGAGACGCCGAAGTGCCCGCGGGCGATGTTGCCGAGGTAGGTGAAATAGGAGCTGACCAGGCTCTGGTGGTTGTGGACGCCGAACGCGATCTCCAGCGCGTGCATCGCCTGCGGATTCACGTGCCCCTTGTAGCGGGACATCATCGCGATCGCCGCGTTGCCCGGCATGAGGCGCGGGATGAGGAAGTTGAGCGTGACCGCCGCCCACAGCGTGACCAGGAAGAATCCCAATCGCCTGACAACGAACCTCATCGACCGCGCCTCATGCCCGAGTCTGCCTGCTCAGTCCGTCAGGCCTTCGGTTTCAGATTCAACAGCACCACCGCCCAGTCCGGGTAGACGTAAGCGGCCGGCTGGGCATACGGGTTCTGCTCGGTGACCCAGCCGCTCAGCTTCTTCGTGTTGTACTGGTACCAGTCGACCCCCTCGGTCACCGGGATCACCGGGATGTCGTCGACCATCACCTTCTGCAACTTCCGCACGATCTCGTGCTGCTTCGCCGAATCGGCGGTCCCGGCGTACGAGTCGATCAGCTTGTCGACGGCCGGGTTCTCGTACCGCTCCCAGTTCGTCGTTGCGTTCTGGCCGATCGGCGCCGAGTTCTTCGAGTAGAGGAGCTGGCGAAGCTCGTAGTACGGAGCGGGCCCGCCACTTAGGTTGCCGTTGTAGCTGAGCTGGAACTTGCCGGCGTAGTTGTCCGCATCGTAGGTTGTGCTGGAGAGGTTCTCGGGCGTCACCTTGATCCCGATCTTCTTCAGCTGCTCCTGCACGAGCTGGGCGGATGCAACCCAGTCGGAGTAGCCGCCGATGTTGATCATCGTGAAGGAGAGCGGCTTGCCGTCGGACGTGTAGAACTGGCCGTTCTTCTGCTTGTAACCCGCCGCCTTGAGGATTGCGATCGCCTTCGCCGGGCTGTACGTGACCTGCTTGGCGAGTGTCGGGTCCAGCCAACTGCTGAACGTCGGCGTGACGATGCCGGTCTGGTTGGACGCGGGCTCATAGCCGTACTCGCCGACCTCGGAGACCTTCTGGCGGTCGATCGCGTACGCCATCGCCTTCCGGACGGCAACGTCCTTCAGGATCGGGTCCTTCTGGTTGATGAAGACGGAGACGTTGACCGTCGGTGGGAACCAGTAGTGGTTGTCCGAGTTCCCTTTTAGGTAGAAGGACTTGATGTTCGGGATGAACTGGCTGCCCCACTGGGCCTTGCCGCTTGCGAGCTGCTGGTTCGCCGGATCGTTTGAGGTGAAGGCCGGGTAGTAGATCGTCTCGATCGTCGGCTTGCCCTTCTGCCAGTAGCCACCGTTCTTCGTGTACTTGATGACCTGCGGCGAGCACCGGTCCATCTTGAACGGGCCCGAGCCGATCGGGTGGGGATCCTTGTAGGTGACCGGATTCGCGATCTTCGACCAGACGTGCTGAGGGACGATCGGGGTCTGGTCGGCGATGTAATAGAAGTAGGGGACGGCTGGGGTCTTGAACTGGAAGACGATCTGGTCGCCCTTTTGCGTCACGCTCTTGAGCACCGCCCATGACGCATTCAGGTCGAGCGCCGGGTACTTCTTGATCAGGTTGAACGTGTAGAGGACGTCGGCCGCCGTCAACGGCTTGCCGTCCGTCCACTTGACACCCTTGCGGATCGTGAAGGTCAGGGTTTTGTTGGCGTTGCCCCACTCGTACGAGGAGGCGAGCCAGTTCGTCGTCTGGCCACTCTTGAGGCCGTTCACGAAGGTGAGCTCCTCGTAAACGGTGCCGGCCGAGAGGAAGTTGACGTCCGAGTTGAAGGGGTTGAACCCGCAGGTCCACGTCGTCCCCTGCTCGTTCGAGATCGTGACGGCGCCCTTCTTCCCGGCGCTCGACTTGTGGCCCCCGCAGGCGGCCGCCGTCAGGCCCACCGCCAACAAGAGCACCAGCACACGCTTCATCTTCGACTCCTTCCCGGTCGCTTGCGACCGTCGCCGTCGGGGCTGTCGACTCGTGGGAACACCTCTGCGAGCTCGCGCCGCAGCCGCTCGTGCGCCTCCTCGCCGGCGCCGAGCTCGTCCAGTCCGAGCAGAGCGGCGCCGACGATCGGGGGTGAGCTCGTCACCTGCACCGTCGCCGCCGGCGCCGTGTCCTTGACCCCTGCTTCGATCGCGCCGATCAGCCGCTCGTCGCGCGATTGCATCAGTCCGCCGCCGAGCGCGACTTCGACCGGCTGGGCGCGCAGGTCGAGCCGTTCGAGCGTGACGCGAACCATCGTCACGACCTCCTGCGCCAGCCGCTCGACGATTTCGGCGGCGACCGGGTCGCGCTCGGCCTCGGCGAACACGACGGGCGCCAGCTCGACGACGCGGCGCTGGACGATGCGCCCCGTATGGAACTCCTCCGCGAGCGCCGATGGCGTCGGCTGGCCGAAGTGCGCCGGCACCGCCTGCTCCAGCGTCGTCCACTGGCCGCGGCCGTCCTCGCTGCGGGCCGCGGAGGAGACCGCCTCGAGGCCGACGTCGTAGCCACCGCCCCAGTCGCCCGTGATCCAGCCGAGCGCCCGGAAGCGAGCCTGCCGTCCGTCCGGGGCGACGCCGACGCAGTTGATGCCCGCGCCGCAGACGACGCCGACCCCCCAGCCGCGCGCGGTGCCGGCGCGGAGGACGGCGAAGGTATCGTTGCCGACGCAGATCCGGGACGCGAGGCGGCGTGAACTCGCCGCCGCCGTCATCTCCTCCACTTCGGAAGGGAAGTCGACGCCCGCCAGCAGCAGCTGCCCGACCTTCGCGACCGGGCCGTCGCCGTTCGGCAGGCCGGCCTCCTCGATCGCCTGCGCGAGCAGGTCGCCGATGACGCCGAGCGAGCCGTCCAGGCCTAGCTGGTGCGGCGAGCTCTGGGGGCCGCGGACGAGCGCGAGCACCGCGCCGTCGTCGCGGACGAGCGCGAGGTCGGTCTTCGAGTTGCCACCGTCGATCGCGAGCACGAGCGGGCGGCTCATCGGACCGCCTCCCGCGACTCGAACTGCGGCAGATGTGCGCGGCCGGCCTCAAGGAGCTCCTCGGTCAGCCGCTCGGCCTTCGGCGCCTGGCCGACGAGTGGGTGCGCAAGCAGCGCCTTGTAGACGAGTTCGCGGTCGCCGCTGACGGCGGCCTCGGCGGCGAGCCGCTCGTAGGCCGCGACATGCTGGACGAGGCCGAGCAGCTCGGGCGCGAGTGGTGGCTGCGGCAAAGGCGCGGGCCCGACTCCGTCGATCCGCGCCGGCACCTCGACCGCGTCGTCGTCGGCGAGGCCTGCGAGGGTGCCGTCGTTCCGCAGGTCGACGACCTGGACGTCGCCGCTCCCGGTCGCGAGCGCGGCGACGAGCTGCGTCGCCGCCTCGCTGTAGTAGGCGCCGCCGCGCCGCTCGAGTAGGGCCGGCTTGGTCGTCAGCGCTGGGTCGCGGTAGAGCTCGAGCAACTCGTGCTCGATCTCGGCAACATCGGCAGCCCTGGGCTTCGCGCTCAGCTGCTCCTCGAGCACCCGGTCGTGGAAGTAGAAGTAGCGAAGGTAGTAGGAGGGAATCACGCCCAGCCGCTCGAGCAGCGACGCTGGCAAGTCGACGCTCTCGGCCAGCTCCTCCACGCGCTCGGCGAGCAGGTCCGGGAGGACGTCATCGCCGTCGACGTGGACGGCGCGCACCCAGGTCAGGTGGTTGAGGCCGACCTGGTCGACGAGCACCCGCTCCGGCTCGACGTCGAGCATCCGAGCCACGCACCGCTGCAGCCCGATCGCCACGTTGCAGAGGCCGACGGCGCGATGGCCGGCGTCGAGCAGGCTCCGCACGACGATCCCGACCGGGTTCGTGAAGTCGACGATCCAGGCGTCGTCGGCCGCGAGTTCGCGCACGCGCTCGGCGATCTCGAGCACCACCGGCACGGTGCGCAGCGCTTTGCCGAGCCCACCGGCGCCGGTCGTCTCCTGACCGATGCAGCCGCACGCGAGGGGAATCGTCTCGTCCGTCAGCCGCGCCGCCTGGCCGCCGACACGGAGCTGGACGAGGACGAACGAGGCGCCGTCGAGCGCGCGCTCGAGATCGTCGGTCACCGACAGCCGGCCGTCGTAGCCGGCGGCGCCGAGCATCCTGCCCGCGAGCCCGCCGACGACCTCGCGCCGCTCCGGATCGATGTCGTGCAGGACGAGCTCGCGCAAGTCGAGCCGCTCTCGTTCGCGCGCGAAGCCTGCCACGAGCTCCGGCGTATAGGTCGAGCCGCCGCCGATGACGGCCAGCTTCATCGCTGGAGAGGTGTTGTCTGCATCTAGTTAGGAACCCAGACGAGGCGATGCTTTCATGTCTTGTCGTGCGCGTCAAGCTCTGGGAATCGGCCCGCCGTTTGGTTAATGTCCCTCACGAAGTGACGGCCAGCCGCGCGATTCCCACCTTGCTCCGCGACCTGAACGAGCGCACCGTGCTCAAGACGATCCGCGCCAGCGCGCCGATTTCGCGGGCGGAGATCTCCAGGCGCTCGGGCATCTCGAAGCCGACGGTCTCGCTCGTGCTCGAGTCGCTACTCGAGGCCGACCTCGTCCGCGAGGCGGCTGAGCGCCCTGACGGCCCGGGCTACGGCGCCATCTATTTCGAGCCGGTGGCCGAAGCCGCGGTCGTGCTCGGTCTCGACCTCGGCGCGCGCTTCGTGCGCGGCGCCGTCTGCGATCTGGCCGGTAAGGTCCGCGCCCGTCAGGACGTCGAGCTCTCCGTCGCCGAGGTGGCAGGTGCGGTGGAGGCGATCGAGCGCCTGCACTCGTCGCTGCTCGAGGCGTCGGGGCTCGATCCCGACCGCGTCGACGGCGTCGTC
>WNGD01006270.1_pt1 | contig 11394 bp, 10 predicted proteins | sample 5400671 | NCBI WGS metagenome assembly WNGD01 (sample SAMN13153369, study PRJNA577476) | soil metagenome | isolation source: 40 cm soil or saprolite under grassland replicate 2 | place: USA:California | collected 2016-06-15
AGGCTAGAAGACAGATTAGCCTGAACGATCGTGTCATTGCCGAAAACGGTCTTCCAATCGCTCCTCATTATTTCTGCGAAGAAGCCACGTTCGTCGACCAGCTTGCCGATGTCGTGAATCATAATGCCCGGGAGCATCGTATCGTAATTTGCAGTCTTTGCTTTTATTAAAGGGACCCTCTGGGTACGACGGTACCGTAATTCGATTCGATGTCTAGCCCTTTGCGTAATCGAAAGGAACAGGGAATATTGAAGTAACCTCTACAGGGAAAAAGAGGTCAAAAAGGCTGTCAAGAAATGTCACCTGCCTCGATCCAATCAGCCTGCAGAACCTGCGGCAGTCCTAGACTTAGGCTTGGACTGGACCTAGGCCTACTTCCCCTTGCGAATTCATTCCTACCACCCCAGAGGGCAGTTGACCCAACCCCCGAGCCAAGATATCCGCTGAGAGTATTCTATTGCGAGAACTGCGGATTGATTCAACTGCGCGACGTAGTGGATATGAGAGAAATGTATGATGACTACGCCTTCCTAACTGCCACCGCAACGACATCACTAATTCACTTTGACCAATACGCCGAAGATATGACTCGAAGACTTTCTCTGAAATCGGCAGATCTAGTTGTGGACATCGGAAGCAACGATGGGACTCTCTTGAAAGCGTTCAGACAGCGCGGCACAACAGTCCTTGGCGTAGAACCTGCGCGCAATCTGGCAAATCAAGCCGTGGCACAGGGTGTTCCCACTCTCAACGAATACTTCGGCCCTGATACAGTAAAGCGAATTGGGTCGCATGGAGCTCGACTAATAACAGCAAACAATGTAGTGTCCCACGTGCAGGACTTAAATGGTTTCATGGAGTCTGTTTCTAACACACTAGCCTCTGAGGGCATCTTTGCATTCGAGGTACCGTGGGTAGTAGACGTGCTACGTCATTACAATTTTGACATCATTTATCATGAACACCTCTCATACTTTGGATTCAAGCCACTATCTGACCTCCTCGGAAGACACGATCTAGAACTGATAGACCTCCAACACTTTCCCTTGATTCACGGAGGAAGCTTTCGAGGACTTGCGGCGCATCCTCGAATCTTCCCCAGACAGTCTGACACGATTACGAGAGTATTCCAAGATGAGAAAACTGGGGCAGATTTTGCAACCCTTAACGAATTTGCCTACCGGGTTCATGATATTAAACGTAGGTTGTTGGAATTGCTTCAAGACTTGAAGAAGAAGGGGAAGAAAATTGTAGGATACGGAGCTCCCGCAAAGGCGACTATTCTACTGAACTATTGTTCTATCGATCGCTCCATCCTCGATTTCGTTACGGATACTACTCCCTTAAAGCAGGGCAGATTTGTTCCGGGAGTCCGGATTCCGATAGTTCATCCGGATGAATTCCGAAAAGCCAAGCCCGATTATGCTTTACTCCTTGCTTGGAATTTCAAGGATGAAATTCTAAAAAAAGAGCAGGAATATCTCAGGTCAGGAGGGCAATTTATCATTCCATTCCCAGAACCGTTGATCCTAGGTCAGACTTCTCGATGAGCTTACCGACATGCAATCGGGCTGGGTAGTTGAGCTATGGATCGAGATGATTCTATGCTCCGCCGGTTGATTTTCGTGTACCATATTCTTTCAGGGTAGCAGCGAGCGACGATTCGAAGGCATCGTCACTAAACATTTCCGCTCGCGAAGCGGCAGACCGAGCGAGCTTGTTTCTTAGCTCGTCGTCTTCCATAATCGTTGAGATTTTTTGCGAAGCCTCGAGTATGTTCTGCCATCTGTATCCCACATCCTGAGTTACTATTTCTCGAGGGCCGCCACTGTCATGGACTACGGGGACGCATCGCGCTGCCATTGCTTCAACGATCGCTATCCCAAATTGCTCGTTTCGGGCACAGTGGACATACACCTTAGCTCCGGCCAAGACATTCCTTGCTTTCCTCAGCGGAGCGTCTATGAAGGAAGTGTTAGCTGGAGCAATCCTCCTGAGAGTTTCATAATAACCGCCCCTACCACTTTGGACGCTTCCTATCACCACGAACTTCAGGGCGGGCAAATTACGTGCGATTTCGAGGAAGTTCTCGATCCTCTTCTCTGGCACCAGGCGTGCCACAGTGACTACAACATTCTCCTTAACACCAACCGAAGATTTGTATAAGTCTACGGGGCATGGAGGATAGAGAGTCGTCGAATCCCTATGCCACACCTTTCGAACAAAGTGTCTCGTATAGTCGGACGTGCTAAGTAACTTGTCGACGTGCTTCACGCGCTGATGATAGTATAGTCTTGCTGGCCAATAGTAGAGCTTCCACCAAGGAGACGACCCTTCAGCTTCGATATGGCTGAAGTAATCCGGAAAGTAACAATACTGCAACACTGGACTTTCGCTCGACGGAGCATAGCCGATGTCTTGTGTGCTCAACACAAGTTGAAAATCAGGGTGTTTTGAAAGCAGTTTACGAATTTGCCGGCGATGGTAAAACAGCTGCTGATAAAGATGAAGCCCCCTGACTAGCCGAGGCCTGAACACTTGGTATGTGAGTCTCTCCACCCTAGAGAACAAACCCTCACAAGCGAAGAATTCCTCAACTTGTGTGATATCGAAGTCCTCCGATAGCAAGCAAGCGGTGTGACCGGCCCGAAGCGCCGCTTTGAGTGAATGGATCGCAACCCTTTCCCCTCCGCCCTGTATACTCATTCTTGGATGGATCACTAGAGTCCTCATTATCTGGCACGCACTGTGTACTGAAGGTAGACAAATATGTCCATGTGCTTAGAGTGTAGCGGGCACAACATTGGATCTGGACGAGCTAGCTCTTATGGTAAAGGAAGAGGTTCTTAGCCGTGTTGATAGACGACATAGTCTGATGCGATTATCCAGACCAACCATCGGTTTCACGGGCGTATCTGCCAAAGTCGCGAAAAGCCGCTCGATTTGAGTTTTGGTCGGCTTGGTGTTTGATCTTCGGACCCTCAGCAAAGAGCCAGATTCCAAAACCTTGTCGATACTAATTGTTACTTGGAATTGCAGAATCCATATTTCGAACTGCATTGAATCATTACGAGGATTAGAACTTGAGAACTTCGAGACGATAATTGTTGATAACCACTCCACGGATGGTACGGCTGAGTTCTTGGCTACGATTGATACACAAACTAGAAACAAATTGGGCCTTAAGCTTGTCTTTCAGAATTTCAATGGCGGTCTGTCTCAGGCGAGCGATGTTGGCATTAGAGCCTCCTCTGGGAAGTGGGTTCTATCCTGCAACCCGGACATAATCTTCAACGAAGATGTGAACAAAATGCTCGAATACGCGCAGTCACACAACTTCCCGATCCTTGCCCCCCAACTGATCACCGCCGACGGGACTCCCCAGTACTGTATGAGGAGATTCACATTTACACGTCTGTTCTTTACTCTTACCAGGCTAGGACGAATCCTCGGGAGGATAGTCGCCCAAGACTTCTTTGGTCGCGACCTTTATTACAACTACGAAACGTTTCTCAAACCTGTATTAGTCGAGCACCCTGTCGCGAGCTTCTTCATGATAAACCGAGATGCCGTTCAGCAGCTTGGATGTTTATTTTCTTTGGACTTACCGATTTACTTCGGAGACACGGATCTGTTTGGCCGTGCCATGGTGCAGAAGATGCAGATGGTTTTTCTCCCAGCCATTAAGGTGACGCACAGAATAGGTTACGTCAGGACCATACTTCATCCTGAAGTTCAGCAATTCTTGTTCACGAACAGTATGATCAGATATGCGTCAAAATGGGGTAGTTTCCCGAGAATGCTGACCCTATTGGTGGTATTTGACGCCATTCTAGCCCCGCTAACCCACGCACGATTGCCCAGCAGAGTGGAAATCCTATGTTCTGCGTACAGAGTCAAAGGAGCAATTCTGGCGTAGTTTTAGTCAGTCGGGTCCGATTAGGCTACACTCCGAAACGACTGAATGACAAGTGAGCAAAGAATTGTCTCACCGCGCGGAATTCGAACACTTGGAACCAACGAGAAGATCAGCACTGGTCATTCATTGCAAGCTCTCCCCATATGCGGGAGCTGAATTTCTTGGATTATCGACATGCAAGATTCTCCAAGAAATGGGATTCCACGTAAGTATAGTCTCTGATGTATTCGAGCCTTCTCGCGCAGAGGAGATTTACGGTATGGGAGACGTCTTGGGAGGATGCACTCACATTCGGCTTCCCGAGCCCACACCACATCTACCATTCAAACTTGACTATCTGACCAGAATCCTCTACGTAGTTAGACTTGCGAGATTCTCGAGAGTCTTGACCCAGGAGGACTTTCAACTAATCTTTAGCACGCAGTCTTCGATTTTCTCCTTTCCCGGAAAGAGGCTATATCATTTTGTGTATGACCTGAATGACCTGTTTCGCTATCCAATACCGCTGATTGTGCCACCCTACGCTCGCCCTAAACCGTTCAAGAGCCTGTATTTCTATCTCTTGAGGGCTCTTTACGCACGGCTGGCACCGCGACCATCACCAACCTGGTTTTTTGTCGCCGGACCAAATCTTAATCACCAATTTCGGAGAATGGGATATCAAAATTCGTCCTCCTTCTTCCCCCCTTCGAGGGTCTTCGAGCCCAAGATACCTAAGAAGAATCAGATTATCCAAGTTAGCCGGATATCTCCAGAGAAGAGAATTGAAATGCTCTTCGAATTGGCCAGAAGATTACCCCAATACAGTTTCATCTTAGCTGGCAAGAACCCTAGCGCTCAGCGCCTCCTCCACCCAGGCTACTCGGACAAATTGCTTTCCAAAGTGCCCGCAAGTTTGAATTACATCGAAACGCCAATAGTCAAGAACCCTGAGCTCTTGGAAGAGAGCAAGGTATACATCCAGACGAGCGAGGAATGGGGCGTCTTGCTGACGCTAATTGAAGCCATGTCGGCTGGATGCATCCCCATTGTTCCCAGTGTGGGGTCCGGAGCAGAAATTGTCAAGTTAGCCGGTGTAGGCTACACATACGGAAACCTAGATGATGCTACGGAGAAAATCAGGGTAGCAATGGAGAGCGAGACCCAATGGAGCCCGCTCGAAATTTCTGAGCGAGCGAAGCAGTTCGGACCCGAAGCGTATGAACACATGATCAAAAGAACTGCTCAGTAGATACAGAAAGTCCACTCATATGACCGAGCCGATGTTACGCCAAACTCATCGACTTACAACGATTCGGTCGCAGGCAACGAGTCGTTTCCGGTCAAAGGTCAGGGCTTTCCAGCGCCCGAAGGGCAATGTGATCAGTGTCATGACGGTTGGGCGTCAGTTTCGTTGGGAGCAATGGGCATTACTGGATTTCCCTCGACCTGCCGACGATATTCTGGCAAAGTTTACTTCACAGTCGCTACGTCAAGTCTCAATGAGCTTGCTTTCCTGAATAAGGATAACTGTGCCTGAGCGCTAGAATCACAGTTAGCCTATAAGTCGAAAACGAGACCTCATGGAACAGCGATGATCGACCAAGTCAGCATCCCCGCGATTGGAATTCTGACCGTGTGTCGCTTGTTGTACCTTCGGGCTAGGCCTGTGCAGAGAGACGTTCGTGAAGCCCAAATACCCTACTCAAGGCGGCTTCGTCCAGCTGATTTCTTCAGAAGACCCAGATCGTCAGAGGTGAGGGACTCATTCTGGGTCTTACCTTATGGCACACTTTGGTACGCAATCAACTTACCACTCATGCATCTAACTGGGTTTGATGGCCGAAAGTGGACGTATAGCCTCGCTATTCTAGATAGCTTGTTCGCCTGGATTAGCTTCAGACTCGGTTTTTTGGGAGCACTGATGTATTTGGGGATAGGCACGTTTCTACTTTTTAAAGCGCCGTGGAATGTGAGCATACTATGGCTTACCGTCTGCGGAATACTTTCATGGATCTTTCTCGTCCTTGCACCCGTGGCTAAGTTCCCGGTTGGGATACCACTTCGAATGCGGGCGCGTGTCCAAGGTCTGCTCTTTCATCAACGAAACTACATCTACTACACTCTGCTTGGCATAGTCTGGCTTTTTGTCATATGGAGAAGCTTGTTACCCTGGCTTCTCGCAGAGACATTGATTGGACAGATTGTGTCTTTTGCAAACTAGATCTTTGTCAATCTCATTCTTCAGCGCCAGATGTGACGAACTTCTCAAGCAATTCCAAATGAAAGATGATTACGGCTCCAATATCCAAGAAAAACTAAAGGGGTTGGTAGATTCGGGTAGGTCACCCGAACTGCACGAGAATCGAAGTCGTTGACCCTGCCTCTATGGTCCAGATCCCGCCCCCGTTTCCGACGATCAGAGCGATCTCATGTGCGCCCGGCAGAAATGTCGGGGCCCAAAGCATGACAATGTCGACAGTACCCTGTGAATCTCGAGGTGTCTGCACCACAATCTGCTTGAGCACCGGGAGCTCCGTCGTCAACTGACAAAAGGGCCAGCAGAGCGCCAGGACAACATTCGGACGGTTTCACGAAGGTTCCAACGTTATAGAATACAGTTGCGTTAGTTCTTACAGGGACATTGAATGTGACGGTCAAGACTGAGTGTAAGTTGAGGCCACCGGTGGCATTGGAACCGTGTCAATTCTGGATTGAAGGTTTGCATACACAGGAGGCAAGACCGATTTTTGAGCGGGAACTGCTGGCTCTGTAGAATGGACGAAGCTTAGTGCTGTTAGAAACAATATTGCTACTGTCGCAAGCGCGAATATTCCGGTTCTGGCTGTTTTGTTCAAATTTTATCCAAACTCGAGCCAACGTTCCTCCTCTTTTAGTCTTTTCGTAGTAGAGGCAAGAAAGGTCAGCGGGCAACGTCTTCTGTAGTTCAAATATGAGCGACCTACTCGTCAACTAAACGATTAAAGCAATCAAAGTAATTTTCGCTAGCGTTTTGAAGGCCAGCATAGTAATCGTGAACTATAGGGTTCCGGACCTCTTGGAGAAGTGTCTCGAGAGCATCCGTCAGCACACAAGAGACTACGAGATTCTGGTTCATGACAACAGTCCTCCCAACCCGAATCTGGGTTTTTCAAAAGCGAACAATATTCTCATTCGGAGAGCTCGAGGTGAATACATTGTTCTATTGAATCCGGACACATGGGTCACTAGGGGATGGCTTGACAAGTTAATCGAAACAGCAGAATCGGACCCAAGAATCGGGATAGTGCAGTCTAAGACGCTTCGTCCGAACGGGCTTCTCGACAGCACAGGTCACCGATACGCGTTCACGTATGGAGTCTACATGCCCGGTGACAGGGGAGCCCTAGAGCCGGACCGGGGTCAGTATGATCTTCAGACCGAATTGAAGACATGCACTTTCGCATCAGTCCTCATCAAAAGGAGAGTGTTCGAATCCTCAGGCTTACTGGATGAGAAGATGTTCCTATACTGCGAAGACATGGAATTCTGCCTTAGGGCAGGAAGATATGGCTGGCGGGTAGTGTTCTGTCCCGAGAGTATTGTCTACCATATTCGGCACGGCTCGGCGTCCACGGTCGTAAAGATCTCCCCCTGGCAACTCTACTTCGCATACATACAACTGAAGTACTTTGGGCTGATGCCCTTCCTTGCATTTGTCTTCACGACTATTGTCCGAATGCCGTCAGGCATTAGGGGCAAGGACGCATCTTATCTGTTGAAAAAGCTCGCAATTATTCCGAAGCTGAAGCGCATGATCACCTAGCGGCTCGCCAGTATGCTAGAAGCCAGTTTCTCTTTGTGCAATACATTGATACATCATCGGAACCAAACCCGTCTAGGTCAATGTTCTACAAGTTCAGGAAACTCATCTGGAGGAGCTCGTTCCATGACGTAAGCTCGTGCCTTTAGCCCACATGTTGGCGAAACCGACTAACTATCGCGATCCATCCTCCTACTTACTTTGCTTCTGGGAATTATTCGCCTCGTCTTATATGCATAATCGTTTTCATGCATCACATTGAGAAGGTCTAGAGACAATATTCTGTACGGGGTTCTGAAATCGTGCTCGTATGACAAATTGTCAGTCTACCAACTGATGGTGTCGCTCAATCTCTCCTACAAGTCGCTCAAATCTTACCTCGATCAACTTGTTAGAGCAGAATTGATAACCATCGATGTCGAGGCAAAAAGGAGAACTGTAAGTACGACCCAAGAGGGCATAAAGGCGGTTTCCCTTTACCGAAACGCGATTTCCGTCTTAAGCGACGCTGACCAGCGTCCCGATGTTACCCCCGCCTTGGAGACGCCGAGCACTTGGTAGTTCGAGGAAGACTCGCGAACAAGTGGCGGTCGCCGAGCCACCGCGTCTCATAATTCCTTTGTCTGAGGTAATGCTCGAATTTGTCCCTAGCCTCTTTCTCATGGACTTCAATAACCCATCTTAGGATTCTGCCGGCTTTCATGCTGACTTCCGCACCTTTGATCACCCTCCACTCTGCCCCCTCGACATCAACTTTCACGAGGTCTACTTTCTCTCTAACGATAGAGTCAAGCTTGACTGTTCGAACATGTAACTCTTGCCCGCTGAACGTACCTTCGATTGAATGTCGCCCACCTATCTTGTGAAGATGCAAAAGAGTCGCTCCGTCGATATCCGAGACTGCCTGATCTATCGGCGTAACGTTTCGGAGCTTGCCTGCAGCTATCGTAAGCCTAAGCCACTCCAAGGTTTCCGGATGAGGTTCGAAGGAGATTATAGATTCAAAGTTCTTTGATAGAAGCACGGAATAGTAGCCCACACCAGAACCTACGTCAAGAAATAGGTTCCCTCCGATGCGCAATACCACGCGCATAACTTCTCTCTCGAATGCGTACCTCGTTCTGACCTCAATCCAGACCCTGGCTAGTTTTGGGACCTTGAGCTTTCCTAGAAAGTCCATTGTTGAGGCAAGACCTGCATCGAGAAAAATCTGGTACCCTTTTTGTGTGCCCAGGATCATTCTGAATGCCCTTCTAATCGCTATGTACGGTCCCACGAGAACCATGAAGGCGATGTTGACCCGCAAAGCGGGTCTCCTTAAGAGAGCTCCACCTGTTCAAGCTTTCCGTTTCGATCTAAGACGTGTTGGTGCGATCGAGCAGTGCGAGTGATCGAGATAAACTGTGCTGGGTAAAGTTAGTCTATTCGGCAACCTGAGCCTCTAACTTGAATAGCCCAGCTGGAATCATCCCTTTCCTAGGGCGCCGGAAATCTCATACAAACTTGGAAGTCTCGCTTCGCCGACGACGGGAATGCGTGATGTGCGGAGCAAGCACGCAAACCAAATGGGCATGGTCGCTAACCAGTAATAATGTTCTAGAATACAATTTCTGGCCTACTTAAATGCGGGCTTGTGGAAGAAATGCCGAAAATACATGAAAGCTATTCAAGCGAGTCGACCGCATAGAATCAAACCCGTCTACATACTTGCAATAGCGGCTGTTTGCTTAGTTGGATCTTTCGCTTTTCTTGCCTTCAGTTCGGCAGCTCCCAAAGCACAACCCAGAGCATCGGGGCGAATCAATGTCCCCTAGCCCCTCCGTCGCCTGCCAAGGCTCCTGAACCAGGCTATCAGTACTTCATGTACTACAGCTCCCTCAACGGAGCCATAGTCAAGGTGGAGACTAGACCGTCATGTCAGGTCGCGCGGCTGTCAGGTTCTGGACCCAAAGCGGATAGCCAAATTGCCGCAATGAACGTGACCTCGAACGCGGCCCTGCAAACGCTAATGCCCAACGGATATTTGAACGCGTACTATGTGAATCTCCACACAGGACAGCTTACGGTTAAGCCGGGAGTGACATTCAATGACCCGTACCATGCTCTATTCAATGGCCAATCGATCACCAACGGAACTCAGATCCCGACACCAAGCCAGTAGGAGGAATTGACACTACCTTGAAGAACATAATCGTCCTGGGTACGTTTGTTCTCATAACGGTGATTGTCTTCCCCTTCATATCCAAGTACGAGCAATAGTTGTTGGGCCGTCGGCAGCCGAATTCCAAGTGACGCTAAACCCCAGCAGTACCGTAACGGGCCAAGTCTACTCGTCTCCTCAGAATCCCTGTTGCGGCGCTTTCTGGACCGTTACAGCTTGGATTGGTCGCAACGGTGGGCAGGCACAGCAGCCATTCGACTACTATTTCACATTGCAAGATGACCAGTCGGGCACCTTCGTAACAGCCGCTCAATGCGGAAACAGCAAGAATTACGACAGCGGCCAACCCGGCGTAGGCCCCTCATCTACGCTTTCACTAGTCAATGGTTGCAGCATGACAGAGATAGTCGGCGGTCAAATGGACCTCGCATACAGCATAAGAAACAATGACGCCTCCTTCGCACGCGTGTACAACGTCGAAGCAATTTCGAGCCATACCTAAGGGTATTCCAATAGAATACCCTAATCTCCCTTTTTCTTGGTTCAAAGTTTCCCTTTCTTGTGAAGGACATTGATATATCATCGGAACCCTAATTCAGCCCATGTCAACGCTCGATAAGCTTAGGGGACTCGTCTGGAGAAGCTGGTTCTACTTTAGAGCTGGTTATGGTACATACATCGCCTTGCTCATAGGTTATACTAGCAACCTAGTTGTGCTTTACAAGCTTGGAGTCGTGGGAAACCACTACCTAGAAGGCATCTTCTTCTCCCTCACCGTGTTTGCCATATTTGGCGTGCTCGTTTCGGTACCGGCAGCTATTCTGCTCGGACTATATCATATGAAGAGGACAGGTGCTTACTCGGCGGACGCTTCCCTGTCAACAGAGTCAAATCCGTACGCCTACAAACTAATCCCGGGAAAGGAGCGTGAGGTGTTCCTACCCCTTATGGTTCTCACGGCCAAAGGACTCGCGAAAGTGATGCGCGAAGAGAACGCGTTGAGCCCGCAGGAAAAGGAGCAGTTCGATAGCGTCCTAGCTAAAGCAGACAACCTCCTAAAGGGTCAGATGATTGGACATCCGCGAGAAAGAATTTCGTAGATTGGATTCCACAGAGCAGACATCTTGGCATAATACCGATCTCGAGACATCTCGTGAGTCGTTCAGTTTCGATAGAGAGAACCTCTGCAGAATAGATGTTTAGATTGTCATTTGATGACATTTCGGCCATGGTTCTGGTAGATCAGTCCTATTCCTCCCCATCCCTGATTCCAATCCTTCACAATCTCATTGTAATGGTATTTTGCCCTAATCTCATGCCAGAATCTCTGGACCTCAACGGACTTCTCCTTTGAATGCTCAACTATGTCGTGGAGAGCTATGATACCGTCACCTCTGACTAGCTGAGAATAGAATTCGAAATCAGACTTCACTCCCGCATATGTGTGGTCACCATCTATGAAAAGGAAATCTACAGGCTCTCCTTTCAAAATGTCTTTGACCTTTCTTAGTGTCGAGTCTTCATGTGAGTTGC
>WNGD01013362.1_pt1 | contig 11392 bp, 11 predicted proteins | sample 5400671 | NCBI WGS metagenome assembly WNGD01 (sample SAMN13153369, study PRJNA577476) | soil metagenome | isolation source: 40 cm soil or saprolite under grassland replicate 2 | place: USA:California | collected 2016-06-15
AGGTTGTCCTCGTTGCGGTAGGTGAGATTCGCGACTTGCGTATAGAATAGTTGCCAGCCCACTGGCGCACGGCGCACCCGGCCCTTCGCGCCGACAGTGAACGCGTAGCTCGTCGGCTTGAGATCGGCCGGAATCTTGCGCGATACCTGGATGTCGTCGAGCATGAACTGACCGAACAGCGTAGTCGTCGCTCGCCGCTCGAAGTCGATGCCCCAGAATCCGTTGACGTTCGCTCCGGTACTAGTCTGCCGCAGCGTGCCGAGCGTGGCGATGTTGAGATACCACGGCTCGAGCTGGCGGCCGACCCCTGACAGAACCGACGCCTCCCAGAACGCCGCGGTCCAGCGCGGGCCCGGTCGGATCCATAGCCGGTGATACACCATGTATCGGTTGACCGGGGTGCCGCTCGCGTCCGTGCGCGTATCGAGCTGAGTCGCGATCGCCTCGACCCGAACCCGCGCGCTGCCGAAGCTGATGTAGAGGTGGTCGAGGCTGTAGGGGTCATCGGACAGCAACACGCCCTGAATGCCGCTCGGCCCCCAGTTTCGGTCGAGGATCCCGAAGAACAGCTCGGCGTGACGCCATTGGGCACTCACGTACCCTTCCTCGAACCGGGTCGAGTTGTTCGCCTTGGCGTACCAATCGGGGTCATACTGCAAGCGCGTGTCGACCTTCGGGTGCGTGACGCCGACGACCGGCCCGAACAGCATCTGGACCTCGGCGCCGGCACTCGCGAACGCGCGCTTGTCGAGCGGCCGCGCGGGAATGCCTCTGCCGAGCTCCAGCGGGTCTCGTAACGCCTGGGTGGCAGCTGCCGCGCCGAGCGCTCCTTCGATTCGGAACGACGGCGCCGCCCGGTGGCCGGCGAGCTCCGCGAGCAGCCGGCGCAGGGTGGCTCGCGCGGGGGGACCGAGCCTGGTCGAGTCGGCGGCCTGGAGCGCATGCACCAGGTCCGATCGCTTGAGCGGCCGGGTGAGCGGCGTGGGATCGGCGACCACGCCGGTGGCGATCAGATGCTCGACGTACGGCATCGCCCAGTACTGTAGCGGTACGTAGGGAGAGGCATCCTGCGCGGCGAGCATCGCCCCGCCCGTGAGGGCGGGGATCACGTGCAGCGCTGTCATGATGACGAGTGAGGGGAGGGAGCGCATGGAGCGGCCGAATCTGTGTGCGCACCGGGAGTCTCGCAACGGCGCGCGCGAAGCGATGCTTGCTCGAGCTCGGCTGACCCCGGGCCGACGGCCCGGGGTGATCCAATTCCGAGGAACTTTGGTTGATTGACCCCGGGCCGACGGCCCGGGGTGATCCAATGTCGCGGACGTTGGGTTGATTGACCCGGGGGCGGTGCCCCGGGGGCGGTGCCCCGGGGTTACGTTCACGGGTGTGTCTTGACCCCGGGGCATCGCCCCGGGGTCAGCCCACCCGGACGCTCATTCCATTAAGTTGTCCCCGCCCATGTCCCCGTTGCTGGTCCTGATAGTCGCCGTTCTGGCCACCACCTACGCCGGCCCGATCGTGCGGTTCGCCACGGCCCCGGCGGTCGCGATCGCATTCTGGCGCCTGGTGCTGGTGCTGCCTGTGACGTTCGGACTCGCGACGCGCGAGCGGCAGCGCACCAGCGTCATGCGCGAAGCGTTCCCGCTCATGCTGCTCGCCGGTGTGCTGCTCGCCGTGCATTTCTGGACCTGGATCGCGTCGCTGCGGTTCACCACCGTGGCGAGCTCGGTGGTGCTCGTGTCGCTGAAGCCGATCTTCGCCTGGGGCATCGCGGCGCTGTGGCTCGGCGAGCATCCCGCTCCCACCGAGCGTTGGGGCATCGCGCTCGCGGTGGCCGGGGCCACATTGATCGGTCTCGGGGACGCGCGGCTCTCGCTCGGCGCGCTGGGCGGCGACGTGCTGGCGCTCGCGGGCGCGCTCACCGGCGCCGGCTACTACGTGATCGGGCGCCGCGTGCGCCGCACCGTGGGCATCTGGAGCTACGCCTCGGCGGTGTACGCGGTCGCCTACCGCGCGACCACCGTGAACGTGGCCGCGCTGGGGGAGCCGGTGGGGGCGAGCCTGATCGCCTGGCTGGTGCCTTCCATACACGAGGTGCCCCCGCCGGCCGCGTTGCTCGGGGGGATTCTGGTGCTGTTGGGAATTGCGATGTCGTTGGGAGGTGAAAGTGTGTCTTCGGCGTCGGAGGTTCCCATCCTGAAGGATGGGCTCGGCGAGGCACAACGCTGAAGCGTGGTGTGCTTCAGCACAGTGCCCCGCCGAGCCCACGCTTCAGCGTGGGAAAGGAGGCGATGGAGTGAGAGTTGAGCAGCTGCGCGGCGGAGTGGTGGAAGCCTGGCACGACCTCCACATCGCCGTCGTTGATGGGACGGGGAGGCTCGTCGCCAAGGTCGGAGATCCCGACCTCGCCACTTACTGGCGATCGGCGGCGAAGCCATTCCAGGCGCTGCCGCTGGTGACGGACGGGGCGGTCGACCGGTTCGGGCTCACGACCGAGGAGCTCGCGCTGTGCTGCGCGTCGCATTCGAGCGAGCCGGGGCAGGTGGCGATCGTCCGCGACTTCCTCGCCAAGATCGAGTGCGCCGAGCGCGATCTGCTGTGCGGTCCACACCCCCCGCTCTCCGAGCGCGTCGCCCAAGACTACGCCACCCGCGGCGTGCGGCTCACGGCCGTCTACTCGAACTGCTCGGGAAAGCACGCCGGTATGCTCGCGCTCGCGCGGCATCACGGCTGGCCCACCGCATTCTACACGCGGCTCGAGCATCCCGTGCAGCAGCGCTGCCTCGAGGAAGTGAGCCGGTGGACGGACCTGCCGATACCGGAGATCAAGACGGCGGTCGACGGCTGTGGCGTGGTGTGCTACGGGCTGCCGCTGCGGCAAATGGCGCTCGCCTATGCGAGACTGCCGAGTGCGGAGTTCGGAATGCGGAGTGCGGAGTTTCACGTCCGGGGTCGTGCCGCGAATGGCCCTGCACAGCAACTCCGCACTCCCCACTCCGCACTCCGCATTGTAGAGGCCATGCTCCGCCACCCCGAGCTCATCGCCGGCGAAGGCCGCCCGTGCACGGACCTGATGCGCGCCCATCCCGGTCGCGTACTCGCAAAGGTGGGCGCCGAAGGGGTGTACTGCGCGCTGCTGGTGCGCGAAGGGCTCGGCATCGCGCTCAAGGTGCAGGACGGCCATGGCGTCGCCGCCGCGTTGGCCCTGGCCGCGGTGCTGGAGGAGCTGGGCCTCCGGCCGCGCCCGGCGACGCTCATCGCCCGGCCGAACGTGAACACCCGCGGCGAGCCAGTCGGCGAATTGCGCGTAAATGGGGGCAGGTAGCGGCGGCCCTCGCCGAAGGGAAGCCGCCCGCACTGCGCCAGCGGCTGGTCGCGGCACGCGCGGCGGCCGTGCCCGACATCTGGATCGAGGAGCTGTTACTCCAGAGCCTGCTCGTCGTGGGCTACCCGCTCGCGCTGGTCGCGTTCGGCGTGTGGCGTGAGATCACGGGCCCGGCGTCCGCTCAGGGGGACGGGGGCGGGAGCGGGGGCGGGGACGGGGAGGAGCTGGCGCACGCAGACTGGGAGTCGTGGGCGAAGCGCGGCGCCGCGGTATGCGCGGCGGTGTACGGGCGCGCCTACCACAAGCTGCTCCTCAACCTGCGGGGGCTGCATCCGGCGCTCGAGGATCTCGTGCTGGTGGACGCGTACGGCAAGGTGATCGGCCGGCCGGGGCTCGATCTCAAGCGCCGCGAGCTGTGCACCGTGGCGGAGATCGCCGTGCTCGGCACCGCTCAGCAGCTGCACTCCCATCTACGGGGTGCGCTGAACACCGGCGCGACGCGGGCGGAGGTGGAGGGGGTGCTGGCGCTGATCGACGGAGACCTGGATGCGGAGCGGCGGCGGAATGCGCGGGAGCAGTGGGAAGATGTGCGACAAAGAAAGCTGTGAAGTGCGGAGTGCGGAATGCGGAGTGCGGAGTGTAAAGGCGGGGGCGTGACGCGAGCTCGCCTTGCGGTACGCACGCAGGCATTCGCATCAGCGGTGGCGGGGCGTTGTCGACGCCACACGTCTGTCGTCTCTGGGCGAAGAGGCAGGCCAAATCGTAGCGATGGTGGTCTCGTCAATCAGAACGGCGCGCGGAGCTCCCCGTTCAACTCCGCACTCCGCACTCCGCATTCCGCACTCCGATCCGCAATGTTCATAGACCGCGCCCTGGTTCACGTCCTCGGCGGCGCCGGCGGCGCCGGTGCCTCATCTTTCCGCCGCGAAAAGTTTGTTCCCAAGGGCGGCCCCGATGGCGGCGACGGCGGCCCCGGCGGCTCGGTCTACGTGCGCGCCGATCCGAACCTCGCCACCCTGCTCGACTACCGGTACCGCACCCACTGGAAGGCCGAGCGCGGCCAGCATGGCAAGGGCAAGAACATGACCGGAAAGACGGGGAAGGATCTGTACCTGCCCGTGCCGCCCGGGACCGAGGTGCACGATGCCGACGCCGGCACCATGCTCGGAGAGCTATTGAGCGCCGGGGACACGCTGCTCGTCGCGCAGGGGGGCCGCGGCGGGCGCGGCAACGCGCGCTTCGCAACCCCCACGCACCAGAGCCCGCGCGAATGGGAACCGGGAGAGTTCGGGGACGAGCGCAACGTCGAGCTGGTGCTCAAGCTCATTGCCGACGTGGGCCTGTTGGGCGAACCCAACGCCGGGAAGAGCACGCTGCTCTCGGTAATCTCGGCCGCGCGACCCCGCATCGCCGACTACCCCTTCACCACGCTCGAGCCCCATCTGGGGGTCGTGGCACTCTCGGACGGCCGCGCCCTGGTCGTCGCCGACATCCCGGGGATCATCGAGGGCGCGCACGCGGGGAAAGGGCTCGGTCTCCGGTTCCTCCAGCACGTCGAGCGGACCCGGCTGATGGCCGTGCTCGTCCCCGTGGACAGCCACGACCCGCAGGCGGCCTACGAGCTGCTGCTGCGGGAAGCGGCGCTGTATTCAGCCGACCTGGCGGCGAAGCCGCACGTCGCAGTGCTCTCGAAGCTCGACTTACTTCCTCCCGGCTCCCGCCTCCCGAGCATCCAGACGCACGGCGGCGCTCCCGTGGTCGCGATCTCGGCCGTTACCGGCGCGGGGCTACCGGAGCTGTTGGAGACCCTGTGGCAGTCGCTCCCGCTGCGAGCCGCGACGAGCTAGCCGCCTACCTGGCGCTCGCGCAGGTGCCTGGCATCGGAGCCGCACGACTGCGCACGCTCACGGCCGCCTTCGAGAGCGCCGGGGCAGCGCTGCAGGCGCCCCACGGCGCCATCGCCGCGCTCCCTGGGTTCGGCCGGGCCGCCGCCACCGCCGTGCGGGCCGCGTCGCTGCGGGCGGCGCACGCGCTGCTCCAGCAGCTCGACCGCATGGGAGCGACCGTCCTCCTCAACGAGGATGACCCGTTTCCGCCACTGCTGCGCGACATTCCCGAGCCGCCGGCGCTGTTGTACGCGTGGGGGGATGTTGGCCTGCTCGCGCGTCCCGCCGCGGGGGTGGTCGGCAGCCGGAACCACACCGCCTACGGCGCGGCGGCGGCGCAGATCCTCGCCGCCGGAGTCGCGCGGGCGGGCGTCGTCGTCGTGAGCGGCATGGCCCGCGGCATCGACGCGACCGCGCACGCGGCGGCCTTGGACTCGGGAGGCGCGTCCGTCGGCGTGCTGGGGAACGGCTTTGGCGTCGTCTACCCCGCAGCGAACCGCGCGCTGTACGAGCGGATGATCGCGTGCGGCTGCCTCGTCACCGAGCTGCCGCCCGGCGAGCGGCCCCATGCCCATACATTCCCCCGCCGCAACCGCCTCATCAGCGGTCTCGCCGGCGTCACTGTCGTCGTCGAGGCAGCGGCCGGCTCGGGCGCGCTCATCACCGCCGATTGCGCGCTCGACCAGGGCCGCACCGTCCTCGCCGTCCCGGGACCGATCACCAGCCCGACCTCGCTCGGCTGCAACAAGCTCATCCAGCAGGGCGCGAAACCGGCGCTGTGCGCGGGGGATATCCTGGAGGAGTTGGGGCTGCCGGGGACGGCAGACCCCGGGCCGATGGCCCGGGGACAGACCCCAGAGCGGACGTCCGCGAGCCCCGGGGCGCCCCGGGGTCACCCACCCGATCTGACGGAGCTGCAACGCTCTCTCTGGGACGCCCTGGCGTCCGAACCGAAGCACGTCGACGCACTCGTCGCGGCCGCCCGCGCGGAGACGAGCGCAGTGCTGACGGCGCTGACGGAGCTGGAAATGCGCGGCCTGGTGAAGCAGGAGCCGGGGATGCGGTTTGGGATCACCTGAAGTGCGGAATGCGGAGTGGGGAATGCGGAGTGTCAATGGAGACTTCAGGGCGCGAGCGACACTCCACTTCAATTCCGCACTCCGCACTCCGCACTCCACATTCCGCATTAGCTTTTCATCATGCCCCACCTCTACGTCCACGTCCCCTTCTGCGTGCGCCGCTGCTCCTATTGCGATTTTTCGATCGCGGTGCGGAAGCGCATCCCGGCTGGCGAATACGTGGACGCGGTGCTCTGGGAACTGGAGATGGTCCGCGCAGCTGACCCCGGGGCGGTGCCCCGGGGCACACCAGATGACGCTCTCGACACCCTGTACTTGGGTGGCGGTACCCCGTCCCTGCTCCCGGTCGATGCGTTGGCGGCATTGCTCACGTCTCTCCGTGACGCCTTTGGCGCGACGTCTTCGCGTGACGCCTCTAGCGTGACGTCTTTTCGTAGTTGCGCGACGTCTCTCCGGGACGATGTTGAAGTGACGCTGGAAGCGAATCCCGAAGACGTGACGCCTGAACATGCGAGTGCGTGGCGTCGTGCTGGCGTGAACCGCGTATCGTTGGGCGCCCAGTCGTTCGATGACCGTGTGTTGACCTGGATGCATCGCTCCCACGACGCGGCGCGGATCGGCGCCGCAGTGCGGACCCTGCGGGGGGCGGGGATCGACAACATCTCGCTCGACCTCATCTTCGCCTTGCCGGCAGAGCTCAAGCGCGACTGGGAGCGGGACTTGGAGATGGCCGTGTCGCTGCGTCCCGAGCACCTGTCCCTGTACGGGCTGACAGTCGAGGAGCGGACGCCTCTCGCCCGCTGGATCTCGCGCGGGGCCATCGTTCCTCCTGAAGAGGACGAGTACGCAGCAGAGTATTTGGTTGCGCACGCGCGGCTCGCGGCTTGCGGCTATCGGTTCTACGAGGTCTCCAACGCATGTCACGACGGGTTCCGCTCCCGCCACAACTCGGCGTATTGGTCCGGTCGGCCGTACCTCGGGCTCGGCCCTGCGGCGCACAGCTACGACGGCCGGGCGCGGCGCTGGAATGTCCCGGCGTGGCACGGGTACGCCCGCGCCATCGCTGCCGGCCGCTCCCCGGTCGAGTCCGAAGAGATCCTCACCCCCGAGCAACGGGAACTGGAGCGCGTTTATTTGTCGCTGCGCACAGATGCGGGACTGTCGCTCAACAGCCTCCACCGCCCCCCACCGCCCTTCACCGCCTGGTTGGCAGCGGGGTGGGTGCAGTTGCAGGGGGAGCGCCTGACATGCACTCCCCAGGGTTGGCTCCGCCTCGATGCCCTGGTCGACGACTTGACCGGGGCCAGCGCCGTCGGCTAAATTGTTAGTAGTTAAGAGGTTGGGTGACATGCCGAAGTCCCTCACAGAACGCGAACGGCAGGTGCTCGAGGCGGTGATCGAGACCTACGTCGAGACCGCCGAGCCGGCGGGGAGCCGGACTATCTCCAAGCGCTTCGGCATGGCCCTATCCTCGGCGACGATCCGCAACACGATGAGCGACCTCGAGGAGAAGGGGTACCTGTACCATCCCCACACCTCCGCCGGTCGCATCCCGACCGACCTCGCCTATCGAGTATACGTGGATTCGTTGATGCGGCTCCGGCAGGTGTCGGCGTCGGAGTCGGATCAGATCCGCGAAGAGTTGACGGGGGAGCGCACGGCGGTGGACCGGATCCTCGAGCGCGCCGCGCAGGTGCTGGGCGTGCTCACTAAGGAGCTGGGGGTCGCCGTAGGACCGTCGCTCGACGACGCCGTGCTCGAGCGGCTCGAGCTGCTCCAGGTCTCCTCGGAGCGGCTACTGCTGGTGCTGTCGCTCAAGAGCGGCGTCGTCCGAACCATCTTCGTCGAGGTGACGTCGCGCATGGCGGCCGCGGCGATCGCCCAGGTCGCCGTCGTGCTGAACGAGCGGCTCGCCGGGCTCACGCTGCGTCAGATCCGCAGCACGCTCTCCGATCGGTTGCGCGACGCGGCGAGCGATTCCCCCTCGGGCGAGCTGCTCAACATCTTCATTCAGGAGGCGGACGAGCTGTTCGACGTGCCGGCCACGGGCGCCGCGGCGGCGGGCGTCGTGCTCGGCAGCGCCCAGCTGCTCGCCGGCCAGCCGGAGTTCGCCACCAAGGAGCGGCTGCAGGGGCTGCTCGCAGTCACGGAGCGGCGCGATCTGCTGCGTGAGGCGCTCGCCAAACAGCTGGGGCACGGCCTCACGATCACGATCGGTGGCGAGCACCAGGATTCCCGACTCTCGCCCTTCACGCTCGTCACCGCCTCGTATCGGCTGGGCGCGCTGTCGGGCGTCATCGGCGTGCTGGGTCCCACGCGGATGCCGTACGACAAGATCGTGGCGCTGGTCGATCATACCAGCCGCCTCGTAGGCGAGCTGCTCGAGTGAGCCGGCCGGCCGACTACTACGCCCTGCTGGGCGTCGCGCGCGACGCGGGTGAGGCGGACATCAAGAAGGCGTACCGCCGCCTGGCGATGCAGTACCATCCCGACCGCGTCGCCGCCGGGGAGAAGACCGCCGCCGAGGAGAAATTCAAGGAGATCACGGAAGCCTACGAGGTGCTGCGCGATCCCGAGAAGCGCGCGGCCTACGACCGCTACGGCGTGGCGGGCGTGCGCGGCGGAGCAGCGGGAGGGGGGGGGTTCGACTTCGCGCACTTCGACCTCTCCGAGGCGCTCAACATCTTCATGCGCGACTTCGGCGGCCTGGGTGGTTTCGACGCCTTCTTCGGCGGCGGCGAGCGCGCCCGGCGCGAGCGCCAGCGGGGCCAGGACCTGAAGGTCACGCTCGAGCTGACGCTCGACGAGGTCGCGAAGGGCGCCGTGAAGACGATGCGGTTGCGCACCCTGGATCGCTGCACTGCGTGCAGCGGGACCGGCGGGCAGGACGGCGCGCGCCCTACGACCTGCGGCACCTGCGGCGGGACCGGCGAGATGCGACGCGCAGCGCGCTCGATATTCGGGCAGTTCGTATCCGTCTCGCCCTGCCCGAGCTGCGCGGGTGAGGGCACGGTGGTCCGCCAGCCCTGCCCCAAGTGTCAGGGCGATGGCCGGGTGCGGGCCGAAAAGACGATCCAGATCGACGTCCCCGCGGGCGTGCAGGAGCACCACTACCTGACGATGCGCGGCCAGGGCGTGCCGGGCCCCCGCAACACCCCCCCCGGAGACCTGATCGCAGTGCTCGAGATCGCGGACGATTCCCGCTTCGAGCGTCATGGCGACGACCTGGTGTACGACCTGCCCGTCTCGTTCGCGCAGGCGGCGCTGGGCGCCGAAGTCGCGATTCCCACGCCGTACGGCGATGCCACGCTCAAGGTGCAACCGGGGACGCAGACCGGCGCCGTGTACCGCGTGAAGGGAAAGGGGCTGCCGCGGCTGGGCGAAGGCGGCCGCGGCGACTTGCATGTGCGAGTCCACGTCTGGACGCCCACCAAGCTCACGCCGGAGCAGCGCGCCGTGCTCGAGCGGCTGGCGAAGGTCGAGACCGCGCCACCGGCGGAGGACCGCGTGGGCCGGAAGCTCTGGGAGCAGCTGCGGCAGGCGTTCGGAAGTCGCTGAGCAGGGGGGACTCATGGCCGGGTGCATCTTCTGCAAGATCGCGGCGGGCGAGATCCCGGCGACCATCGTCAAGCGGGCCGACGGCATGATGGCCTTCCAGGATCTGAACCCGCAGGCGCCCACCCACCTGCTGGTGATTCCGACGGACCATCTCGCGTCGCTGAACGACGCCAAAGATCCCCAGCTGCTGGGACGGCTGCTCGGGTTCGCGCGCGACCTGGCGCGCGATGCCGGGATTGCGCAGCGCGGCTACCGCGTAGTGGTGAACACCAACCCGGACGGCGGCCAGACGGTGTTCCACCTGCACCTGCATCTCCTGGGCGGGCGACCGATGACGTGGCCGCCCGGCTAGCCCGGGCGAGAGCGCGGGGTTCAGGGTTGCACGAGGGTCCGTCCTGGGCTAAGTTTTTGCGTCGATCACAGTTAGCGAATGGCCATGCCGGAAGTCATCATTCATGATGACGAGAGCTTCGAACGGGCGCTGAAGCGCTTCAAGAAGAAATGCGAGAAGGCGGGGATCCTCTCCGACCTACGCAAACACCGTCATTACGAGAAGCCGAGTGAAAGAAAGAAGCGCAAGATGAACGCCGCGCGCCGCAAGAACCGGCGCACGCGGCCGGTCTGACCGTGGCCGATTTGCCCGAGCGGCTGCGCGCCGCGATGAACGAAGCCCGCAAACGACGCGATCAGGCGCGCACCCTTCTCCTCTCCACGATCCTCGCAGACCTCAAGAACCGCGAACTCGAGCTTCACCATCCCCCCTCCGACGACGAGGCCGCCGAGGTGCTGCGCCGCGGTATCAAACGGCGCCGCGAGGCGGCGGAGCAGTACGGCGCTGCCGCGCGGCAGGAGCTGGCCGACCGCGAGCTCGCCGAAGTGCAAATGCTCGAGGCGTTCCTCCCCGCCGCCGTCGACCCGGAGGAGATCCGCCGCGCGGTGCGCACAGCCATCGCCGCGGGAGCGAAAGACCTGGGCAAGCTGATGGGGCAGGTGATGCCGCAATTCAAAGGCCGGGCGGACGGTAAGCTGGTGAACCAGATCGCCCGCGAGGAGCTAGCGGCGACCGTATGAGCGTCGCGGGAGGGGTCGCCCCCTCCGTGCTGGACACACTCGAATTCCCAGCCGCGCTGGAGCGCGTCGCGGCGCAGAGCGCGTCGCGGCGCACGCCGCCGGACCGCTCGGCGCTGCTCGCGTGCGCGCTCGTGCGCCCGCGACCGATCCGGAGCCGATCGCGGCGGCGCTGGCCCAGGTCGCCGAGCTGGCCGCGCTCCTGCTCCACGATGATGCGATCAGCGCGGAGCCGGTGCCCGATATCGGGCCGGCACTCGAGCTGCTGGCCGTGCCGGGCAGCGCCCTCGAGGGCCTGCAGCTGGCCGCGCTCGGGCAGGCGCTCGGCGCCGCCCGCCTAACCGCGGCAACGCTGGTGCGTATTGCCCGCGACGCCCCGCGCACCGCGGCGCTGCGGGTCGAGCCTCCGCCCAAGGAGCTCGAACAACGACTGATGCAGTCGCTCGACGCAGAGGGCGCCGTGCTCGACGCGGCGTCGC
>WNGD01017621.1_pt1 | contig 11392 bp, 8 predicted proteins | sample 5400671 | NCBI WGS metagenome assembly WNGD01 (sample SAMN13153369, study PRJNA577476) | soil metagenome | isolation source: 40 cm soil or saprolite under grassland replicate 2 | place: USA:California | collected 2016-06-15
TATTAAACGTGACACAATCGGCGTTGCATCATCAATCAATGCCACATAGAGTAGTACAACCTCTCGCCATGCGGGTTTCAAGAGATTGTGGGGTAGAAGCAGGCCATAGGTATCTGTCTCCTTCATAGCCTCGGCTGCCAGATACTCTTGAAAGGTAAGATGTGAAAAGCCCAGGAGCGTTTTTCCATCACTGTCCAAGCCTTGCTGCACCAAAATCCCGCTTTCAGCGCGAATACCATCAATCCATTCATCCGCTTTGCGCTCACACATTGCTTTGCGGGCCTTCTCATCCTCTGGCAGTTCCTCTGCTAAGAAATCGGGCAATTTGGCCAGGAGAATAGCACGCGCAGCATCTCTCTCAATGAGAACCTGACTCTGCTCGTCTTCACGCTGTTTTTGTATCGCAAAAGCGATCTCGCGCAGCAAGCTCAGTTTTTGTGCCAATGTTAGATCCTTTTCTTCCGTGAGCATGCCTGCCTCTGCGTTTTTCGCTTTTTTCCATCCATCCGTCAAAAGCTCAACACAATCACGATAGAGAAAATTTCGCTCTTCTGGCAGTTCCAGCTTGGTACGGTGAATTAAGACCATCAGAGAAAGTAGCATGGGAGTAGTAGCAAGCTCTTGTAAACGCGGTGTTGCCTCGATTCGCTCTATAAGCCGCTGGGCACGTTGCCCTAACTGTTGTTCAATCGCTCTGGCTTCCGATGGTTTATGGTGTGCTGCTTCGAGCTTTGCGATCGCTGTATAGCGTAGCTTCACCAGGGCGCGTACCTCACCTTTTTGTAAATCTTGTACGGTGCGTATTGCAAAATCAAGGCGATCTAACTGACCTTCATAGCCAACAATTCTGGTTGTCACTACAAAACGATTATCAACACGATCATACATTTGTAAGAAACCGGCAAGACGGCGGGCCACCACTGCTCGCAGAGCAGGCGTTCCCAATTCATCAAAGGCATCAAACAAGAGTAGACAGTTGCCTCGCTTAAGTTGCCGTTCAAAGAAGCCTGGAGGGCATTGCCTGGACAGTTCGGGCGGAAGCTCCTCTAGAAAAATATCAGTCAGCACACGTGCATCATCCCAAGCGGCGGCTTTCGAGTGCCGTTTTAGGGACACAAAAATCGGGAAAGGTTTTGTGTCCCAGAGCAAGCGTTGCTTGACAAGACGGCGTCAATTACCCCACGCCTGGAAGGCGGGGGCTTGTGTCTCTACTCCACCGCAATTCAGCATACCTTTGCAAGCGTGCTGCTTTGGCTTCATCGCAGGACACATTAGGGGCAATCGACAAGTGCCCCGTGCTCATCCAGTCTTGCCGGACAAGCAACGTTCTCAGCACAATGTTCCGCGCAGCGATCAAATCCGCATGGAGGGTATAGTGGCAACTCTGACACACGAAGAGCAAGCCCTTCTTGGGCCTATTCGCATCGCTGGTGTAGCCGCATATGGGGCAAGCTTTGCTGGTCGAGTGGGCATCCACCTTCACGGCCATGCTACCCAGAAGGGTGGCCTTGTAGGCGATGTAGCCGTGCAGTTCAGCAAAGGCCCACTGAGAGGCATGCCGGTTGCTCTTGCGCTGTTTCACAGAGACACGCTCAACGCCTTTCCCCGTGCGTTTGCGCTTGTGGGTGCGCCGTCTAGTGCGTTCGCGAATGTGTGTCAGGTCTTCCAGACCGATGATGCTGTGTGGGTGCTGGTCTACGATGCGCCGACTGATCAGATGGTTACGATCGTGTTTCAACCGTCTCTCTCGTCCACTGATGACGACCAGTCGTCTTGTCGCGGAACGAGTGCCTTTCTTCTGCAACCGTTTTCGCAGTCGCGCATAGTGATCGGCTTTGGCCCGGATAGCCTTGCCAGAATAGAAGGATGCATGATGAGTAGGGGTCGCGGTGACTGCCAAATAGCGTTGTCCAACGTCCACACCGACCACCTGGCTGTGGCTCTCAGGGGTAGGCTCTGCTCCCTCGATCTCAAGTGTGACAAGCAGGTAGAACTGCTTGCGAGGTTTGTCGTACCACAACTTGGCGGCCCCGATGGATGTCCCATGCTGCAAGAGGGAAACATGCTTGTCATAGCCCGTGTAGGACAGAACCACCCGTCCATCAAGGGCAAGCAGACTCACCCGTTGCTCCGTTTTGAAGCTGTAGTCGCGCTGGTAGTTGTAGGTGAGGGTAGGAGACACATACTTGGGTGGCTTATCTAGTCCCTTGTAGCGTTTCTTAGTTATGCCTGCCTTACGTGCGGCGGCATTCTGTTTCACTTTCGTCCAGAGGGTTTTGTAAGTGGCGCCGACCTGGCGGGGGACGTTACAGGCCATTTGAGCAGGCAAACCGTACTTCAGACGGATCTCCTCGTAGCAATCGCGCTGCAAAGCCCGTCCACTACTCATCTTGCCATGCTCAAAACTGTAACGCGAGACGAAATTCAGAGCATCACGATACGCCAGTTGCGTGGTACGCAATGCCTGGAATTGCTCTTTCGTCGTCTGCAGTTTGAGTTTGGCCGTGATGATCTGTTTCATGAGAGAAGTCTACCATGTTTTCACACATTTGTCAAATATTTGGTACGCGTGAAGTTTTTCTCCGCTGCAGCGGCGGGCTATTCCTCCCCTTGGCTCGAAGCCAGGGGACTCCTAGCCCGAGAGTTGAATCTCCATCTTTTTGCTTGTTGCGCAAGCTACGAGCGCACGTTACTGCCAGATAGCGCAACAGGGTCGTTTTACCAGAGCCTGGATGCCCCCGCAGCACCAGCCGCTTATGCCGATCAACTACTAAGCCCAGATCTCCCGATTGATACGTTTTCTCTGCAAAGACTGAGGGCAGTATGGCGCGAAACCTACGCAATACCCATAAGGGGCGTTTCCGCCAACTTCTTTCCCCGCCACCATATGTTGTAGCCCAATCCTCATCTCCGCCTCTTACTGACATGGATAGCCTGACATAGACTTGTTCTAAATTCACTAATTGCGGTTGTTCACCCCAACGTCGTAGCACGCTTTGCGAAGGAATCAGCCCAAGGTGGCGATGCTGATCAATGAGAAAATCTAAATAGCGTTTTTTGAATGCATGATCCTTGCCTTGCCCTAGCAGTCGGGCCCATAGCCAGGAAAAAAATGTATATATACCGTGCCATATCTTCTTCCACATGGCACCTATTACGGCACATGCAATAGGCACTGCTACTGTTAACCAGGGGTATTTGGTAAATTGTTGCGTAATCCACGTCAGTACATTATTGACCATCGCGACCACTCCATAAGCCTCCTTGATTTATTTCTCAAGCCCTATACTACAGGAGATTTTATCATATAAACGGGGAGACGTGTGACTCTGACATGAAGAGAAATAATGACTCTGAAGTACTATTGATAGCTATAACAAAGCGACAGGCTCATTCAGAAACATGGGTGCTTGTCAGTACTCGTAAATTCAGGGACCTTGAAACGACAATTGTCGGTGATGAAACCGAAGAACTACCACAGATTGAGCGTATTCCAAGGGAATTACAAATTGCGGAAGTATCAGAAGCACTTTCTATGCAAAGCAGAGCCTGATTACTATAGAGACCGCTCTTTTGGGTTTGTTGCCTTTTTTGTGTTTTTCAGGTACACTCTGCTTTGGAGAGTTCCATCTCACCGAGCGCCTATTGTCGTCTTCAAGTTGCTCCTGTAGTATCTCCAGTGTAGCGCGAACATTTTCATACATCAGCAAGCATTCACACGTAAGAGACGAGGAGGCTGACTATGCAAATCCCAGAAAAAGTAGCGCTCTATGATCGGCTTGGTGGGGTCTATAACATCGCGACTGTTGTCGATGATTTCATTGACCGCATCATGGTTGAGGCAACGGGCGGTCCACAACACTACAGCGGGCGCTCAATGGGCGATTCCCATCGGCATCTCATGATCACTGCCCAAGAGTGGCAGGCCTTTCTGGATGACTTTCAGCAGACGCTCGGGAAGTTCAACGTGCCCCAACCGGAGCAAGAAGAGCTGTTTGCTATCGTAGAAAGCACACGGGAAGCCATTGTCATCTCACCCTTGAAAGAGAACCCAGAGCAAGCGCATGACGCTGACTGAGGAAACACGGCTGGTTTCTTCTGGTCTGTAGATAGGCGTGGCTCTCCCCACAGTGGGGGAGAGCCAGTGAGCTTATCTTAAACACAATCGCTTTTCTCATGCTAGCGTCGTACAACGCACGATCGGGCCTCACAGGCCTAGAAGGAGTTAGACACTATGTCAGACAGCACACAGATGGCTGGGAAGCTCGTTACTCTGTGGCGTTATCCCATCAAGTCGATGCTCGGCGAGGAGCTCAACGCCACGGATGTCACCAAACGGGGTCTGCTTGGGGATCGGGCCTACGCCCTAGTAGACCAGGAGACCACCAAAGTCGCAAGTGCCAAGAACCCGAGTAAATGGCCGCACCTGTTCGACTTCCGCGCTGCTTTTGTCGTCCCTCCCCACCCGGGTATGCCGCTGCCTGTAGTGAGGATCACGCTGCCGGATGGTACGGTACTCACCAATGAACAGAGCGATATCAACCAGATTCTCTCCAAGGCGCTTAACCGCGAGGTGACCTTGGATGCAGCCGAACGCGGCCAAGAAGAGGTCGTTGAGTCTTCGTCCCCCAATCCCTGGATGGCTAATGCTGAAGAGTACTGGCCGGATATGGAAGGACTCGACTTCCGCGACACTGTCACCGACTTTGCTTTGCCGGAGGGCACCTTCTTCGACTGTGCTACCGTCCATCTGCTGACAACGGCCACCCTTGACCGGCTGCGGGAACTTTATCCACCAGGGCGGTTCGAGGTCCGACGGTTCCGTCCCAACATCGTCGTGCAGACCACCAGCGGCGCGAAGGACTTCGTTGAGGACGCCTGGATTGGCCACACGCTCGCCATCGGCAATGAGGTTCGCCTCGGTATCACAGGCCCTTGCCCCCGGTGTGTGATGACGACGCTGTCTCAAGGAGACTTGCCCAGTGATCCCGGTATTCTGCGGACAGCGGCCAAGCACAATAAGGTTAATGTTGGGGTCTATGCCACCGTGCTCCAGGGCGGGACTATTCGGCGAGGAGACGCGATCAGGGTCGAATAACGTTGGTAACCGTGAGTGCTACTTCCACCAACGGAGCAGGCATGGCCGAACAGATGAGCATGTTGAGGCATGCCTGCTCAACGAAGAAGTAGCACCAACGATTAATAGACCAAACACTTGTTCACAAATCTTTAATGCACGCTTATAAACCATTTCAGCTTGTTCATATTTACCTAGCTCAACAGCTTCTAATGGTTCTGTTATCATTACTTGCACTCCTTGCATCTCATCTCCCTACTTAATCGGCCACCCGCCACCTTCCTCAATCACCTCATCCACCCGCTCCATCAGCACAATCGTCTCCCGCAGAGACGCCACCACGCGCTGATAATGCACAATATCCTCAAACGACAACACCCGCCCCTTGCGATCCTTCAACCACTTATGACATACCTGATAGCCACCTACATGAAAATTCCACACCGCCGACGGCACAGCATCAAAATACTGCATCTTATTGATATACACCCGCCCCTGCCCTGGCTGATCCCGCGACTCCAAATACTCCACTTTCTCAACCATATCATTTCCCTTCTCAGGAAACCGCGTCGTCACCTTGCCCAACTTCTCCATCAAATGCAAGCCAACCAAACGCTCACCCAACTGGCACAATTGCCTAAACAACTCCCTATTCGACGTAAGCGGCAAACGCGGAAAATCAATTTTCAAAAACTCCGCATACCGCGTGCGGTAAGTAGGCGAATGGAAGACCACATACATGTAGTGAAAGATATCTTCCGGCCCAAAAGTCTGTTGCAGATCTCCTTTGCCATCAGGGATGAACTGCATGTTGAGCTTGTTTGAGATGTTGGTGATGAAGGCTGGTGAGAGGTTGGGACGACGGCCACCCGGAGCAGTGGAATATACATCAGTGTCAAAAAGAGTATCTTTTTTAAGATCGGTGTGATTTTAGCTCATTCCTGGCCACGTTTCTGAAGCATATCCTGCTCATCTCTTGGCTTCTTTCCTCGTTTCATAACAAGCAGGGAGTAAAAGGCTCCGCAGCATATCCTGGCCGCGAGTAAGATCTGTGAAGCATAAGCTGTCCACAAGTTTTCTTTCCATTTCAGCCCTGGCAGAAGAAGGTTTTCGCCAACTTTCTGCCTACTATATGCTGCAAAACGGCCAGGATATCCTTCTCAGGATTGTTTTTTTTCACAAAATCGCGTATGCTTTCTGTAGGCACGTCTCATCTCTCAGAACAGGCTTTGTTTGACCACCTGGAGCTACGCCCGTGATGACACCTGCAGAATTTGAGCAGTGGTGTCGAGCGCTTCAGCTTGCACCTACCACCTGCGATCTGATTGCCAGCATGCGTGTGACACCTCCTGCACGCCGTGTCTCCTCTCGTGCTCACAATGTGAGCGGGGCCTACCCGTCTCGCAAAATGGGGATGACCGTCCAATTTGAGAGCCACACGGTCGAACTGTGGGCGATCTACCTCATGGAACACGACCCCGATGTGCTCGAGTACTTTGACCAGCCGCACACCTTTAAACTGCGGTACCAGGACAAATTTGGCCGACGGATGCAGGGCCACTACTACACCCCCGATTTCCTGGTCCTGCGCCGCGACGGGGTCGGGTTTGAGGAATGGAAAACGGAAGACGAGCTGCGAAGCCAGGCTGAGAAGCAGCCGTTCCGCTACCAACACCTAGAGGATGGCACCTGGCGCTGCCCGCCGGCTGAAGCCTATGCGGAGCCGTTGGGTCTCTCCTTCCGGGTCTGTTCTTCCGCCTCCTTGCCTCGTATCTACGTCGACAATCTTGTCTTCCTGGAAGACTACGTTGGGTTCATGCCCACGGTGCCTCAAGCTGTGCAAGCCCGTCTCTTGGAGCGGGTGCGCGAGACCCCGGGGATTCCGCTGGCCGCCGTCATTGGCGATGAGTCAGGTATTCGCGCCAACGACGTATACGCCATGCTGGCCCAAGATCTGCTCTACACCGATCTGTATGCCGCCCATCTCATGCAGCACTGGCGTATCCACCTTTACCTCGATGCTGCCCAGGCTCAGGCGTATGCGCACCTGCTGCCCGTTCGGCTAACCGAGCGCGCAGGGGCGTCGTTTCTTGATCCAGCATCGGGACTTTCGACCAATACCGCCCTGCTGTGGGATGGGCGTGCCTGGACCCTGCTCAATCTCGGAGAGACGACCACCACCCTCCTGCCAGAGACGGGGCTACCCATGCAATTCCCGTCGAGCTTCTTTCTTCAGTTGCTGGAGACCGGGACCATCACCGTGCTGCGTCCCACTGAGCAACTGCTCACACATCCTGAGGTGGAGCGCCTCATGGCCGGGGCGAGTCCCGCGGACCTGCGTCGGGCTAATGAGCGCTTTCGGCTGGTGCAGGCGTACCTTGAACATCGAGCCGAGATGTACACAGGCACCTCACCTCGCACACTACGCCGCTGGACGAAAGCGTTCCAGCAAGCTCAGGCAAGCCTCGGGTGTGGGTATGTTGGGCTGCTGCCTCGCATTTCGCAGCGCGGGAACCGCACTCCCAAAGCACCGCAAGCCGCCCGAGAGTTAATGGACACGTTCATTGCCGAGCAGTTTGAGACCCCGCGACACGCTCCGGCGGCATCGGTGTATCGAGCCTACGCGCAAGAGTGCAGAGCACGCACGTTGACGCCGCTCTCCGCTCGCGCCTTCTACGATCGGATCAAGCAGCGAGCAGGCGTAGCGCAAACGGAAAAACGGTCCGGGGCACGCGCTGCCTACCAGGAGACTCCCTGGGTCTGGGAACTGGAGTACCTGACTCCTCGGCATGGGATGCGCCCGTTCGAGGTGATGCATATCGATCACACGCCGCTGGACATCGAGTTACGCTGCTCGTCCACCGGCAAACTGCTTGGCAAGGCCTGGGCGACCTTCATGACCGATGCGTACTCGCGCAGACTCCTCGCCGTGTACCTCACCTTTGATCCCCCATCCTACCGATCGGTGATGATGGTGCTGCGCATCTGTGTGCAACGCTTCGGACGCTTGCCGCAAATCTTGGTGGTCGATGGAGGAAGAGAATTCAACAGTGTCTATTTTGACACGCTGCTGGCGCGCTACCACTGCACGAGGAAAACGCGCCCCGCCAAACCACGCTACGGCTCGGTGATTGAACGCTTGTTTGAGACGACCAACCAGGAATTCATCTTCAATCTCTTGGGGAACACCCAGGCGGCCAAGCAGAGACGCTTGCTCACCAAAGCTGTTGACCCCAAGGAACAGGCCGTCTGGACGCTTGGGGACCTCTACACGTACCTGGTGGAGTGGGCCTACCAGGTCTACGATCAGAGCGAGCACCGTGGCATTGGGCAATCTCCACGCGAGGCATACCTTTGGGGCATGAAACACGGTGGGGAGCGCGAGCATCGCCGCATTCCCTACGACGAGGCCTTTGTGCGAGACACCTGCCCCAGTACGGCGAAAGGGAGTGCCAAGGTGCAAGGGGGCAGTGGGATCAAGGTGAATCATTTTTACTACTGGAATAACGACTTCCGCAATCCCGAAGTGGTCAAAACGAGCGTCCCGGTGCGCTATGATCCATTTGATATGGGGGTGGTCTATGCCTACGTGCAAGGCCACTGGATCGTGTGTCGTTCCCCGTACTACAGCACGCTGGAGGGGCACACCGAGAAAGAACTGCTGATCGCCACCCAGGAATTCCGTCGACGCGCCAGGCGTGACCAGACGAGCGCCAGCGTGTCTGCTGCAAGACTCGCCGCCTTCATTGCCGATGCCCATGCCCATGAGGACGTGCTCTTGCAGCGTTTGCGCGATCTGGAGGGGAAACAGGTCCTGGAGATCATTGCGCATCTTGCTCCGGCCTCAGTGTACTCGGCGGCACCTGCCACCCTCGCGTCCGAGCCGTCGCCTCTTCCAGGTGAGGGCCTTTCGCGTCTTGCGCCAGTCGATTTGACCAAACTGCCCGTGTTGGGGGACTATCGCTGATGGAACACCAGGAAATGGAAGCTCTCTCCTCCGAGGAGAAAAAAGTGCGGTTCAAGGAAGCGACCGTCACGCATCGCTTGCTGGAGCAGACGGATCGGGCCGTCATGCGCGCCATCCGCGAGCACGGCGGGTTTGCCTATGTCTTCGTGTATGGTCCCAGTGGGGTGGGCAAGACCACCATGATCCACCAGGTGAGCAGGCGCTTTGATGGAACGGTTCCCTCGCCTCGCTCTGCTCACGTCTCATTTCCTCTGGCTGGGAGCAGAACCGTGGTCCCGGTGCTGGTGCTGGAAACCCGCCCCCCAGATGGTGCTGCCTTCAATCGTGCTGACTACTACCGCCATGCCCTGGTCAAGCTGGGAGAACCTTTCTATGAGCATCGCAGGCTGATCGATATCCATACCGAGCAGGCTATCGAGAAACAATCGCGGAGAGCTGGCAAAGCTGCCCACTTCAACGAGTCGCCAGAATTACGCCATGCCATGGAGGAGGCGATGCACCGGCATGGCGTGCAGGCGGTGATCCTGGATGAGGCACAGCACTTGATGACCATCGGCAACCGCGAACACGGCAGTTCGCTCCTCGATCAGCTGGACTGGATCAAAAGCATGACCAATGTGACCGAGATCGTCCACATTTTGGTCGGCACCTACGACTTGTTGAGCTTTACCAGATTAAATGGACAAGCCGCCCGGCGAGGCTTGCCGGTCCACTTTCCGCGCTATCAACTGCAGCGCGAAGCAGATTGCACCGAATTCCAGGCGGTGCTTCCAGGCGGTGCTGCTGGCCTTGCTCAAGAAAGTGCCACTGCTGACCGATGCCGAGAAGCTCGTCGTCGACCATTGGCTCTACTTCTACGAACGCTGTATTGGGTGTGTGGGCGTGCTCAAGGATTGGTTGATGCGAGCCGTGTCAGCAGCACTGGACGAGGGAGATGACCGACTTTCCCTGGAACGAATACAAGAGCAGGCGCTCTCGATCTCGCAATGCGAACAGATGGCGCTGGATGCCATCGAAGGAGAGCAAAAACTCAACTACACCGAGGGCCGACGCGAACACCTCTGGCGACTGCTGCAAGGAGAAGGGCCGTTTGTTCCCGTTCCACAGCGAACAGAAGGCGAGGCGGGAGCCATGCAGGGAGCAAAAGAGCAGGCTGCAAGCTCTGAACACAGGCTCGAACCAACGACCGCATCTTCCGATACAGAGCCACTTCCGAAGCGGCCGCGTGCTCGCATTGGCGAGCGTGTACCACGACGTGACACTGTCGGAGCGACGTCGTCTGAAGAGAAACCCAAGCGATGCTCCTTTTCCGGAGCCGTGGATCTCTCCCCTGCTCGTCTCACCCAAGCAGGCATCGCGAAACTCCAGTGCCCAGAGTGCGGTGCCATGTGGACCGCTCGCATTCGAGGAACCGTGGTGAGCTTTCCTCCTCATCCACCGCGTAGCACCAGGGTGGTACAAACCATCTCACGATGGATCAAACGAGGAGGAGCCTGGGAGCTTTCTGAACACAAGAGGTAACTGGATGGAGTCTCCTATGCAGAGGTATCTTGTCGAGGCTTCGATGACATGGGCGAAGCTGGTACAAGTATTCGGGGAGCTGCCACCTCAAAGAAAAAGCAGCTCATCAGAATGCTTACCGAAATCACCCGTTGGAATTTTCACCTATCCATCCGAAGGAAGAGAATGTTTTCCCCTTTCAAGAAGGAGAGCACCATGATGAACACCAAAAATACCACCATTCTCATTTCAGGAGCGAGTATTGCTGGGCCGACCCTGGCGTATTGGCTCAAGCGCTCTGGGTTTACCCCGACCGTGATCGAGCGTGCGCCACAACTGCGAGCAGGCGGGTACCCGGTTGACGTGCGCTTTGAGGCCGTGCAGGTGGCCAAGCTGATGGGCATCTGGCCGCGTCTGCAACAAGAGAAGACGACCATCGAGGAGATGTCGTTTGTCAACGAGCGCAATCAGCGCATCAGCCGCGTCAACATCCAAGCTGTGCCCAAGGCCTTGGGCGTGGATGTGGTGGAGATCATGCGGGGCGATCTGGCCAGGACGCTCTACGAGCTCACCAAGGACGAGGTGGAATACTGCTTCGGGGACTCCATCCAAGCGCTCAAGCAGGACGAGGCAGGAGTCGAGGTTACCTTTGAGCGGGGCGGCTCCCGCCGCTTCGACCTGCTGGTGGGTGCCGACGGGTTGCATTCGATCGTGCGCACCCTGGTGTTTGGAGACGAAGCGCAATTTGAGCGCTATTTAGGCTACCAGGTCGGGGTCTTCACCACAGACAACTATCTGGGACTGGGCGAGGCCTCCATACAGTTTTATGGGGTTCCTGGAAAACAGGT
>WNGD01008447.1_pt1 | contig 11391 bp, 12 predicted proteins | sample 5400671 | NCBI WGS metagenome assembly WNGD01 (sample SAMN13153369, study PRJNA577476) | soil metagenome | isolation source: 40 cm soil or saprolite under grassland replicate 2 | place: USA:California | collected 2016-06-15
ATTGTGCCTATTTATCGAGGAGCAGCGGAGCGGCACGCTCGGTTCGGTCTTGTTGCTGAATCCCGATGGTGTTCATCTGGATGCCGTCGCAGGACCGAGTCTCCCCAAAGAATGGACGCAGCAGATGGAAACTCTGCCAATTGGACCGTGTGCCGGCTCTTGCGGCACCGCGGCGTATCGGGGATCACCGGTCATCGTCTCCGACATCGCGACTGACCCGCTGTGGAACGTGCCGGAGCATCGCGCTTCAGCACTGAAACACGGGCTGCGAGCCTCCTGGTCGAATCCAGTACTCTCTTCGAAGGGAAAAGTCCTGGGAACCTTCTGCATGTACTATCGCGAACCGCGAAGTCCGAACTCGCAAGACTTCGAGCTGATCGAGTTGGCGACGCACCTCGTACGGTTTGCGATTGAACGTGATCGTGCTCAGGAGGCTCTGCGTGCTTCCGAGCAGGTCGCCCGGGGCCAGGTGGAGGCATTGACCTATAGCCTGGACGTGCTCGCCACTGCACCAGCACCAGACAAGTTCCTCGGACAAATGCTGAGCACAATCGGCCGCCTCCTTGGTGCCCAAAGTGTGATCCTTTGGCTGCTGGATGAATCGAATGATTCGCTCGTTTTGCGTGCTTGGGCCGAGGGCACGAATTTTGCCAAGGCCGATCCGGAGCATCCATTCATCAAGAATCCAGCATCGTGGAAGGAGGACCCTGGACTTCGCGAGCTATTTTTTTCGGGAGCGCCTGTCGCTTGCGAAGATATCGAACATGATCCGTATACCTCCAGCGAGCTTCGCGAGTATTTGAAGTCTGGAGGAACGAAGAAGTTCCTGAGAATTCCAACCCTGGTGGGCGGTCGAGAGTGAGAGGGTTCATCGGGATTCGTCACGGCAACCGGCCGCCCTATCGGCCGGAAGAGATCGAATTAGCGCAAGCACTCGCGCACCAGGCAATGCTGGCGATTCAACTCAATGAATTTGCCGAGCGAAGCCGGCAGGCAGCCATTTTGGAAGAACGAAATCGGATGGCACGCGACATCCACGATACCCTGGCGCAAGGATTCACTGGCGTAATCGTGCAATTGGAAGCGGTGGAGGACGCCATCGCGTGTTGCCGGCGCAAGGAGGCGAACGAGCATTTGCAGCGCGCCAGCGAATTGGCGCGACGCAGTTTGAATGAGGCACGCCGATCGGTGCACGCGCTGCGGCCGCGAGCTTTGCAAGGAGGTAACTTCTGGGAGGCGCTAAAAGGAATTATCAAGAACACAACTGCCGGAACTGCGCTTCACACGACTTTCAATCTTCGCGGCAAAATGCGCCATCTGCCGTTAGTTTGGCAGGAAAATCTCCTGCATATCGGACAGGAAGCGTTGACCAACGCTCTCAAATATGCGCACCCGCGCAATTTTGAAACTAAGTTGACCTTTAATACAAAAGAACTTCGCCTGCAACTTCGCGATGACGGCGACGGATTCAAAGTAAAAGCACGACATGATGGCTTTGGTTTGGCCGGAATGAGCGAACGAGTCGAACAAATGGGCGGGAAACTGAAGATCAGCAGCGCTCGGGGCAAAGGCACGAACGTGCTCGTCACGTTGCCGTTTAATGATCAATCGGTCGCGTCAGCGTGAAATCCAAAAAGAAACCCGCTCGCGAAACTACATCTCGCCCCCGCACGCGTACGGGTCGCCTCTCCCTTCGCAAGGGAGAGGGGGAGGGTCGTCCGGCCGCGAAAAAGTCCCGTATCGGAGTTCTGATTGCCGACGATCACAGTGTTGTCCGCGAGGGTTTGGCTTCGCTGATCCGGCGTAAACCCGACATGACAGTTGTTGGAGAAGCCAGCAACGGCCGCGAGGCAGTGGATCTTTGGAAGCAGCGCCATCCCGATGTGACGTTACTCGATTTGCGAATGCCCGAGCTCGACGGCGTAAGCGCGATCAAAGAAATCCGCGAGCACGACGAGAACGCCCGGATAATCGTACTGACGACTTTTGACGGCGACGAAGATATCTACCGCGCCATCCAATCCGGCGCGAAAGGATATCTTCTCAAGGACGTGCCGCGCGAAGCATTAATGGACAGCATCCGCCGGGTGCACGCCGGAGAGACCTGTGTGCCTGTGCACCTCGCAGCCAAGCTAGCTGAGCGCGTCAGCGGCGAAACCTTAAGCGCGCGTGAAATCGACGTGCTCAAATTGATGGCTCAGGGAAAGAGCAACAAGGAGATCGGCTCAGCGCTGTTTATCAGCGAAGGCACAGTGAAATCGCACGTAAAAGCCATCTTCGCCAAGATGAACGTCATTAGTCGGACAGAAGCTGTGGCAAGCGCCACGCGCCGCGGACTGATTCAGTTGTAGCTACATTATCGTGTTGCAAAGCGTCTGTGTCAGACGCCGTTTCCGAACGACCTGTTGAAGAAGCGCCGTACGAAACAGGTTCGTCCCGACAGCCGCATAATTTTGGAGCTATCTCGAAAGAGGGAGTGCGATCCACCTCGCGGGTGGTAATCAAAAATCCTGCGAACGCGAAATGGCGGTAGTCAGATCAACTCCGATGTTTCACATCGTGAAAACGAATACTCTTCCAATGGCAGGTGAGATCCACTCCTATGCGGACCTTCAGCGACAGATACACAACGCCTTGCGCGTCGAACATCCTGAATGGGTTCAGGCCAACGGTGATTGTCCGACCTGCGAATCTTACGAGTCCCGGCTCGCTGAATTGCTCGGACTCTCCGCGCCGAACACGGATCGATCGGTGGGCTAACCACGCGAAAATTATGAGTACGAATACCAAAGAACCTGCGCGCTGGCGTTTGGGAAGAGACCTTTCGCTCTCTTTGCGCGAGGCGATTCCGCTCTGGTTCGCGATCTCCAGCCCGTTAATCGGCTTAATAATCGGATTCCTTGGCGCCTGGTTCGTCACTTGGCTGACCACCTAGCAGAGCCAAAGAAAACAACTGATCGAAAGGTATGAACAAGGTAATCGAAGCAGACTTTCTTCCCCGGGAAACCAACGCTGATTTCTCCTGGCCAAGTTCAATCGGCGGTTCGGGAATGAAGGAAAGACGGCGCATCCTGATTGTCGATAATGACCCTGACACCACTCATCTGGTGAAAGTTCTTCTCGAAAGGACAGGGCACTATCTGGTGCTCGAAGAAAACGACGCTACCAAGGCTCGTTAGAGCGCCCTGAATTTTCGGCCAGATGTAATCTTGCTCGATATCGTGATGCCAGAGACGGACGGAGGCGAAGTAGCAGCACGAATCCAGGCCGATCCTGAATTGCAAAATATGCCGATCATATTTCTTACGGCACTGGTAACCCGAGTGGAGGCAAAGAGTGGTCTCAATATCCAAGGGCATCCATTTCTTGCGAAACCCGTCAGCATTCCCGAGTTGATCAACGCGATTGAGGAACATCAGCCCGGTGGGGGCAGCGTCTCACGTTTCTCTCCCGAAGGAGAGACCACGGAGCGACCCTTAGGTAGCACCGCAAAATCCTACGGACGCGTAATGGCCGCGAAGCGGATCGGCTCCGAGATTTACGCTATGAAAAAGAATAAATTACTCACTTTAATAGGTACCGCTCTCGTAGGCCTTGGTCCGCCAGCGTGGGCAGGCCCTCACAGTGGCGGAGGCGGTTTTGCTGGTGGCGGCCACTTCGGGGGCAGTCACTTTGGCGGTTATTCTGGCGGTCCTCACGCGGCACCGGCTTTCGCCGGCGGCGCACGTTTTAGCGGCCGAAGTATCGGTGGGTTAACTCCGGCACCGCAGCAGTTCCACTACTACAGTGGCGCTGGCATGTCTGGGCTCACGCAACACGCGTTTGTCCAACAGCTGCCGAACCGATCAATGACTCGATATGCAGGCAGCAGGGCAACCATAACCGGTCAACAAAATCGTGCCGGATCACTGGTGAGACAAAACGGACGAGTTTCGAGCCAGCAAACCTCGGCAGCGGCGAATCGTCAACCAAATCGCGTAGGCTCAATTGCAGGGCGCAATCGAGTTTCGGATCCGCGGGCTTCAACTGCATCAAATCGACAGTCATTCATCAGGAACCACGCGTTTGCGCGTCATGATGCCAACTGGCATCGCGATTGGGACAAGCATCGCGCCCACTTTCATAATAATGTCGTCTTTGTCTTCGTCGACGGATCCTGGTGGGGACTTTACCCATGGGATTACTATCCTTACTACGCCTACGGTTATTACCCGTACGATTATTACGATAACCCGGACGATTACTACGACTATTCCCCTTACGACTACAATGACCAGTCGGCCTATGTTGACTCGGATCAGTACGGAAATAATACGACCGTAAGCGCGGTTCAATCGGAGCTTGCGAAGCTTGGTTACTATCACGGTTCGATCGACGGCGTTGTTGGAGACGAAACCCAGGCCGCTCTCGCGCGTTATCAAGAAGACCACGACTTAAGCGTCACAGGTACACTCACGTCGGCGACGCTTCAATCGCTCGGATTAGCGCGGACGGCGAGCTAGCGAGAACGGCGTTTCGCCACCATAAAATTTCTCAAACACAACAACTGAAAGGCTAATTCTATGAACAATAAAACATTCTCAGGTAAAGTTGCGCTCGTAACCGGAGGAACATCCGGTATTGGCAAGGCCACTGCGATCGAGTTCGCTCGCGCTGGCGCAAAGGTCGTTTTGACCGGTCGCCGCGAAAGAGAAGGAGCGCAGGTCGTCGCTGAAATTAAGAAACTCGGCGGTGAGGCGGCGTTCGTCCGCGCCGACGTGGCGAAAGATGCGGACGTGAAACGGATGGTCGATTTTACGATCGAAAAATTCGACCGGCTCGACATCGCCTTTAACAACGCCGGCGTGGAATGGAAAGGCCCGCTGGATCAGGCCACCGAAGCTGAGTACCGCCGCATTTTCGATATCAACGTTTGGGGCGTCTTGGATTCGATGCGTCATGAAATTCCCGTCATGCTCAAGAACGGCGGCGGTGCCATCGTCAACACTTCAAGTGTGGCTGGGCACGTTGGTCTCGGGCAGGTGAGCATTTACATTGCGTCCAAGCATGCAGTCGAAGGGCTAACCAAATCCGTCGCGCTCGAGTTCGCCAAGCAAAACATTCGCATCAACGCCATCGCTCCGGGTGTGATCGCGACCGAGATGTGGGATCGGTTTGCCGGAGATGAATTGCGCGACCAGGTCGCTTCGATCATTCCCGTGGCGCGGGTTGGCGCTAGCGAAGAGATCGCCGCAGCGGTTCTCTATCTCTGTTCCGACAACGCGAAATTTACCAGCGGCACGTCGCTGGTGGTGGATGGAGGCTTTTTAGCGCAATAAACAATGAAACGAAGATGCCGGTGATTTACCTGAGAGCATTCATTGCCGGTTTTGTTTCCACGCTGGTGATTCACCAGGGTGTTTTGTGGATGCTGTATGCAAGCGGTCTTTCGCCGCGAGCACCTTGGAACATGACGCCAGTCCCGCCGCTGAACATACCTGCGGTGATTTCGCTGGCATTCTGGGGTGGGGTGTGGGGAATCCTCCTGTGGATTCTGATCGGCGCTTCCGTGACGGCGCCTATTGGATCAAGGCGATTGCGATCGGTGCGCTCGGACCAAGTCTGGTCGCATGGTTTGTAGTTATGCCGATCAAAGGCCTCGGTCCGGCTGGCGGCTGGGACCCGAAAATCCTCATTGGCGGACTGCTGCTGAACGGCGCTTGGGGACTCGGCGTAGGTCTCATAATGCGACTGGTGCCACTTCCGTGGTAAAATCAAAAAACGAAAGGAATAAAATGAAAGACGGAAAACTAAATGGAAAAGTTGCGGTGGTGACGGGAGCGTCGAAAGGAATCGGCGCCGGCATCGCCAAGCATTTCGCAGCCCAAGGTGCTGCGGTCATCGTGAATTACGCATCGTCAAAAACCGATGCGGACAAAGTTGTAGATGAAATCACCAAACGCGGCGGGAAAGCCGTCGCTGTGCAAGGCAACGTTGCGAAGAAAGCGGAAGTTGAAAAGCTCTTTGCTGCATCGGAAAAAACGTTCGGAAAAATCGACATCTTGGTCAACAACGCCGGCGTTTATGAATTTGTGCCTCTCGAAGAAGTCACCGCGCAACAATTTCACAGACTTTTCGACACAAACGTTCTCGGGATGCTTCTCGCCACTCAAGAAGCACTCAAGCATTTCAATCCCGATGGCGGGAGCATCATTAACATCGGTTCACTCGCCAGCACTCTCACTCCGCCGACAGCGGTGGTTTATAATGCGACGAAGGGCGCGGTGGACGCGATCACGCGGACGCTCGCGAAGGAACTTGGCCCAAAGAGAATCCGAGTAAACTCCATTAATCCCGGAATGGTGATAACGGAAGGAGCCGTAGCCGGCGGTTACACCGAAGGCGACATGCGGAAAATGTTTGAATCGCAGACGCCGCTCGGTCGCATCGGCCAAACGGACGATATCGCGCCCGCGGCCGTATTCTTCGCTTCAGACGATTCGGCGTGGATCACCGGCGAAACGCTGGTAATCGCGGGAGGTCTGCGCTAATATGAACAGCAGAACGTTTCAATAACGGGAAAGGAAACTTAGATCATGAAAACGAAATGCTTATCGGTCGCAGTTTTTGCCAGCACGACCATGATTGCTCAAGCAAATCCAGGAGGTTTTCACGCAGGCACAGGGGCGTTTCACGGAGGCGCAGTTGCACATAGTGCCCCGGCCGTTCACGCTCCGATGCGCCCCGGCGGTTTTTCATCCTTTCACTCGACGCCGATGCGAACGTACGGCAGTAGACCGCTTTACTCAGGCCAGCGCTATTCCTCATTTGGAATGCGTTCATACCGGCCGACTGGGTTTCGCCAGCCTTCGATCTATCGTGATCGGGCGACGTTTACGCGCTCGGGTCCATTCACTGCGGCAACCATCAGACAACCTAATCAAAGTAATCGTTTCCCGCGATTTGCGAGTTACAGAAATCAACGCGCCACAAGCGTCTGGAACCAGCGAAATACCGGAAGCCAGTTCCGGAATGGAAACAATCTCCGAAATGGAAACAATCATCTTCGTGCTGACTGGCGAAACCACGTCTTCTCCCAGCGTTCGGCGAACTGGCATCGTGATTGGGACCGCAACAGCGATCATTGGTGGAATGGCCACCGATGTCACTTCTTTAACGGCTCGTGGGTAATCTTTAACATCGGATTCGATCCTTGGTGGCCGTCTTGGTACTACCCAGACGATTACTACGCCTACGGTTACCCGTACTCCGGCTACGATGTTCCGTATTCCTACGATTATGATCCGGGTTACTACAACTCCGGCGATTACCAAGGGCAGATGTATTACGATCAAAATAGCTATCCCGATCAATCGCAGGGCTACTACGATTCCAGTGTTTACCAGGCTGAAGCGTACTACGATCCGAATGGCTACAGCGATCAATCGCAATCAAACTATTCGATCGTTGTCGCAGCGCAGGAGCGACTCGCTCGAGAAGGTTACTATCGCGGCGAGACAGACGGTGCGCTGAGCCCTGAGATGCAGAAAGCCGTCAGGCGTTATCAAATCACCAATGGCTTGCGGCCGACTGGCTACCTCGACAGCGAGACCATGGGGGTAATGGGATTACGCAAAGGCGCGAGTTACTAAAACAAGCAAAGCATGGAGTCAAAGATAGGCATGAAGAATCTCGCACGGAGTTGGGGCTCGACAGTCAGTTAACGATGGAGCGCTACCATGAAAAGACCTGATTCGAAAAAGACCATAGAACTTCTGAACAGACGCGATGCGCCACTGTCAACGCGAACCGATCTCTCGCATGCGGCGGTTAAGGATATCAGCGCAGCGATGAACGCCATTCTCGCCGATGTGTTCGCGCTGTATCTGAAAACCAAAAATTTTCACTGGCATATGAGCGGTCCTCATTTCCGTGATTACCACTTGCTGCTCGATGAACACGCCGAGCAGCTGTTCGCGATGACGGATCCCGTCGCAGAGCGAGTCCGAAAGGTCGGCGGTCTTACACTCCATTCAATCGGTCAGATTGCGCGCACTCAGCGCGTGCTCGATAACGATGCCGAATACGTCGAGCCATTGGACATGCTTGCCGAGTTGGCAGACGACAATAAGACGTTGGCCGCGCGCCTCCGTGAGGCGCACAACGTTTGTGATGAACATCGCGACGTTGCGACCGCGAGCCTGATCGAAGTTTGGATCGATGAAACCGAGCGACGGACTTGGTTCCTGTTCGAAACAACGCGTCGAGCGAATTAAGCTACTCGGCGCAGAGAACGATAAAGTCTTACTGCTCACAAATGATTAGTGACCGGGGACGCGTTCAGTTGCAGGAAAATGCGCGACTTCAGCGTCGCGCTGGCCGGTGAAGCCGAGCTTCGGCCAGATCAATGTCGCGTTGGATCCGGCGTAAGGCCTGGTCGTTGATTGCTTCTTCGTTGCGCAGTTGGATCACTGTGTCGCGTTCTGTTTGTAACACTTCGCGGGCCAATTCTTCAAAGTCTTCCGAGAACAATCTGCTGACGCTTTCTTCATCCGGGACTTCACTGCGAAGTTGCCGGATACGGTCTTCATATTCCGAACGAAGACGTTCAACGGTCCTGGGCCTGGCTCGCTTCCGCGATGCGATTTCCTCAAGACGAGCCAGGGCTGCTTCGTTGGCTTTCAAGCGAGCCATTCGCTCTTCTTTTTCCGTGATGCGATCCCCCTTGATTTTCAGCCAATGGACCAGCGGCGTAAGAGTGAGTCCTTGCAAAACGAGCGTTGCGAAAATGACACAGAACGTCAGTAGCAGGATCAGCTCGCGTCCCGGGAATGGTTGGCCATTGGTTAGCACAAAGGGGATCGCCAGCGCGCCGGCAAGCGAATCCGCCCCCCGCATCCCGATCCATGCGATCAACGCAGTCTGTTGCCACGGAGCGGGATTTTTACGGCGGAACGTTGCGCTCAGCAGACGCGGCAAGTAGGTGGCTCCGAACACCCAGACGAAACGAACCAGCACGATCACCGCGACAAACACGATCGCCAGCCAGGCCACGCGAGTCACCATGCCCGGAGCGAGCGCGTCGATAACCTGCGGCAGTTGCAGCCCGATGAGCATGAAAAGTATTCCGTTCAGAATAAAGGTGACCATTTCCCAAACGGGCAGCGCTTGCAGGCGCATGCGCCCGCTCAAAATGCGCGGCGCGCGCCACCCGTAATAGATGCCGGCAATAACGACTGCGAGGATTCCGGAGACGTGGAGTCTTTCGCCGCTGAAGTAGGCAACGTACGGCGTAAGCAGGGAAAACAATGTTTGAACAGGCGGATCGTCCAAACGCTTTTGCAGTTGGACTACGAGCCAGCCCACAGCGAGACCAACACAAATGCCGCCCGCAGCGACGAAAAGAAACCGCGAGCTCGCTTGTCCCAGCGAAAAAGTGCCGGTCATCACGGCGGCCACTGCGAAACGGAACGAGATAAAAGAGGTGGCGTCGTTTACCAGACTTTCGCCTTCGAGGATGACAATAATTTTGCGAGGCACCCGCAAATTTTGAGTGACCGCCAGCGCTGCCACGGCGTCGGGCGGCGAGATGATGGCGCCGAATACAAAACCTACCGCCAAAGGTAATCCGACCAAATCGTGGAACAGATAAGCAGTCACGGTCATCGTTAAAAGAACGAGAACGATTGCCAGTGGGAGGATTGAGCGAAGATTTACTCGGAAATCTCTCCACGACGTGAAAATGGCCGCGGGATAAAGCAGGGGCGGAAGAAACAGATTAAAGACCAGTTTCGGTTCGAGGTGAATCGCAGGAAGACCAGGGATCAGAGCGAGGACCACGCCGCCGATGGTCAGCAGAATCGGATATGGGATATGGATTTTCCGGGCAACGATCGCCAGCAGCGCGACGGCGACGAGACAAATCAAGATTAATTCGGTTTCTTCTACCATGGCTCCAATTGCGTCCGAGCCTCGCTGGAATTACATCAGGCGTCCAAAAACCAGTAGGTGCCTCGAAGCTTCCGGTATGTGCTCATCGACAGTTTCAGAAACATTTCACGAGCGCGTCGGTTGTTTCCTGCGGCTTTTCCTCAACCAGGCACTGCAAATCATCGCAGATGGTAGCTGCGCCTGTATCTCAAACGAGGGAACCAACGGTATCTCATTCTTGGCACTCCAAAATCCCGCGAACGCGCGATGGCCAAGTTTTTAATGATCGCCAACATCGTAAGCCGACAAAAATGAGCCAAGTGAAATGCAGGCGATGAACCATTCAAGGGAAAGGAAATTAGTGTGCGGACAGCCCATCGTCTTTAGCCATGGTTGGCCGTTGTCGGCCGATGACTGGGATACCCAAATGCTGTTCTTCCTCAAACAGGGCTATCGCGTCATCGCCCATGACCGCCGAGGCCACGGCCGCTCCACCCAAACGAGCGACGGCCATGACATGGATCACTATGCCGACGACCTTGCGGCTTTGACCGCGCATCTTGATCTCAAGAACGCCGTGCACGTTGGTCATTCGACCGGCGGCGGCGAGGTGGCGCATTATCTGGGACGGCATGGCGAAAGCCGGGTGGCGAAGGCTGCGCTGATCAGCGCGGTGCCGCCGCTGATGGTGAAGACGGAGAAAAATCCCGGCGGCCTTCCCAAAGAAGTGTTCGATGGATTGCAGGCGCAGCTCGCTGCAAATCGCTCGCAATTCTATCGTGACCTGCCGGAGGGACCATTCTATGGCTTTAACCGGCCGGGCGCGAAAGCGTCGGAGGCGATTATCCAGAATTGGTGGCGCCAGGGCATGATGGGCGGCGCGAAGGCACATTACGATGGCATAGTGGCTTTCTCGCAGACCGATTTTACCGACGACCTGAAGAAGATCACGGTCCCGGTCTTCGTGATGCACGGCGACGATGACCAAATCGTGCCTTATCCCGATTCGGCACCGTTGTCGGCCAAGTTGCTGAAGAATGGGACGCTGAAGACCTACAAAGGTTTTCCGCACGGCATGCCAACCACGCAGGCAGACACCATCAACGCCGACCTGCTCGCGTTCATCAAGAGTTGACCGAAGGAAAGATGACGTCGTGAAAACGAACCGGTTGGTTTATACCGACGCCTGACTCGTTAGGCATCATGGAAGGTTTAACGACGATCCCGAGCAGCTTAGGTCCAAAGGATACGATGGATCGTTTGGTAGCTGAGATTAGGGCGAAAGGAATGAACGTATTCGCGCGAATCGATCACGCTGCTGGCGCGGCGGAAGTCGGGCTAAAATTGCGGCCAACGGAACTGATCCTCTTCGGTAATGCGCTTGGCGGCACTCCACTGATGCAGTCAGTCCAAACGGTTGGAATCGATCTGCCATTAAAAGTGCTCGTTTGGCAAGATGCAGAAGGTAAGACTTGGGTTTCG
>WNGD01008353.1_pt1 | contig 11390 bp, 8 predicted proteins | sample 5400671 | NCBI WGS metagenome assembly WNGD01 (sample SAMN13153369, study PRJNA577476) | soil metagenome | isolation source: 40 cm soil or saprolite under grassland replicate 2 | place: USA:California | collected 2016-06-15
GGTGGCGTTGAGCGCTTTCTGATTGAGGATGGTGTCGAGCGCGATCGCGGTTTTGCCGGTTTGGCGATCGCCGATGATCAGCTCGCGCTGGCCGCGGCCGATGGGGATCAGCGCGTCGATGGCCTTGAGGCCGGTGGCCATCGGCTCAGACACGGATTTGCGCGGGATGATGCCCGGCGCCTTGACGTCGACACGCCGACGCTCCTTGGCATCAATCGGCCCCTTGCCGTCGATCGGATTGCCGAGCGCATCGACCACGCGGCCGAGCAGGGCCTTGCCGACAGGTACCTCGACGATGGCGCGCGTGCGCTTGACCGTCTGCCCTTCCTTGATCTCGCGGTCCTCGCCGAAGATGACGATGCCGACGTTGTCGATCTCGAGATTGAGCGCCATTCCGCGCACGCCGTTCTCGAACTCGACCATCTCGCCGGCTTGGACGTTGTCGAGGCCGTAGACCCGGGCGATGCCGTCACCGACCGAGAGCACCTGACCGACCTCGGAGACCTCCGCCTCCTGGCCGAAGTTCTTGATCTGCTCTTTCAGGATTGCCGAAATTTCGGCTGGGCGGATGTCCATCAGTGGGCCTCTTGCATCGCGACCTTGATCGCATTGAGTTTGGTGCGCAGCGAGCTGTCGACCATGCGCGAGCCGAGCTTGACCACGAGGCCGCCGATCAGCGAAGGATCGACCTTCACTTGCATCTGCACATCCTTCTTGGTCGCCGCCGCGAGTGCATCCTTGATGGCGGCAAGGTGCGCCTCGCTCGGCTTCTCGGCGAGCGTCACCTCGGCGGTGACCTCCCCCTTATGCTTGGCGACCAGCGCCCGGTAGCCGCGCACCATGTCGAGCGCCGCGAACAGCCGGCGGTTGGTTCCGAGCAGTTTGAGGACGTTGGCGGCGAGCCCGTCGATGCCCGCCCGGTCGAGCACGCCGGAGAGCGCGCGCGTCTGCTCGTCGGCGGAGAATACCGGGCTTCTCAGCAAGCGGGCGAGATCGGCGACCTCGGCCACCAGCGCACCGAAGCGGTCGAGGTCGACCTTGACGCGATCGATCGCATTCTGCTCGCGCGCGAGCTCGAACAGCGCGGTCGCGTAGCGGCCGGCCATGCCGGAGATGATCACATTTTCGCCTGCCACGTGGATTTGCTCTTTCGGCAATTCCGCAGGCTCGGCACCGTCGCGGACGGTGGGCGCCAAGCCCTTGAAATTCAATGGGACTTTGCATCTTCGCGGCGAGCGCAGGCGCGCCCGGAAAGCCCACGAAAATCGCGCGGTTCCGTAACATACCGTCAACTGCGGTGCAACATGACGAAATGTCCGCACGGGGTGGGCGTTTTTGCCGCCCGCGGCCCTTGCGCGAGCGGCCCGCGCCGGTGCTACACAAGCCTTCCCTCCTCTCGGCCCGCCGGACCCCTGCAACGTGCCCCGCCCCGCCCCGCATCAAGCTGCCGACGCGACGGCCCGCCTCATGCTGGTCGCGGTGAGCCTGGCCTGGGGCCTGAGCTGGCCAGCCTTGAAGATCGCGCTCAACGACATACCGCCGTTTAGCATGCGGGTGGGCACCTCCGGTCTTGCGACCGTTACATTGTTCGCGCTCGCCTTGCTGCGGCGGCGTAACATGAGGATTCACAGCAGCGTCGCGGCCGTGCACCTCGTCGTCGCGGGCTGCCTGAACATTGCTTGCTTCACGCTCTTCTCCGCTTTCGCGCAACTCGCGACCGCAACCTCGCGAGTGGCGGTTCTCGCTTACACGATGCCGATTTGGGCGGCGCTGTTCGCGTATCCCATTCTCGGGGAGCGGCTGAACCTGACACGTGGCATTTCGCTCCTGCTTTGCGCCATCGGATTGACGGTGCTGATCTATCCGCTGCTCGGATCGAGCGACCTGATCGGCCTCGTCTTGGCGCTGGCGACGGCGGTGAGTTGGGCGGCTGGTACGGTCTATTTGAAATGGGCGCAGATCGACGCCGATCCGATGGCAATCTCGGCGTGGCAACTTGTGGTCGCCCTGGTGGTTACCTTCGCAGGCTCGCTCATCTTCGAAGGCTCGCTGCACCTGTGGCCCGTTCCCGCGCGCGCCCTCTGCGCGCTGGTGTTTTCCGGCCTCGTCGGCTCCGCCTTCGCCTACCTGCTTTGGTTCGAGATCGTTCGCAGGCTACCGGCCACGGCCGCGTCGCTCGGCGTGCTGAGCGTGCCGGTCGTGGGCATCGTTGCCTCCGTGCTGATACTGGGCGAGCGGCCGACGATTGCAGACATCGTCGGCTCGGTCCTCATCTTGATTGCCGCCGCAGGCGTCCTGCTTGCGCCCAATGCGCGCGCATCGGAGACCGCTCCGATCGAACAATAATTTGGTTCTTGTCCCCGCGGAGGTGCGTGGCCCGGACCTCCCCCGCCGCCGGCCTGTTCGAGGTCGGCGGCGCCAGACTTACCAACACCGCTCAATGCGCGTGGGCACGCTAGGCTTCCCACGCCAACGTCCCTGATTATCGCACCGCGATCGGCGCAACCGTCGAGCCGGTGCCGCCCTGGATTTTCAGCGGCTCCATGATGAAGGCGAACTCGTAGACCCCCTTGCCCGCCAGTTCGTCGAGCTTGAGGTTCTCGAGCAGATGCACGCCGTTCACCACCAGCGCGATTTGATGCACTGGCAACGAAATCTTCGGATCAGGGTTGGGCGCCACCTCGACCGGCCAATTGTCGGAGCCGAGCAGCATGGGGTCCTTGGCGACCAGCCACTCGGCGGCTTTGACGCCGATGCCCGGACACGACTTGACATAGCGTGCATTATCCTTGCCCCACAGCTTGCCCCAGCCGGTATTGATGATGACGGCGTCGCCCGGCTGCAGGGTGATGTTCTGCTTCTTCAGCGCGCCCTCCAGATCCTCGACCGTGATCTCGTACGTGTCGCCGAGCATTTCGACGCCCTTGTAGCCGGCGACGTCGATCAGCACGCCACGCGTGATCAGCGCGCCGACGTTGTGAACTCCAAGCTTCGTAAACCCCGAACGGGTCGCGTTCTCGGCGACCTTGAAGCAGTTGTACCAGCTGTTTTCGTGGGTTTGGTGGGCAAAACTGTCAAACTGAGTGCCAACCTGCCCGATCTCGGAAATGACGATCTCCTCGTTGCTGCCGCGCCGGTTGCCGAACTCGTTCATGAAGGTGCGTTTGACGTGCACGTCGAAGCGCCGTGTGCCGAAGAACGGCATATTCGCATTGAGCACGTATCCGAGTTCGATGACCTCGCCGGTCTTGATCAGCTTGACTGCGTTGAGCACCGTCTGCGGCTTCATGTGGTTGGCGGAGCCGCGCTCGTCGCCAGCGCCCCATTTCGACGGACAGCGCTGGTTTTCGGGCGGCGGCGTCCAGCTCGGAGCTTGGGCCAGGACGGTGCCGCTGGCTGCAAGCATTGCGACCAACACCGCCCCAAATGCGATGCGTTGCATGGGTTTCCTCCGCGTGTATTTATGGTTCCCGGATCTCGTCCGGCCGCATCAGAATGCGCTCAAGCAGTGTGACCTTCAAGCAGCAAGCACGTTGCGGCAGTCGGGATCGACAACGCCATGACCTGAAAGGTCGCGATTGGAATGCCGGCCGCGCACGGCGGTGGCTAGCTGAAGAGCGTCACAAGGGGAGATCGGTTCGACCGCCCATGATTGGGCAAGCGCGTGCGGTCACCCCATCCTCAGCTTAAAGAAAACTCTGCGGGTCGACGTCGACGTCGAGCCTGATCTTGCCCTTGCGCCTGGGCGCGGCGGCGAGCCATTCCCGCAGATAGGCCGAGAGATCGAAGCGCCGCGGGGATTTGACCAGCAGCCGGAAGCGATGGCGGCCGCGCACGACGGCGAGCGGCGCTTCCGCTGGTCCCAGCACGCGCACGTCGTGCGCCGGCGGCGCGGCAGCAGCGAGCCGTCGCGCAAAGAGTTCGGCCGCCGTCCGCTCGCCCGCCGAGACGAGCAGGCTTGCGAGCCGGCCGAACGGCGGATAGTGCGTCTTTTCGCGCAGCTCGATTTCGCTTGTGTAGAACGCGTCGCGGTCGGCCGCCACCAGTGCGCGCATCACCGGATGCTCGGGCTGGTGCGTCTGCAGATAGCCGATGCCGCGACCCCCCTCGCGCCCGGCGCGGCCGGTGACCTGATGCAGCAATTGAAACGTGTGCTCGGCCGCGCGCGGATCACCGTTCGCCAGGCCGAGATCGGCGTCGACCACGCCGACCAAGTTGAGCCTGGGGAAATGGTGACCCTTGGCCACAAGCTGCGTGCCGATGATGATGTCGAAGCGTCCCTTGGCGACGTCGTCGAGCTCCTGGCGCAACCGTTCGACCGATTCGACGAGATCGCTCGATAGCACCAGGATACGGCTTTGCGGAAACAGCTCCGCCGCCTCCTGCTCCAACCGTTCGACGCCGGGGCCGACCGCGACGAACGAATTGGCCGCCTGACAGTGCGGGCACTGCATCGGTGGCGGCATCGAGAAGCCGCAATGGTGGCAGACGAGGCGACGCTTGAACCGGTGATCGACCAGCCAGGCGTCGCAATTCGGACAGGCGAGCCGAAATCCGCATTGGCGGCAGAGCGTGAGCGGGGCATAGCCGCGGCGATTGAGGAAGAGGAGCGCCTGTTCGCCGCGTTCGAGCGCGCTCGTCACCGCCTGGGCGAGCCGCGGGGCGATGAAGCGGCCGCGCGGCGGGCCTTCGGCGCGCAGATCGATCGCCTCGATGGCGGGAAGATATGGGCTGCCGAAGCGCTCCGGGAGATGCAGGCGGGCATAGCGGCCACGCCGCGCATTGACCTCGGTCTCGACCGACGGCGTCGCCGACACCAGCACGATCGGGATGTCGGCTCCCCGCGCGCGCACCACCGCCATGTCGCGCGCGTGATAGCGCGCGCCATCCTCCTGCTTGTAGGCGGGATCGTGCTCCTCATCGACCACGATCAGCCCGAGATTGGCATACGGCAGAAACAGCGCCGAGCGCGCGCCGACGATCACGCTCAGCTCGCCTTTCGCCACCGCATTCCAAGTGCGCGCGCGCAAGCGCTGAGACAGTTGCGAGTGCCACTCGGCCGGCCGCACCCCGAAGCGTTCCGCGAAGCGATCGAGGAACTGGGTGGTCAAGGCGATCTCGGGAACGAGAACCAGCGCTTGTTTTCCGCGACGGACGATCTCGCCGACGGCCTCAAAATAGACTTGGGTCTTGCCCGCGCCGGTGACGCCGTCGAGCAGCGTGACGCCATAGCCGCCCGCGGCTACCATCGCGCGCAGCGCATCGCCCGCCTCGCGTTGCGCCGGCGTAAAATCGGGCAGGGAAAAATCCGGATCAGGTGGGCGCGCCACTGGGTCGGGGGGCAGCACCAGGGTCTCCAGCGTCCCTTCGTCGACCAGGCCATCGATGACCCCAGGCGAAACCCCCGCGTCGTCGGCGACGTCGCGCTTGGCACGCGCGAGCCCGTCGGCGAGGAGCGCAAGCACGCGCTCGCGAGCCCCCGTCATCCGCTTGGGGGTCGATCCGGCAATCCGAACGCCGACGCGTTCGCGCCCGGGGCCGAGATGCTCGCCCATGCGCAGCGCCATGCGCAGCACCGTGCCGCGCGGGCTGAGCGTGTAGACCGATACCCAGTCGATGAACTTGCGCAGTTCCGGCTTGAGCGGCGGGACGTCGAGCTTGGCCTCGACATCCTTCATGCGGTTGTCGAGCCGGGGATTGGGCTTGGGATTCTCCGCCCACGTCACCGCCGTCGCCATGCGCGCACCCAGCGGCACGGTCACGAGGTCGCCGGGCGCGAGCTCAAGCCCTTCCGGCACCCGATAGGAATACGCCTGGTCGAGGGCGACCGGGACGAGAACATCGACAACGCGTTTGGCCATGGGCAGTCGGCCGATTCGAAGCCCTTAAGAAAGAGTGAAGGAAAGGGGTGAGATATATTCTGCCATGTCAAGCGCAACACCCGCCCCCGCTCTCGCTTTTGCCGCCGACGAGGTCGCCAGCGAATCCATGCGCTGGCTGGCATATCTCTCGACCGAACGGCGGATGTCGCCGAAGACGGTCGACGCTTATGAGCGCGACGTGCGCCAATTCCTCGTCTTCCTCTGCGGCCATCTCGGCAGCCGCGTGACGCTCTCGGCGCTGTCGCGCCTTAAGCCGCTCGACGTACGCGCCTTCATGGCGGCACGCCGGGCCGGCGGCACCAGCGGCCGCTCGCTGATGCGCATGCTCGCGGGCGTGCGCTCGTTCGCCCGCTTTCTCGAACGCAACGGCAAGGGCAAGGTCGGCGCCCTTTCCGCCGTGCGCACGCCGAAACTGGCGAAGGCGCTGCCGAAGCCGCTCGCGATCCCGGCCGCCAAGCGCATCACCGACACCGACTTGCGCGCCGGCGAGCCGCGCGAGCCCTGGATTCTCGCCCGCGACGCGGCGGTGCTGGCCTTGCTCTACGGGTCGGGCTTGCGCATCAGCGAGGCGCTGGCCTTGAAGCGCAACGACATCCCCGCGCCCGGCCACGGCGACGTCATCACGGTCACCGGCAAGGGCAACAAGGACCGCATGGTGCCGGTGCTGGCACAGGTCGCGAAGCTCGCCGCCGAATACGTCGCGCTCTGCCCCTACGAACTTCCCGCCGAGGGCCCCCTATTCGTGGGCGCCAGAGGCGGCCCGCTCTCCCCGCGCATCGTCCAGCTTGCGATGGCACGGCTGCGCGGCGCGCTCGGGCTGCCGGAGACCGCGACGCCGCATGCGCTGCGCCATTCCTTCGCGACGCACTTGCTGGCGCGCGGCGGCGATCTGCGCGCGATCCAGGAACTGCTCGGCCATGCCTCGTTATCTACGACGCAGATCTACACCGCCGTCGATACCGAGCGCCTGCTGGAAGTCTACCGCAACACCCATCCGCGGGCATGACGAAGGTGTGACGGGCGCCACAGTTGCCTCCCCTTGCGAAAGCCGGCCAGTTCGATACATCGTCCGGCCGACGAGGCACGGAGGGCGACATGAGTCACGGCGTGCACGCGGTGCAGCATGAAGTCGAGCACCAGATCGAACATGAGGAGCACGGGCATGGCGGCGGCCGTGGAAAGCCGGTAGCGGAGAGCAGGAACAAGAAGATCGCGCTGCTGATCTCGGTGATCGCGCTCTTCCTGGCGCTCGCCGAGATGTTCGGCAAGAGCGCGCAGACGGAAGGAATTTCGCTCAACATCAAGGCGTCCGACTCGTGGAATTTCTTCCAAGCCAAGACCATCCGCCAGACCACGCTTCGCACCGCCGCTCAGGCTTTAGCGCTCGAAGCCGCCACAGTATCGGATGAAACAAAGAAGGCGGCGCTGCTCAAGCAAGCCGACGATTGGATGAAGACCGTGGCGCGCTACGAGTCCGACCCGGCGGAGAAGGACGGTCGCAAGGAGTTGCGCGCGCTCGCCGAGACCTACGAGCACCAACGCGACATCCAATTGGCGCGCTACCATCACTACGAGTTTGCCTCGGCAGCCTATCAGATCGGCATCGTGCTGGCGTCGGCGGCCGTCATCACCGGCATGATGGCGCTGGTCTATGGGGCCCTCGGTCTCGGTGTGATCGGTATGGCCTTCATGGCGCTCGGGTTTTTCAACCCGCAGTACCTGCATTCGCTGCACGTGATCTAGCGTCGCTCGCGCGGCGGCACGCACCATCTGTAGGCGCCGGCGGATGCGCGCCAGCAGCCGCAGCTTGCGGCGCGCGCGCTTGAGCCGCGTCGCCTCACATATGGATGGCGCGCTTATCGACCGCCAATGCCGCCTCCTTCACCGCCTCGGTGAACGTCGGGTGGGGGTGGCAGGTGCGGGCGATGTCCTCGGACGCGGCGCCGAGCTCCATGGCAACCGCAGCCTCCGCGATCATGTTGCCGGCGTCCGCGCCGACGATGTGCACGCCGAGCACGCGGTCGGTTTTGGCATCGGCGAGGATTTTCACGAAGCCTTCGGTTTGCAGGTTCGTCTTTGCGCGGCCATTGGCGGTAAAGGGAAACTTGCCGGCATTGTAGGCGATGCCGGCCTCTTTTAATTCCTCCTCGCTTTTTCCGACCGAGGCGATCTCGGGATAGGTGTAGACCACGTTCGGGATGACGTCGTAGTTCACCTGGCCGGCTTCTCCGGCGAGGATTTCCGCCACCGCCGCGCCCTCGTCCATGGCCTTGTGCGCGAGCATCGGGCCGGCAATCGCGTCGCCGATGGCATAGATGCTCGGCACGTTGGTGGCGAAGCGCGCATCGACCATGACGCGGCCCTTGTTGTCCGTCTTCACGCCGGCGGCCTCGAGCCCGAGCCCCTCGGTAAACGGCACGCGCCCGGTCGACACCAGCACGACATCGGCTTCGATTGATTCGGCCGCGCCGCCCGCGGCCGGCTGGACTGTTGCCTCGAGCTTCTGTCCCGCTGCCTTGATGCCGGTGACCTTGGACGACAGCTTGAAGACGATGCCCTGCCTTTCGAAGATACGCTGCACCTGCCGGCAGACCTCGCTATCCATTCCCGGCAGGATGCGGTCGAGGACCTCGACCACGATCACCTTGGAGCCGAGGCGGCGCCACACCGATCCGAGTTCGAGCCCGATCACGCCGGCGCCGATCACCAGCAGCCGCTGCGGCACCTGATCGAGGACCAGGGCGCCGGTCGAAGACACGATGCGCCGCTCGTCGATATCGATGCCGGGCAGGCGCGCCACGTCCGAGCCGGTGGCGATGACGATCGCCTTGCCCTCGATGGTCTCGCTCTTGCCGTCGGCGGTCTTCACCTCGACCTTGCCGGCCGCGACGATGCGGCCGGTGCCGTGGAAGGTGTCGATCTTGTTCTTCTTGAACAGGAAGGCGACGCCTTTGACGTTGCCGTCGACGCCCTGGTCCTTGAATTTCATCATGGCGGGAAGATCGAGCTCCGGCTGGCCGACCTTGATGCCCATCTTGTCGAACAGATGGCCGGACTCTTCGTAGAGCTCGGAGGCGTGCAGCAGCGCCTTCGAGGGAATGCAGCCGATATTGAGACAAGTGCCGCCGAAGGTTTTGTCCTTCTCAATCACCGCGACCTTCATGCCGAGCTGCACCGCGCGGATGGCGCAGACATAGCCGCCGGGGCCGGAGCCGATCACGATGAGGTCGTAGGGCATGAGTTACTCCGAACTATCCGTCGTCACGGCCGCCGATCGTGACAAAGCTACAGATCCACCACCAGCCGCGCCGGATCCTCCAAAATCTCCTTCACCCGCACCAGAAACGTCACCGCCTCGCGGCCGTCGACGAGGCGGTGGTCGTAGCTGAGCGCGAGATACATCATCGGACGAATATCGACTTTGCCGGCGATCGCTATCGGTCGCTCCTCAATCTTGTGCATGCCGAGGATGCCGGACTGCGGCGCATTGAGAATCGGCGTCGACATCAGCGAGCCGTAGACGCCGCCGTTCGAGATGGTAAAGGTGCCTCCCTGCATCTCTTCGATCTTGAGCGTGCCGTCGCGCGCGCGTCGCCCGAAATCGGCAATGTCCTTCTCGATCTGCGCGAGCGATTTCTGGTCGCAGTCGCGCACCACCGGCACGACCAGGCCCTTCTCGGTCCCGACTGCGACGCCGATGTGATAGTAGTTCTTGTAGATGATGTCGCTGCCGTCGACGAACAGGTCCTTGTACTGGTTGCGCAGGTGCATCACCGCGCTCATGTCGACCTCGTTGAAGGTCGTGAGCATGGCGGCGGTGTTCTGCGCCTCCTTGAGCCGGCGTGCGATGGTCGCCCGCAGCCGCGTCATCTTCACGCGCTCTTCGCGCGCGGCATCGTCTGCCGGGGACGGCGCGCGCACTTGCACGGCAGCGGCCGTCTGGGCGACGGGCGTGGGCGCGGAAGCGGCGCGCTCGATCGCCGCCATCATGTCGCCCTTGGTCACGCGGCCATCCTTGCCGGAGCCGGGAACGGTCGAGACATCGATGCCGGTTTCGGCGGCCAGCTTGCGCACCGAAGGCGCGAGCGGCGCCACACCCGCGGGCTTGGCCCCGGTTTGCGGACGCGGCGCTTCTTCCGCGGCAGGAGCGGCCGTCGCGGTCGCTCGGTCCGGCCGACCCGGCGGGGGAGGCGCGGTCTTCTCGGGGGCGCCCGCGCCTTCCCTGATCTGACCGAGCAGCGCGCCGACCGCGACCGTCTCGCCGTCCTTGGCCGCGATGTCGCCGAGCACGCCGGCGGCCGGGGCGGGCACCTCGATCGTTACCTTATCGGTCTCGAGCTCGACCAGCGGCTCGTCGACGGCGACCGGATCGCCCGGTTTCTTGAACCACTTGCCGATGGTCGCTTCGGTCACCGATTCGCCGAGCGTGGGCACGCGGATCTCAGCCATGTCCCATCCTTCTTCCGTCGTTGCGCACGCTCGGATGACAGACGAGGGACGAGCGCACCTGCATCCTCCGATGTTCGTCAGCTACCCCAGTGCCTCGTCGAGCAGCGACTTGAGCTGCTTGAGGTGCTGCGCCATCTGGCCGGTCGCCGTCGCCGCCGAGGCCGCGCGGCCGGCATAAATCGGCTGTTTATTCTTGGCCCTGACCTGGCCCAGGACCCATTCGAGATACGGCTGCATGAAGGAGTACGCGCCCATGTTGCGCGGCTCCTCCTGGCACCACATGAATTCGGCCTTCGTGAAGCGGCCGAGCTCGTGCACCAGTGCTTTCAGCGGCACCGGATAGAGCTGCTCGACGCGCAGCAGATAAATATCGTTGACGCCGCGTTTCTCGCGCTCCTCGTAGAGGTCGTAATAAACCTTGCCCGAGCACATCACGACCCGCCGGATCTCGTCGTCGGCGACGAGCTTGATCTTTTCGTCCGGGAGCATCTGGGCGTCGTCCCAAAGCAGGCGATGGAACGTCGTGTCCGTCCCCATCTCGCCGAGCCGCGACACCGCGCGCCTATGGCGCAGCAGAGACTTCGGTGTCATCAGGATGAGCGGCTTGCGGATATCGCGCTTGAGCTGCCGGCGCAGGATGTGGAAGTAATTGGCCGGCGTGGTGCAGTTTGCGACCTGCATATTGTCCTCGGCACACATCTGCAGGTAGCGCTCGAGCCTTGCCGAGGAGTGTTCCGGCCCCTGCCCTTCGTAGCCGTGCGGCAACAGACACACGAGGCCGGACATGCGCAGCCACTTGCGCTCGCCCGAGGAGACGAACTGATCGAAGACCACTTGCGCGCCGTTGGCGAAATCGCCGAACTGCGCCTCCCATAGCGTCAGCGCGTTCGGTTCGGCGAGCGAGTAGCCGTATTCGAAGCCCAGCACGGCCTCCTCCGAGAGCATCGAATTGATGACTTCGAAGCGAGCCTGACCCTCGCCCAGATGGTTGAAGGGGATGTAGCGGTCCTCGTTCTCCTGATCGATCAGCACCGAATGGCGCTGCGAGAACGTGCCGCG